>Ga0209007_1000247_pt1 | contig 27768 bp, 21 predicted proteins | sample JacPinW_OM1H0_O2_FD_187961 | JGI IMG/M metagenome (GOLD analysis project Ga0209007, IMG submission 187961) | Forest soil microbial communities from Algoma, Ontario, Canada - Jack Pine, Ontario site 1_JW_OM1H0_O2 (SPAdes) (version 2) | ecosystem: Environmental > Terrestrial > Soil > Boreal... | reverse complement strand
CTTCCAGCATGTGGCGGAGGGGCTTCACGTCCGGCTTGCTCTCGAAGTCCGCCCAAGACCCATGCGGCTCAGCCAGTACGTACGTGCCTGCTTTGCCGCCGAAATCCATCTCGTAGATCTCGAAGTGAACCGGCCAGTTCGATTTCTTAGACGCCTCGGCGATCCGCCCGAGCGCACTGCGAAAGTCTGCGGTCTTGTCGCGCTTCACGTGAAACGTGACGAACTCCGTGAACTTCGCCGGCCCGTTTGCGGCAGGATCCGGATTGCTGATCTTTGGCAGGAATTCGTAATACTGCTCTGTGATTGTCTGGACGTAGGAGCCGACGACCTTGGAGTACTCTTCGGTGTCGGATGCGTCCGAGATCGGGGGCTTGTCCATATCCGCCCAGTGCATGTTGAACCGGCACACCAGATATGTTCCGGTCGTTTCGCCGGTTAGGGTTTCGAAGACGTACAGCGGCGCAGGATCCTTTTGCTGTTTGTGCCAATCGGCTTTCTGTTTGCGGCCCTGCTCATACTGCGAGGTCATTCCGTTTTTCGGGGTTTGAAATTCAACTCCCGCGATGTTGGCCGGCTCTGTCTGAGCCGATGCGGGCAACGCCAGAAGCACCAGCACTCCCAATGCACACACGTATTTGTTCATGAACATTCTCCCGTTGGAAATTCCGGATCGGGTATCCCGAGTGCCTGGGGAGCGTAATCCCAGACCGGGGAGCGAGTCAAGCGCAGCTGCCGGCCTTGTCAAAGCTCGATAGAAATGTCCCCTGTCTTGCCTCGATAGAAATGTCCCCTTTTTTTGCTTTTTTGGTTTTGTTGTTTGTTCATCATCGTTGTCCTTGCCCGTAGCGAAGCCCTGCGCAGCCCGAAGGGCGGAGCGTTTAGGGCGAAGCGGAGGGCCTGCCGGCCTGTGGCTTCGTTACTGTAGAGTTACATCCTCCTGTGGCAACCGCATCGTGGAATCGAGCCTGATGTGGTAGATTCGTGCCGCATGCCCCCGAAGAAAATGATGGTGCGGGTAGCTGGGATCGCGGCGGGGGTCTGCGCACTCGCGGTGGTCTTGGTCGCCGTGGAATTTCACCGCTTCGGATCGACGAATGCCGCGCCCAATTCCTGGAACTCGAGCGCGATCCATGGCACGCTCGCCGCCGTGCGCGTGCGCGAGCTCGATTCAACGCACGCCGCCGTGATCTTTTTCTACGATCTCGAGAACCGCACGGACAGCGATTATCGACTGTCGAGCGGCCCGAACGTCGTCATCATGAGCCGGCTGCAATCCAGCGGCATTCTCAGCAGCGACCAACAAATCACTCTCGATGCGGCTGCGTTCGTGCCGGCCAAGAACCGCACGCGGATCGCACTCGAAATCGCGCATGCTTTCGAATGGCCCGCCCAGCGCGACGCGGCCGCTGAAAAGCAGCTCCGCCAGTTCGTGGTTGACCAGGTTTCGGGCTTGGAAGGCTTCGTGTTATTCGATCAGGGGACCCGCTATCAGATTGAACTTGCCACTTCCACTCCGGAACTCCAGACAGAATCCGCCCCATCCCGTCAGAACTGATCTCTGATCTCCGTTCTCCCTTTGCTTCGGGAAGTTCGTTCCGAATATCGACGTGGCGCTTTTGGATGGCCTGCGCGTAGCGTCGTCCTGTGCGTCAACGAGCCCCACAATTTTATTCCAGGACGACCAAGCTTGAATTGACGCTTGAGGCAGAATAGAATCTTGTGACATGTGGTTGTTGCGGAACCCTGGCCCGCAACCGAAGGAAGTTGCTCCGGTCATGCCAGATACATTTGCGCGGGCCCATGACTCTATTTCCGCATCCGAGCGTCGCGCCTACACGCGCCAGCTGATCCCTTCGCTCGCCTACGTGGAGCTCGACGAAGGCAATGGCGGAATCATTCTAAACATCAGCGAAGGCGGCCTTTCCGTCCAGGCCGTGGCCGGCTTGATGGACGGTTTGCTGCCCGGCGTCCGCTTTCAGCTGGCTGAAACGGACACCTGGATCGAAGCGAACGCACGAATCACCTGGACCAACGAAACGCGCAAAGTGGCAGGTCTGGAATTCGTCGGTCTATCCGAAGATTGTCGCGGCAGTATCCGGAAATGGCTGGACCGCGATTCGCATTCGACCGCGGGCATTGAGGCCGCTGACGCTCGCGGTCCTGATGAAGTCACGACTGCCGGGGCTGACGCGCTCCCGCCCATCGCGCCTCCCGACCATGCCGTCGAATCGTTTTCTCCGATCATCCAGCAAGCCACCGAACTTCACTCCACGGAATCGACCGAAAGTTCCGCCGTAACGGCTGACATCGCCTCGTCGGCCGCCGCTCAGCCCGACGTGGAGGCTGCATCCGCCGTCTTGGCCGACTTGGTGGCGTCGGTTTCCGAACACGCCCATCCGCCGCTGCCCGAATCACCCCGTTCTGAGTCGCCGCCGGGGCCATCGTCCGTTCCTCCCGCGCCGATTCCCTTCCGGCAAACCGGCGAAACGAAGGCTGCGGATGCCATGCCGGGCGATTCGAATTCCGCCGAAGGCGAAAGTCTCATCGAAAATCGATGGCCGGCAGTGCTTGTGCTCGCGGTGCTGGCCGTATGTTCGCTCGCCGCGGGATGGGCAGCGGGACAGGGTCATCTGGGAAAAATTCTCGCCAGGTTGGGTGCTACGCAGGGAGCGGAGGAGATTCGCGGTGCCCTGCAGCATTTGGGGATGCCGGCGGCCAGCCCTGCGGAAATCGAAGTGGAGAACCTGAGCGGCCAGCGCTGGGCGATCCCGTTCAACGGCCCGCTAAACTCATCCGCGGACGCAGGCCGGCGCCAGTCGGCCGGATCCAGTCAGCAACAGACCCGCAAGCCTCAACCCGGTTTCCGGACCTGGATTCTTTCCCCGCCCCAACAACAGACGCGAACGGCAACCGATGAAAGCGGCGATTTGAAAGAGCCTCCGCCCTTGGTTTCGGAAGCTTCCGCTCCGAATGATAACGTGCTGACATCCTCCGGCGGGGCTCGCTCTCTGGCTCCGCCCCCGGTCCTGCCGGTGCCCGCGCCGGTGGCGCCGACCGGCATTGTGAAGCAGGGCCAGCTCATCCATCGCGTCGACCCCGAGTACCCGGAGATCGCCAAAAACCAACATGCCGAAGGAACCGTCCGGCTGAACGTGACGGTCGGACCGGAGGGAACTGTTCGCGGCGTCGCGCTCCTGGGCGGCCCGCGGCTCTTGGTGGACGCGGCCGAAAAAGCCGTGCGTCAATGGCGCTATACCCCCACGATGCTCGACGGCAAGCCCGTCGAATTCCAACGGGAAGTGGATCTGACTTTCCGGTTCTCCAGCCCCACACGTTGACACTCCAAGTTTTAGTCGTTTGGTTGGTGGATCCGACAGGTTCCGACGCTTCCTCGGCAATTGATATCCGCAATCAGGAATTTCGATTGGACTGGTGCGCGCCAGACACCTAGAGTGGCCCCGAACACCGGCGAATCCGAATGGGAGACGTGCGACCGGGCGTCTCAGGCCTGGGCCGGTTGCAGCAGGGTTGACGCCTCGGCAACGCGCGTTCCGCTCGGACCGCGCTTCGCCAGGCACACATGAGATAAAAGAAAGAAGACGCGATGCCACAATCAGGCGTCCGCAGAAAATCGGCTGACGGGGGAACTCGCGAATTGAGCCAAGGCACGGAAGAACGTCGGGCGAATTTCGTACTCACTCTGGAAGAGATCGCCAACCTCGCGCTCGAGGGCGGCAAGCCGGCCGAGACCCTCATGAACGTGGTCGGACTGATCGCCAAGCGCTTCGAGACAGACGTCTGCTCGGTCTATCTCCTCGAACCGGACCGCACGAGTCTGGTGCTGGCCGCAACGGTCGGGCTGCGCAAGCAGTGCATCGGTACGCTGCGCATGGGAATCCACGAGGGTTTGGCAGGTCTCGTTGCGGAACAGGTCCGCCCCATTGCGGTTGAGCGCGCGCAAAATCATCCGCGATTCAAGTACTTCCACGAAGCCGGCGAGGACGATTACCAGTCGTTTGTCGGTGTTCCGCTCATCGATAAAGGCGTGCTACAAGGCGTGCTCGTGGTCCAGACAAAGGAGCCGCGAGCATTCTGCGAAGACGAAATCCAGGCGCTGGCCCAGGCCGCCTCTGAGGTGGCGCCGGTTGTCAGCGAGGCGCGCTCACTCGACCGATTCATTGCCCCCGCCCAGGAACGCCTCTGGAGTCTGGCCCGCAACGTCTGGTGGTCGTGGGATTACGATTCAACCAGCTTGTTCCGCGATCTCGATCCGATTCGCTGGCGCGAGTTGAACCACAATCCCGTTTCGATGCTCAGCGAAATCCCGCTCGCGGAGGTCGAGCGGCGCGCGGGCGAACTCGTGCTGCACAGCCGCATTAATTACGCCTATCGCCGCCAGCTCGAATACATGGGAGCCGACCGCACCTGGGGCACGCGCCACGCCGGTGTGCTGCGGCCTCGTCCGGTGGCCTATTTTTCTGCCGAATTCGGGCTGCACGAATCGATTCCGGAGTACTCGGGCGGTCTCGGAGTTCTCGCGGGTGATCACATCAAAAGCTCATCGGACCTCGGCATTCCGCTGGTCGGCGTCGGACTTTTCTACGGCCAGGGTTATTTCCGGCAGTGGCTCGATTCCAACGGCTGGCAGCAGGAAGAATATCTGGCGACCGATGTGAATCACCTGCCGATGGAGCTCGCCATCGGATTGACTGGTCAAGCCGTCACCGTACAAATCGAAACGCGCGGCGGAATGATTCACGCCAAGGTCTGGCGAATGAAAGTGGGCCGCTGCGATCTGCTGCTGCTGGATTCGAACGTCGAAGGGAATGCCCCGCACGACATCGAGCTCACCTCGCGACTCTACGGCGGGGATTCGCGCGTGCGCATTCGGCAGGAACTGCTGCTCGGCGTCGGTGGCTTCCGCGCGCTGAAAGCGATGGGTATCACGCCGGGTGTTCTCCATCTCAACGAAGGCCACAGCGGATTCGCCGTGCTCGAAGCGATTCGCAATCGCATGCAGGAGGAAGGCCTCAACTTCGACGATGCCGTGCACCGCGTCTCGCGCGAGGTCGTTTTCACCACGCACACCCCGGTGCCCGCCGGGCACGACCGCTTCGGCTCCGATCTGATCGAAGAACATCTCGGCCCGCTTGGCGAATACCTGGGCCTTTCGCACGAACGCCTGATGTCGCTCGGCCGCGAAAATCCCGGCAACCAAAATGAAGAATTCTGCATGACCGTGCTCGGCTTGAAACTCTCGCGTCGCGCGAATGCCGTTTCCGCATTGCACGGAGAAGTTTCGCGCGCCATGTGGACCGGGCTATTTCCGGGCAAGAACGAGGACGCGGTTCCGATCGGGCATATTACCAACGGCGTGCACGTCCCCACGTGGCTTGCGCCGCAAATGTTCCGCCTCTACGACCGCCATCTCGGCGCGGGTTGGCACGATCACAGCAGCGAGGCCCGCATCTGGGAAGGAATCGAAAACGTCGACGACGGAGAACTCTGGGAAACGCACCTGAGCCTGAAATCGCGCTTGCTCGATTTCGTCCGCCGCCGCGCCGTGCGCCAGGCGGAGCGTCGCAACGAGCCGCCGGACCAGCTCAAACGGCTTGGCAGCGTACTCGCCTCCGACGCACTGACCATCGGTTTCGCGCGCCGCTTCGCCACCTACAAGCGCGCTGATCTGATCCTGCGCGACATGGAGAAACTCGCCTCCATGGTCAATGATGCCAAGCGGCCCGTACAGTTCGTGTTCGCCGGTAAGTCGCATCCCCGTGATGATCCCGGCAAGCGGGTGCTGCAGGAAATCGCGCTGATGATGCGCCACCCACAGTTCGCGGACAAGTTCGTTTTCATCGAAGACTACGACATCAACGTGGGACGCCATTTCGTCCAGGGCGTCGACGTGTGGCTGAATAATCCCCGGCGGCCGCTCGAAGCCTCAGGCACCAGCGGTCAGAAGGTCGTTCTCAACGGCGGTCTGAATCTTTCCGTGCTCGATGGCTGGTGGGCCGAAGCCTACGATGGCCTCAACGGATTCGCCATCGGCACCGGCCGCACGCATTCGCACATGGACGTTCACGATGCGCGCGACGGCGAAGACCTCTACCGTACCCTGCATGACGAAGTAATTCCGCTCTACTACGAGCGCGATCGCGACGGCCTGCCCCGCGGGTGGATCAGGCGCATGAAGCGCACCATCCGCACGCTCGGCTGGCGCTTCAACGCCGACCGCATGGTGATGGATTACACGCGGAAGTGTTACGTGCCTGCCGCCGGCGGCACGTCCAGCGACATGAGTCCGACGGTATAGCTCCGCAGACACACTTTCAGATTCACCCGCAGCAGTCATCGCGCCCGCACTTCGCTTCCGCTATAATCGGAGCAGTTCACGGGAATTCAGCGCGGGCGAACGAATCGCGGATGCCTCCATTTACATCAGGCCCCTCGGGGTCGGCAAGTTTGAAGGGCGACCGCCCCGCGCGGTCCTCGACCGTCGGGCACGGCCATCCCGCCAAGCAGTCTTTCTGGAAATTGCTCCCGCACGTCTGGGAGCTGATTAAGCCGCGCAGAGGTATTTTGATCGTCGGCTTCCTGCTGATGGCCGTCAATCGTTTGTGCGGGTTCGCGCTACCCATCACGCCGAAATATTTGATCGACGATGTGGTGATGAAGCACCACACGAAGCTTTTGCTGCCGCTCGTCCTGGTCGTCCTCGGCGCCACATTGATTCAGGCGCTGACTTCGTATTGCCTCACGCAACTGCTCTCGAAATCCTCGCAGCGGATGATTACCGAACTGCGCGTCAAGGTGCAGGAGCATATCGGCCGGCTGCCGGTCGCCTACTACGACGCGAATAAAACCGGAGTGCTCGTCTCGCGCATCATGAGCGACGTCGAAGGCGTGCGGAATCTTGTCGGCACGGGACTGGTCGATTTCGCCGGCGGAATCATGACCGCGATCCTCGCGCTCGGATACCTCGTGCGCGTCAGCGTCTCGATGACGGCTGCGGCCGCCGTGTTCCTGTTCGTATTTGCGCTGAGCCTGCGATACGCGTTCCGGACGATTCGCCCAATCTACCGCGCGCGTCCGAAAATCAATGCGGAAGTCACAGGACGCCTGACCGAATCGCTGGGTGGCGTGCGCGTGGTGAAGGGCTATCACGCCGAAGAGCGCGAAGGCCAGGTTTTCCAGGCCGGCGTGCAGAAGCTGCTCGATAACGTGCTGCAAACGCTGAACGCGACCTCTTTGATGAGCGCTTCGGCTACGGTGCTTACGGGAATTGTCGGCGCCACGATCCTCTATCTCGGCGCTACAAGAATGATTGCCGGCTCGCTGACCACCGGCGGATATTTTTCCTATAACGCTTTCCTGATTATGCTGATTGCGCCCGTCGCGCAGGTGGTCAGCCTCGGTCCGATGATGACGGAGGCGCTGGCCGGACTCGAACGCACACGTGAAGTGCTGGTCGAAAACCCCGAGGATCAAGATCCGAACCGGACGGTGAAGCTCGGCCGCATCGACGGCCGCGTGACGTTCGAAGACGTCGACTTTTCCTACGAAACCGGCAAGCAGGTTCTCTATGGCGTCAGTTTCGACTCACAGCCCGGTACGGTGAGCGCTTTCGTCGGTCCATCCGGCGCGGGAAAATCCACGATCATCGGCCTGGTCGCCGCATTCTACGTTCCTTCGGCGGGGCGGGTGCTGGTCGACGGAGTCGATCTGGCTCACGTGCGTTTGGAATCCTACCGCACGCAGCTTGGCGTCGTGCTACAGGAGACTTTTCTTTTCGACGGCTCGATTCGGGAAAACGTGGCCTTCGCCCGCCCGGATGCCAAGGAAGAAGAAATACTCGCGGCCTGCCGTATCGCACGCGTGGACGAATTCGCCGACAACTTCGAGAAAAAATACGAAACCGTCGTCGGTGAGCGCGGCGTCAAGCTTTCCGGCGGGCAGAAGCAGCGCGTCTCCATCGCCCGCGCGATCCTGGCCGATCCGCGCATCCTGATTTTGGACGAAGCAACGTCGAGTCTTGATTCCGAATCGGAAGCGCTCATCCAGGAGGGCCTGCGATTCCTGATGCGCGGCCGGACGACCTTCGTGATCGCACACCGCCTTTCCACCATCCGGCGCGCCGATCAGATTCTGGTGGTCGAAGCGGGGAAAATCATCGAGCGCGGCACGCACGCCTCGCTCTACGCAGAAAAAGGCCGCTACTACGATCTGTACACGCGCCAGCACGGAATTGAAACCAATCTGTTTCTCGCTCCCGGCGAAGGCGACTCGCGGGTGGAAGATTTCAACGGCGCGAACGGCGATACCGATCCTGATAATCCGGCGGGCGCGGCGTTGCCCGACGCCATCCGCATGATTCGCGAGCGGCGCACGTGAACGAGCGCTCGCCCGCAACCGCAGAATCCGAAAAACATCCCGGGGCCATATAGAAGAAATGGCGGAGATCACACTTCCCGTTGCCGGCGACCTGCAGTTCACCGACGGGCTGCCCGCCGACCGCCGCCGCTGGGCGATGATGAGTTATCTCGTGGGCCTGGCGATGTCCGTGCTCGACGGCAACATCGCCAACACCGCTCTGCCGAGCATCGCCGCGCAGCTGCATGCCAGCCCGGCGTCCTCGATCTGGGTGGTGAACGCCTTTCTTCTCACCGTCAGCATCTGCGTCGTTCCGCTTTCGTCGCTCGTGGACATCATCGGATACAAAAAGGTCTACCAGGCCGGCTTAGTGCTCTTCACGCTTGCCTCGGTTGGCTGCTCGCTTCCGCATTCGCTGAACCAACTGATCATCGCGCGTGTCTTTCAGGGATTCGGCGCGGCATGCATCTGGAGCACGTCCGCGGCGGTGATGCGATTCACCTATCCTCGCGCGCTGCTCGGCCGCGGAATCGGGCTTGGCGGATTTGTGGTTTTCACCGCGGCTGCGGCAGGCCCCAGCGTCGCGTCCGGCATTCTGGCGATCACCACGTGGCACTGGCTGTTCGCGATCAATATTCCATTTGGACTGCTGGCGCTGAGCATGTCGGAAAGATGCTTGGCGCCGGCGAAAGGTTCGCGGCATCGCTGGGACATTTGGAGCGCGCTGCTCAACGGCATCGCCGTCACGCTGCTCGTCCGTGGCATCGACGGTGTCGGCACAGGACAGGGCGTCGCCGTCGTCACTGCGGAGCTCGCTGCGGCGTTTCTTTTTGGCGTGGCTCTGGTGTGGAGACAAAATCGTCTGCCGGTTCCCATGCTCGCGATCGATCTTTTCAAGAGGCCGATTTTCGCGCTGTCCGTCAGCGCATCGCTGTGCGCCTTCGTGGCGCAAGGGCTGGCCGTGGTCGTGCTGCCGTTTTATTTCATCGACGTAATGCACTATTCGCAGGTCATGGCGGGGCTTCTTCTAAGCCCGTGGCCGGTTGCGGCGGGAATCACGTCGCATTATTCGGGGCGCCTGGCGGACCGCATTCCTATCCGTATCCTCGGGACGATCGGCATCGCGGGAATGACCTCAGGACTGATCTTGCTGGGCCTCGTTGGACAGCATCCGTCCGTTTGGCAGATTGTGTGGCGAGCGGCGCTGGGCGGCGCAGGGTTTGGGGTTTTCGGCGCGCCGAATAATCGCGCGATGGTGGCCGCCGCCCCCAAAGAACGCAGCGGCGGAGCGGGTGGTATCAGCACCATGTCACGGCTGCTGGGCCAATCCATCGGCGTGTCCGTGGTGGCGGTTATCTTCGAGCTGACCGCGCACGGCGGAGTGTCGCTGCACGGTGCAAGCTTGGCGCTGATGTTCGGCGCGGGCTTCACGGCGATATCGGGAATTATCAGCGCCGCGCCGCTGCCGCATTTTCATCCCGAATAGCGCCCGCGCGTGAGCCTACCCGCTTGGCGCACCGGAGCCCGCAAAACACCCCAATTTCATTGGGCGAAAATACTCTATTCAAATTCCTGATGGACCGTATCGAAAAAAGTTAGGGGTCTGCGGGCGCAGGTTCAAAGCCGAACGGGGCTGGCATCAATGCTAAGATCGAAACTCCAGGAAATTTGACTCGATGACGGACAAGCGCCAGGAAAAATACTATCCAAACGTCGGCATACCCGAAGCGCAGGGATTATACCGTCCGGAACAGGAGCATGACGCCTGCGGCTTGGGATTCGTCGCCAATATCGAAGGCCACAAATCGCACGACATCGTCCTGAAGGGCATCCAGATTCTGGTGAACCTCACGCATCGCGGCGCGTGCGGTTGCGACCCGGAAACGGGCGACGGCGCAGGGATCCTGATTCAGATTCCGCACGAGTTTTTCGAGCGCGAGTGCGCCAAGCTCGGCTTTACGCTTCCCCCGCCGGGCGAATACGGCGTGGGCATGATGTTCCTGCCCGTCGAGCAGCACGATCGCATGCTCGCCAAGGGCATCGTCGAGCAGACCGCGAAAAAACTTGGACTTTCCGTGCTCGGCTGGCGCGACACGCCGATCGATGGCAACACCATCGGGCGCGTGGCGCGCAATTCACAGCCCTATATCGAGCAGATTTTCGTCCGCCGGCCTTCGGGCATGGATCAGGACGCGCTCGAGCGCAAGCTCTACGTCCTGCAGAAATCCGCGACCACGGCCGTGGCAAAGTCCGACCTGAAGGAAAAAGAACTTTTCTACATTCCGTCGCTTTCGACGCGCACGATCGTCTACAAGGGTCTGCTGCTTGCGCCGCAGATCGCCAGCTTTTACAAGGAGCTTTCCGATCCGGAAGTGACCAGCGCGCTTTGCCTGGTCCACCAGCGATTTTCGACCAACACGTTCCCAAGTTGGAAGCTGGCGCACCCCTACCGCTACATCTGCCACAACGGCGAAATCAACACGCTGCGCGGCAACATGAACTGGATGTACGCGCGGCAGTCGGTGCTGGCGTCGCCGCTGTTCGGAAAAGACATCGCCAAGCTTCTGCCGATTGTGAATTCGGGCGGCAGCGATTCGGCGGCGCTCGACAACGCCGTCGAGCTGCTAACGCTCGCCGGACGCTCGCTGCCCCACGTGATGTCCATGCTGATTCCCGAAGCGTGGGACAACGCGCCCGAAATGTCGCCGGACGTGAAAGCGTTCTACGAATATCATGCGTCGTTGATGGAGCCGTGGGATGGCCCGGCGGCCGTGGCGTTCACCGACGGCCGCGTGATCGGCGCGAAGCTCGATCGCAACGGATTGCGGCCGGGGCGCTACGTCGTGACCGCCGATGGTCTGGTGATCATGGGTTCGGAAGCCGGCGTCCTGCCGGTGAAGCCGGAAGAAGTCCGCATGAAGGGGCGTCTCGCGCCGGGTCGCATGCTGCTGGTCGATACCGAGCAGAAGCGGCTGATCTCCGATGAGGAAGTGAAGAAACAACTCGCCGCGCGTCAACCGTACGCCGAGTGGTTGAAAGAAAATCAAATCACCCTCGACGATCTGCCGAGCCCGACAAATGTCGAGCCGACCAACCACGACACGATCCTCATGCGCCAGCGCGCCTTCGGCTATACCGACGAGGATTTAAAGACCATTCTCGAACCGTCGGCAATCAAGGGCGAGGAGCCGGTCGGATCGATGGGCATCGACACGCCGCTGGCGTGCCTCTCGGACAAGCCCCAACTTTTGTTCAACTATTTCAAGCAGACCTTCGCGCAGGTCACCAATCCCGCGATTGATCCGATCCGCGAGGACCTGGTGATGTCGCTCAACAGTTATATCGGCCGCGAAGGAAACCTGCTCGATGAAACTCCGAAGCAGTGCCATACGCTGAAGCTTCGCCATCCCATCATTTCCAACTGGCGCCTGGAAAAATTGCGCAGCGTGAAATGGGGCGATTTTCAAGCCATCACGTTATCGGCGCTCTTCCCGGTGAAGCTCGGCCAGCAGGAGCTGGAGATCGCGGTCGAAACGCTCTGCATGCGCGCCTCCGCCGCCGTCAAGCAGGGCTATACGTTGATCATTCTTTCCGACCGCGGCGTCGACCTAAACCACGCTCCGATTCCGAGCCTGCTGGCGCTTTCGGCCGTCCACAACCACCTGATCCGCGAAAAGACGCGCAATCAAGTCGCCTTGATTGTCGAATCCGGCGAGCCGCGGGAAGTAATGCATTTCGCGCTGCTGCTCGGTTACGGCGCGAGCGCCGTGAATCCATACCTCGCGATCGAAACGCTGGAACATCTCCACCAAAACGACCACTTCCCTGCCGAAAGCTCCTGGGACAAAGTTTTCAAGAGCTACATGAAGGCCACGGACAAAGGCCTGCTGAAGACTTTCTCGAAGATGGGCATTTCGACGCTACAGAGCTATCAGGGCGCTCAGATTTTCGAAGCCGTGGGCCTCAGCAAGTCCGTGGTCGAGCGCTACTTCACCGGAACCAGTTCACGCATCGAGGGCGTGGACATTGAGATCATCGCGCGCGAATCGCTGATGAAGCACGCCTTCGCCATGCAGCCTCCCAACGAATCGGAAACCGAGCTGCGCGTCGGCGGCGACTATCAATATCGCGTGCGCGGCGAACGCCACATGCTGAATCCCACCACGGTCAGCAAGCTCCAGCACGCCGTGCGGCAATCCAGCTTCGAAACCTATGAGGAATTCGCAAAGATCATCGACCAGCAGAATCGCGACCTGCTGATGCTGCGCGGCATGTTCGACTTCAAACCCAACGGCGCGCCCGTGCCGCTCGACGACGTCGAGCCGGCCTCGCAAATCGTGAAGCGCTTCGCCACGGGCGCCATGTCCTTCGGCTCGATCAGCAAGGAAGCCCACGAAACGCTGGCGATCGCAATGAATCGCCTGGGCGCTCGCTCCAACACGGGCGAAGGCGGCGAGGATGAAGAGCGATTCAAGCCCGACGCCAACGGCGATCTCCGCCGCAGCGCCATCAAGCAGGTGGCCTCGGCGCGTTTCGGCGTAACCACGAACTATCTGGTCAACGCCGACGACCTGCAAATCAAAATTTCCCAGGGCGCGAAACCCGGCGAAGGCGGCCAGCTGCCCGGCCACAAAGTCGACAACGTAATCGCCCGCGTGCGCCATTCGATTCCCGGCGTCGGACTGATCTCTCCGCCGCCTCACCACGATATTTACTCGATCGAGGATCTCGCCCAGCTGATCCACGACCTGAAGAATGCGAATCCGCGCGCCCGAATCTCCGTGAAGCTCGTCGCCGAAACCGGAGTGGGCACGGTAGCAGCCGGTGTCGCAAAAGCGCACGCGGACGTGATCTTGATCAGCGGCTACGACGGCGGCACGGGCGCCTCGCCCATCAGTTCGATTCGTCACGCCGGGGTTCCCTGGGAGCTCGGCCTTTCCGAAACGCAACAGGTGCTGGTCCTCAACGATCTTCGCAGCCGCGTGCGGGTGCAAGTGGATGGCAAGCTCCAGACCGGCCGAGACGTGGCCATCGCCGCGCTGCTCGGCGCCGAGGAATTCGGATTCTCCACCACGCCCCTGATCACCATGGGCTGCATCATGATGCGCAAGTGCCACCTGAACACCTGTCCGGTCGGCATCGCCACGCAGGATCCTGAGCTGCGCAAGAAATTCACGGGCACCCCGGAAAACGTGGTGAATTTCTTCTTCTACCTGGCCGAAGACCTTCGCCACCTGATGGCCCAGCTCGGCTTCCGCACCGTGGACGAAATGGTCGGCCGCGTCGATTGCCTCGTCCAGCGCGAGGACATCACGCACTGGAAAGCCAAACACATCGATCTCGAATCGGTTCTTTACAATCCGCCGATGCCCAGCGCCGTCGGCCGCCGCTGCATGATGCCGCAGGACCACAGCCTTGACAGAGCCCTCGACTTCCGGCTCATCGAAATGACCCACGACGCGCTCGTGCACCGCACGCCCGTCTCGCTCAGCATGCCGATTCGCAACATTCACCGCACCGTCGGCACCATGCTCAGCGGCGAAATCGCCCGGCGCTACGGTTCTGCGGGCCTGCCCGAGGATACCATTCAAGTCCAGTTCACGGGCTGCGCCGGACAGAGCTTTGGCGCGTTCCTCGCCGCGGGCGTCACGCTCGCCCTGGAGGGCGACGGCAACGACTACGTCGGCAAGGGTCTCTCCGGCGGCAAGCTGGTGATCTACCATCCGCGCGCATCGGAGTTCGTGCCCGAAGAAAATATTTTGGTCGGCAATGTCTGCCTCTATGGCGCCACCAGCGGGGAGGCCTATTTCGCAGGTATGGCCGGTGAACGGTTCGCCGTGCGCAACTCCGGCGCGACAGCCGTGGTCGAAGGAGTGGGGGACCACGGCTGCGAATATATGACCAATGGCCTGATCGTGGTGCTCGGGCGCACCGGGCGCAACTTCGCCGCGGGGATGACCGGCGGTATCGCCTATGTTCTCGATCAGTTCGGCGACTTCCCCGCCCTACGCTGCAACCGCAGCGAGGTCGATCTCGAGCCGGTGTCGGAGCAGAAAGACATTGACGAGCTCTACCAGCTGATCGCGCGCCACGGCGAGCTTACCGGCAGCACGCAGGCAAAGTGGATCCTGGAGAATTGGGAAGCCACTCTGCCGAAATTCGTCAAGGTCTTCCCGCACGAATACAAACGCGTCCTCGGCATTCCGCGCGTCGCAACGGGCGTCCTCGCCGTGCATGCCGGGAAACCGTCCGGTGGGCAGGTGATCCATGGGTAAGGTCACCGGCTTCAAGGAATTTTCACGCGAGACTCCCACGCGGCGCCCCGTGGATGAGCGCGTAAAGGATTATTTCGAGGTCTATCAACCATACGCCGATGATAAAGTGCGCACGCAGGCCGCCCGCTGCATGGATTGCGGAATTCCCTTCTGCCACACGGGTTGTCCAGTCAACAACATCATTCCGGACTGGAACGATCTCGTCTATCGCGACGAATGGAAGGAAGCGATTCGCGTCCTACACTCGACGAACAATTTTCCCGAATTCACCGGGCGGATCTGTCCCGCTCCGTGCGAAGCGGCGTGCGTGCTCGGCATCAACGAGCCCGCGGTCGCGATCAAGGTGATTGAGAAAACCATCGTCGACCACGCCTGGAAGCAGGGCTGGATCACACCCGAGCCTCCACGCACCCGTACAGGAAAGCGCGTCGCCGTCGTTGGTTCGGGGCCGGCCGGCCTGGCGGCCGCGCAGCAGCTCAATCGCGCCGGGCACCACGTGACATTGTTCGAGAAATCCGACCGCCTCGGCGGCCTGCTCCGCTACGGAATCCCCGATTTCAAGATGGAGAAGGACATCCTCGACCGCCGCCTTGAACAGATGGCCTCCGAAGGCGTGGTTTTCAGGACCAACGCCCACATCGGCGAACACATTCCCGCCGCGGATCTCCGCAAGGAATTCGAAGCGATCATGCTCACGGGCGGCGCCGAGCATCCGCGCGACCTCACCGTTGCTGGTCGCGAGCTCCAGGGCATCCACTTCGCGATGGACTATCTGCCGCAACAGAATAAGAAAGTCGCAGGCGATTCAGTACCGGGGCAGATTCTCGCCACCGGCAAGCGCGTGGTGATCATCGGTGGCGGCGACACCGGCGCCGATTGCCTGGGCACTTGTCATCGGCAGAACGCAAGGTCCGTGCTGCAATTCGAAATCATGCCCATGCCCCCGGCCGACCGCCATCGTTCGACGCCCTGGCCGCTCTGGCCGCTGCAGTTGCGCACCGAAAGCGCCCATGAGGAAGGTGGCACGCGCGACTGGGCCGCCAACACCACGAAATTCACGGGAGACGCGCAGGGCAACGTGAAACAGTTGCATGCCGTCCGCGTCGGTCCGCCGCCGAAGTTCGAGGCGCTGCCGGGGAGCGAGTTTACGATCGACGCCGACCTGGTCCTGCTGGCGATGGGATTCACGGGCCCGGTGAAGAAAGGAATGCTCGATCAGTTCGGCGTGCATCTCGACGCCCGCGGCAACGTCGCCACGAAAGGGAACTATATGAGCTCGGTTCCGGGGATTTTCGCCGCAGGCGACATGCGCCGCGGACAATCGCTCGTGGTCTGGGCAATTTCCGAAGGCCGCAGCGCCGCCAAAGCCGTCGACGATTTCCTCAAGAGCGGCGCCCGCGTCGGCTAGCCGCCAATTTCGCGGCGGTTGATTTCCGATCCCGCCTTCCGTTCAAGATCCAGTCCTCGGCTTCCCCGTAAACCGGAATGCGCACCGCGGCGTCTCTCCTTCACGCGCCACTCTCTGGACGCAACGTGCTTTGCCCACGAACCTTGGGCCCTCATTCTTGCCGCGGCAAAGTCTTTCGGCGAAAATGCGGCTCTAGGAACGCTTCGTTTGCAAGTGGTGGTAGCCGAACTGTTTGCGCGCTTCGTCCAGCCGCATGCCCTCACGCACGCTCTTTCGAATCGCGTCCTCGGCCGCGGCAACGCCTTCCGCCGTGGCCAGCACCTCGGATTCATGTACGCGCGGGATCACCACGACGCCGTCCGCGTCGCCGCGCAAAATGTCGCCTGCCGCCACCCGCGCGTCTCCGATGTTCACGGCAATCTGTGTCGCATCGAGCTGAACCCGATCTTTTCCCGTTCGCATCGAATAACTCCTGCTGAAGACCGGATAGCCAAGCTCCAGACAAAGCGCTGTATCGCGGCACGCTCCGTCAATCACCGTGCCTGCAATTCCCCGCCGGTGCGCGATCTCGGTCAAAATGTCACCCCAAACCGTGGCGTTCTCGCGCCCGCCGTTATCGATCGCGATCACGGATCCCGGTGCCACATCATCAATGAATTCGCCCACCGTCCCGGCCGGCTTTCCCACCGGGCGATAGAGCATCGTAAACGCGCGGCCGGTCGTGCGGAACCGCGGATCGCGGGGCTTGATGTTCAGGCACTGCCCCGGGATGCCCAGCCGGTCAAGAGCGTCGCTGATGGTCGACGTGTCGAGTTTGCTAGCGCGTTCGACAGACGGATCTTGGTTTATGTTCGGCAAGCACGATTCCCCGCATGGCTTCGTTCGCCGCTAATTGCGCAGCATGTTCTCGTAATTCGCGCCCATCACTTCCGTGATGCGCTTCCCTTCGCGCAGCGCCTGCGCCATGGCCGCCTCGCGCGCGAATATTTCCTCCGCCGCTGCAAGCACTCGTTCGATGTTTTCCGCCGCGATCAAGACGACGCCGCTTCCGTCCGCAATCGCATAGTCGCCCGCCTTCACGGCCACGCCGCCCACGTTAATCGGTCCGCCCGTGTCCAATTCCACGATACGTCCGCGCGCCGTGAACGGCGTCAGGCTGCGGCCATACACGGGAAAATCGTGCTGCCGCGCCTCGTCGATATCGCGCACCGGACCATCGGCGATCACGCCCGCCACTCCCCGCAGTTTCGCGCCGAGACTGAGGATCCCACCCCAGCTCGCCGCGTTCACCCCGCTGTGCTGTTCGACCACAATAATGTCCCCCGGCTCGGCAGCTTCAATCGCCGTGGTGCTCACGTGCCGCGGCTTTCCTGCCGGCGGCTCTCCCACGCCCAGCCGCACCGTCAGAATTCGTCCCGCAATTCGCCGCGAAGTCGAAAGTTGCCCCAGCCCCGTCACCGCGCCGTTCCAATGCAGCTTGTCGAGCGCGTCCGACACGGCACAGCAATCTAGCTTCCCCAGCCGCGCCACAAAATCGCTCGCCGCCCCCGCTGCGCTCATCCGCTCTCCCGAAAAACCTACTGCCAGTAAACAAACCCCATCGCGCTCCCCGTCCCGGCTTCCGTACGGTAGCACGCCACATAATCGACCAGCGTCATCTTCTTCCCCAGCGAATTCATCCCCACCGACAGCGGCATCCAGTTCCGGATTTCGCATGTGTTGCCCTGCAGATAGCCTTCCGGAATCGCCGCCAGCGCCGCTTCGTCCGGCGCCTGCATGGCCTTCAGAATCCGCTGGTCGAGTTCTTCGTCGATCACGAAATGCGTCAGCCCGCCCGACGCGAACACGGCCACCCTGGCATCTTCCTGCCAGCTCTCGATCGCATTCATCAGCGCCCGTCCGAATTTCAGGCACCGCGGAATCTTCGGCTGGTTGTTCGGAATGCCCGCGTTCAGAAACACGGGCACGGAAGGCGGCGGAGTATCCACCATGATTCGCCGGTAAAGAAATCCAAAGGCATGCGGAATCCCATGATCGTGCCCGTCCACCTGCGGCAGCTTCGACGATTCCGACATGTCAAACTCCTGCTCGATCAGCGAATTCACCAGATGCACGCCCAGCTCCCGCGACCCGCTGTAAACCGCCCCGCCCGGCGGACAATGCCCGACCTCCGCAATCGCAATCCCTGGAGGAAATTTCGCTTTTGCTTCTTCGGTCTCGGGAATATTTTCGATCTTCGCGCCGGTGTAGACCAGAAACGCCGGCGTATTTTCATCTGTGAACATCTCGCGCTGATCGTTTCCGATGATCACCACCACATCCGGCTTCACCTCGGCAAATTTCGCCGCCATCTTGTCCAGCGCTCGCTGGCACTGATCGTAGCGTTTCTTGCTTTCCTCCGGGGTGGTCGCCCCCGCAAAACCCGGCTGGCGGGCCGCCAGCAGCTTCGAAAAGTCGTACATCTCGCCGCGATAGAAATGCTTCGGATTTTTCCGATCCGCCCCCGCGCGCAGGTGCCACATGTCCGGCGGAGTCGAAAGCATCGGCCCGTGCGACGATCCCATCCCGAGTACGATCTTCGCCATAATCCCAATCCCCCAATGCGTCAGCCCAGAACGATCAGCCCCAAACCGTGCGGGCCGTATCAGCCACCAGCTTCATCTTCGCCCACTGCTGCTCTTCTGAAATCAAATTTCCCTGCATCACCGATGCGAACCCGCACTGCGGGCTTAGCGTCAGATTCTCCAGCGGCACAAATTTCGAAGCTTCCTGAATCCGCGCCCTGATCTGCTCGCCGCTCTCCAGCTCCGGCTTCTTCGAGCTGATCAAGCCCAACACCGCAATCTTCCCCCGCGGAATAAACCGCAGCGGCTCGAAGGTTCCCGACCGCGAATCGTCATATTCCAGCAGAAACCGGTCCACGCGTAGCGTCCCGAAAAGTTTTTCCGCCACCGCGTCGTAGCCGCCTTCCGCATACCAGTGGCTCTGGCTGTTTCCACGGCAAAGATGAATCGCCAGCGTCACGCCCGGCCGCCGCGCCGACTCGAAACACGCATTGTCGGCGCGAATCGACTCCTCAAACCACGCCTCCGGCTCAAGCTGCATTTCCGTCCGCACCCATTCGCGCCACTTCGGATCCATGAAGTAGCTATAGCGCGGCGCATCGATCTGAATATATTTCACGCCCTCGGCCGCCAGCCTCGCCATCTCCGTCTTCATGATTTCGACAATATCCCAGAGCATCGCCGAATACGACGGATAGGCCTGCTCCGATCGCCCGCGCTTCCAGGAAATTGCCGGGAACTGCGTCGCGCTCGGCAGCGTCATCTTGATCGCACCCGGCGAATGCGCCTTCATGAACGGCAGCTCGTGCCCCGTCAGCGGGCGCACCGCGCGAAGCTTTTCGACTACCACTCCCGCCACGCGTCCCTTGCCCAGGGTCGGCCCCGAAGGCGCCGCGGTCGACCAGCTGCGCACCACGCCGTCGCCAAAATCGAATCCCTCGACGGCGTCGGTGAAATCGCCCATGAAATTCGAACGCCGAAACTCGCCGTCGGTGAAAAGTTCGAATCCCAGCTCTTTCTGCTTCGTCAGAATCCGCAGGATGCACCGGTCCTCGATCTCGCGCAGCCGAGCCGCATCAAACGGATCGGAGGTCCGCGCGTCCAGCAGTTCCTTCGGGCGCAGGAAGCTGCCCACTTGATCGGCTCGATATTCGACGGACATTCCTCAGCTCGCCTTTTCTCGAATGGCTTGTGACTTTCTTCGGAACCGGCCTAATTCGCGTTTCTTGCGCCTGTGTTCAGCTTGAACAATCTCTTCGCGTTGTCTTCGAAGATCAATTTCTTGTCCGCGTCGCTGAGCCACGCGAACCCGTCGATGTAAACCTTCACATCGTCCATCCACTTCCCCGTCTTCGGATCCTTGGCCGTCCCGACGCCCGGACGCTCCGTCCCGAAAACGCACCGATCCGCACCGACCGTCTTGATCAGCAACTCGCAAGCCAGCGGGGTGTACAGCACCGTGTCGTAGTAAAGCTTCCGCAGATTGTCGTAGAAAGTGCTCGTCGCCCCGCGCCGCAGCGTCGGCGCCAGAAATCGTCCGAAGTGGTACGGCACCGCGCCGCCCCCATGCGAGCACACGATTTTCAGCTTCGGAAAATCCTGAAACACGCGCGAATTCACCAGCGACACCACCGAAATCGTTTCCTCATTAATAAAATGCGTCGAGTAGCTATGCCGAATCGACCGGCAGCCTGCCCCGTGAATGTATCCGGGCACGTCCAGCTCCACCAGTTTTTCGTACAGCGGATACCAATACTCGTCCCCCATTCCCGGCGTATCGTAATTCGTCGCTTCGCTCGGATCGGGATTGATCAGGCATCCCACGAATCCAAACTCCTTCACGCACCGTTCGAGCTCGCCCACGCAGTTCTTCGGACCGACGCCCGGTGATTGCGGCAGCCCACAAACCCCGCGAAACACATTGGGAAACAGGCGGCACTGCTGCGCCACCATCGTGTTGCACTCTTCGATGAACCACTGCGACACCTTCGCCGGCTTCTCCGCCATCATCATCTGATAGGGCCGCGGCGACAGCAGCTGCATATCCGTGCCGACTTCTTTCAACAGATCGAAATGGGATTTCCCGGTGCCGAAGGTAGGCTCTTTCAGAAACGCAATCATCTCATCGTCGCTCACCTCGACCTTGCCCCGGCCGTGCGACCCGCGATGCGACAATATATTTGCCTTGAAGACGTAGAGCGAATCCGGCGCAGTAAGGTGCCCGTGGACGTCAATCACCATCGCGTTCCACCCCCGTGGAAGTAACTCAACTCGCCTATCGGAGTTATTATCCCCGAAACCGTCCCATGTCAACCGATGTAATCACCGCCGAAGACCGAGCCAAGCCACTCGATTACTTCAAGATGTCCTGTCCTTCGGAACTGGCCGAGGGCACAATCGGACGATTCACCTGACGAACCAGTTGACGTGTTCGCACCCGCGTCATAGGCTGCGCGATGTCGAATGCCCGGCAACAACATCTCCGAGAGTAAATCCGAGTTCTCGCAAACGCCTCCAGCCGCCCGCTACGCGTTGGTAATGCTCACCGTCATCTACACCCTGAATTTCCTCGACCGCACGGTCATCAATATCCTCATCGACCCCATCAAGCGCGATTACCACCTCTCCGACACCGAAATGGGCCTGATCACCGGCTTCGGTTTCGTACTCATGTACTCGCTGCTGGCCGCGCCCGTTGCCCGCTGGGCCGACCGCGGCAATCGCCGCTCGATTCTCACGGGCGGACTCATCATCTGGAGCGGCATGACCGCGTTCGCCGGCATCGCCCGCAACGCGATTCAGCTCACTCTCGCGCGGTTCGGCGTCGGCGTCGGAGAAGCCGCCGGGACAGCTCCCTCCGCCTCCATCATTTCCGACCTCTTCCCCGGCGACCAGCGCGCCATGGCCATGTCGGTCTATCAGCTTGGCCCCGTCTTTGGCGGATTTCTCGGCGCGTTCATAGGCGGCTGGATCAATCAATACTACGGCTGGCATCGCGCGTTTCTCGTCGCTGGCCTGCCAGGCCTGCTCGTCGCGCTGATCTTTCGGTTCACCGTCAAAGAGCCTGTTCGCGGCACGACGGAGGCGACGAAGGTAAACACCGAGCAGCAGCCGGTCGGTGAAACCCTCCAGTTCATCTTCAGCCAGAAATCCTACATCCTCCTCCTGATTGGTTTTTCGTTCACGACCTACATCCAATTCGGCTTCGGCAACTGGACCGCGCCATTTCTTGGCCGCATCCGCCATTTGAACTCCGCGCAGATCGGCACCTACCTGGGTACCGTGCGCGGCGTCGCCGGTCTTTCTGGCACTCTGATCGGCGGCTATCTCACGGACTGGTTCGGTCACCGCGATCCGCGCTGGCGTCTCTACGTCCCGGCCATCTGTTCCATGCTCGCCTGCCCGGGCGCACTCTTGTTTCTTTTCTCTCCCAGCCCGGTTCTCTCGCTCGCCGGATTTGCAATCATCTCGGCGGCTAGCCCCGTCCATGTCGGACCGATCATCAGCGTCTCCCATTCCATCGTTAAAGTCGGTATGCGCACCTTTTCCACATCCTTGCTGTATCTCATCTCCGAAATCTTCGGCCTCGGTCTCGGACCGTATTTCATCGGCGCTTTTAACGATCACTACGCCAAACAATTGGGTGTCAACGTAATCCGTTATTCGATGTCCACCGCAGCCGCGGCCACGCTCATCGGGGGCATCTTCTTCATCATCGCCGCCCAGTTCCTGAAAGAAGACACCTCACGCACACTGGCCGGCTAAAATCGCGGAGCTACAGCACGTACCTTTTCTGTCTCGAACGACAGCAGACTCCCAACCTAAAACCTGCCAAGCCGGAAACGGCGGCGAAACGAAGCAAGACAACACGCATAGTCATTTGCCTTGTAACTCACTGAAAACAAAGAAAACTCCTACGAAGTCGCACGCAAGCTCAAAGCTCACTCACAGGCCAACGAGCGCGAATTGCTTCCGCACCGCGCCACGTGATAAATTTCTGAACTCAATCTCAGCGGGGGGAGCATTGGTCGATAAAACCTTAGCCACAGTGAAGGAAGCGGTAGCTCCGGTATTCGATGGTGCGGTCATTCTGCTCGGCGGCTTTGGCGATCCCGGCCTTCCGGGGCAGTTGCTCGAAGCGCTGCGCCTGCAAGGCGCGAAGAATCTTACAGTTGTGCACAACGGCTCAGGCGGCGGCGTGCATTCGCTCGGCGGCCTGATCCACGACGGCAAGGTCAAGAAGCTCATCGCGTCGTTCCCCAGCAACCCTGGCAATCAGTCGTTCCAGGAAAAATATCTAAAGGGCGAAGTCGAGCTGGAGCTGGTCCCCCAGGGTACGCTCGCCGAACGCATTCGCGCCGCCGGCGCCGGCCTGGGCGGGTTCTTCACTCCCACCGGCGCGGGAACGGATCTCGCCGCCGGAAAAGAAGCGCGCGTGATTGACGGCCGCGAGATGATCTTCGAAAAGGCGCTCCACGCCGATTTCGCCTTCGTCCGCGCATACAAGGGCGACCGCCTCGGCAACCTGACCTACCGCATGGCCATGCGTAATTTCAACGTCCCCATGTGCACGGCCGCAAAACACGTTGTCGCGGAAATCGACGAGCTGGTCCCCGTCGGGGGTATCGATCCAGAAGACGTGCACACGCCCGGAATTTTCGTCGACCACGTGGTCGAAATTGTCCGGCATCCCGAGTATCTGAAAATCACCACGGAGGGAAGGTAGCCCATGTCGCTCACACGAGACGGAATCGCTTATCGGGTCGCCTGCGATTTGCCCGAGGGCAGCTACGTCAATCTCGGCATCGGAATCCCGACGCTCGTCTCCGGTTATATCCCAGCGGGCAAGGACGTTTTCTTCCACAGCGAAAATGGAATTCTCGGCATGGGCGGGCTGGCCGCGCCGGGAAAAGAAGACGCCGACCTGATCAACGCGGGCAAGCAGTACGTCACGCTGAACCCCGGCGCAAGCTTCTTCGATCATCCGACGTCGTTCAGCATGATTCGCGGCGGCCACATCAACTACGCCGTGCTCGGCGCGCTGGAGGTCGCCGCGAACGGCGACATGGCCAACTGGCGCACGCCCGGTGAAAAGGTTCCCGGTGTCGGCGGCGCGATGGATCTCGCCTTTGGCGCGGAAAATGTGCTGGTCACTATGACCCACGTCACCAACAAGGGCAAACCGAAAATTCTGAACAAGTGCACGCTGCCGCTCACCGCTCCGCACTGTGTGAAGCGCATCTATACGGATATGGCCGTCGTCGACGTGACGCCCGAAGGACTCGTGCTCCGAGAATTCGCGCCCGGGCTCGATCCGCAGGCCGTGCAGGCCAGGACCGACGCGCAACTGCGCGTAGCGCCCGATTGTAGGGAAATGAATCTTCCCGCGAAATTCCACGTCGCGCAACCCGCGGCCTAGACGCGTTTCAGGTTCTTGGGAGACGTTCGATGCTGAAAGCCATCGACATGCATGCGCACATCCAGACGGGGGAGCGCGCGAAACAAGGCTGGGGCCCTGTCGCCAAGGCCGGCCTCCCGATGAACACTGGAAAATGGCGCACCGATCCTGACGGGATGGCCGAAATGTATCAGGCCAACGATATGATGGCCGTGATTTTCGACGTCGACGGCGAAACGCGCAGCGGCGTGAAGATGGACAACGGCGAAACCGCCGCGTGGATGAAAAAATATCCGGACACGTTCATCGGTTTCGGCAGCGTTGATCCGTGGAAAGGCAAAATCGCGGAAATCGAAGTGCAGCGTTGCGCGGACATGGGCCTGCGCGGAATGAAATTCCAGCAGGCCGCCCAGGGATTCAACCCCAACGAAGAGCGGTTCTTCCCTCTCTACGAAAAAATCGTGAACCTGAATCTGCCCGTGATTTTTCACACGGGCACCACGGCCGTCGCTGCCGGATCGCCCGGCGGAAAAGGAATCACGCTCGAATACTGCAAGCCGATTCCCTACATCGACAATCTCGCGGCCTGGTATCCCCAAATGCGCATCATCATGGCGCATCCCGCCTGGCCCTGGCACGACGACCAGCTTGCCGTCCTCCGCCACAAAGGCAATACGTACATGGACCTTTCCGGGTGGGCGCCGAAATACTGGCCGGAATCGACCGTGCACAACATCAATTCGCTCGTGCAGGACAAAGCCTTCTTCGGTACCGATTTCCCCATGATGACGCCCGAGCGATGGCTCACCGAATTCGCGGAGCTCCCGCTGAAAGAATCCGTTCGCCCGAAAATCCTGCTCCACAATGCCGCAAAGTTTCTGGGAATCGAGGTTCCCGCGGCCGCACCTCTGGACTGAATTGGCAGCTCGGCCATGACCGAACAAAAAACGCAGCACATGACCTGCATGGAAGTCTGGGGCGATAGCCAGCTCACCGCGAGCGGCATCGAAATGGGCGGGCTCGACGCGTGGGTATACAGCAAGCCCTTCGGCGAGGCTCAGCGCGGCGGAGATGTCTATTACGCTTCCAGTTGCGCGACAGGACGAATCAGTCGCCTGCTGCTCGCCGACGTTTCCGGTCACGGGAATTCGGTGGCTGCCACCGCGGCCGATTTGCGGACGCTGATGCGGCGCTTCGTGAATCGCCTGGACCAGAAAGAATTCGTGCGGCTCCTGAATCAGCAGTTCGTGGCGCTCTCGCGCACAGGTACGTTCGCGACCGCTGTGGTCACTACTTTTTTCGCTCCCAGCCGCCGGCTGCTGATCTGCAACGCGGGGCATCCGCGGCCGCTTCTCTATCGCGCGGCGAAAAAAGAATGGAATTTGTTGGGCGACGACGGCACAGTGGAAGTTCACAAGCCGCAAAACATACCGCTTGGCATCATTGACCTCACCGAGTACGAAGAACTCGACGTCGAGCTCAATCCTGGAGACTGCCTGATGAAATATACGGACGCGCTGATCGAATCGCGCGACGCGGATGGAGAAATGCTGGGCGAAGCGGGCGTGCTGCGAATCCTGAATCTGATTGGAGAGGTCGATCCCGGGAAAATCACCGAAGCGCTGTTGAAGGAAATTCGCGAGCGCTATCCGGAAAATCTATCCGAAGACGATGTGACCGTCATGCTGATCCGCGTCAACGGGCGCCAGCCGAAAATTCCGTTCCAGGAAAAACTGATTGCGGCGGGCCGGTTCTTTGGCACGCTGATGCGATCGGTCAATCCCCGAGCCGAGCGCCCGCCCGTTCCTGATTTCACGCTCGCCAACGTCGGAGGAGCCATCATTCCCGCGCTCGGTCGGCGCTGGCGCTCGCTTCCGAAGGACGCCCGCTAGGCGGCCTCGGTCACGTTCCAGATGTAGAGAAAACTATCGTCTGCGGCAGTGGCGACCCTCAGGCCCACCTTCCGCGTGGCGCGATTCAGCGCCGATCGGATGTTTTCCTTCGTGTCGGGCAAGTCGGCGATCGGCACCTTCAGCGCCGCGCCTTCCTTCAGCCGCGCCAGATCGCGCAGGATCACGTTCACGATTTCCTTGTGCTTACCGTTGCGCCCCTGCGGAAGATCCGCGTGAACCACGGTTTTGAAGTGCATGGGAGCGAGCTTCGCGTTCCTGGTTGCCATACGATCCTCTCCTATACAGTTCGTTAAACTAACGTGGCCCTAACGTATAACAAACGTATTCCTATCGTCAAGCACAAAATAAAGAACGCTCGCCCTATGCGTCCGCCCGACGCGCTGTGCTCCGGCTACGGAGTTCACTCTCACGCAAAGCGCTCCGGGCCGCTTCCCTTAAAGAGTTCACCCGTATGAATTGCGGTCTGTTAGTTTTTCAGCTGTAAGGAGGAACTGCAATGCAAAGAACAGCGACACATTTCGAGCAGGTTCCCCTCGAGACCATCCAGGCGATCATTCGCGCTGAGAAAAAGCGCCGGATCGAATCCGAAGTGGCCCAGCCCTCGAGCAAGCAGGAAGATTCCAAACCGGGCATTCAAGGGAGAGACTGGAAATGATGGACTCTCACATCGACATTTTCTGCATGGAATCGGACGGCGGCTTTCTTTGGCGCGGAACCGCTTCGTCGTTTGAGGAAGCCACGGAGCGGGTTCGCGAGCTGGCGAAGACCGCGCCTGGCGATTACCTTGCGGTAAATCTCCAGAGCGGGGAAAAGGTAAAGATCGAACCGAACAGCTAACGTCGCCGCGGGGATCTAGCGGGTGGTGAACTCCAGCCGCCGGATCTGAGGATGCCTTGCCAATTGACGGATCACCGGCGGCGCGCTGTCGTCGTTGTGTTTGCCGCTCCACTGAATCTTCCAGCCAAGCGTTTTGATTCCCTCTCGCTCTTCGTTTAGCTCAATCGAGGGAGCGTGCGCCGAGACACCCGCTTCCGCCAGCAGCCGTTCGACGTCCATCGAATCGAGTTCGCCCTCGAACACCGCGACTCTCAGCGTGCCGTGATGCCTTTGCGGCATCAGTGTCTCGAACCGTTTCAGCCCGACCAAAATCGCGAATCCGATCGCGAACGCCCAAAGCCCCAGCACGATCTGCCCACCGCCGAAGCACAGGCCCACGACGGTGACAAACCAAAGCGTCGCCGCCGTCGTGACGCCCGTGATCATCTCACCGCGCTTGATGATTGCGCCCGCGCCGATGAATCCGATGCCGGAAAGAATGCCCAGCGGCAGGCGCATGGTATCCATGACCACGAACGAATCCGCGGTTTTTCCTTGCGAAATCATCAATGCGTTCGCCTGCATCATCGCGATGCACGCTGCCAATGCGACCAGTAGGTTGGTGCGCAGGCCAGCGGGACGGCCGCGCTGATCGCGATCGAATCCGATGGCACCGGCGGCGACGATCGTAAGCAATAGCCGGATCAGGATGTCGTGCCAGGTGAAGAGAGTGTTCATCGGTGTGTGAGTGGCACGGGCTTAACGTGCGTCGAAAAAGGACAAGGTCGCCTGGGTATTACGGATCGATTATTCGGTCGGTGAGAGTGCGTAACAATACAGCAAAGCCTGTAAAGGAATTCGCCGGATCAGTCCGGGATCGAGGTCTTGGCTGGATGATCCTTGTCCGGCGGAGGCGGCAGGGGCGCCAGTTTGTCGAAGCCGCGCTGGCCGTCGGGTCCGATCGGGCCCGGCCCGGGCTGCAGGTGCGGCGCGTCGACGTTTTCCTCTGCGCAGGAATATT
>Ga0209007_1000246_pt1 | contig 27804 bp, 15 predicted proteins | sample JacPinW_OM1H0_O2_FD_187961 | JGI IMG/M metagenome (GOLD analysis project Ga0209007, IMG submission 187961) | Forest soil microbial communities from Algoma, Ontario, Canada - Jack Pine, Ontario site 1_JW_OM1H0_O2 (SPAdes) (version 2) | ecosystem: Environmental > Terrestrial > Soil > Boreal... | reverse complement strand
TTTTCCCGCCACAATGTTCAACACGCCCGGCGGCAGCCCCGCTTCCGCCATGGTGTGCACCAGGTTGTACGTCGATAGCGGAGTGTCTTCCGCCGGCTTGATCACCACCGTGTTCCCGCAAATCAGCGCGGGCATGATTTTCCACGACGGAATGGCCATCGGAAAATTCCACGGCGTAATAAATCCGTTCACGCCCACCGGCGTGCGCACCGACATCGCAAATTTGTTCGGCAGCTCCGAAGGAGTGGTCTGCCCAAACTGCCGCCGCCCTTCTCCCGCCATCAAGTACGTCATGTCGATGGCCTCCTGCACGTCGCCGCGCGTTTCTTCCAACACTTTGCCCATTTCGCGCGTCATGTCTTTCGCAAAATCTTCTTTGCGCTCGGTCAGGATTTCCGCCGCGCGATAAAGAATCTCGCCGCGCTTGGGCGCCGGAGTCAGCCGCCATTTTTCAAATGCGCCGCTGGCCGCGTCAATCGCCGCTGCCACATCCGCTTCCGTGGACGCGGGAAACACCCCCACCAGATCGTTCGTGTTCGCCGGGTTGCGATTCTCGATCGCTTTCCCCCCGCGCGTCTCCACCCACTCCCCATTGATGTAATTCTTAAATGTCTTTGGCGCTACTGCAGTAGCCATGATTCCTCCGTGGACGTTTTTATTCTTAGTCTCACTTCCGCCCTCGTCTTAATAGGTCGGTATAACGATTGGATTAAGCCGCCAAATCGAGGATTCCAGAGTAACAATCTCGGCGCAACCGCGTCAATGCACCGACCAATTAGGATTTGGCCAAGAGGCTGATTTAATCGTGGAGGACAACCGTCAGAAGTGAGGGGTTGATATGAAGCCCGCCATCGCGGTGGATAAATCCCATTCTCTTGAATTTATTCATAAAAAAATTAACGCGAGAGCGGGTGGTGCCGACCATTTCCGCCAGCATTTCTTGCGACACTTTGGCTATCAGTTTTTGAGGCTCGTCGTCCTTGCCATAGCGGGCGAGCAACAAAAGTGTACGCGCCAGGCGTTTTTCGCTGGAGTTGAAAAGCTGATCCATCAAATCCTCTTCCAAGCGGATACTTCGTGACAGCAAGTACGACAGAAACCGGTCGGAGAGGCCATGTTCGGCGCGGAGCTCGCGAATCATCTCGTCTTTCTGTATAGCCAGGACAGTGCAGCGAGAGATAGCTGTGGCTGTCGCCATACGAAAAGGCAGCCCCAGTAGGCATCCTTCGCCAAAAAACTGGTCCGAAACCAGGACCGCTGTCACGGCCTCCTTGCCCAAATTGTTCAATACGGAAAGTTTTACACCGCCTTTCTTGATGTAGAAAATCTGTTCCGATGGATCGCCTTGGCGGAAGATAATTTCGCGTGCGCGGAACTCCTCGATCTTTTTGGATACGCCTGCGGAGTCGAGAAAGGCTTGCGCGTTAAACGCAGTTTTTCTATGCGATTTTCTAGCAGTCGGTACGCGGACTTCATTCATGGTCCAGACTCCTCAATGGGCTCACTCCAAGGCTGTGCCGTGCCTGCAATAGATACGTACGGTAGCGTACATTCATTTCCAGTGACAACCGTAATTATCTAATGGTAAACAAACGGTAAAGGGCCGGTGCACGTACGACAACTACGGTTGACTAGGGTTTCTTCGCTGAGTATTGCAACTGATCTGCGTTCGAGCGCCATATCGCTGTCGTTAAGCGACTCTGTGAAGAGTCACAGGCCGTTCATATCTGTCGCGCGTGTTCACTCGTTGGTCGCAATTCTTCATACGCCGTTGCGCCCAAATGGTCAGAGACAAGTTAGTGTCGGTTTCCGTCTTTTCCCGCAGGTCGCGCATCAAACGGTGGAATAAATTCGTAGTCAGACGGAGATTGGCGCATATCTCCTTGCCGGTTTTTCCCGCGACCAGAGCACGCATTACGATTCCTTCCTCCATGGTGAACGTCGGCTCCGATCCCGCTCCCACATCAGGAATGGGAACGAGAAGGTTCGACGGGAATTTCATAAGATTGCGGACCATGTGCTGCTAGTAGATCCATGGCGGTCCGTTTATTCCTTTCCAAGCCACGGATGGCAATGTCGACTTTCACTGCCTAGAAGTGCTCCCAATTGCCTGCTTCGGCCAGATTTACGGGAGCCGGGCCCAGCGCCTAGCCCCCGCAAATGGGCAGAAATACAAGCACGCCGAAGTTAATCCAAACCGGTGAAATGGAAGTGTTCAAAACTGCACATTCGGCCAATTAGAGTTGTCTTATTAGACATATGGATTCTTAAGTTAGAGCCGAGTGTGCAAAACCGCACAGAAACTTCGAAACCGCGCCCCTAAACTCTCTTTACGCAATGCAGGAGGGGTCCATGCCTTTGCAATGGGGATTGGAATGGCAGCAGTGTTACGTGGAAGCATTGCTCGAAACAGACGCAGTGAATCTAGTGGCACGCGTTTCAATTGCTGAAAGAGTAATCGTGTCACGTGTTGAAGAGCTATGCTTCAGTTCAGGCGAAGAAGCAGAGTGGCGGGCCATCGAAGATGCTATTTCAGGTTTGTCAGTACTTAGAAGAGAAATTCTGAAATCTTCGATTGGAAAGAAGGGTCGAACGCCGGATATCGTCAAGCCGCGACTATCCATCAGCTAATGCGCTCCATCGATTGACGCCGAGGGGTCGGCGAAAATCGCGCGGAAGGAACCTCTCAATGACTAACAATGATGTGTGTCTAACCATACTTCTGATTCAAAACGATCCGTCAGCTGCCGGTCGGATCGCGACATCGCTGGCCGCGACAGGCGCAGGATTATTCGAAGTGGAATGGGTGCGCCAGATCTCTCAGGGTCTTCAGAGGCTGAAAAGGAAGGGGATTGCCGCCATCTTGCTGGATTTGTCGCTGCCTGACAGCGAAGGCATTGCGACGTTCGAACAGCTGTTCGCCGCCTCCCCGGATATTCCGATTCTAATCCTCGCTGGAAACGTCGCGTCCGAAGTGTTGGCAAAGGAGGCCGTAAGTCTTGGCGCGCAGGATTATCTGGTGGCAGCCCACTTGGACACTTATTCGCTGCAGCGCGCGCTGCAAAACGCGATCGACCGCAGGGGCATCGAAGATGCCTTGTATGCGGAAAAAGAGCGCGCGGTGGTTACCCTCAACTCAATTGGTGATGCTGTTTTGTGCACTGACATCTCCGGCTGCATCACCTATCTCAATATCGTCGCAGAAAAAATGACCGGCTGGCTGCGCACAGAGGCCGTTGGCAAACCCCTCGCCGAAGTTTTTCGGATTATCGACGGAGCCACCCGCCAGACCGCCCGGGATCCCATGGAAATGGCGGTAGAACAAAACAAAACAGTCGGGCTCACCGCCAACTGCGTGCTTATCCGCCGCGACGGATTTGAATCCGCCATTGAAGATTCTGCCGCGCCTATCCACGATCGGGCGGGCCGCGTGATCGGCGCGGTAATTGTTTTTCACGACGTCAGCGCGGCGCGCGCCATGTCGCTTCAAATGACGCACACCGCGCACCACGATGTCGTCACCAATCTGCCCAATCGGCTATTGCTCAACGACAGAATCACGCAGTCCATCGCTTTAGCTCATCGCCAGAGCCGCCCGATCGCGGTGCTCTTTCTCGATTTAGATCATTTCAAAAACATTAATGATTCGCTCGGGCACGCAAGCGGCGATGAGCTTCTCCGATCCGTTTCAAAACGGCTGATGTCTTGCGTGCGCGCTTCTGACACAGTGAGCCGCCAGGGCGGCGATGAATTCGCTATTCTCCTTCCGGAGATCACCCACGCCCAGGATGCGGCCACCTGCGCCGCAAAGATAATTCTTGCGCTGAACACGCCCCACTCTATCGGCACACGCACCCTGCATATCGGGGCAAGTATCGGCATCAGCTTGTATCCCAAAGACGGAGAAGACGCTGAAACCCTCATTAAGAATGCGGACACTGCCATGTATAACGCCAAAGAACGCGGCCGCGGCAATTTCCAATTCTTCGAAGCAGATATGAATTTGAAGGCGGTACAACGGCAATCGATAGAGAGCGAGCTGCGCCGCGCCCTCAAGAACAACGAGTTCTTGTTGCATTATCAGCCGAAGGTAAACCTCGACACTGGAGAAATCACCGGCGTGGAGGCGTTGATCCGCTGGCAGCAACCGGATCGTGAGCTCGTTTCGCCATTGGAATTCGTGCCCATCGCCGAAGATTGCGGCTTAATTGTCCCTATTGGCCGTTGGGTAATGCGGGAAGCTTGCCGGCAGGCGCGTGCCTGGCAGGATGCCGGATTGCGCCATCTGCGCATGGCCGTCAATGTTTCTGCGGTGGAGTTTCGCGAAAAAGATTTCGTCGCAAATGTCCGTACCATACTCTCCGATACCGGCCTGCGTCCACAGTATCTTGTCCTGGAGCTCACTGAACGTGTTCTCATGGAAGATGCCGATTGCACCGCCCTCTTGTTGGAAGAGCTCAAAACGATGGGTGTGCATCTCGCGGTGGACGACTTCGGAACAGGCTACTCCAGCCTCAGTTACTTGCGCCAATTTCCCATCGACGTCCTCAAAATCGATCAGTCCTTCATCCAGAAGATCACTTCCAATCTGAACGATTCAACAATCATTGCCGCAATCATTGGCATGGGAAGAAATCTTAAGCACATTGTCGTTGCCGAAGGCATCGAAACGCAGGAACAGATTGCCTATCTTCAATCTCAACATTGTGAAGAAGGTCAAGGCTATCTCTTCAGCCCGCCCTTGGGCGCCGCCCAATTCGGCCACTTGCTCGAAACGGGAATCGCCGCCATGGCCGTCAACTGAGGCCGGATTATGATCCCAGCTACCCTTGCTTCCCCAGCTTGTAACATTCGTCGTCGGAGATTTTGCCGCCATTGACCGTCGTGCACTCGTGGCATAAAGTGATCTCGCTCCAACCGGAACGAAAATGCTCTACCAAGAGTGGATTAAAACGCTCGAAGATGGCACGAGCGTGCAGTTCTCCTACTTAGAACTGCCGAACGACGGAGCCTTTATCACGGCGCAGATTGGAGGGCATGAGGTCGTCTATTCGGTCATCTTAGTCAAAGCGAGAAACCCACTGAGTCGTGAGAATGTCGAAAGTCATTTCAAGGCCGAGCTTTCAAAGAAGTAGCGACACACCGGGCGCTTCGGTCCCACAATTAATCGGAAACTGTGCTGTTTTGAACTGAATCGTCTTAGGGCACAAGCCTAACGTAAGCACATGGTTAACAATAGCCATAACAAACATCAAAGCGACGCGACTCTCGCGAGCGTCACCAAAGAAATGGACCTTCCTCGTTTGTCCGCCTCCGTCGAAAGGCGCACTACAAGAAAGCTCCCTAGTCGGCTCAACGTTACGCTTGGAAAAATTAAAAAACGAGTCCTTCTCGAAACATCGGAATTGTCGGCCGACATGATCCGGCCCACGCCCCTGGTCCATCCAAAGGTCAAGACAGCCCGCAAGAAACCCGCGAGGTAAACACCTCGGTATGTAATTTATTACTCTTGACTTATGTTTACTACTATGTTATCATATATTGGGGCGTCATGACCGCCCCACGAGGAAGACATATGGACAAGGCCACCAGTAGTCCAGGAGGCAGTAGCAAGACGCAAGTACAAGCAGAATCAATCCCACCTGAAGAATCCCAAAACGGGAATCCCGAGAGTTTACCGAAAGAAGGCAAACGACGCCGCGCAAGTCTCGCCCGACACTCCCGTTTACCCAGAGAAGACCACAGCGTGGTCTTGGAAGGGCGCCGACATCGTGCCAGCCTTTCCCGGCACGCTCGGAAATGCTCGGTCTGCCATCACCCTGACCGCGAATTCATCGACGATGACTACCTCCGCTGGATCAGCCCCGAATCCATCGCCCGCCAATACAAAATCTCCCATCACTCCGTCGTTTACCGCCACGCCGACGCCACTGGCCTTCGCACCCAACGCCGCGCCTCGCTCCGCGCCACCCTAGAACACTTCATCGAGGAAGCCGAAAACGTCCGCGTCACCGCCCACTCCCTGGTATCCGCCGTCCGCCTCTACGCCCAAATCAACGACCAAGGCCAATGGACCCCTCCGACCCGCCGCCACATAGTCGAACACCACTACTTCGGTTTACCGGCCGAGGCCGGCCTGCCCACCGAGGCAGGTGTACCGGAACCCGCGAAAACCAAAACAACCGCCACTCCGATCGCCACAATTAGCCTTCAGACAAACTCGATTTCTAATCGCGAACTCTTGGGATTAGAACATGCCGCAACTCATTGAAAACAAACAAAGCGCCCCAGTTCTAATCGCGAACTTTGAACCAAATGAAATCGCGACAAAAGCGGGGCAAAAAACAAAAATTCAAACGCGAAAACATCGCGGATGACCCAGCGCAAAAGGCGGTGGAGCTTCAAACTCGAAAACCGGGCGCGGACAAGAGTAAGCTTATGCAGCGCTCGGGATTGCCTTCAAGGGCGTTCGATAGGGTGTACGATTCTGGTGTGGGGCCGGGGTGTCAGCAGATCGATGCTTATCGCAATCTACCGATCGACCGCTACCGTAATCGACGGAGCGGGCGGCTGGAAAGTCTGATGGGTGACTGGAAAACAACGGGCGCTTCCGTGGGCGCGATATTCGCCTCGGTGCTTACGCTGGGTTGCTGTTTGCCGCTGCCATTTATAGGCGCGGCAGGCGTTGCCGGGGCGTCTGTATTTTTCGCGGGCGCACGGCCGTGGCTTTTAGGGCTTTCCGTTGTGCTTCTGGGAGTCGGCTTTTTCCAAGTCTATCGCGGGCTGCGCTGCCGAACGGGGCCGAGCAAGTGGGCTATGGCGTGTTTAGTGGTATCCACCTTCACAGTGGTTGTTCTTCTTCTGTTTCCCCAAGTTGTTGCGGTCCTGTTTGCGAATCTTTTGGGTGGCCGTCGATGAAGAAACGCCTCAGTCTGATCGCGGCTCTTTTCATCGTAGGGTTGCTGACTCTGGCTTGGCATTTCTATCGCGGGAAAACGGTTCCGGCTGGGCAGCCTCCCTTGGTTTCGCTCACAGCGCAGAATTTTGACCAGCTTCGTAGCGCGTTCAACGCTTCCGTCGGCGATGTGCGAGTGGTTTTGCTGCTTTCTCCCACCTGCCCGACGTGTCTGCGGGGCTCGGCCGCAGTGGAGAATGTACTGAAGCAAAACCGCAATCCGCACCTTCGCGTTTTTGCGATATGGGAAGCCATGCTGCCCACGGACTACGCCAGTCCCGGCACGCTCGTGCTGGGACGATTGTCAGATCCGCGCGTGGCTCAGTACTGGGATAAAAACCATCTATTCGCGCTGGAACTGGCACGCAAGTTGGGATCCGACGCAGATCATCCGCAACCGGGGTGTTGCACCCGCGATGGTATTCACTGGGATGAAATTATTGTCTATAACCAGGACGCTCGTTGGGACGCCCAACTTCCGCGAGCCGTCTTCGTCGAGGGCCCGGTGGTAGATAACGCGCCTGATCTTTCTGAGGTAATGGCCCGGTTGCTCCCGATTTAGCGCGGAGCCACGCAACTAAAGGCCAAAAAAATGGGAGGAGCGGAGGCTCCTCCCGGTTTGTTCATCAAAATGTTTGTGGCAGGACTTTGATACTAGCGACCGCCGGGAACCGCGCCGCGGACAGCAACGGTCAATGGCTTGGTGGCTTCGAGCTTCTTAGCCTTCTTCAACTGTTTCTTTGCCATGTTCTTGTCTCCTCCGGTTTTTGGTCTGCCCTATTGCGTGGCGACGCAGAATGCTATGCACCTTGAGTGCCACGTTTTGCAACACATGGGGAATTATGTATCTCCTTGCGGAACTATCGGATGCGCGTTGCACCGGCATGCATAGGACAGCGCGACCGGCGAAGTGGCGTTGATTTAATCAACTTTACGTTGAAATATTCAACTAGCTTGGCGATGCCGCGCAGACACGGCGGATTAGAGTTAAGCATTTGGCCGTTGGAGCAGACTAGGGCTGAGTGGGTTGGAGCTGAGTTGGATGGACTCGGGGGCGGGCGGTTCGGTTGCGTGGCGATTCGCGGGGACAGCAGGTTTGGCTGCCTGGTCGACAACGAACGGTTACGGCAAGGTACGCGTTGGAATCCCTGCTCGTAGCGCTTCGTCTTCGACCTGGTCAAGTTGCTGCGCGATTTGGTTCTGCTGAATATCGAGCTGCTTCAAATAATCCACGGTGAAACCTCCGCCGTATTTTGTTTCCGGGAGCGGCGGGAGGAGCGTGATGTTCTGCGCGGCTGCTTGTTCGGCCATTTGCGATTTCACTTCGTGGATTTCGGCGATTTCCGACTGCAACTGTTGCACTTTGTCGAACACGATTTTTGCCTGAACTGCGGGCGGAAGGGACGCAGCATTTTCGGCTGCGGCAGCGATTTGCGGGGCGTTGCGCAGGGTTTCCGGCGCAATGCCATTGGCGCGAGCGCGATCTTCCACGCCCGAAATTTGTGTTTCAACTTGAGCGCGTTGCTGGAGAAGCTGCTGGATCAGCGCGTCAGTGCTAATTGCCGGGCACGGCGCATAAATATTTAGTCCCACGTCCAAGCCGGGGGCGGGTTGGGGCGGGGCGTCCGACTGACGAAAACTTCGCAGGCGCGCGACTTCATTGTCGATGCTATCGAGGCGCGCGCTGAGCGCCACATATTGCTGCGCGTACCATACCGGGTCCTTTTCAGGCGCCAGGCGCTCGGCAGTTGCTGAACGCGCAATCAGAATCGCGCGAGTCGCAGAGGAGTTTGCGATGGATGAGTCGGTATCCGGCGCGATGGGAATCCCTGTGGCATTGCCAACGGTCGTAGCGCCATTGCGAGCGAGGGCTTCGACGTCATCGTTTGTGTAGATTTTTTTCTCGCGGTCGGGCTTGGGCGCGGTGGAGCTGGAGTTCGAGAGATTGTCGCTCGACATTTGCACTCCGCGCGCGAGGGCGGGAGTTGCTAGGCCAGGGATCGCAAGACCACATAGGAGTGCCGTCGAGAGCGCGGCACTCTTTACCGAGTGAAAGGTAACTGCGTGAGAGGGCGTTGGCGCGGTCATAAATTTCTCCTTGCAGGACGGGGCAAAACCCCAAGGCTGTTCAAATCTCGAAGCGTTATTAGGCCGAAAGAATCACACAACTAAGGGGTGTTGTATATCAGGTTTATACCTGAAAGCTAGTTTCGTTTTTTATTCGTAGCGCAAAGCGTTCATAGGGTCAACGGCGATGGCGCGACGAGCAGGGATGTAGCACGCGGCGACGGCCACGAGCAAAAGAACCAACGCTGCGGCTGCGAATGTGAATGGATCGTTTGCACTGACGCCGAAGAGCAAGCTGGTCATCAAACGCATGAGGCCGAAGGCTGCGGCGATTCCGATAACGATTCCAACGGCGGCGAGTTTTACGCCGTGGCCTACGACCAGGCGAAGAACGTTGCTGTGTTGCGCGCCGAGGGCCATGCGGATGCCGATCTCGTGTGTGCGTTGCTGCACGCTGTAAGAAATTACGCCGTAAATTCCGATGGCGGCGAGAACGAGGGCGAGTCCGCTGAAAAGACCGAGCAGGACGAGAGTGAGGTGGGGAGTGGACACGGAATCGTCAACCAATTGACGCATAGTGGTGACGTTGAAGACGGGCTGGTCTTTGTCGATGGCGGCAGCTGCGTCGCGAACGGATGACGTGAGGCTGGCAGGATCTACGGCGGAGCGGAGGATCAAATACATGTCAGGCGGAGGTTCCTGGCGGAAGGGCAAATAGATTTCGAGTCGAGACGGATTCGACAGGCCATAGAGTTTTGTGTCACCGACGACTCCGACGATCGTTATCCAGGGATCTTTCGAGCCGGGGTGACCCCAATGAAATCGTTTGCCGACAGGGTCTTCGTTCGGCCAGTAGCGGCGGGCCATGGTGGCGTTGATGAGAGCGACCGGCAGAGCGGTTTCGGTATCGGCGTCGGTGCAAGTCCGTCCACGCATCAGCGGGATGCTAAGGACGTTGGTGTAATCCGGGCTGATGTAGTGGTAATCGGGATGCGGGAATTTTCCGGGATCCGGAATGGGTACTCCGTCGATGGTGATGTCGCCGCGGCTATGACTGCCGGTGAGCGGAACGACGGTGCCGAGCGCGGCCTTTTCCACTCCGGGAATAGCGCGGATTTTGTCGAGCAGTTGCTGCCAAAAATTTATTCTGGCCGACGATTTGGAATATTGCGCGGTGCGTAAATCCATTTCCATGGTCAGCACGCGGTCGGACTGGAAGCCAGGATTCACTTGCAGCAGGTGGTACATACTTTTCATCATCAGGCCCGCGCCAACCAGGAGAATCAAAGCGAGCGCGGTTTCAGCCATGGCCAGGACGCCGCGCAAGCGATGTTGCGCGACGCTGGACGTGGCGCTGCGTCCGCCTTCTTTCAAAGTTTCCTGGACGCGCGGCTGCGAGGCTTGCCACGCGGGCACCAGTCCGAAAGCGATCGCGACGAGTATGACCATGGCAGCGGTGAACAGCATCACGTTGCGATCGACGCCGATGTTTATGCCTTGAAGCATGTCGGTGGAGATCAGATGTTTCAGACCGAAGACGCCCAGCGCTCCAACCAGGATTCCCAACGCGCCTCCAATTGCGGCGAGGAGAAAGCTTTCGGTGAGCATTTGGCGAATGATGCGACTGCGGCTGGCGCCGCAGGCTTGGCGAACGGCGATCTCCCGGGACCTGGCGGCACCGCGCACGAGAAACAGATTGGCGACATTGACGCATGCGATTAACAAGACGAACACGACTGCGCCGAAAAGAACAAGGATTGCCGGGCGGGTGTCACCCACCAATTGATCGCGAAGCGTTGTGACATTGATTCCGATGTCGGCGTTCTGGACTGGATAAGCTTTTTGCAGGTTGATCGCAACGGTGTCCAGCTCTGCGCGAGCCTGCTGAAGAGTTGAACCGGGAGCGAAGCGTCCGAGAACCTCCATGTCTCCGCGGTCGCCGCGCTCCATCATGTCGGCGGCCCAGACGCCGATGGGGGCGATGGCGTCGGTCTTATCGTCGAGTCGGAGGTTGGGAGGGAGAACGGCGATTATGGTGAAGCTGCGCCCGTCGAGTGTGATGGTTTTGCCGATGGCGTCGGGATCAGCACCCAAATGAGATTGCCACAGCGCGTAACTCAACATGACGACAGGAGCTGTGCCGGGAGTTTCTTCCGAGGGCAGGAAATCGCGACCGAGGTACGGGCGCACGCCTAGCAATGAAAGACAATTCGGAGATACTCCGTAGCCGTTGATGTTTTCGGGTTGAGCGACGCCGGACAAGTTGAAGGCTCGGTTGTTGAGGGCGGACATTTGCGCGATGGTTCTGCTTTGCGCGCGCCAATCGAGAAAATCGGGATAAGAGGGCGAATGAATGCCGACTCTTTGAGACGTCTCCCTGATAATCATGAGCTGCTCGGGGTGGATATAAGGGAGCGGACGAAGCAGGACGGCGTTGACGACGGAGAAGATGGCGGTGTTGGCGCCGATGCCGAGGGCCAGGGTGAGGACGGCGATGGCGGTGAAGGCGGGATTTTTGCGGAGCATGCGGGCGCCGTAGCGCAAATCCTGGAGCAGGGAATCGAGCCAGGCGCCGGCGCGAACTTCGCGGACGTCTTCTTTTACTTGCTCGATGCCGCCTAGTTCGAGGCGGGCGGCGCGGCGTGCGTCTTCTGGAGTCATACCTTCGCGCGTTTTTTCCTCCGCTAGAATTTCAATATATGCATGCACTTCGTCGTCAAGGTTCTTGTCGTTTTGACGTTTGGCGAAAACGTTTCGCAAGAAGCTCTTCATCCGCGACGAGAGAATCATGTTTTGCAATCTCCTTATTCGTAACGCAGCGAAATCATGGGATCCACTTTCATGGCCCGGCGTGCAGGGATGTAGCAGGCCAAGAGTGCGACCAGAACCAGGATGCTCGATACGGCGGCAAAGGTTAGGGGATCGCTAGCCCTGACTCCGTAGAGCAAATGCGAGAAACTCGGGAGGACGCGAGTCAGGATTAGCGCGGTGATTGCGCCGACGGCAACGCCGGTGAGCGCCAGGTGCAAGCCGCCGCCAACTACCAAGCGAAACACATCTTTTTTCTCCGCACCGAGCGCCATGCGTATGCCAATCTCATGAGTTCGCTGTGTCACCGTGTACGAAATCACACCGTACAGCCCGACGGAGGCTAGTAGCAACGCGAGCGCTGCAAATACACTCAGCAGGATCATGGGAAGACGCTGCGGTGACATCGATTCCGAGACGATATTCTGCATGGTCCGAACGTCGTAAACGGGCTGATCGCTGGCTGCTCCGTAAACGGCTGCTTTGATTGCGGGCATCACTGCCGCGGAATCAAGCGGGGTACGAAGCACGACCGTCAGATAGGGATATCCGACGAGCACCCATTGGTCTGGATCCTGAGCAAGCGGAAAGTACATCTGATTCTGAGTGGACGTGGTGGGATCATCCAGCGTCCAATGCCTCACGTGGCGCACTACACCGATAATACGGCAGGGACCTGTCGGTGATGTGAAACCGAATGTTATCGTTCGGCCCAGGGGACCACTGCCTGAAAAATACATGCGACTGAAAGTACTGTCGATGACTATGACGCATGGAGATTGAGTGGTGTCTTGCGGGGTGAACAACCGGCCGCGAAGTAGCGGTATTCCCATCGTTCGGAAATAATCGGGACCGGTAAGAAAGCCTACTAAGCGCGGAGCGGCCTGAAGCGAAGCAGGCTTCCGAGAGTCGATCCAAAAGGGAATAGTCCCGCCCTGACCGCTGAGCGGAACGGTATCGGTGAGATCCGCCGCCTGCACCCCGGGTATATCGCGGATGCGCTCAATCAACTGCTGATAGGCGATTCGAGCGCTCGCGACCGTCTTCATCAGCGAACGCGAGACGCCCACCTTGAACGTGATGATGTGCTGGGTATCGAAGCCTGGATCGACGTCAGACAATTGGCGAATCGTGCGGAAAAGCAACCCGGCACTCACTAGTAGAACGAGCGTCAAAGCCACTTGGACGATTACGAGACTGCTCTGCGCCCGATTGCGCGGGCTGGTAGAGCCGCGACCTCCGTCCTTCAGCGCGGCTTGCAGATCGGCGTTCCGAGTTTTCAGCGCCGGCGCCAGGCCAAACAAAATTCCCACGACAATCGAAACTCCGAATGTAAAAAAGAGGACGGGAGTGTTCACGCCGATGTTCGCGCTGCGTGGGAGGCTGTCGGGAAATACTGCGACCAGCGATTTGACTACGGGAATGGCGATGAGTGCGCCGAGCACACCGCCAGCGAGCGAAAGAAGAACGCTTTCGGTAACCAACTGCCGTACCAGACGCGCGCGATTCGCGCCAAGCGCCGCGCGAATGCCAAATTCCCGGCTGCGCGCCGCTGAGCGAGCCAGAAAGAGGTTGGCGACGTTGGCGCATGCGATTAGCAAAACCAGGCCGACCGCGCCCAAAAGCATAAGAAGAATTCCGCTGACATCTCCAACTAGCTCTCGCTTGAGTGGCATTACATCGGTTCCCAAATCTCGGTTGTCATCGGGATAGTGCTGATCCAGAGCGTTCTGGATCGTACTCATCTCGGCCTTTGCTTGAGAAATGCTCACTTGCGGCCTCAGACGCGCGATAGCTCCGATGCCGTCATGGCTTCCGCGAGCGTCGATGATGACCGGATCGCCCTGGCTGAGTGGTGTGTAAACATCCGCGTCACTCCAAAAGCGAAATCCTGGAGGAAGAACACCGACGATGAAGTAATCCACGCCATCCAAGGTGGCTGATTTTCCGAGGACTTCAGGACTTCGAGCGAACCGATTTCTCCACAGACGATCGCTTATGATGAGCGCGTGCGCTCCGCCGCGGTGATCTTCCTGGGCTGAGAACTCACGTCCGAGCGTTAGCCGCACACCTAGAGTGCTGAAAAAGCCAGCGGTGACTGCGCTTCCATCAACATGTTCCGGAGTTCCGGGATTAGTCAGATCATATCCCTGCTGCATGAACGCGGCCATTTGCTGGAATGACTGAGCCTGGCGCTGCCAATCCCGAAAATTTGGGTACGAAACCCACACGTGGGCATAGCGCGGATTGCTCTCCATGATCATGACCAGGCGGTCGGGCTGGTTATATGGAAGCGGGGATAACATTACGCCCTGGACGACGGAGAAGATGGCGGTGTTGGCGCCGATGCCGAGGGCCAGGGTGAGGACGGCGATGGCGGTGAAGGCGGGATTTTTGCGGAGCATGCGCGCGCCGTAACGCAAATCCTGGAGCAGGGAATCGAGCCAGGCGCCGGCGCGGACTTCGCGTACGCCCTCTTTTACTTGCTCGATGCCGCCTAGTTCGATGCGCGCGGCGCGGCGAGCTTCTTCCGGGGTCATACCTTCGCGCATTTTTTCCTCGGCCAAAGTTTCAACGTAGGTGCGGAGTTCGTCGTCGAGTTCGCGGTCGTTTCGCTGTTTGCTGAAAAGGTTTCGAAAGAGGCTAGTTATAAGAGAAAGAATTGACATGCTATATCCCTTATTCTCCTCATTCGTGACGAAGCGCAAGCATGGGATCAATGCGGGTGGCGCGGCGCGCGGGCAAGTAAGAGGCCACCATCGCAACGAGCAACAGCAGCGCGGATACGCCGAGCAGAGTTTTCCAGTCAAGAGGTGAAACCCCGAACAACAGGGCAGAAAGCAGACGCGTAGCTGCTGCGGCGCCGAGCAGGCCTGCGGCTACGCCGATCATGGTGAGGCGCGATGAATAGGCGAGAATCGTTCGCATGACGTCCCAGCGCCCTGCGCCGATGGCCATGCGAAGGCCGATTTCACGCGTGCGCTGTGAGACGACGTAGGCCAGCAGTCCATAAATGCCCAAGGCGGCGAGAATCAGCGCCAGACCGGCAAATGCGCCGAGCATTCGCAGCACGTCGGCGCGGTTGGCGAGTTCGTCATCGACTATGGAACTCATGGTGCGGATGGTTACGGGCTGCTCGGAATCGACGGACCACACGGCTTGCTGCAACTCCTTCGAGAGACTTAGCGGATCGCGGGAAGTTAGCAGAGCGATTTCCGATGGGATGAAGAAGCCAATTTCCGTTTGCGTGAACGGAACGTAGACAGCAGGCTTGTTCTCGAAATCCAATCCGCGTTCGCGAATATCGGCGATAACACCAACGATGGTCATCCAACGCGGCTGGCCATCACCGGTGCCGGCGTCTATTCGGTGGCCCAGAGGATTTTGGTTTGGCCAATACTGGCGCGCGAAGGCCTCGTTGATGAGGACGACCGGCGGTGAGGCGGGGCCATCGGTGGCGTTCAGGAAGCGCCCGGCGTTGAGTCGCGCTCGAATGGTTTCGAGATAACCCGGGCTGACCAAGCGGAAAAGCGCGTCCTCTCCCAAATCGCGCTCGGCCGGTTGGCCTTCTATAGTGAGGCCCATCGTGTTGCCACGAGATGTGTAAGGCAGATCGGAGGTGAGTCCAGCGGACTTTACTCCGGGGACGTTGGCGACGTGGGCGAGAACTTCGCTGTAGAAACGCTGACGTTTGGCGGCGTCCATATACTTTGGAAAGGGCACATCGATGTTTGCGGTCAAAATGCTATCGGAGCGGAAACCGGGATCGACAGCGCGCAGCTGGACTAACGTTTCGATGAGCAGCACGGCGCCGGTGACGAGCACCAAGGCAATGGCTACTTCGGCGACAACGAGCACACTGCGGAGACGGCTGCGCTCGCCGGCGTTGCCGCGCTTTGCCAAGTTCATCTGCGATAATTGCAGCGCCGGAGCAAGTCCAAAGAGCACGCCGGTGACAATCGAGACAGCGATGGTAAAAGCCAAAACGTGGAGGTCGAGGCTCAGGTGAACGGAGGTTGCCAATGTGGCCGGAATCATTTTTTCGAGGACGTCTATACTCCAGTGCGCGATGAGCAAGCCCAACGCGCCTCCAGCGGCGCCCAGTAGCAGACTTTCGGTCAAAATTTGTCGCACGATGCGAGAGCGTTTGGCTCCGAGAGCGAGACGGATGCCGATCTCTCGCCGGCGATTCGAAAAGCGGGCGAGCAGCAGGTTAGCGACGTTTGCACATGCGATTAGAAGCACGCACGCCGCGGCGGAGAGCAAAATAATGAAGGCAAGCCTGCTTTGCCCGAGCATTTCATCTTTCAACGGAACGAGAGTGATACCGATGCGGGCATTCGTGTCTGGGAATTCGGTGGCGAGAGAGCCCGCGACTGAGCTCATGTCCAATCGCGCGTGAGGCAAGTCGTAGCCGGGTTTCAGTCTGCCGACGACGTGTAAGAAATGGCTGTTCCGCCGCGCGAGGATTGTAGGCGAGAGACCAAGTGGAACCCAGAGTTCCGTCTGACGATCCGGAAAAGCAAAGCCCTTCGGCATGATGCCGATCACGGTGTACTTCTCTCCATTCATCTGAATCGAGTTGCCAACCAGGTTTGGATCACCGCCGAATCGCCGCTGCCAGAGAGGGAAGCTCAAAACGACGAGTTTCGCTGCGGGGCCTTCTTCATGGGAAGAAAATGTACGTCCTAGCAATGGGCGAATGCCAAGAAGAGGAATCAGATTTGCCGTGACAGATTGGGCGAAGACTTCCTCGGGAGGCCCGTCACCCGACAGATTGATATTTTTGGAACCAGCATACGCGGCGAGATCGGCGAAAGTTTGCGAGCGGCGCTTCCAATCGAGAAAGGTTCCGGGTGAGACGCGCTGTCTGGGGACTCCGAAGGCTGAGAAATCTTCCCAGAGCGTTATCAGACGGTCGGGTTGAGGGTAGGGGAGCGGACGGATGATTGTCTTATCGACGACGGAGAAGATGGCGGTGTTGGCGCCTATGCCGAGGGCGAGAGTAAGGACGGCGATGGCGGTGAAGGCGGGATTTTTGCGCAGCATGCGGGCGCCGAAACGCAAATCCCGGAGCAGGGAATCGAGCCAGGCGCCGGCGCGGATTTCGCGGACGTCTTCTTTTACTTGCTCGATCCCGCCCAGTTCGAGGCGGGCGGCGCGGCGAGCTTCTTCCAGGGTCATACCTTCGCGGATTTTTTCTTGTGCCAGAATTTCAACGTATGCACGCACTTCTGCATCAAGTTCTTTATCGTTCTGCGTTTTGCGAAATAGATTCCGAAAGGCGGAGCCCATGCGCGCGATAAATGACATCAATTCACTCCAAGAACCGATCTCAACAAGTGGTCGGCTACGCGCTCACCGGGCAGCAGGGGCCAAAGCTCCAAACTAAAGTAGCCTCTTGGACGCGGCTGCAGCGTGCCCCGACGAAGGCCACTTTCGACAATTCTATGGGGCTTCATTCGTGCCTGAGCGCGATCATGGGATCGACGCGCGTTGCGCGCCGGGCCGGGATGTAACAGGCGGCGAGAGCGACCAGCATCAGCAGAATCGACACTCCCGCAAAAGTGAGTGGGTCGGTTGAACGGACACCGAAGAGCTGGCTTGCGATAACCCGTGTTGCTGCGAGTGCGACGAGCACGCCGATTGCGAGGCCAATCGAGACGAGCATCAGGCATTCCTTAATCACAAGCCAGAACACGTTTGTGCGCTGCGCTCCGAGCGTGATGCGAATCCCTATTTCATTTGTTCGGCGCGACACGCGATAGGCCATCGTTCCGTACAGCCCGATGCACGCGAGCAGCAGCGCGAGCGCGGCAAAGGCGGTTGAAAGTTTTGCAGCGTCGAGGTTTTGCTTGAGCTCTGCTTGCACCTGTTGGCGAAGCGTATTCACGCGAGTTACCGGCAAGTTGCCGGCGACCTGCGCGACTGCGCTTCGAATTTCGGTTGTCACGGCCTCGGGGTCTCCAGCGGTGCGGACTTCAACGAGTCTTGCGAACGCGGCGCTGTGGGAGTCCTCGTCGGGGACCTGCATTGCGGCGCAAAATTCCATCGGCGGCGCAGGTTCGCGCAAAGAATAATAACGGGCGTCCGCGGCCACTCCGACGATCATCATCGCTTCTTGGCTTTTGAATGGAGAGCCGAGGGAAAATCTTCTTCCGATCGGGTTTACGTCCGCGAAGAATGTTTTCGCCATAGTTTCGTTGATGACGGTGACGAGCGGGGTGCCGGGACCGTCCTGCGGGCCAATATCGCGGCCAGAAATGATTGGGATGCCTTGCGTTGCAAAGTAGTTCGGCCCGACGAGCTCTTTCAGAACGTGCGGACTCTGGGCTGTTTTTTCAGGCATTCCTTCGATCGAGAAATTGCTACTCCAAGTGTCGTCGTCGAGGGGGCCGGAGTAAGCGACGGTCGCGAAGCGGACTCCCGGGAGCGCTTCGAGCCGGGCTATCAATGCGCGGTAGAGGGCCGGCGTTTGTTCGGGCTTATATCCAGCCTTCTCCGGATCGATGTGGGCCAACACAACATGATCCTCGTCGAAACCGGGATCCTGGCCCGCCAGCTTTTGCAGCGTGCGCAGAAAGAGTCCCGCGCCGATCAAGAGAACCAGAGAGGCGGCGATCTGAAAAATGACGAGCCCGTTCGCCAGTCCGAAGCGCAGTCCAGCACGCCCAGAGTCTTTGATTGGGGCGACAAAGTCCACGCGGCTGGCGCGCAATGCCGGAACAAGCCCAAACAAGCTCCCTGCCATCACGGAAACGCCCACGGTGAACATGAGCACGGGCAGATCGATGGAAGCCTCGATGGCCGAGCTGCTTCCAGTTACTAGAGCGACGAGCGCCTGCGCGCTCCATCGCGCGACCAGAATTCCAAGTGCGCCTCCGAACATGGCGAGGAGAAGACTCTCGGTGAGCATCTGACGGATCAACCTGCTGCGACTGGCGCCGATTGAGAGTCGAATTGAAATTTCCTTTTCGCGCGCAGAGGAGCGCGAGAGAAGTAAATTTGCGACGTTGGCACAGACGATTAGCAGGACGATTCCGACAATTGCCATCAGAATCCGGAGCGCTTCCGAGTACGTATAGCGCAGGTATGAAATTCCTCCGGCACCCGGAGCGAGTTCGATGAATGACTTCTCAATCTGCTCGGAGGTTTCTCGATGCGTTTGTGCGAGCAGGACCTGCTTCAACTGAATGTTTACGGCTGCTTGGGCCTGCGGGAGGCTGATTCCCGGCTTGAGGCGCGCGATGATGTTCAGCCAATACTCCTGCGGATCGTCGGAATAGGGCTTGGTTAGCGTCACTTGCGGCTGGAACGCGAGAGGGAGCCAGAGGTTGGGAGTGGAGTAGCCCACTCCCGTAAAATCTCGCGGAGCCACTCCGATGATCGTGAATGCGGTGCCGTTGATGTCAATTACTTGACCGACTGCGGCAGGATCGTTGTGAAACTCGCGCGTCCAATAGGCGTAGGTCAAGATTGCCGCAGGAGATGCCTGCGGCCGATCATCTTCTGGCGAGAACAGACGGCCAGCCGCAGCGTTCAATCCTAGAAACGAAAAGAAATTGCCGGAGACCAAGCTGCCATACGCGGAATCAGTTGGTCCGGCCGCGCCTGCGACACGAATCTCTAGTTGGTCCACTTTGCTCCGAATCGCGCATAGGTCTTTGAAGGATTCGTTTCGGTCGTGAAAATAAACGTAGTCCTGGTTTGAGAAGCGCAGCCAGCGGCCGGTTTGCGTACCGGATGAGGTGCCGGTGCCGGGATCGTCAGAGAAGAAAACCAATTCTTGCGGGCCGTTAACAGGGAGCGTTTTTAGAAGCACGGCATCGAGAAGCGTGAAGATGGCGGTGTTGGCGCCTATGCCGAGGGCGAGAGTAAGGACGGCGATGGCGGTGAAGGCGGCGTTTTTGCGGAGCATGCGGGCACCGTAGCGGAGGTCTTGCAGAAGCGAATCGAGCCAGGCGCCGGCGCGAACTTCGCGGACGTCTTCTTTTACTTGTTCGATGCCGCCTAGTTCGATGCGGGCGGAACGGCGGCCTTGCTCCGGGGTCATGCCGTTGCGCAGCTTTTCGTCAGTGAGCAGGTCCACGTAGCCGCGCACCTCGGCATCGAGATCTTCATCTCGACGCGTTTTGCGAAAAAGATTTCGCAGGGTGGAAGCGATTCGCGCGATGAAGGGCATGGGTGCTTTATCTCCTGCTTACTTGGAAACGGTCCTTACTCGGAAACGACGCACTCAGAAACCACGGCCGTCTTTCTTTCGGCTGCGAGCGAATGAGACCTTTACACATAACGAAGCGCGATCACTCTTTGTTTCTTCTTACTACTTTCCGCGTTCCTACCTTCCTATCTTCTTACCTCGCTTCTGTCTCTCAGCGAACGAATGAGACTTTTACTCATAGCGGAGCGCGATCATGGGATCCACGCGGATCGCTCGCCGGGCGGGGATGTAACAGGCGAGTAGCGCGACCGTCGCGATGATGGCGGCGGAGGCTGCGAACGTAAGCGGATCGATCGGCTGCACTCTGTACAGGATGCTTTTCATTAACTGCGCAAGAGCGACTGATGCGACGAATCCGGCCGCGGCGCCGGCTACAATCAAAGCTGCTCCGTAACGCAGGATCAGGCGGAGGATGTCGCGCGCTTCGGCACCCAGGGCCATGCGGATGCCGATTTCGTTGGTGCGCTGCGCTACGAGATAGGACATCACTCCGTAGAGTCCCATGGTAGCGAGAAGCAAAGCTGCCAGCGAAAACGCAAGAAGCAGCAACATCGCCAAGCGACGAGGGGCTTGCGAAGATTGAATGGCGTCGTCCATGGTGATCACGTTGAAGACAGGAACATTGGAATTTGTAGCGTGAATTTCGTTTTCAACCTGGCGCGCGAGATTTTGCAGATCGATTTTCGTGCGCACGGCAAAAGTAATCGAGCTGAGTCCGCTTTGATTCGCAACGGTATAAACGCGCGGCTCGGGGGCCGCATCGAGGCTTCCGGCGCGCACCGGTGCAACCACTCCGACGATGGTGTAGGGGACGGCGGTTGGATCGGAGAAGTCTTGAGTGCCCATTTTGATGGATCGGCCGATGGGGCTTTGTCCGGGCCAGTATTGGCGGGCAAGACCTTCGTCGATGAGTACGGAATGAGAATCGGGAGATTCGTCTTGTTTCTGGAAAGCTCGTCCCTGCAACAGGGGAATTTTCATCGTTTCAAAATAATTCGAGGAGACGACGGAGATGTATGTGATTTGCTCGACTCCGAGTTGTGGAACATGGCCTTCGATGGCGAGCCACGATTCGTCGATTTGAGGCGTGAAGGGGACTGGAAACACGGCTGCGGCAGAATCCACTCCGGGCAAACGCTGAAGGCGTTCAATTCCTTGTTGCACGTACTGGGGAAGGGGCGGAGCGCCGCTGTCTGGGCGGCCAAGTACCACGGTGGCGGTAAGGAGATGGCTAGTGTCGAAGCCGACTTTGGTCTTGAGCAAGACGATCATGGTGCGGACCAAAAGGCCAGCGCCGACCAGAACGGCCATAGCCAAGCCGATTTCGCAAACGATCAAGCCTGCGTGGACGCGATGGTTGCTTCCACGCACATGATACGAGCTGGTGCGCAGGACGGTTTGCGTATCGGTGCGCATGGCGAAACGCGCGGGAGCAAATCCAAAGACGAAACTGCTGAGTACGGCGGCAGCGAAGGTGAAAAGGAGAGCGCGCGCGTCAACGGTGAGCGGCGCGGACATGGGCAAAGTGCTGGGCAAGACTGCTGCAGCGAAACGGATTGCGATCCAAGCGGTGAAGGCGCCGAGTAGGCCTCCGGCTAGAGCGAGCAGCAGGCCTTCGGTGAGAATCTGCTGCAAGATTTTTTGTTTGGTAGCACCTAGTGCGCGGCGCAGGGAAAGTTCGCGCTGACGGGCGGTCATTCTGACGAGCAGAAGGCCGGTGAGATTCGCGCAGGTGATGGCGAGAAGCAGCGCGACGGCGGTCATCAGAAGAAGCAAAAAGGCGCGGTTATCACCGAGCATGTAGCGATGAAGGTCTTTCAAGAAGGGGCGGGACATGGTGTCAATGTCAGGATATTGCTGGGCGAGAAGTTGGCCGACATGCTGCATGTCCGACTGGACCTGGTCGAGCGTGACGCCAGGTTTTGCGCGCCCGACAATAAAGAGGAGCCATGCGTATTGACGGTGATCCAGATAAGGCTTCGGCACGTTCTGCTCGAAGGGAGCCCATAAAGCTGTTTGCGTGACAGCTCCGAATCCTTTAGGCATCACGCCGACGACGATAAAGGAGTGGTTATCGATTCGGAGAGTTTGGCCGAGAATTGCCGGTGAGCCGCCGTACTGGCGCTGCCAAAATTCGTAACTCAGGATGGCGACTTGCGGGCCGTTCACGACATTTTCTTCGGGTTGGAAAGTGCGCCCGAGGATTGGAGAAATTCCCATCAATTCAAAATAATTTGCGGTGACGTAGCGTCCGGGAATAAGCGAAGGATAACCATTGCCGGCGAGAGACATGCGCGCGTCGCGGTAGCCAGCCATTCCGGAGAAGACGGTATTCAGCCGTTTCCAATCCTGAAAATTCGGCCAGGAAACGCCGGTGGAGTCGCCGTTGGAACTTTCTTCGGTGATCCAAACGAGTTGATTGGGAGCGTGGTAAGGCAACGGGCGAAGAAGGACGGCGTCGGCGAGAGTGAACATCGCTGTATTTGCGCCGATGCCGAGAGCGAGTGTTAGGACGGCAATCGCAGTGAAGCCGGGGTTTTTGCGCAGCATGCGCGCGCCGAAGCGCAGATCTTGCAGAAGGGATTCGAACCAGGCGCCGGCGCGGACATCGCGGACTTCTTCCTTTACTTGCTCGATGCCGCCTAGTTCGAGGCGGGCCGCGCGGCGGGCTTCTTCAGGGGAGAGACCTTGGCGCATTTTTTCCTCCGCTAGGGATTCAAAGAAGGAGCAAACTTCGGCATCGAGGTCGCGATCGTTTCGTTGGCGAGCAAAGGCATTTCGCCAGAAGCTCGTTATGCGCGAGAGCGCGGGCATGTTTGCTCCATCACTTCCAATTCAAGAACTCGCACGTTCATTCGTAGCGCAGAGCGACCATAGGATCCACGCGCATGGCACGACGCGCAGGGATGCAGCAAGCGGCTGCGGCTACACAAACAAGAATCGCGGCCACGGCCAGAAACGTGAACGGGTCGCGCGCGGTAACTCCAAAAAGCAAGCTGTCCATGAAGCGCGTGAGAGCGGCGGCCGCAACGAGTCCGAGAATTGCACCGAGAACAGCGAGCCTGGCTCCTTCGCCGAGCACGAGGCGAACGATATCGCGCGGCTGCGCGCCCAAAGCTACGCGAACACCGATTTCATGCGTGCGCTGCGTGACGGAATAGGCCACGACTCCGTAAATGCCGATGGCTGCGAGGGCGAGGGCCACGCCAGCGAAAATCATCATCAGCGTCAGATTAAATTTTCGCGGGGTGACAGAGGCGTCCATCAGGTCCTTCATAGTGAGCACGCGGGTCGGTGGGATGCCGCGGTCGAGGGCCCAGATTTGTGCTTCCACCTGACGAGTGAGTTCACCGGGATCTCGCGGGCTACGCACAACGAGAGACATCCAGCGTTTCCAAGGCTCGCCCATTTGAGAATACAAGTCGTAAACGGCGGGCTCCTCGGGCTGGTCCAAGCCGAAATGTTTCACGTCGCCTACGACACCGACAATCGTTTTCCAGCTTCCCGGCTTGTCGCGCGACCATTCGATGCGCGCGCCGAGGGGGTCCTGACTGGCGAAAAATTGCCGGACGAAGGTCTCGTTCACAACGACGGCGACGGGAGTATCTTCGCGATCCTGTCCGGAGAATGCGCGTCCGCGAAGGAGCGGGATGCCCATGATAGAAAAATAGTCGCCGAGGATGGTGCGAGTTTGCACGGCGGGTTCTGCGCCGAGCTTTACCGGACGGCCTTCGATGGAGAGATCGTGGATCAGATAATCACCGCTCATGGGGAGTTCGCTGATCATGGCGGCCTGGACGGCGGGAAGAGAGTTCAAGGAGTCAAGCAGGCGGGTGCGAAATTGGCTTTGTGTGGGAATTTCCTCGTACCGCGCTTCAGGAAGCTCGACGCGCATGGTAAGAATGTTGTCAGGGCGAAATCCTGGCGAAACAGACTGCATGCGCTGGAAGCTACGAATCAACAGACCGGCACCGACCAGCAACAACATGGCAAGGACCGTTTCTGAAACGACGAGAGTGCGTCGCAGGCGAAGACTGGTTCGGCTTCCTGCCATCGTGCGGCCTGATTCTTTTAGCCCATCACCAAAGGTGAGGCGTGTGGCGCTCCACGCTGGAAGCAGTCCAAAAACCATCCCGGTTAGGAGAGAAATACCCAATGTAAACGCCAGAGCGCGGGAATCAATGCCGATTCCGGTGAGACGCGGCAAGTTCTCAGGAGCAAGAGCCAGAAGCGATTTTATGCCTACTTGGGCCAACAAGATTCCAGCGGCTCCGCCTGCCAGGGACAACATGGTGCTTTCCACCAACATTTGCGAGACCAATCGCCGCGAACCTGCGCCGAGTGCTGCGCGAATGGCGATTTCCCGTTGACGAGACGCGCCGCGAGCCAAAAGCAGATTCGCAAAATTCACGCAGGCGATCATTAACACCAGTCCGACTGCGCCGAACAGAATCAGCAACGCTGCGCGCGAATCTCCGACAACCTTTTCAAGCAGAGGCATTAAATGACGGTGGCGGTCCTGGTTATAGTCGGGATACGCCTGCGCCAAGAATTCGTCAGCGCGATCCATTTCAGATTGCGCTTGGGCGATGGTGACGCCAGGTTTGAGACGAAGGTAGGTTGTGAGGAAATGAACGCCACGCGCTTGCGCTGCAGCGGGATAAACCACGCGCAGAGAGGCGTACACGTCACCCACCGGCCCGGGTATCCAAAAATTTGCCGGGAGCACGCCCACGACGGTGTAGGAATTTCCGCTCAGCGGTATGGATTTGCCAATGATGTTGGGATCGGCTCCGAACTGACGCGTCCAGAAACCGTGACTCAGAACGACTGCGCCGGGAGCGCCGAAGCGATCGTCATCTGCGGTAAGCAGACGGCCCAAAGCAGGTTGCGTGGGCAAGGCGCGGAAAAGATCGGCGTTGCAATTGATGGAGAACACCTGAATGGGTTCGGCGCCGCCGGTATAGTCGAGACGCTGCATGGTGGTGGCGCCCAGGGCTTCGAACGACTGGGTTTGCTTTTGAATGTCGTCCACATCCGGGAGCGATTGGTTCGATTCGATGGTTAGTAAGCGGTCTGGCTCAGGATAAGGGAGTCGGCGCAACAGGACGCCGTTGACCACGCTGAAAATCGCTGTATTGGCGCCGATGCCAAGGGCCAGAGTGAGAATGGCTACGGCAGTAAATCCGGAATTGTTGCGCAGGGTGCGCGCACCGTAACGCACGTCTTGCAGCAGGGAATCGAACCAGGCGCCTGCGCGGGCTTCGCGCACGTCTTCTTTCACTTGCTCGATGCCGCCCAGTTCGAGTCGCGCGGAGCGGCGGGCTTCTTCCGGCTTCATACCTTTACGCAAGTTTTCCTGCGTTAGCAGGTCCACGTAGCCGCGCACTTCGGTATCGAGGTCTTCATCGCGGCGCGTTTTGCGAAAGAGATTTTGTAAACCTGAACGGAATCGCGAAATCATCGACATCGGTTCACTCCTTTTTACTCATGGCGCAGCGCTACCATGGGATCTACGCGCATAGCGCGACGGGCCGGAACGTAGCAAGCAAGTAGCGCGATGGACAGCAACAAAAAGGGCAAGGCCGCGAAGGTCAACGGATCAATGGGCTGAACCCCGTACAGGAAGCTAACCATCATGCGTGTAGCGGCGAGAGCTGCGAGCAAGCCTATGGTGATGCCAACCCCGGCGAGGCGCGCGCCTTGGCCGAGAACCATTCCGAAAACGTCGCGGCGTTGAGCACCAAGTGCAACGCGGACGCCGATTTCGCGCGTGCGCTGTCCGACGAAATAGGAAATGACGCCGTACATGCCGACAGAGGCGAGCAGCAAGGCCAGGCCGGCGAATGAGCCGAGGACGAGCATGGCGAAGCGCGGAAGCGTCATGGAATCGTCAACTAAGGTCTTGAGGGTGATGATTTTGGCGAGCGGCAAATCCGGGTCCACGGAGCGCAATGCGCCACGAACACTATTCGTGAGCGATGCGGGATCGACTTTTGTACGGAGGATGACGTCCATGGTGAGCAGCGACGGCCACACTTTCTGGTTATAGAGGACATACATTTCCGGCGCGGGATCTTCGCGAAGGGAAAGGCGTTTTACGTCGGCGACGATGCCGATGATGGTGGCCGCGGGATATTTTGTACTGGCCGGCCCGACTTGCTTGCCGATGGCGTCTTGGGCGGGCCAGAACTTCTTGGCCATCGCGTTGTTGATTATGGTTACCGGTAAAGAATCGGCGGTGTCGGATTCCACAAAATCGCGGCCGCGAAGAATTGGGGTTCCGACGGCGGAAAAATAGCCGGGGGAAACCATGGTGTAATTCGAGAAGGGAACTGCCTTTGGATCTCTCGCCGGATGATCCGGCATTCGAATCGATGTGCTTTCTGTAGCGCCGCCCAGCGGAGTTGTGGCGGTGATGCCTGCGGCCTCGACGCCGGGAAGGGACCGTAAGCTTTGAAGAGCTTTCTGATAGAGGGTTACGATTTGGGGCTGATCTGTATATTTGGTTGCGGGCAAGGTGAGCTCGAAAGTCAGGACGCGCGTGGGGTTAAAGCCGGGGTCCACGCTAAGCAATTGGAAAAATGTTCGCGTTAGCAGTCCTGCTGAAATGACGAGAACCAGGGCGAGAGCAACTTCTGAGATCAGAAGTATATTGCGAAGTTTTGCGCCGGCGTGACTGCTGCCGGAACGCTGGCCTCCTTCTTTAAGAGATTCCACCAGGTTCTCGCGAGAACTTGCTATGGCAGGGGCCAGGCCAAACAGAATTCCTGTCACGAAGGTAATCGCGAGAGCGAATAGGACGACGCGCAGGTCGAGACTAACTTCGCTGAGGCGGGGAATAGTTGGCGGCGCGAAGACTTTCACGAAGTGGATGGCCGTTTCGGCAAGCAGAATGCCGGCAATTCCTCCGACACCGGCGAGGATCAGGCTTTCGGTGAGAAGTTGCCGTATCAAGCGCCACTTGCCGGCACCGAGAGCTGTCCGCAACGTAAATTCCTTTTTGCGCGCGAGTGAACGGGAAAGGAGCAAGCCGGCGACATTGGAACAAGCGATGAGCAGAACCACGCCGACCGCGCCGAGTATGAGCAAGAGCGGCCGGCGCATGTCACCGGCGATCTGGCGCGCCATGGGTGTAACGCGAATGTCGAACCAGCCCTTTGAGTTGGGATATTGGTCTGCGAGCCGCTTTCCCAAAACGTTCATTTCAGATTGGCCCTGGGGCAGAGTGACATCGGGCTTCAATCGTCCGACTACCGCGAGTTCCGCATCTTCTGCTGGAATCAGCGGACCCGGAATAAGAGCTAGAGGAACCCACAGCTGTGTTTGGTGCGCGAAGGGGAAGACTCCGGGCATTTCCTCCGAGCGCGGAAAGACAAAATCGGGAGGCATCACGCCGATGACCGTATATTCGTCACCGTTCAACTCGAGGACACGGTCGAGAATTCCTGTGTCGCCACCGAACCTGTCTCGCCACAATTGATAGCCCAACACGACAACATGGGCGTGACCGGGTTGATCTTCTTCGGGCGTAAAAGTGCGGCCCAGAATTGGCGAGACTCCCAGGGCGGGGAAAAATCCGGCAGACGCGCGAACTCCATCGAGGCGCGCGGCATCACCTGAACGCGTGAGATTGAATGAGTCACCTTGAAATGCACCAAGGCTCTGAAAGGTTTTCGACTCTTGAGTGAAAAAGAAAAAGTCCGGGCGAGCCCAGGGAATCTCGTTATAGCCGAGATTCAATCCCGCGGGG
>Ga0209007_1000245_pt1 | contig 27897 bp, 49 predicted proteins | sample JacPinW_OM1H0_O2_FD_187961 | JGI IMG/M metagenome (GOLD analysis project Ga0209007, IMG submission 187961) | Forest soil microbial communities from Algoma, Ontario, Canada - Jack Pine, Ontario site 1_JW_OM1H0_O2 (SPAdes) (version 2) | ecosystem: Environmental > Terrestrial > Soil > Boreal... | reverse complement strand
ATACCTGCAAGTCCCATAGGAGCTTTACCGCCGAATGAGGAACCGTCACCCTGGAAGAAGTTTCCAATGTCATCCGCTGCATCCTGTGCGCGTGATTCCATCATGGTTGTCATGAGGTCAAGAGTCTTCATCTTTGTCTTGTTAACTGAAAGGTCAGAACCTGCAAGAGCGATGTTTGTCGCTACGAATGTAGGATAGAAAACCATGTTAACAGAAACTGGCTGGTAGTTGATTGGAAGAAGGTCGAAGCCGTTGAAAGCTACTGACGCAACTCCTTTCTGATACTTCATAGGATGTAGCATCTGGCTACCATCCCATTTCTTTGTTTTCTTCAACACTTCTCCGAAGAAAAGGTTGTCATGCAATACCTGGTCAACCCATGCTGGGGCTAGGTACTGGTTTGTTGTAGTAGTTATCGAAACTCCTGGAGGCAAATTGTTTGCTTAATACTTTATGGTGTTTGTGTGTTTTTTGCTATTGCAAACTCTACACAACGGTTGGATATTTTCTATATTATTAGAACCTCCTTTTAAAAGTGGTATTATATGGTCACGAGTAAGTTTTATTTCAGGTTCTCTTCTATTGCAAGAAAGACAAATCCAGTTATATTGGGCTTTTAAAGTTTCCCATTCTCCATTCGAATGAAAACCTCCATTTTTAGCTATGCGAGCATTTCTCAATTCAGGAGTGTAATTTGGGTCAATCTTTAAATATCGATTATACTGACCTATCCTGTTTTTTTCTTTTAATTCATCAGAAGCAACTCTTCCAAAAAGAGATTTACTAATTTTTGATTTTTGTTCTTCAGATAGAACCTTACCTTTATTGGGAGAAACTCTACCTTTAAGTGCTTTACTTAATTTAATTCTAGTTTCATCAGAATGTTTAGAACCTTTCCTAATTTTCTGGCCTACTTTAAAGCCATTAGTGTTTCCAAGTCCTTTACCTTTCCTAGAAAGACTAACTTTTAGCCGCTGTTCTGGTGACATTTTTTCTCCTTTTCTCATGAACACATGATACCATTTTTAAAAGAACTTATCAACCCACTTTCAATACTAAGAACTAATACTTAATAATAATTTATTGAATAATCTAGAGTTTGTAATCCGTCTTCCACCCGTCGAATCCTCTAGTAATCTTGGGTGTATCTCCTGGTGCCGCTGATGAGCGTTGCATGGAGCGTGATGCAATTTCCTGTCTACGAGAGTTATCAGGCTTTTCTTCTTTCAGAGAACGCTGATACTGTTTGAATGTTGCATCAAAATCAGAATAAGCAATGATGTCTCCGTTCTCGTCTTTCGGTGAGACTTCCTGAACCATTTCGAGGAACTCTCTGCGCGCTTTTCGAGCCTTTGGAGAATCTGAAGTCAAATCAATGTTGTACTGGTCTTCAAGAGATTCAAGTTCACTATCAATCTGAGTTTCATATTTCTTCTGCTCTTCGGCAGCTGCGTTCTGTTTTGCCTCAAGTCTTTCAATAGCTCTTAGTTCTGCCCTTTCTTCGGACTCACGAAGTACTTTTGACATTCTCAAGGCATTTTCCTTTCCTACGTCTGAATTATCGAACATTTTAGCGATGTCGGGATTGACTTCTCCCGCATTGTCCTTCGCGAACTTATCCATTTCAGAGAGTGTATTCAATCGAGTGCTGAGCGCAATGTTGCTCTCTCGCTCGGCCTGTAGCTTCTGTTCGAGTCTTCGGTGTCTTCGGTCTTTGATTGATTCCGGCACTTCTTCAGGGTCGATATCATCAGCTTTTGGCTTAATCGCCTCTGGCTTCTTTTCATCAAATATGTCCGCTGACTCCTTGTCCTCACTTGGTAATTTATCGAAGAACTCATCTACTGTTGATTGGTTTTCCATGTTTTTGCCCTTGTGCAGGGAACTTAATTATTAATTCAGGTATGTTTTAGGGAGACCACCTTATAGAACTCCATGCTTAGTAATTTCGTGTATCTTTCTCTAATGTCTTACGGGAACAATTACATCCTTTCTTTCCGCAATTCTTGCAAGGCTTTGATGCGATGATTGCCCTTGTCTTTGCCTTAGGGCTTATGTATCTTTCGTTCTTCATGAATCCCTTAATTGAATCCTTATATCCCTGATGTTCTGCTGATAGTGTTTTCATTAGATTGATTTATCTGTTTTAAGTCTTTTGTTGATAAGTGCCTTCGAACGAGACTTTGGATTGTAAACTACTCCACCGTCTACTTTCTTTGCCTGCAATCCCTTAGTAAGTTGACCAAGTAAAGACTTTTCTTTTGGACCTGTTTCTTCTCTTCGATTTAATCGTGGATTCATATTATTTTGATTTATTCTTTAATGCTTTCGTCTTAGCCTCGTGTTTCTTCTCCATTTCCCGACCTTTTGCTGTTTCCTTGTTACCTCTCATGGCGCCGATTTTATTCATAGTTCCGTAAATGGCATGAGGATTATTACCATATTCTTTCTCTAGTTTTCTTTCTAAAAATTTTGGCATATATTTATCTTGAATATGGGTCATTCATTCTCTTCTGCAAATCAGAAGCCATTTTTGAAATACCGCTTCCGATGTTCGTCTTCACGACCTTTGGCTTCTTTACCATAGCAATCTTGCTCTTAATAGCGCTCATCTTGCTTGCGCGTTCGTGAGGATATGTATTTTCAGGGTCGTGTCGTGGATTTGGTGATGACATGTTATTTTTTATTAGTTGTTTTAGGTTTGTTTGCTTCTGATTTCTTCTGAGCCTCAAGTTTCGCCTTATGACTTTCTTCTGCTTGCTTCAACTTCTGTTCATGCGTCTGTTGTTTAATCTGCATGTCCTGTTGAGCTTGCTGGCCTTTTACTTGCATCTGCTGTTGCGCCGCCTGACCTTGTAACTGCTGATTCTGCTGTTCTCCCTGCGCTTGTGACTGCATCTGTTGCTGTTGAGCCTGCTGTTCCTGTTGCATCATTTGCTGTTGCATTTGCTGTACCTTTGCCGCGACTTCTGGGAAATTCAACTGCATATAGGTCTCGGGACTGGTAAGCCACAAGACAGTCTGTTCGGCGGTATCCTGCGGGTCTGGAAAATGAACACGAGTTAGCAGTGTTTTAGGGTCAAGAGCTTTTGCCTCATAGAGGGACATTGCCTGATTCATTTCTGAAATCTCATCTCGTGGCTTCATTGAGTCTGGTGAAACTGTAACGACAAGTCCCTTGTTCATTTGGGCAGAGGAGAGCTGACTGTACTGAACTGCCTGCATCTGTCCCATAATCTTAGCCTCATGAGGAACATCGTAGTAAACGTAATAAAATTGGACGTGCTGATTGAAAATGGCCTTAGCCACTCGTTCAAGGGCATCGCCCACACCGCCGCCGATTCGTGAGCCGTCATGCTGTTCGTTTGCGATAATACCTGTAGCAAGCTCATTCTTGTCTGGTGGGGAAGCGGTAAGTCCTTCTGTTCCAAATGACATTCGTAGGGCAGTTTTCTGATTCTCAAGGTCATCAAAGTATGAAGAGTCAACTCCTGGCATCTCAAGGACTTTCATAGATTCTTCAATCGGACCTCCTTGTGGAACGAGTAGACCATTTCCAGATGCAAGGCCGCGCATAAACTGCTTTCCTGTTTCCTGATTAAAATTGTTCTCTGACAGGGCAACTGAGTTGTTACGGGCTGAAAGGTTGAAATCAATCTGTGCAGTTCGTTTAGAAACTCGTACTTGGTTAGGTATGTTCTGTTCAACAAGTCCAGTAACGTCATGTGCTCCCTCACCGAAAGAGAACACGCTCATAAACGTGTAAGGCTTCTTTGGACGGCCAAAATGATTGTTTCCTTTCTCTGTTTCCTCTGACTCATTACCGTCAATGTCGGTAGATTTTACTTTCTTGTCGTAGTTGTAGTTGGGGTTCTTACTCTTATCCAAAATCTTTTCTTTGAAAGAGGTAAACGTGAATTTATCGCTCCACCATTCAGTTCTGATGACTTCCGTGCCGAGTTTGTTGTCCACCATGATACGAATGTAGTCCTCATGCTTAGGAAACAGGTCAATCAATTCCTGCGCGGTTGATTTAATTCTCTCTCCGAGCGTTCCTGTATATGCTCCATAGACATCAACATATCCATTGCGGTCAAATATAAAGTTCTTTACGTCTCGTACGTCATCGGTAATGTCCTGTATTTCAGTGTCCCAGCCGTGCTTAATGACCGCACTGAAGTCCATGAGCCACTTTCGTACCATAAGGTTAAGGTTTGCGCGCATGCCTAGAATTTCAGCATGATACTGAAGCATGGTCTTAACCTGAGTAGACAGAGCGTCTCCCTCTGGAGTGTCATCAGAGAATACAACTGGTTCTGGGTTCTTGGCTAGGGAAGCAGGTACAAAAGTTTCTACAGCCTCAAAGATAATGTTATCTGAAATAGACTGACCGTTCATTGCCTCTGGGCTTCCTCCTTTCTGTTTACCGAGATAGTAGGTTAAGTTAGCCTGTTGGCGTAGTTTAATCTTTGCCTCATCACCTGCGTATTCTTTCTCAATCTTGTCCTTTGATCGAAGTAACTCTTCGTCCGATAGAGATAGTTCCAATTCGTCCTTGAACTGTCCAAATACACCTTCAGGGGCAGGAAGACCACCGAGAATCTTGTTCATCGTACTTCCTACTAACTGTTGTACGCCTTGTATATTTTGCGAAATCGGGTCCATTATAGTTTTCTTTTTTTATAAAAAGCTCCACATTTACAGTTTTTATGAAGTGGAGGAATTTTTGCATGTCCTCCCGCATTAGCTATTGATTGATTTAATTTGCACGCCTTACATTCACCAGATTTACTTTTGCCTGATTTAATCTTTATTGCGTTTGATTGTGCGAGTGATGTGGGATTTGCCATTTTAAAACAAAAAAAAGACCTCCGAACTAAATCGGTGGGTCGCCCTAATCGGGTTAGACTGTCGTTATTGGTGTAATAATATACCTACGTTAAAAACCTGTCAACTCTACAATGGAAAGAATTGCTTTTTGCTTATTCCTTTAATCTCTCCGTCTCCATTGAACTCAAGTGTTACGCTTCCGTGGGTGATATCAAACACCCTTTCTTTTTCCATCAAATCGAATAAGGCAAAATGCTTCTGAAACTTGAGGAACATTTTAGCTTCATGTTCTGTTAGGTATATCGGAATTGTCTGTAGTTCTACTATCATTAGATTACGTTGTCCCAATTATTCGCCATGTTAAAACTATTGTCAAATATCCTGCCTGTTTCCATTTCTTCGAATATTCCAGCTTCCATGACAGTTGCCATATTGGTTGAGTACTTATCCAAACCAACAAGGCAATAGCAAAGTGAGTGAACCCAGTGGTCTGGACCATTTCTTTCCCACACAAACTCCATTACTCCCAGTCCATTCTCTTTTTTAGTCCTGAATATGTTATTGAAATGTCCTGCGAAATCACTCCATTCGACATTTGAACCGTTGAGAGCAATACGGCCAGTTTCCCTCAACTGCTCTACGGTCAACTGAATCATTCGATTGCGGTCCACTATGACAGTTCCAAACTCATCACCCATCCCCCATTTAATCATTTGCTTGCCCGATTTATCACGCCTGTACCAGCAGAGGAACACTCGCCCTGGATATTTAGCCTGTAGCTTTCGTATACCAATCAAGTCTCCTCCTTGGTCGGCTACCACGATTGACTTAGGCCAGCGTTTTAGAAAGCCTTCTATCGTGTCGTAGGGGTCGTAGGATTCACTTGGTGACTTACATTTACCATAGAAGAATATGCCTTGTTTGTTTCCTATCGTGTAGTGAATTGGAAGTCCCGTATCTACACCAATAACTATCTTATCCTCTTGTTCGTTTACTCTATCAGTACAGTTCTTTAGGACTGTTTTGGCATCAATCTTGTTCTCTGAACCAACATACGGTAGACCTAATACGTAGTTATAGAAATACTGCTGGTCCTTAGTCTCAAAGTCGGTCAGTATCTTGTCCGCTGTTATCCAACTGCACATTAGTTGTGAAATATGGTATCCACTGAATATTCCTTTTGATATAGCTTTCCACACGCCATACTTCCTTGAAGTGTCCGTTAGATTTAATCGACAAAACTGACACACATACTGGCGTGTTTCCTTGTTTATATTTTCTGGCCATTTTAGTTGTTGTTCTTTATTACAATGTGGACACGTTATAAACCATTCTTTCTTGTCACTCTGTTCCCAATAAATATCCACACCATATCCCGCAAGGCTTGGATGAGAGAAGTACCAACGTCTCCCACCTGCCTTAGCCTGCAATCGTGTTTCATACTGCTGAATGACACTGGCATCAGAGGCATCTACCTCATCGTGTACGTTAAGGTCTGATGAAACCATCATAGCAGCCTTGTTGGTGAAAGTACCTCGATAGTAGATGATATTCTCACCTACAGACTTCTGTTCTACCGTGTCGTGTTCAGATACAAGTTTTCCAAGAGAGTCGGGATTCTGGGCGATAATACGGTTAATCTTTCCTCCCGCCATGTCATGAACGTCTGACTGAGTGGGGAGAGTGTAAATGATATCCCAGCCCATTCGGTATGCGGCGTAGAATGTCTTGATGATTTCAGAAACCGTTGCTCCCACCTGCGGCGCTTTTAAGATTACCTGTAATGGAGACAAATCATCAATGATATCAACCATAAACTTATGGTTGTCAAACTCCATCGGAATTCCTGCCTCGTTCTTAATCTTCTTCAGACGCACCCATTGACTCGGGGTCAATTCCAATTCCGCTGCTTGGAGTAGTTGTATTGCTCTTGATTCTATCGACAAGGATTTTTTTAGCTTCAGCTAGTTCTTCTTTTGTAAAACCTTCAGAGTTATCGACTTTAACTTCTGACTTAGATTCGGGATTGCCCTCGGCCATTTTCCACACAATTTCCTTAGATAGTCCATCGAGAAACTCCTCACGTTCCTCATCATTCATTGAATATATCTTGTTCTTTACCCATGTTTTAAGAGATATTGCTCCTTTTGGTTTACCTGAAGGATTACCACTTTGTCCCTTCTTAAAGAGCCAAGGTCTGCTATTTGACTGTAAACCTGATTTGTCTTCCATTTTTAGTTAATTTTATTCCACACAAGAAAGCTAGATAGTATTTCATGTCTCTCTTCTTTTCTCTCTTGGATTTCCTTTTCATTTATTGACAACTTAATGGTACATCGCTTGCTGGAGCGTTATAGTATTGGTCACAATTGATTGCCATGGGCGGCACTGACTGGAAATACAGGTTAATAACCACATATCCCAAAAATGTTGCTACGACTATTCCTAGTAATATAGCCATTGTTTTCATAGCTTTAATACTACCTTATCTGCCTTGGAAAGTCCATCCCTTATGGGGATAAGTCCCTTGACAAACTGTTTATTGCACTTATTGCAAATTTTTGATTTTGAGGTGATTGTCCCTAGTTGTGGTAATCCGTAATACTGGCGTTTTATCACGTTTTTAGCCCTTTTTAATCTATGGCATGTCTCGCACACGGAAAAGTACTTTTGTAGGAATACGCTGCCGTAATAGTACTTCATTATCTTTATGCGTGTTGGAGAGTAGAGTTTCATGTTAAACAATTAATGCTTTAGTGGTCAATTGCTGAGCCGCAACGCTTATAGCCGTCTTGGTTGAGTTGATAAGTACTGCCGTAGAGTCAATAACCTCTGGGCCAAATGTAAATGTCTTTCCTTTCTTAATTCCCATGTTATCAGCAATGATTCCCGTAGGGTATGACATCGCATGAGCCAATATCTTGCCTCCAATGGTGCCTGGGAGGCTCTCTATTGCTTTAATTAGGGTTACTCCGCCTCCTGACACTATTCCTGATTCCATAGCCTGAAACGATGAATTACGGGCGTCGAGGGCTTTTCCTCTAAGGTGTGAGAGTTGAGATTCACTATCAGCGCCGAGTTTTAGGATTGCTGTCTTTGTTTTCAATCGTGAGGCACGGATTTTAGCGTCATCTGTGTTCTTATCGAGAATTGCCTGAATGTGTTCAGAAACGTCTCTAGTTCCCAATACGATAGTTTCTGTCTGACTGGTAACAAGTTTATCACATCTTCCGAGGTATTCAAAGCGGAAATTCTTCAGGGTTGTTCCTTGTGCTGGGTCGATAATGGTTGCCCCTGAAATCTTAGCGAAGTCCTCAAATATCCAGTCCTTCCAAAGAATAGGTGCTTTAATAACGAGGGTTTTGAACATAACAGTTTTTCCTTCAATTTGGTTCTCCTGCATTGCGAGATATGCCAATGCCTGACTAACAGATAATTCAATCTCATCGCAGAATATGACGAGTTCAAAACTATCGCCGCGAACCAAAGACTTAATCAATGGGTCTAATTGAGACATTGATGATATTTTCTGCTTTGAAATGAGGATATGGGGATTTTTGAGTTCACACTTTCGTCCTTTGTCAGTGTTAGCCATGTACGGGTACATCATCTTACAGTTAAGAAGTTTAACTCCTTCCGTAATTTCATATGAGGTCTCTGGTATGCCTGAGTTATCAAGCTCGATGATACCGTCTGGACCTATTTTCTGGTAAATCTCTTGGAATATTGCGCCGAGTTTTTTATCCTCAGAAGCGATAGAGGCGATTTTACCCACTTCGTCTACTGTAATTCCTTTGCTCTGTTCAAGGATTGCAGCTTCAATGAGGGGAATTGCTTCCTCCATAGAACGCTTGATATCCATCGGGTTTTTCTTTGATTTGTATCCCTCAATGATTGTAGCGGCATAGAGAATTGCCCCTGTTTTGCGTCCGTCACCACCTTTCTGGTCGCAGATTTCAGCTACTTCTTTTACGGTATCAAAGCCAATCTGTTCATACGGGTCAGCAAGTCTAATGCCTTCGAGTATCTTCTTACCGTCGTTAGTTGATTCGTATCCAGGTCGGATATCACGTTTAATTGTTACATTGCTTCCTGCAGGGCCGTATGACCCTTTAAGTAATTCAAGAGCTTTTTCAACTCCTGATACAAATTTAGCCTGTGCATCGCGTCCTAAAAGGAAATTATCCTTTGGTAAATCAAGGGGAAAGAGCTGTTTAATAAAGTCTTCTCTTGTCTGAACTACTGCTGGTTGTTGCATTGGTTGTGTTTTCATTATTATTATTTTTCTATTAATCTTCTAAATAAATTTACTATAAAATCAAAAATCTCGTGCCATGCTATCATCATAAGAAGCAGTATATATCCAAGAAGGAAACATAAACCTACTCCTAGAAAAAGTGCGAATAAACCAAATAAAATTTCTAAAAATATGTTCATATTAGGTGAGGATATTCTGAATAAAATCTTCGGTCTTTTGGTTGTAATGCTTGCTTGGCATGCCAACTCATATAATTTCTGTTACTACCATTTGTTTTGAATTGAACTCGTTTCTTACAATGCGTACATCTTTCTATTACGCATGTCTCATATCCTTTCACTATCTCAAAGTCATGGAGCCATTTTCCTGTGGTGCAGAGGCTGTTGAGATAGTAGGGATGTTTATAGTAATTACTTTTCATTCATTTTGTGTAAGTCTAAATGTTTCAAATCGTCTTGCAAGTCAATAAAGCGAGATACAAGTCCTTCATTTCCCTGAAAATTGCATGCCACTAACTGACCTTGTTTACTCTCGGTAATAATAAACCAATTATCTTTATGGTCTTTATCATTGCAAATGAGAATTGGTCTATCTATTTCTGCAATTACTTTATATCCTTTTGATTCAATTTTTTCCTTCATTTTTCGTTTTATCTATAACTTCTATCAGTCTATTAACCATATGTCTATTTACTATAATATCGCTATCCCATTTACCTTTTTTATCTTTGAGACTTATGTAATAAACTCCTTCTTTTTCAGTCAAATATAATCCTTCTAAGCTTTCTATCACTCTAATCATAATTCTTAAAGAATTTCAAACACAAATTCGTCTATGTCCAAAATATGGTAGACAAACACTCCTGGTTCCATTTCAGTCCTATCCATACCGTCATTGTTGAATATGATTCTATCGCCGACCTTGCAATGTGCTTCTGGACCTACTGCGATGACTTTACCAATATGGGTTATGTCTTCTTGGCCCAAGATTCCTGATTTTTCAGGTACAACTTTGATACGTCTGCCACGACATCCAATATTTCCATAAGTTGGTGATTTCATTCCCTCATCAATCATGTTACCGAAAACCTCTCTCAGACTTGGTAATTCTTTTTTTTGTTTTTTTTTCATATTAATTTTCGTTTAATGGTTCGTCCAAATCGACCTCTGGCTGATTGTCGATAATGGTTGCCGGCCTATAAACTTTCTTTGCGAGAGGCGCAATTTTTACTCCCACGTTATTCTTTTCCTTAACGTATAAGTTGAGAACGGCTTCAATGCTTTCAACATTCCAGCCGCTGATTATCCAAAGGTTCTTAATGCGCGAAATCATAAAAATATGAGATTGTTATGTAAATATAGTACTACATATAGGTATTTCAAGCAAATATTAGTTGTGGATAACTCGGGTTGCACTCAATCCCAGTACTGGTATGATATATGCAGGGATTAGACAATAAAAAAATATGAAATATATACATGGTAGCAATCAGTTCAAGAAGACAGTTAAAGTTTCAGTCAAATCAGAAGTTAAACGTGTTATGAAAGAAGTAGGAAAGGTAATTGCGGGTTTGAGTTTCATTGCAGGTTCGATAATGGGTATCTATGGAATGGGTAGTGCGGCAACCTCCGCACAAATGGTTTACGCAGACGTTCCAGTTCCTACGGCGACAATGCCAGATATTCCTGTATTGGACCGAATTGCTAAATGTGAAAACAGTGGAAGTCAGTATGCAAAAAATGGTCAAATTGGTTATCATATCAATACAAATGGAACGATTGATGTAGGCATGTACGAAATTAACAGTATCTGGTTTTCAACGGCAACTAAAATGGGATATGACCTTACAAAACCAGCGGACAATAAGTCATTCGCGGAATATCTTTATCTCAATTACGGTACGACCCCATGGAATGATAGTTCATCATGCTGGCTTAAAAATTAAATCAAAATATATGAAATTAACACCACATATGATAGGAAAAGAATTTATAGCAGACGCCATTGAAAGAAATATATTTCCATACGAATTAGTAGAAAGTACTAATGACCTTTATCATCCAGATGATGAAATAAGTAACGATAATCTAAATGACAGATAACATGAACATACAAGAATACAAAGCAGATTCAAATAGTAACTTTCCGGTAGATAATCAGCATCTCGATGATGAGAAGCATATGACTGATGTGGTGTTTGATGATAAAGAATTACAAAAATATTGTGATAGTAACGGATATATAATAGGTGGTTCAACCATAGACACGCAAAATCCTAAATATAATTCACTAAGAGATTTAATCAAATAACATGTCATACATACAACAGAGAGTTATAGAACGTAATGTGAGGGTGATGAATTGGTTATTCACTTTAGTTGTTTTTGCCGGATTTTTGTTTGAAATTATTAGATATTGTAATAATTAAATATGAAAAGCCTTTCATTCAAGGACTACCCTTTCGTTTGGTCAGTACAGGAAGCAATACAAAATCGTGTCAATTACGAGGCAGAACTCATGATTAACGACAAACCACGAGAGTTACGCCCTGATACGTCTAAACACCCTATGCAGTTGTCTGAAGTGGCTAAAAGAGCATTGGCATGGGACATGGCGAAGTTCCTACCGTAGAGTTATCAACAGTGCAAATAAACTGGACTATGCTAAAATTAATGGCATAGTTCTTTTTATTTTCATTTCGTCAGGGCTGTACATTCGTTAGTACTACATAAACGGCAGAAGAAACTCTTTTTGATTTCATACAAACCTAATCTCGGCCAAACGATAGGCCATCTCTGCAAGAGCGATGCAAATCATCCCTCATGCCCTGACAGGGAACTGCGTCGGCTCTGGCGAAATGAATGTAAAAAAATGATTGCATGCGAAATCTGTTTCAGAAAATACCCAAGAAACCATAAAAAATGCTTAGCTCCCTTTCAAAAGGAAATGAAGCCCATAGACAACGGAGGCTATCTTAGACTGACCGATTTGGATATTACCTATGGCGAAAAACAAGGCCACTCAAAAGGGAAAATGCGGAACGTGCGGAAAACATCTGGCAGTTCCCTCGTGGAAGTACTGTGATAAAAAGGAATGTCTGCCGTGGTGGATTAAGAGAAAAAAGATTAAAAAATTAATGCATAAAGTTATGCACACATGAGTATTTATGTTATGACGTATTAGATGATAAAATATGACAGTTCGATTATCAGCTTGAGCCTTTTATTAACCTTCTCGCTTGTCTCAAGCGGCGGGCGGGTTAATAAAGGGACAATTAAATAAAAAATGGCACAGAAGAGAATGTTCGATAGGTCAATAATAGAAACAGATAGTTTTCTAAATGTTTCTTTATCGGCCAAAGCTCTCTATTTCCTTTTAGGAATGGAGGCAGATGACGAGGGGTTTGTTTCACCTGCAAGGGTAATAAGACTTTACGGTGGAGAAAGTGGCGATATTAAAAATCTAGTTGATACTGGACTTGTAATACCTTTAAAAAGTGGAGTCGTAGTCATTACTGACTGGAATGAGAATAATTGGCTTGATAGTAGACGTATAAAACCGACAAGATATCAAGAAGATAAAAAAACCCTTATTTTAACGGGTAAAAGATATATGCTTAGCAACGGCTTAGCCACTGCTAAGACAGAGGAGAGTAGTATAGAGGAGAACAGAGGAGAACAGAATAGAATAGAGGAGAGGAAACTAACTCCCTCTGAAGAAGCAAAATCCTTTTTTTCTAAAGGTTTAGAATATGAAAACCTAAAAGAAATCTTTTCTAAAGATAAAGAAATTTCTTTAATTATCAGGGAGTTTGATAAGTTTATACTTTACTGGACTGAAAAGAATAAAAGTGGGACTAAACAGCGATGGGAGCAAGAACCTACTTTCGAGGTTAGACGACGTATTTTTACTTGGCTTTCAAAAGTCGATAATTTTTCCTCAAATAAAAGAATAACAAATATCATATGAGTACTATAAAACAATACCGAATAAAAGTTGGCATAGAAGAGTTTAGAGTTGAAAAAAAAGATATTGAGCGTATTGCTCGTGCTATGCAAACTGATGAAATAGTAAAACTTGATAACGGATTATTCCGTGGTCGTTCAATAACCGCTTTGATTGAGGAGGATATTTGGCTTGATGAACCGAGGCAATTATCTCCCGAAGAAATAAAAGAAAATCTTTTAATTGAAGCTAAAAGAAATTGTTTAGATTGTAAAGGCGTTGGATATGTTCAGAAAATTGAGGCAGGAAGGACATTTATGAAACAATGCGAATGTCAAAATCCGAATAAATTACCTAATATGGCTAAATAGAGCCACGAAGTTTTCCACAGTTTAACTTGCAATCTATCCCAGTACTGGTATACTAATAGGGTAGAGGTACATTGAAAACTTCATAGGGGTAACAAAATAAACAAATGGAAACGTATTTTATCACTATAAAAGACAAAAACGAAATCTATCGTCCAGCTTTCTTTATTCGCCGAAATGATACAGCAGGAAAAATGGCAGCGGATAGAATTAAGTTAAATAATGGCGATGAATTAGTCTTGGTCAAGTTTGAGGAAATAGGAAAGCATTATCAATCATAACCGCTAGCCTCGCATGTCCATAATGCACCTAGCGGTAATTGTGGGCAGTCGAAGAAAATAACTAACATGAATAAATATAAAGAAAACGATATTTGCGAAAAGCATAAAGTACAGGTTACTGGGTTTGACCCAAATCCATTTGGTCAGTCAGCAATCATGTACGAATGCCCAGCATGTGTTTATGAAAAGAAAATCGAACATTACAAAAAAGCATCTCCAACAAGTAAATATCTTCCAGTAATGGAAAAGAAATTAAAAGAGATACTATCAGGAAAATAATTATCAATCACACCCTATGCAATTGCCAGTGAGCCTTACAGGTCGATAGGTTAATCAATTAAAACATTTATGAAACCATATCAAAAAGAATTGGAAGTAAAAATTGAGATAGACGGACAGTTTTTGCAAGGTAGTAGTTTTATTAACGTAAAAGACGGTAAAGTCGATTATTCACAAGCAGAGGAACTCTTCTACGAGATAATGAGAAAGTGGGAACAAGATTGGCTCAAAGAAGCAATCGAGGAAGAAAAAGAATCTATCATTGATAAACTGACAAAAGAACAGGAAGATAAATTACAAGAAGCTCATGCAAAAGATTATCACGGACTAGATGATGATATGCCCGATGAATACGAAAATTGGCTCATGGATTTATCTCTCGATGAATTAAAACAAATACTAATATGACCCACGAATACAAAGGAATTGAGAACGAACTTTATCTTCGAGCACAGCTACAACACATGGTAAAGAATCCTTCAGGATCAAGAGCACAGAAGTTAGAAGATACGTTTGAAGGAATAAGTATAGACTTCATGACAGAGGATTTTGGCGAGCAAAGAACCAAAGGAAACTATGGACCTATTATCGGTAAATGTGAGGAATTAGAATTTTAATTAAACAAACATGAATCAAACTAAATTATGGAAAGTGGATTGGTGCGAGAATAAGACTTCGGCGAAAGGAACTAGTTATATGAAAGCTACTTTGACTGACGAATCAAATGCACAAGTAGAAAATGTAACTATCTTTTCAACTTTCCCAAACTTCGCAAACATTCGTCCAGGAGAAAAGATTTCAGGTTTCCTCAAGGAGAATGTCTACAATGGTAAAACTTCATTCACTCTTGACGTTGAAAAGACACAGGGCTGGGGAAAACCGACAAACGTAAAAGCCGCGCAGATAGAAAAGTTTCAAGAAAAGAAGACGGACGCCATAAATAATTTTCAGGATAAGAAACAGGAAGCTATTGACCGTGCAGCCGCATTTCGTGATGCAACCCTTCTCACTTCAGCTTACATCGGTCGTTTTATTGGCGAAGTATCACAGGACAGAATCAAGGAAGTATGGGAAAACTTCTATAACTTCATCACCAATAAGCAATCATTACCCTTTTAATCGATTTATACGTCGATTTAAGACACTAAAACACTATCATGCGTAGAAACACCCAGTTAAATAGGATTAGAGCAATTATAGAGGTTCGAGGGTGGATTTCGCGTAATTATTGCCTATTAGTACATATTACCAGATTAAGTGCCTACATTCTTGATTTGAAAAATGAGGGATATGAAATTCTGGGAAAAAAGAAAAACAATGATTACGTCTACACATTGCTTGACCGACCAAAAGAATCAGAAGTAAAGATAGTAGAGAGAATAGATAGTTCAGGAAAAATTACTAGATTAGCAGTTTATAAATAAAAACTATATGGAAAAATTAATTGGAAAGAAAATAGAAAGTGTAACTATATTTGGTGACTATCATAATTATATTCTGTTTAAAACAGATTTAGGTGACGTAAAGTATTTCGCTGATGGCGATTGTTGTTCTAGTTCTTTCTTTTCTGAAATATTTAATGCAGACAATATAATTGGCCAAGTAATAAAAGAAGTAAAAGATATTCCTTTAGAAGACGGAGAAGCACCAAATCGTGGTGCTACTGAAGATGATAATGAGAAAGTTTACGGTATTCATATCACATCAGATAAAGGAACATGCACTATTATTTTCCGTAATCACTCAAATGGATATTACGGCGGTTCAATCGAAGAGACAGAAGAAAAACTTTCTAATAATAAATCTTGGTTTGTCGAAAAAGATTGGTCAGCTCCTTCACTATAAATATATGTACAAAATAAACGATAAAATAATAGCTTTCTTAGACCCTGAAACTATCGAGGCAGAGGCATTAGAACAGATTAAAAATACTGCATCTATTCCTTTCCTTTATCATCATGTAGCAGTAATGCCCGATACCCATTATGGTAAGGGTTCAACTGTAGGAACTGTACTCCCAACAAAGGGGGCTATTATTCCTGCTGCTGTTGGTGTTGATATTGGTTGCGGAATGATTGCTGTTAGAACAAATCTAAAGAAAGAAGACTTAGGAGATTTGTCTATTATAAGAAAATCAATAGAACGTTCTATTCCTATGAGCGCTGGTAAATTCAATAATTCAATCACTGAATCGGCTCAAAAAAGAATAAGCGAACTAGAGGGATTGTGTTGTGGTGAAAACGACCTACGGGGCAAAAACTACTACGATAAGTTTTCGAATAATTGGAAAGAATCTTTGGGTACTCTTGGTGGAGGTAATCACTTTATAGAAATCTGTCTCGATGAAGAGGGAACGGTATGGGTGACGCTTCATAGCGGTTCTCGTGGTGTAGGAAATGCTATTGGTAATCACTACATTAAACAAGCACAGAAACTCATGAAGAGTATGTTTATAACCCTTGCAGATGAAGACTTGGCTTATCTTCCCGAAGATAGTGAATTGTTTAATGACTACATTAGGGATTTACGTTGGGCACAACATTTCGCTTTGCTTAACCGTGAAGAAATGATGGACAGAGTCCTCAAGGACATTAGTTATGCTGTATTTAAAGAAAATGGTCACCAGAAATACTTTGAGATTGAAAGAATAAACTGTCATCATAACTTTACCCAGATTGAGGAACACTTTAACCACAATGTTTGGATTACTCGTAAGGGTGCTATTCAAGCAAAGACTGGTATGAAAGGTATGATTCCTGGTTCAATGGGTACACGAAGCTATATCGTTGAAGGGCTCGAAAACAAGATGTCCTATAATTCTGCACCTCATGGGGCTGGTCGAAGAATGAGCCGATCAAAAGCCAAGACTGCCTTCACAATGGAAGATTTTGATAAGGCTATGGTAGGTATCGAGCATCGCCGTTCAGACATCCTCATTGATGAGTTGCCTCTTGCTTATAAAGACATTGATATCGTTATGGATAATGCTAAAGAATTGGTTAAAGTTCAGTATATCTTGAAGCAGATACTTAATGTTAAAGGAGATTAAATGAAAAATGAAACGAACAAAACTAAAAAAGAAGTCAAAAGCAAAGATAAGTACAATTCAAAACAAACTTTGGCAGTTATGCAAAGCAATAACGAGGTTGAAGTACCCGAACGTGTGTTATACCTGTTCAGCGATGGGACTTTCAGGTTCCAATTTCCAGACTGGACACGTTCCATGGCCGAAGGCTTCGCTTGGAGCATATCTCAAGTACGATTTAAGAACATTGAGGGTTCAATGCTACAACTGCAATATAAACCAAGGCGGAATGGGAGCAGAAGCGTATGTGAGAATGTTAAAGGAAATAGGACAGGAAGAAATGGAAAAATTACAAAAAGACCGTCAAGTAATAGTAAAATCGTACGAGCATTATCTAAGCCTCATTCCGAAATACGAGGAAATCCTAATGGACTTAAATAACAAAAAATTCAATGGATAATATTATAAAAAATCTTCAAGAGGGTTTCTACACTAGCAACACAGCAGGACAAGCCGCCGAAGCACTCTCATATCTCACGGGCCACTATGCCCATACTTGCAATCAATTGCAGGAAGTATTGGCTGATAAACCATCATTTTGGCTTTTACAGAGAGAAAAAGTAAAGTCCGATACTGCTGCGGAAAGAGCATGGGAGAATAGTCCGAAAGGTAATCAGGAAAGGATACTGAAGTACAACCTCAAAGCTACTGGACAGATGATTGGGACGCTAAGGGGAATTATTAAAATCGCTCACGAAGAATTACTTAATACACGATAAATGAAAAAGAAACTTACAGTAGGTCAGCAAATGGGTAAACAATCCCAAAAGAAATACAAGGAACGTATTGGAGAGAAATTCTACAAGGAAATAATGAAACAAAAAGCCTTAAAAAGGTGGGGTAATAAAAAGGCATGTACTGAATGCTGGTTTGAAAATGAAAATGGTCATGCTCCTACTTGCTCAAAAAGAGATGGGGATAAGTCCTCTTTACAGGATACCAGTACAGGCATATAATTACAGCAGATGAATGTCATAGTGGGTAGAAAACTAAAAAGACTTGACGATAATCCTGCTTCGGCTCGATTAACCGCGACAATTTATGTCAAATATGTTTTCTCCCTTCTAGGGCAATCATCATGAACATTAACAAAGAGGTGGATAGATGGGGGAGAACGACGATGCAATCATATGCACGTTCGAGGCCGCTCCCCACCACCTATCCATCTCCCCCTATCTTGAGGGAGTTCAGGGGTGGTGTAGAAAAGATACGATTCATAAATTAACATACTTCCCTTACTTGCTATCTTAGACATTTTGAGCGGTGTCAGAAGAATGTCGCCAATATAAACTATAGTTCAATAGCATGGATTATGGGGTAGATAGAAACCGCAAGAAGAGTCGCAACGTGGAGAATCGGGAATCGTTGCCCCCTGAACCCCCTTCGGATAGGTGATTATTGGAATAAAATAAAATTATGAATATAACAAAACAAGAAGCATTAAATAAAATTGAGGAGTTGAAAAAGTTTGTTGGCGAGATAGACGCAAAAAAAGAAGAAAAAGTCATTTGTATTGCCATTAAAAATCGTTGGACGGGCGATATTATTTTCCAGTCAACAAAGACCACCTACAAAGAGGCGATAGTTGAGAAAGGTGATGCCGACCTGCGTGATGCCAACCTGCGTGGTGCCAACCTGCGTGATGCCAACCTGCGTGATGCCAACCTGCGTGGTGCCAACCTGTGTGGTGCCGAATTATGTAACGCTAAATTCTATGGCCGAGGCGGTACGAAAAAACTGAAACAGTCTCAATTAACAGACTTCCTTAACGCACTTGGCTTTCAAGTGGAATAAATGAAATAGATATGAACCCAGAACAAAAACAAGAATTTCCAAATGCTTCCGAAATATTTATGTGTGAAAAATACGGTCATCCTTGGCTACCAAATAAACGTAATTGTCCGAAATGCGGAGAATTAAAATATACAAAAATTTGTAAAAGCGGTTGCGGTTGCGAATATCCTAACGGAAGTGGATCACACGAAGGAGAGTGTGTTTGGGAAGAATCCCCCCTATCAACCATAACAAACAAAGAAGTATGAAAATCGTAAATACATCAATTCGCCCAATAGGTTTCACTACAATCGAGTTAAACGAGGTTGAAATACAATCTCTTGTTGAAACTTTTGAGCAACTTCAAATGATAATGCAACAAACCGAAATAAAAGGTATTCGCGGCGAACTTTATAAGCAATTTAAAGAATTACTAAAATGAAAACCCCCACCCAGTCAGAAGAAAGAAAGATGAAGAAGGAAATAAGAATAGAAGTTGTCCGACATAGAGGAGAATGGAAGGTCGAGTTTGGTTTTGGAAACCAGTCTTTTATACTTGAATATGGAGGAACAAAGGCAGAAGCAAACTGGAATAAGTTAATGCTTAAAAAATGTTTCGCCAACTATAAGAAGTCATTGATTAAATCAACAGAGCCAAATCCATTATTTATTTCTAATCTATAACACCCATGTCCACCCTCCAACAATTTAATCAGGAAGAGGAAAGAAAGATGAAGAACGAACAACCACTCACAAAAAAACAGATAAAAGATATGGAATCTAAAAAATGGACTCCTATACCTGCGGCATTTCAGGTATCTTCTGACGGTACAATGGCTCGTCATTCTCGTCTATTTAAGGGAGTGGAAGAAAAAATTGGAAAGATTGAACAAGTTGTATATCAAAAATATAGAATGAAGATTTTTGCCCGAAGTTTAACTCATTATTATTTCAAATAAAACCATGTCCACCCTCCAACAATTTAATCAGGAAGAGAAATGCGTAGGTTGTGGAGGCAGTCGCAGTTCGATTTACCCTCGTGATTGTAATCATTGCGGCGGATTATTCATACCCGACCAAAGGATTTACCCACGAGAGGAAAAATGGAAACGATTGAGAAAATTACTATCTTGCGATTTTTGTCCGCCAAATCAGCATGAAAACGCCAAGAGGAAATCACAGTTTGGTAAAAAATTCTGGTGTTGGAAGTTTAGAAATAAAAACAAAAAACAATATGAATAACTTTAATCAGGAAGAGGAAAAGAAATTCAATGAGGAAGTTGATATGCTTGAAGGCTTTGTGTTGCAGAGAAATGACGCAAATATGCTAAAGGAATTGTTCAGAGAGACTGTCCTATCCCACGACGCCAGACGAGATGAGTTTATGGAAGCAAATCTTGAAAACTCCGCATGGGCGAAAGCGTATCGTTTAATGTGTCATGAGGAATTGAGAGAGAGGATAGTTGAGGTGTTGGATAAAACGGCAAATACTTTCTGTGACAATCGTCATTATGGCATTGAAGAAGTTAAAATAATCATTAATCAAATCTTCCCCGAGAATAACAATAAATAAGATGAAAATCATCATAGACACACTGGGAATATTAGCAATCCTCTTCATCATCTACCTCATCATGTACTTCACTATGGGAGAGGAGACGGAACATTGCGGGTGCAGTAGGTGTAATGCCCTTGAACACCCTCCTTTGAAAAAGGAGTAGGTGCAGGAGGGGTAAGAAAATAGCCTCCGAAATAGGGGCTATTTTTGTTTTAATATAATCAAACTTCCGTTTGCAGTCCTTACGATGACCACGAGGTCTTTGACCATAAACGTAGCCTGTATGTTTTCAGTCCCTGACATGGCGTCCGACAATTTTTCCTCAATATCCTTGCTCGGAAGCAGGCAGGTTGATTTGAGATTGTCGTTTGGAATGACGACTGTCAGATAATGGGTATGGTTCATTGTCCCCCTCCGCATTCTTTCCCCTCAAGTTCTTCCCAGTTGAACTGAATTTGCGTCCGCTCGGGTTGTTCTTGCGGCGGGTTTATGAATATCGGACAAGTTTCAAGTCCTCTGTCCGTGATTTTACAGGTGTACCGTTGGATACAATTTGTGCATACGTTCATATGATTCCTTTCTGCAATAAGTTTACTACTTTATCGTCAACTGTACAGTGTGGTTATGCACAGAAAAAGCGCCGAAGCGCCTTAACTGACAAGACTAACTCCAAAGAAGTTAGTTGAAACTGGCTACTGCTTTACAGAGCCAGCGGTAATTTGGTTGTTGTGGACTACAAGGCCGAATGCGCTCAAAAGCGTAATGATTGTAGTTGCCAAGTCTACTGAAAGATATCCCGTAGCCTCTGCACCTGCGATGATAAATGTTGCGATGATAGCCCAAGTCGTCTTACTAGAAAAGAACGTTAATGTGTTTGTCATTTTTATTGATTAGATTAATAATGCTCTTACATAGTCTACTCCGACAAAGGATGGTATGCAAGGGCCAATTCCCTATAACACGTCCATTGATTGCCTTTACCTGAGGAAATGCTCGAAGCAAGATAGTCTATCGCCCATACGGGGTTTAACGCCTCTTGGAGCGATATTTCTGGGTGGGCAATCAAATGTATCTGTGCTATGCCAAAACTCGTCGTAGCGTCTCCTACGGCCTCAGGATTGAAGGTAGATTCGCAGTTCAATACGTTTTCTAAGGTATAGGGAGAAACTTGGTAGGTATCTGAAGCATTATTGATAATGCTCTGTATTTCGGGGGGAGCTGTCTGTGCGTGGACTGATATCGGTAGAAGAAACAGAACGAGAAACCATGTGTAATGTTTTATCATTTGCGTCGTCTGATTAGCTTGTAAGGGTTCGCCCTTACTTAGGATAAGCCAAACGCTTAATCCATTTAATTTATCTGGTTTAGGCCCTTTTTAGGGCCTTTACCGATATCCACCGTTAAGGCTACACCTATTTGAACAAACGGGCAAACCAACTTAACCATGAGGGGAGTTGATAGACTGGGGGTGGAGCGGATACTACTGCAGTAGGTTCTGGCTTCAATTGAACCGTGAAAATAATAACGACAGGTATAAAGTAATTGGCGGCAAACTGTTTTAGTGCAGGAATGTACTGGTCACTGAAATTCGTAGGAAAGGCTGAACCATTTGAAGCGTAATGGCATACGCAGTGGTCTGTTGCAGTACCTCCCTCGTAAGGTACAAAAACCTGATTCCACGTTGCAGAATTAACGGGAACTGCAAGGGCGCATGGAGACGTTTGTCGTCCTTGTGCAAGAGTTTCCAAAGGACATGACGTTCCATTATTCCACAGCCAACCCCAGTTGAATGACTGAATGTATGAAAGGAATTCTTTACCGAGCGCGGTCATAGCTGGCGTTATGAACGCAGGATTATAGTATGCAGTATCCATGAGAGCCTCCGTAGAATATTGCTCTGCTTCTGAAATAGTCCACTCAAGCATTGAACGGGGTATCATTCCTACATTTGTGAAAGCCTCATACCCAGAACACATGACGTTTCCATTGATTGAAGTACCGTCTAGGATTGCTATGTATCTTTCTGAAAAGGCGAATGAAGTACCATTCCAATATCCGTTAGTCATAAGGAAGTTGAGGAATGTCGTCGGTATCTGATTTGTTGCTTTCAACCAATTAAAGTAAATCTCTAACGGAGAAATGAAACCTCCAAGTTGTGAACACTCATCAGTGTCTTTGTAATTAAAACTCTGAGGTTCGTAGGTTTGTAAATATGGCGTCCAGTCTCCACTAGGGAGATTAATAGGTGGGAGATTGTCTACACCGTACACATGGTCTAGTTTGTTTATTAAAGTTTTTATCATATTAGTTTGACATTGATACTGATTGGTCATTAAACCCATTAGTGCTTTTTTCAAGCATGAAATTATAAATGCTATTGGTTGTGGTCTGAACCTGTGATACTTGATTATTGAGGGATATTATACTCTCGCCTTGTGAACTGACGCGGCCGTTAAGGGAATATATAGTGAACAATATCCAACCTATGAGGGATACTACCGCCGTCTGCCATATGTCCTGTTTCTCGAATTTCATTTGAATATATATAGTCCTATAATTGGTAAAGCAACCATCGCCACCATTATCTTCCTCCAATACTTCCCAAAGATGTCTTTTGCGACGAACATAATCATGAGGAAGCCTATTTCAGCTGCGATGAATTCGAGGATGTTGATGATGGTTTGCATGTTAGTAGACTATAAAGAAACTTCCTTTTTTTACTGTGAAGAGATTTGACAATGATATTTTTATAAAATTTCCTGAAAAAGGCGTTGATGAACCAGCTGGAGTATAAGTGACTACGATAATTCCTTGACCTCCAAGTCCACCCCCAGCAGTACTTCCGTCTCCTCCAGCTCCTCCTCCATAAAGACCTCCATTTCCTCCAGCAGTTGCACCGCCTCCAGAACTTCCTCCTCCTCCGCCGCCTGAGCCGTGCGTTGCGTCCCATTCAGTACCATTTCCTCCGTTTCCTCCTTGCGAGCCACCACCACCTCCTCCTCCGTTTGTTCCACTAGTACTTGGCGCTCCGCCTCCAGAACCTTGAGCATTATTTCCTCCTGTACCGGCAGTACCACTTCCAGCTTGTCCAGCAGAACCACCGCCGTTTCCTCCGCCTCCGCCTGATGTAAATGTAGCCTGCCCTCCGATTGCTCCAGCTCCGAGAGGACCACCAGCACCTCCACCGCCAGTACCGCCGTTTGCTCCGAATGCATTGTAATTTCCACCCGCGCCGCCGGCATATTTATGCGTTGTACCGATTGCGCCTGTAACCGAACCTCCCGCGCCGCCGTTTCCTATAGTGTCTCCTCCGCCTCCGTTTGCCCCCGCCACGACAGCAGTGCCAGAAATACTGGCGCAATTTGACGTTGAGTTGCACATGAAAGTCGAGCTTCCGTTTTGTCCAGCACTACCAGAACTTCCCCCATGTCCGGCATTTCCAACTTGTATGGTTACAGTCGAACCTGGCGTCAGAATTACATTTGAGCTTTCAGAATATCCTCCACCGCCTCCTCCAGCAGTTGCACCGCCTCCACCTCCACCTATAACTTCAATGGTGTTTGATGCGCTGTTCCAATCACTAGGAACTGCAAATGTTGAGCTTGCAGTCAAAAAATACTGATAATATGATTCTCGATAGGCATAAAGTTGTGTAATATCAGTCGATGAAAGAATCCGATTATAAATACGTAAGTCATCAATTGAACCGAGTGATATATTTCCTCCGCTAGATTGTCCAATGGAGAAATCTGTTGAAAAAGTCTGTGAGCCGATATTTCCTGTGGCGACAGACACACCATTAACATAGATTGTTGCATTGTTGCTCGAATCAATTTCTCCGCAAACAAATGTCCATGAGTTAAAAGGAATAGCACCGTCAGGGCTTGAAATTCCACCGCTGTCGTTTGAAAGTCCAAACTCGCTGTCTCCGCCAGTATCGCTGAGAAAATATAATTGAAAATTAACACTATTAAATATATATGGGTCTGCAAATCCGACAGGAGTTTCCGGATTAATCCATGTGCATGCTGTTATATTTGACGGTCCTCCTGGATTGTAGGGTGTAGATATATATGACGAGGTTGGATTAAAACTTATTGCTCCAGCCCCGATTTTTCCAGCAACGTAAGTAGGACTATTCTGGCACGTCCCCGTATTTCCATTACCGCTGGCGTCAGGTGTTGTTCCTGTACATGAACCAGACGAAGCCGCGTCAAATGTATAGTATACCTGTAATCCCGTGGTTATATCGGCATGTGCAAAAAGCGTCGGCGTGAGAAGTCCTGCGAGCGTGAGAAGTGTTGAGAGGAGTTTTTTCATATCTATTGAGGTTGAGAACACTGATACCAAACTGTCGCCGTCGTAACTCCACCTGTTCCGAAACCTATTACGAGTGTTGTAGTCGATATGGAAGTGATGTCTCCTGCTGTAACGAGTATGTTATCCGATTCGGTACAAACTGGCGTTTTTGTCCACGGCGTTGCGAATGTCATTGTTACCGAAGTAAGGGCTGTACCTGCAACGGCAATAGTTCCTGAATTATCGTTTGAAGGACTGACCATTGATGATGTGCCACCAGATACAGATGGTTGTGGCCCACCTGTAACAATATGTCCATTCACATCAATCATAAATGTCGTGGAAGCTGTCGATGAACCAACGGCGAGATTTCCCGAAAAGGTAGAAGTTGCAGTTGATGAGCTGTCGTTAAATTGGTTCGAAATTGTCGTAGAAGCAGCCGCAGTTACTATGTTTGATGTGCCAGATACGGCTGTTCCCGTTGTGCTATAAAAAGCAACCTGATTGGCCGTGCCGCTGTTTACGGTGCCAGAACCAGTTGTAATATTATTACAGCCGAATGAGCCGCTTGACCATGTAAGAGCATTTGAACCACCAGTACATGCAGTGAGGTTAGCGCCATACAAATTAGTCGTCGAAGCCGTCGTTGCAAAGAGATTGGTCGTTGTAGCATTAACCAAAACAGTTGAAGTGGCGAAGAAGTTGGTCGAAGTTGCATTACCGAATATCTGGCCGCCTGTCCATGTGTTTGCGTGGCCTAGAGCGAGTGAAGCTACTACCGCACCTGTTGTTGGAGAAATGGTGAGTGTGCCGTCTGAGTTTGAGACGGAGTTAATGTTTGAAGTAGTGGTTGCAATTACATTTCCCGAACCGTCTACACCCAGCACCGTATTTGCAAAGTTAGTTAGTTTAAGACCTGTTAATGTTGAAGTGGCTGAAACAGTTAATGAACCTAAAGTACCTACTGAGGTTAATGAAGACGTAACCACAGTTGAATTGAGAACCGTTCCCGACAATGTGCTTGCGGGGGCTACGACGGCATTTGTTCCTGCGGCCGTAATAAGTCCTTTGCCGTTTACCGTGAAGTTTGGAATTGCAGTCGAAGAACCCCATGAGCCGGTATTTGTGTTGACTGTAGCTAGTGTCATAGCGGCCGAGCCAGGGCCTGATGCCGTGCCGTCGCCTGTGAGCGCTGTCAGATAGTTTCCAGCCGCTTGAGGAGAAGTCGTTGCAATCACGTTTCCAGTAGAATCTACGGCGAGGAATGATGTTGCAAGATTGGTTAATTTTAATCCTGTCAGGGTTGAAGTTGAAGTCGTAGCGTTCAAAATGCCGAATGTACCGACACCTGCGGTCAAGATTGAACCTGTGGTCAATGAGGTTGTTGCGGAAGAATTAGTAAAGTAATTCGTGTATGACGGCAATCCCGTAACCTGTGAAGCTGGGAGTGAAAGGTTTGGCAGCGTCGTGATTGAGTTGACTGATGTTGTTCCGACTGCGATGTAGTATGGAAGCGTTGCAGAAGCGTTGTAAAAATTATTCCAGTTTGTGGTTGAGGCCACAAGAGGAAGTCCATACCCTGCCGTATAAGTTATCGCACACGTTCCTGATGTGGTGTATGAACAACCAGAACCCGTGAAGCCTGTCGGAACGGTTGTATTTACTGATGTTACCGTTCCACTCCCGCCACCTCCGCCTGTAATACAAGGACCTGCTGTAGATGTAGCAAAACATGGAGACACAATTCCTCCAGTTAAAGTTGAAGTGGCGCTAGATGTTCCTATATAAAATCCTGCGGTAACGGAAGGATTAGTACCATTTATTGCGGTAGGAGATATTGTGTTTGCAGTGCTTGAAGTTGCCTGCCATGTCGTAGTTATTGCAAAGGACGTTAAAGGTAATGATAATCCTATTAATACTCCGATAATTGTTTTTATGTATGTTTTCATGTTATTTAATTAAGCTACTCCAAAAACCGATTGGGTTGGTGCTATTAAAAGAGTAGTCGTAGTAGTACCAGTCCAGTTTACCGTTCCACCTTGTTCAGTTTTTTGCAAAACAGCTCCGTCAACGACTATGGCATTTGGTGCAACAGACCATGTAAAAACAGTATTTGAACCGTTGACCGTTCCAGAAGGAGATTGGAAACCAGAGCTACCACCTCCACCAGAAGCGTTAATGGTAACTGCTCCAGTTCCACCTACAGGTGAAATGGTGATGTTCGTACCAGCTATGATTTGGGTTACACCGCCACTTCCACCTGTTCCGCTGACCAGAAGACGATTTGTCGTAGGGTCAACGCGGAGCATACGGATATACTCATTGCTATCATCCGTAATTCCGCCCAATACGACAGCACTATTTTGGTCTCTTTTGAGTATTTCGTCCATATTATTCGTAATTAGTTATTAACACTTTCATTTGCTTTTTAATATTATTTGTGGTAGACTGTTGCTATGAATAACAAAGGAAGTTCAATCGGTAAGTTTATAGTAGGTTTTATATTCGGTCGTATCATAGGCTCATTATTTCGCTTAGGAAAGCGATAATCCCTTCATTACGCTGTTTTGCTGTAGACCCTGATTAAGGCCTTGCATCTGACCAACATTAACTGGGTTTTTCTTCTGTATTTTCGGTGCTGATTTAGACTGTGGAGGATTCATTGCGATAGGATTCTGTTGAGGATTTGACTGCTGTTGTTGATTTGCCTGAGTGGGTGTTCCAGACTGTGAAAACTGATTGAAGTAATTTTCAACCTTTTTAGCATACCCAGGTACGTCATAATTTACTCCATATTTTTTGTTAACTCCGTGGGAAGAAGAACCGTCTGAAAACTTTCCCGTATATGCGTCTGGTTCGCCAGGTCCGGCGTTCCACATCGAAGCAACCATAGGGATTATCTGTTGTTTTGAATATCCATCTTGAGAGAGTTTTGTTGACCAGTTTTTTACTTTACTGAGAGCTACCGCAGCCTCACTCTGTGGTGTTATGGGAACTTCTTTTCCAAAAACCTGTTGCGAATACGCCTTCCAAGTCGAAGGTTCAAATTGGAATATTGACTTTGATTCTCCTGTTTTTCCAGCCGAAGGATTTGATACATTCGGCTTACCACCATTTTCTGTGTAACCCAAAGCCGCCGTTAGATTGGTAATGAACTGAGGGTCTATTTTATTTTGTGTTTGATTGTTCATATTAGAATAGGCTTAATAATCCGCTTATCA
>Ga0209007_1000244_pt1 | contig 27966 bp, 27 predicted proteins | sample JacPinW_OM1H0_O2_FD_187961 | JGI IMG/M metagenome (GOLD analysis project Ga0209007, IMG submission 187961) | Forest soil microbial communities from Algoma, Ontario, Canada - Jack Pine, Ontario site 1_JW_OM1H0_O2 (SPAdes) (version 2) | ecosystem: Environmental > Terrestrial > Soil > Boreal... | reverse complement strand
AGCGCAAGATCCTTCGCGCAGCTCAATTTTTTCTGCGGCGTGAGAAGCAGTGGAGGAATTTGGCGCTGCGCTTCGACGTGCTCGCGATCGAAGGCTTGCCGGATGGGGCGCACCGCATCGACTGGGTCAAAGACGCCTTTCGGGGCGTCTAAGGCAACGTCAGGCGCCGCTGATCAAACCCTCGCCCATGAAAGTATCTGACATATTGCGATTGTTGGGTAAAGACGGTTGGTATTTGGCGTCAACGCGAGGCAGCCATCGTCAGTTCAAACACCCAGGTAAGCCCGGTCGGGTTACCGTAGTGGGTAAACCGAGCGACGATTTGGCACCGGGCACATTGAACAGTATCCTGAAGCAGTCAGGACTGAAAAAATAGGACACTTCTGATGCGCTACGCGATTGTCATCGAAAATGCGGGCGGGAATTATTCCGCGTATGTGCCGGATCTTCCAGGCTGCATTGCAACCGGAGAGACTCTTGCCGGTACTGAGCAGGCTATTCGCGAGGCCATCGCGTTTCACCTCGAGGGGTTGCGCGAAGACGGCACTCCGATTCCTCCTCCGTCGAGCCGCGTCGAGTACGTTGAGGTCGCCGCCTAACAAAAGTCCGAGCGATCGCGGCGGTTGCGTTCTACTTAACCACCTGCAACTTCGGCCGCTTCGGCGCGGCGCTCGGCTTGCCCGTACCGGGCGTGGCCGGCGGGCTGTCGGTAGGATCGGGATCCGCATCGCCCTCGGGAAAAATCATGCCCTGGCCGGTCTCGCGGGCATAGATGCCAAGAATTGCGCGCACCGGAACCTGCACGGCAAAACCCACTCCGCCAAAACGAGCCTCGAAGCTCACGAAATCATTGCCCAGCTTCAGCATCTGGGTCGCGGAGAAACTGACGTTGAGGACGATCTTGCCATCCTTCACGTACTGGCGCGGGACGGTCACGCCCTCAGCGGCCGCGTCCACCACAATGTGCGGCGTTTCGCCGCTGTCGGATATCCACTCGTGCAGAGCGCGCAGCAGGTAGGGGCGCCGCGGTTTCAATGGCGCATCTCCCTTTCCGCATCGGTCAGGCAGGCACGGAAGGTGGAGCGTGCAAATATGGCATTCATGTACTTCGTGATGGGCTGCGCCTGCGCCGGGAGCTCGATGCCGTATACGCGCAGACGCCACAAGATCGGCGCAATGCTCGCATCCACCAGCGAGAATTCGTCGCTCAAGAAAAACGGCTTGGCTTTGAAAACCTCGGCGCTGGCGCAAATCGCCTCGCCCAACACCTTGCGGCTGTGTTCTGCGGTCTTGCTGGCCGGATCGAGTTCGATGTCGTGCGCCAGGGCATACCAGTCGCGCTCGACCCGATACAACGCCACGCGAAATTGAGCGCGCGTCACCGGGTCGATGGGCATCAGCGGCGGATGCGGAAAGCGTTCGTCCAGGTACTCGATGATGACGCGCGAGTCGTACAGCACCAAGTCCCGGTCCACCAGCGTGGGCACGCTGTGATAGGGATTGAGGTCGATCAGATCCTCAGGTAGCGCTTGCGGGTCGACATTGACCAATTCGATGGCAATGCCTTTCTCGGCCAGAACCAGGCGCGTCCGATGGCTCCAGGGGTCAGCCGGTGCTGAAAATAGCGTCATCACCGAACGACGTGCCACTAACCGGACCTCCTCGCGATTTCAACGGGACGGCGCCCGCTCAAAGTCAGTGGACGTCCTTCCAATATTCTTTCTTCAGCATGTACGAGAATACAAAGAACACCAGCAAGAACAGCACCACAAAGATGCCCATCGACTCGCGTTTTGCCTTGATGGGTTCGGCGGCATAGTCCAAGAAATTGACGGTGTCCCGAACGTATTGATCATACTCCTCTGGCTTCATGGAACCCGGGATCATTGGGTCGACCCCTGTCAGGACCATTTTGGCGTTGCCATTCGGGTCTTTCTCGTTTTTATACGCGGGCTTCTGCAAACCCTGCCGGTAGTACAGGACATGCGGCATCGCCGTGCCCGGCAGGTATAAATTATTCACGCCCCAAGGCCGCGTCTTATCGGCGTAAAAGCCGTGCAGGTACGAATAGAGATAATTGACGCCGCGCTCGCGGGCCATCAAGGTCAAATCCGGGGGTTGTTTGCCGAACCAGTCCGCCGATTCCGCGGCCATACCGGTCGTGATTTCCTCGAATGGCTTGGCGCCGCTGAAAATCAAATTATTGGCAAGATCCGCGTCCGGGATTTTCAAATCCGTCGCGAGGCGGTTGTAGCGCAGGTATTTGAGTGAATGGCACCCCGAACAATCGTTCATGAAATTTCGCGCACCGCGCTGCAGGGACTCGGTGTTCTTGATGTCCGTGCCCGCTTCCATGAGCGGAATTTCGCCCTCTTCGGCCAGCGCAGTGCCGGCGCAGAGAAGTCCAAAGGCGATTAAAAGGCTGGCTTTAAGCATGTTCCGTAACCCTTTCCGGCACCGGCTTCACCTTGTCGAATTTTGTGTACCAGGGCATTAACAAAAAGAATGCAAAATAAACGGCGGTGCAGATGCGCGCCAGAATCGGATAGATGCCCGACGGCGGTTTCATGCCGCAGACCGCCAGGCAGATAAACGACAGCGCAAACAGCGCCAGCATCACCTTGTAGATAGGACCCTTGTAGCGGATCGAGCGCACCGGCGATCGATCAAGCCAGGGTACGAAAAACAGCACCAGGACCGCCGCGCCCATCACCATCACTCCCCACACCTGCGTGCCGAAAGCCGATGGAATGGCGCGCAACATGGCGTAGAACGGCGTGAAGTACCACACCGGCGTGATGTCGGGTGGGGTTTGCAGCGGATTGGCCCCTTCGAAATTCGGCGACTCCAGGAACAGGCCGAAGAAATTCGGCGCGAAGAAAATCACAGCCGCAAAGATGATCAAAAATCCGGCCGTGCCCATCAAGTCCTTGACGGTGTAATAGGGATGAAAAGGCACGCCGTCCAGCGGATGCCCGTCGGCGTCCTTGTACTTCTTGATGTCGATGCCATCCGGATTGTTGGAACCCACCTCGTGCAGCGCCATGATGTGCGCGACAACCAAGAAAACCAGCGCCAGGGGCAGCGCCGCCACGTGCAGGGCGAAAAATCGATTCAAGGTGGGATCCGCAATGTTGTAGTCGCCGCGAATCCATTCGACCAAGGTGCTGCCGATCACCGGCAGGCTGCTGAACAATGACACGATGACCTGCGCGCCCCAAAAGCTCATGTTGCCCCAGGGCAGCACATACCCCATGAAGGCTTCCGCCATGAGCAATAAAAAGATCAAGCAGCCGAAGATCCAGACGAGTTCCCGCGGCTTGCGATGCGAGCCGTACAACAGCGCGCGGAACATGTGCAGGTAAATCACGATGAAGAAAGCGGAGGCACCGGTGGTGTGCATGTAGCGGATCAGCCAACCCCACTCGACATCCCGCATGATGTATTCGATGGAAGCGAACGCCTCGGTCGCCGATGGCTTGTAGCTCATCGTGAGAAAAATACCGGTCACGATTTGGTTGGCGAGCACCAGCAGCGACAGTGCACCGAAGAAGTACCAAAAATTGAAATTCTTCGGCGCGTAGTACTCGGCGACGTGATCCTTCCACAGTTTCGTCAGCGGAAAGCGCTGATCGATCCAGCCAATCAATCCTTTGCCGGTACCGGCGGTCTCGGGTGCTGCGGCCATCGCTTACCTCTTACTTTACGAAACGGGTTTAGAAGCGTCGTCGACGCCGATGACAATGCGCGCATTCGCAGAGATTGCGTACGGCGGCACGGTCAGGTTTTTCGGCGCCGGCATGCTTTTGAACACGCGGCCCGACAAGTCGTATTTCGAACCGTGGCAGGGGCAATAGAAGCCTCCGGGCCAGTTCGCACCTAGGTCAGCACCCGCAACTTGGAACGAATCGTTGGGCAAGAAGGCGCCCAACGGCGAGCAGCCCAAGTGTGTGCAAACAGCGAGGCCCACCCAGTACTCGGGATTTCGCGCGCGCACCGCGCCAGTCGCTTTAATGTAGGCTGGCTGCAGCGAGTCATCGGATTTCGGATCCGCGAGGATGTCATCGTGGCCGCCCAATTGGTCGACCACCGCCTTGACGCGGCGTACGACGAACACCGGCTGACCACGCCACACCACTTTCAACATTTGACCCGCTTCGAGTTTCGACGCATCGACATCGACCGGCGCCCCCAAGGCTTTGGCGCGCGCACTGGGGTTCCATGACGCGATGAAGGGTATTGCGGCAAACGCGGCGCCGATCACGCCCGTACCGACCGTGGCTGCCGTCAGCAAGCGGCGGCGGCTGTGGTCTACCTCTTCACTCATGCGGTTACCCTCGAAAATTGTTGACAAATCTTCACGCAAACCCCTATGGCGTCAGTGTTTCCCAAAGAATATTGGGAGCGCATTATACACAGTTACGTGGGCACCCCTTAAGCCTCGAGGAGCGATATTAATTGCAGGACACTCGCGTCCTCGTGAGTTTTTTGATCAGGGCGGTCGTGGTCGGCCTGGCCGTGGCATTTCTCGTGGTTTGGTGGAACCCAACGTTGTTGGGTGCACACAGCGCCCGTACGCCGCCGGCACCTGTGACGCCTTCGCCCGCGGCGCCGAGCGCCTCGCCCACTGCGCTCCCCTCGCCCGCGGCGCCCGCGGCTCCGGTGGTCATGCAGAGTTTTGCGGATTCGGTGGCGCGCGCGGCGCCGGCCGTGGTCAATATTTACACGGCACGGGTGGTGCGCGAGCGCACGCAGGCAGCCCCCTTGAATCAATTGTTCGGCGACTACTGGCCAAGCTATCGTCAGCGTGTCGAGCGCAGCCTAGGATCGGGCGTGATCGTCGATGCCATGGGCACCATTGTAACGAATCAGCATGTGATCGCCGGCGCCGATTCGATCCGGGTGCAGCTTGCGGATGGACGTATCGCCGACGCCACGGTCGTCGGGCAAGACCCTGACACGGATCTGGCCATCCTCGATCTCGAGATCGGCAACCTGCCCATCATGCCGTTGGGTCGATCCGATACCCTGCGGGTCGGCGATATCGTGCTCGCCATCGGCAACCCCTATGGCGTGGGCCAGACCGTGACTCAGGGTATCGTCAGCGCAACCGGCCGCGGTCAGTTGGGCCTGGCGACGTTTGAAAATTTTATTCAAACCGATGCGGCCATCAATCTCGGCAACTCCGGCGGCGCACTCATCGATGCGCATGGCGATCTGGTCGGCATCAATACGGCTGTGCTCAATCGAGCCAATGGCGGACCTGAGGGTATCGGCTTTGCAATTCCCGTCAATCTGGTGCGCGGTGTGATGGAACAAATTCTCATGAACGGCCACGTGGTGCGCGGCTGGCTGGGATTCGTGCCGCAGGACTTGAGCGAAGAGCAATCGGCGCAGATCGGCACCGCGGGCGGCGGCGTCACCGTGGTCAACATCATGGTCAACAGCCAAGCTTATGGGGCCGGCGTGCGGCCCGGCGATCTGGTCACCGCGTTAGGGGGCGAAGTGGTGCACAACGCACAAGATCTGGTGGCGCGCGTTTCCTCGCTGAAACCCGGCGCCGAAGTCGAACTCGAAGGCCGGCATGCGCGGCAAGGCTACAAACTCAAATTGACAGTGCTGGAGCGCCCCACCCGGCCCATCCAACAGCGTTGAGGCGCGCGTATGAGGCGCGCGCTCGAGGCCAGAGCCCTCAAGGCGTGCGCCGGATTTTCGCCCCCAGTTGCTGGAGTTTTTCCTCGATCGCCGCATAGCCGCGATCGATATGATAGATGCGCTCGATATCGGTGCGGCCGTCGGCCACCAGCGCGGCAAGCACCAAGCTCGCCGAAGCGCGCAAATCCGTCGCCATCACGGGCGCCGCGGTCAGGCGTTCGACGCCCTTGATGATGGCGGTGTTGCCCTCCAGGCGGATTTCCGCGCCCATGCGCCGCATTTCCAGCATGTGCATGAAGCGGTTCTCAAAAATCGTTTCGATGATGGTGCCGACGCCGTTCGCCACGGTGTTGAGCGCCGCGAATTGCGCCTGCATGTCGGTGGGGAAAGCCGGATACGGTGCCGTGCGAATATCGACGGCCGTCGGCCTTTTCCCTCGCATGTCGACTTCGATCCACGAGTCGCCCACCTCAACACCGGCGCCGGCCTCCTTGAGCTTGTCGATGACGGCATCCACGTGCTCCGGGCGCGTATTTTTTACACGAATGTGGCCGCCGGTGATGGCTCCCGCCACCAGATAGGTGCCCGTTTCAATTCGATCCGGCAGCACTTCATAGGCCGTTCCGCTCAAGCGCTTCACGCCCTCGATGACGATTCGGTCGGTGCCCGCACCCTTGATCTTGGCGCCCATGGCAATCAAGAAATTCGCAAGATCAACCACCTCGGGCTCGCGCGCGGCGTTCTCCAGGACCGTCTCGCCCTCGGCCAAGGTCGCTGCCATCATGAGATTTTCCGTGCCGGTGACCGTGACCGTCTCGAGCACCAGGCGCGCGCCTTTTAACCTAGCGGCGCGGGCTTTGATATAGCCGTTCTCGATGTGAATGTCGGCGCCCATGGCCTGCAGGCCGGCGACGTGAATGTTGACCGGACGCGCGCCAATCGCGCAGCCGCCCGGCAAAGACACATCCGCGGCGCCGAAGCGCGCCAACAGAGGTCCCAGCACCAAGATGGATGCGCGCATGGTCTTGACGAGTTGGTAGGGTGCGAAATATTCCTTGATGGTCGAGGCATCGACTTCGATGCGCATCTTTTCATCGACGGTCACCGACACGCCCATGCGCCCGAGCAGCTCGATCATGGTCGTGACGTCCTGCAGATGCGGCACATTCGACACGGTCACCGGACCGTCGGCCAACAAGCAGCCGGCGAGAATGGGCAGCGTCGCGTTCTTGGCGCCGGAGATGCGGATCTCGCCCTCGAGCGCGATGCCGCCATGAATTTGTAGTTTATCCACGGCCCTGCCTTGCGTACTCATCCGGCGTGAACACCTGCAGCGCGAGGGCGTGAATTTCCTTGCCCACTGCCGCGCCCAGTGTTGAATACACCATTTGATGGCGCTGGATGGGCTTCTTGCCGATGAACGCGGGCGCGATGACCACGGCCTCGAAGTGCACATTGTCCTCGCTGGTCACCATGGCATGACTGCCGCCCAAACCATCCTCGATCAGTTGTGCTACCTGTTGTGGATTCATGCCGTCTCCTAAAAATTCACACAAGCTTACCTGTATTATTCGCAGATGAATTCCGACTACACCGATGAGGGCCTGGTCGAGCTCGGCCGCCAGGCGCTTTCCGTCGAAATCGACGGTCTGCGCGCGCAGCTGCCCCGTCTCGGGACGGATTTTGCACGCGCCTGCCGGATTTGTCTTAACTGCCGGGGCCGTATCGTGGTGACCGGCATGGGAAAGTCCGGCCATATCGGCGGGAAAATCGCCGCCACCCTCGCCAGCACCGGCACGCCGTCGTTTTTCGTCCATCCCGGCGAGGCCAGCCACGGCGATATCGGGATGATCACACGCGACGATGCGGTGCTGGCACTGTCGAATTCCGGCGAAACGACTGAAATTCTCACCATACTGCCGGTGATCAAGCGGCTCGGCGTTCCCTTGATTGCCTTTACGGGAAATTCGGATTCCGCGCTGGCGCGCATCGCCACCGTGCATTTGGACATCCGGGTGCCGGCGGAGGCCTGCCCCCTGAACCTCGCGCCCACCGCCAGCACCACGGCGGCGCTGGCCGTCGGCGATGCACTGGCCGTCGCGCTGTTGAAAGCGCGCGGTTTCACCGAACAGGACTTCGTGCGTTCGCATCCAGCCGGCGCCTTGGGGCGCCGCCTCCTCTATGTGAAGGACGTGATGCGCAGCGGCGGGCAGATACCGACGGTTCGAGTCGACACCACGCTCGCTGAAGCATTACCGGAAGTCACCTCGAAAGGTCTCGGCATGACCGCGATTGTCGATGACTCGATGCGCGTGCTCGGCGTGTTCACGGACGGCGATTTACGCCGCGCGCTCGATCGCGCGGCGGATTTGCATGCCACACGCATGGAGCAAGTGATGACCGCGGGACCGAAGTCCGTGCTGCCCTCCACGCTCGCCGCCGAGGCCGTACACTTGATGGAGACCAACCGTATTACGTCGCTGATCGTACTCGATGATAAGGGCAAATTGGTCGGTGTGCTCCACGTGCACGACCTGCTGCGCGCGGGCGTATTTTGAAAGCACGCGCCGCGACGCCGCTTGCGAAGATCCAGCTGCTGATCTTGGACGTCGACGGCGTTTTGACCGACGGGCGGCTGTACTTCGGCCCCAAGGGAGAAGCACTCAAGGTCTTTCACGTGCGCGACGGCCATGGCATCAAGCTGCTCATGTCCGCCGGCGTGCAGGTGGCAGCCTTCAGCGGCCGACGCTCCGCGGCGGCGGCGGCGCGATTGCGCGAACTGCGCGTCCCCACCGTGGTCCAAGGCTGCAGCGACAAGCTCTTGGCATTGCATACGCTGACGAAGCGTCTTAAGGTCGACCCTCTGAATTGCGCTTGCATCGTCGATGACACACCCGACCTACCGCTGATGTCGGCGGTCGGGCTGGCGGGCGCGGTCGCTGATGCCCATCCCGTCGTGTTGTCTGCCGCGCATTGGGTTGCACACTCACCCGGCGGCTTGGGCGCCGTGCGCGAGCTGTGCGATGCCATCTTGCGCGCCCGCGCTAAGGTAGCGTAATGTTTTTTCGCGTCTTTACCGTGCTTGCGGTGGCGGCTCTGATCATCATTACCTGGATATCGAGCTCGCCGAGCCATCGGCCCTCGGAGCAAGGCGGCGCAAAGCAAGCGGATTTACCCGGCTATTATTTGAAGAACGCCATTCTGACTGACTACGATGTCTCGGGTGCACCCAGCATTCGCATCGAGGCCGAGCGCATCGATCAAATTGACCATGGCAACGAGGTGGCGCTGTACAACGTGCGCGTGAATTACGACGCGCCGGGCGGCCAGACTTGGGTGCTGTTCGGCGACACGGCCCACGTTCAGCCCGGCGGCAAGGTCATCGATGTCGCCGGCAATGTGCGGCTGCAGGGCGAGAATCCGGGCACCCCGGGCACCGCGGTCGTCCACACCGACGTACTGAGTTACAACGTTCCCGAAGGTATTGCCAGCACCAAAAGCGACGTGCGCATCGATTACGGCGGCCATGTTCTCACCGCGCGCGGTATGAGTGCGAATATGAAAGAGCGCACGATACGCCTAGAATCCAGGGTCAATGGCCGTTTCCTCCCCCGGTAAACTCCTAACGCTGGTCGCGCTGCTTGCGCCGCTGGCCCAGGCGAGCGCCGCGCCCGCGACGATCGCTCGCGATCGCCAACAGCAGATATTCATGGACTCGCAGTCCGGATACATCGATCTCAAGACTAACACCGCGGTCTTCTACAAGATCCGCATCTCGGAAGGAGGCATGTCGATCACCGCGGATCAAGGTCAAGCCAACCAACAGCGCTCCAAGGATTTGTATTTCGAGAACAACGTTTGGAATTTTCGCGGCAATGTCAAAATCGTCGTCGAGCAAGGCCAGCTGTTCTCGGACGACGCGCAAATCACCTTCGTCAACAATGCGCTGAGCAAGGCCATCGCCAACGGCAAACCCGCCTCCTTCGAACAAACCGTCACGAAGACCGGAAAGCCTGCCAAAGGCCATGCCGACACCATCGATTACGATGCGTCAAAACACCTGGTGCGGTTCTTGAAGGATGCCTACCTGACCAACGGCGACCATGAGATACTCGGGCAGTCCGTGAAGTACGACATCCTCGCGCAAAAAGTCATCGCAGACGAAGCCGAACAGAACTCGCAGCGCATTCACATCGTCATCACCCCGCCGCCGAAAACGGCGCCCCCCAAAACCAACCCATGAGTGTGTTGCGGGCGTTGGACCTCGCCAAAAGCTACAAATCACGGCAGGTGCTGCGGGATTTGTCCCTGGAGGTCGAAAGCGGTGAAGTGGTCGGACTATTGGGGCCGAACGGGGCCGGCAAAACCACCGCTTTCTACATGATCGTCGGGCTGACCCGGTGCGAGCATGGCGAGATTTTCTTGGACAATAAGGACATCAGCCGCCTGCCCATGCATCGCCGCGCGCAACTGGGCTTAGGGTATTTGCCTCAGGAGCCCTCCGTTTTCCGCAGACTGTCGGTGGCCGACAACATCATGGCCATTCTAGAGACCCGGCCCGGCCTCGATGACGCAGGCCGCACCGCCCGCCTGAAGGAGCTACTGGGCGAGCTGCATATAGGGCATGTGCGCGACAGCCTGGGGATGAGTCTCTCCGGAGGCGAGCGTCGCCGGGTCGAAATCGCCCGGGCCCTGGCGGCCGACCCCCAATTTATGCTGCTGGATGAACCATTTGCAGGGGTCGATCCGCTCTCCGTTGCCGATATCCAACGAATTATCAAGCACTTGTCCGACAAGGGCATTGGCGTCTTGATTACGGATCATAATGTGCGGGAGACCTTGGGTATTTGCGCCAGAGCCTATATCGTCAGTCAAGGCAGCGTCCTCGCGTCTGGATCTGCGGACCAGATTCTTGCCAACCCGCAGGTTCGTGAGGTGTACTTGGGCCAAGACTTCAAGTTATAGGTTTAGGTTCTAAAGAAATATGTTGAAGCCCAGTCTGCAGCTTCGCATCGGTCAACAGCTGACCATGACGCCGCAGCTGCAGCAGGCGATCCGGCTGCTGCAGCTGCCCTCGCTCGACTTGCAGGCGCATGTCCGTGAGACCCTCGAAACCAATGTCATGCTGGAGGGAGAGGAAGAGACCGAGGCGCCGGATGCGGCGCGCGAGCGCGAAGAATTGCCGATTCGGCTCGATGAGAAATATACCGAACTGGACGGCATCAGTACGCCGGTGGATCAGCGCGAGACCCCCGAGGTGGAGATCGCGGATGAGGCCTGGGGCGAACAGACCAGCGGGCCCTCCGACCGAAGCTATTCCGGCGATGACGATCGCAGCAGTGATTTTAGCGATCAGCACGGCCAAACTCTGCAAGAACAACTGATCGAACAGTTGGAACTGGCCAAGCTTTCCCCCATCGACATGGCGATCGCCCGCGTGATTTCCGATGCCATCACTGATGACGGCTACCTGAAAGACTCTCTTGAGGACGTGCGTTTGAGTTTGCTGCCGGAAATCGAGGCAGCACCTGCCGATGTTGAGCGGGTGCTGGGCATCGTTCAGTCGCTGGAGCCCGCCGGCGTGGCCGCGCGCAATCTAGGCGAGTGCATTGCGCTGCAGCTCAAACAACTGGATCCGCAGACCCCGGCGCGCGACGTCGCGATCCGGGTGGCGCTCGAGCATCTGGACTTGGTCGCCAGCCAACAGCTTGCGCTGCTGCGCCGGCAACTGCGCTGCAGCGAAAGCGATCTGGAAATGGCGCTGGCGCTGGTGCGCTCCTGCCATCCGCGGCCTGGTGCGGCGGTCAATCCGACCCAGGCGCAATACGTCATCCCCGATGTCTTCGTGCGCCGCACCGATCATGGCTGGACAGTCGAAATCAACCAAGCCACTGTACCGCGGGTGCGCGTCAATCAGAGCTACGCCAATTTGATATCGCGGGCGCCCGATCACGCCATGCTGCGCACCCAATTACAGGAGGCACGCTGGTTGATGCGCAGCTTGGAAATTCGCAATGATACCTTGGTGAAAGTGGCGCGCTGCATCGTGCAACGCCAGACGAGCTTTTTCGAAATCGGCGAAGAGGCGATGGAACCGCTGATCTTGAAGGACGTGGCCGAGGCGGTCGAGATGCACGAGTCGACCATTTCCCGCGTCACCACCGCCAAGTACATGCACACGCCGCGCGGTGTATTCGAGTTCCGCTATTTCTTTTCGAGCCATGTTGAAGCGGCGGACGGTACCGAAATGTCATCGATCGCCATCCGCGCCAAGATCAAGAAACTGATTTCTCAAGAGAATCCAGATAATCCGTTGAGCGATGCCAAGCTGGCGGAAATTCTGTCGCAAGAGGGCATACCGGTGGCCAGACGCACGGTTGCCAAATACCGCGAGGGCATGCAGATCGCGCCGTCGAACGAGCGCAAGAGAGCGGCTGCCCGCGCGTCCTAAAGTGAAAGGAGGAAACATGCAATTGGATCTCAGCGGTCATCATGTGGAAGTCACCGCCGCGCTGCGCGGCTATGTTCTCAAAAAATTCGAGCGAATCTCCCGGCATTTCGAGCAACTCATTGACGTCCACTGCGTCCTCACGGTCGAAAAAATGACTCATAAAGCCGAGGCCACCTTAATGGTGCGCGGAAACAAGATCTACGCGGATGCCACCGAAGAGAACATGTATGCCTCCATCGACGCGCTGGCCGACAAGCTCGACCGCTGCGTCAAGAAGCACAAGGAAAAGACCTGCGACCACCGCGCCGAGGATGTCCTCAAAGCGCGCTAGCGGGCTCATGCGAAACTGCGGGACAGAGGGCCCCTCATGACGATGCGGCTGATCATCGTGAGCGGGCTGTCCGGCTCCGGAAAGAGTGTTGCTCTGCACATGCTGGAGGACATCGACTTCTATTGCGTCGACAACATTCCCGCCGCATTGCTCAAGCCCTTCATTTCCCACACGGTCCGCGCCATGGGCGATACGTACCCGCGGACCGCCGTGGGCCTGGACGCGCGCAATCGCGCCAGCGAAATTGAAACCATCCCCGCCCTGGTCGCCGAGCTGCGCCGCAGCAACATCAATTGCGAGGTCCTGTACCTGCATGCCGCCGAGGAGGTGCTGCTCAAGCGCTATGCCGAGACCCGCCGCAAACACCCGCTGGTTACCGGCGAGGTTGGCTTGCGCGAAGCCATCGCCTTGGAGCGCAAGCTGCTCGAACCCATCACCACCGCCGCGGACTGGGTGATCGATACCTCGAACATGGGCGTGCACGCGCTGCGCGATCTCATTCGCGAGCGCATCGAACGCAGGCGCGAGGGGCAGCTATCGCTGATGTTCGAGTCCTTCGGTTACAAGCACGGCATTCCGGGCGATGCGGACTTCGTATTCGATGTGCGCAGCTTGCCGAACCCCCATTGGGAAACGGCGCTGCGCAAATTGAACGGCCGCGATCCGGCCGTCATGGAGTATCTCGCCGGCTTCGCCAGCGTGCGCAGCATGATTGCGGACCTGACCGCGTTTCTGGAGAAGCGCCTGAGCGAATTCTCGCAGGCGAATCGCAGTTATTTGACCATTGCCATCGGTTGCACCGGCGGCCAGCATCGTTCCGTCTATATCGCCGAACAGCTCGCGGAACACTTCCGCAAAGCGCACCCGCAGGTGCTGACGCGGCACGACTCCTTGCAAAAGGCCTAGGAGTGTTTGGACCAAGGCGCGCCGGCCTTCTGGCGCTTGCTCTCACGGCCCTCCTCGCAATCGAGCCCAGCGATGCGCAGGTCTCGGATGCGAATGGCTATGTGGCTCATATCCTCGCCGGCATCAGCAATCAGGGGCGAAATAAACAGCAGCCCTATGTGACCGCGGGCGACAGGACGTACCTGATCGGAACACAGGATGGAAACTTCCCTGACATGGGTCATCACGTGCCGGGTGAAATGGCTGGGTTGTGGCTGCCCCCGATCAAGCTCATCGATGGCTTCCAGGCACGGATTACCGAGCTCTCAACCCAGAAGGAAATTCTGCTGGGAGAAAGCGCGGAGATGATCACTTATCCCTATGGAAACCGGTTCAAGTATGGCCAGGTCCTGGATGACCTGGAAGTCGATCGGTTTCAGTTCAGTCCGGATCACCTGCAGGGCATGATTGTCCAGTACCGCTTCAAGAACGCCACAGCTCATGCGCGACGGCTGCGCTTTCAATGGTCGGTCAAAACTGATCTGCGACCTGGTTGGTATGCGGATCGCCTCGGAATCCGGGATGGCCAGGATGTCGTTGCTTGGCATGCGAGCGATGGCGTATTCATCGCTCGGGACTTGGACAACCCCTGGTTTTGCGTCTGGGGCGCGGTGCCTGCAGCGAATGCTCGGCGAATCGACAATCCAGATCTCATCCCCACGAACGGTCGTGGCGTCACGGCCGCGTCCAGTTACCTGGTCACCATCGGCCCGCATGAGTCCTCCACCCTGACCTTCGTTGTTTCAGGTTCGACAACGGGCCAGAGCGACGCCCTTGCGGTCTATAACAATCTGGCCAAGCACCATGTCGCGCTGCTCGCGCAAAAGGTGGCGCACTATGCCTCGATCATCAAACGGGCACGCATAAGTATCCCGGACCCGCGCCTGCAAGATGTCTACAACTGGACCAGGATCAATATGGAGTGGCTGGTCAGAGATGTTCCCGGCATCGGTCGAGGCTTGAGCGCGGGCTTCATGGAATATCCGTGGTGGTTCGGAACCGAGACGTATTCCCTGCAAGCGCTCATGAGGACCGGCGATTTCGACCTGGTTAAACAGACGCTCAGGTTGCTTCGAAACCAGTCGAACAAGGTGAATGCCAACGGCCGGATCGCGCATGAGATCACGGCCGACGGAGCGGTGGCGAATCCCGGCAATACTCAGGAGACGGCGCAGTTCGTCCTGACGGTGGGTCAGCTATTCGACTGGACGGGGGATCTGGATTTTGCGCAAGAGATGTATCCCGCCATGAAGATGGGTATCGATTGGCTCCTGGGCCAGATGGACCAGAACAAGGACCTGTTTCCGAAAGGGTACGGGATCATGGAAGTTTACGGTTTGAACGCTGAGCTGATCGATGTCGCGGTCTATACGCAGCAGGCCCTCGTGGCTGCTTCGCGCATCGCGGCCGCATTGAACGACGCGGAGGCGCAAGACCGATACCGCAAGCTAGCCTCCGATCTGAAGGAAAGGATCAACCAACGATTCTGGATTGAACACGACGAAACGTACGGGGATTTCTACGGCAGCCGTTCACAGGCGATCAGCGCTGCCGAGGGGGCGATCAAGCAGATAGGCCTCAAGAGCGCGGACCTGACTCAGAAAGACAAGGACCTGATAGCGCACTACGAAGGGCTGAAGGCGGAATTCTCAAAAATGCCGGACGACGACAGGGCTTGGATCACCAACAAGAACTGGGTCATCGCAACGCCGATGGAAACCGGCATCGCGCCGCGGGCACGGGCGATCCCGCTTCTGGATAAGATCCGGCGCGACGACAGCGGCGAGTACGGGCCGTACCTCTCCGCCGTCGATAGGCGCTCGATGATGACGATCTCGACCGGAGTGCAGGCCGTTGCCGAAGGCAAGTATGGCCGTACCGACGAAGCGATGTGGTATGTGGACCGGATCGTTCAAACCTTTAACCGCGTAACCCCCGGCTCGATATCGGAAATAATGCCTGACCGTGGCTGCTTCACGATCGCATGGACCAGCTACGGCATCGTGTTGCCATTGATCGAGCATGTCTTTGGCGTGCAACCCGACGCGGCGAACAAAACGATCGTGTTCGAGCCCCACCTTCCCGCCGGCTGGCAGGATATGAGTATCGCGGACCTGCCGATCGGCGCAAACCTTGTTTCCCTATCGCGTACCAAAACGGCGAAAGGAGTCATCTACGATATTGAAGCCACGCAGAACGGCTGGAGCTTCGTTCTCAAAGACCCGGGTTTACCGAACAGCCGGTATTTTCTCAACGGACAACCGACCAATTCTTCGTCTTCCGGCATCCGCATGCAGGGGAGGAAAAACCGAGTGCTGATCACTGCCTCAGCACCGTGAATTTGAGCGGCCCGAGTTCCCCTCCTAACGTGCGGCGCGAAATTGGCGAGCGCTCTCCAACTGCAAAAAGTCCCGAATCTCCCCGGACCGCGCCTTCGCGTCCTGGTACCCCATCTCGATCAATTCCCGCGTGAAACCGCGCTCGAACAGCAGGTAGCTCAACAGCAGGGAGTTAGGCGCATTGTGGGCGCCCAACGCACGCAACAGCGTCCGTAAGGCGCGCGGCAGTTCATCCACATGCCGGCGCGCGACCTCGTTCACGTCTCGCGTCGGCATGATCACCAAGGTATCGATCGGCTGCATGTCGGCACTTTCGTTGTAGCGATTGACCCGCTCGAGACTGGCATTCATCGTATCCATGAAAAGCGAGTCCAGCATGAAGCCGAACATTTGGCTGAAGGTGGGCTCGATCGGCGGCCTCGGCGGACGCGCGCCCGTGGGCGCCGGGTCGTTGACTCCGATGATCAAAAGACGCTTGGCGCCGAGCAGAATCGCGGGACTCAAGGGGGACGTCTGGCGCATGGCGCCGTCGCCGTAATAAGCCTCATTGAGCAGCACCGGGCGAAACAGAAAGGGAATGGCTAAACTCGCCATCAAATGATCCAGCGTCAGCGTGGCCCGCACGCCCTTGCGATAGACGCGCTTCCAGGGCTCCGCGCCGGGCTCCGCGGCGAAAAAAGTCACCGAGTCGGCGTCGCCGTAACAGGTCGCGCTGATGCCGATGGCATGCAGGTGCGTCTTGTACAGGCTGCGCGGGATGCCGTCGAAATGCAGATGCGTACGCAGCAACTCCCACAAGGGCGAATTATCGAACAACGAATGCGGCGGCTGCACCAGCCAGCCGCCGGTGAGAAACGCCAGGAACCAATGCAGCCCGGACCTCAGCATGCTCACCGCATCCGCCTTGAACACTTGATGCACCCGAAAATCGCGCCACACCCTTTCGATCGCAAAGACGGAGCGCCGGAAATGCGCCGCATCCGATGCCAACGCGACGGCGCTCACTGCGCCCGCGGAAGTGCCGGTAATGATGGGAAAGGGGCAGGCCGAGCCGCGCCGGAGCAGGTCCGCGATACCCTTGAGCACCCCGACCTGGTAGGCGGAGCGAGCGCCGCCGCCCGTCAAGACCAAGCCGAGATGTCGGGCCTCCGGAATCACGTCAGCGCGTCAATGAGGTCATCGAGTCCGGCCAGCGTCAGGGGATACATGCGCCCCTCGAGCATGTCGCGGGTCATATCGATCGAGGCGGTCTGACGCCAACGCGACTGCGGCTGGGGATTGATCCAGGCAAATTTCGGATACTGCTTCATCAAGCGCTCGAGCCACACGCTTCCCGGCTCGGGATTCCAGTGCTCCACGCTGCCGCCGGCATGCGTGATCTCGTAGGGGCTCATGGTCGCATCGCCCACGAGAATCAGCTTGTAGTCCGGTCCGTAGGTGCGGATGATTTCCGTGGTGCCGATGTGCTCGTTGAAGCGCCGCCGATTGTCCTTCCACAACGATTCGTACACGAAGTTGTGAAAGTAATAATGTTCCAGATGCTTGAACTCGCTGCGTGCGGCGGAGAATAATTCCTCGCAGGTCTTGACGTGATCGTCCATCGATCCGCCGATATCCAAGAGCAGCAATATCTTGATGACATTCTTGCGTTCGGCCTGCATTTTGATGTCGAGCCAGCCGCCCGAGCGCGCCGTGGCGTCGATGGTATCGGCCAACGCCAATTCGTCAGGAACGCCGCGCCGTGCAAAGCGGCGCAGGCGCCGCAGCGCGATCTTGATGTTGCGCGTGCCCAATTCCACCTTGTCGTCGAGGTTGGCGAATTCGCGCTTGTCCCAGACTTTTACGGCGCTGCGATTGCGCCCGCCGTCCTGGCCGATTCGCACTCCCTCGGGGTTGAAGCCATACGCTCCGTACGGCGAGGTCCCCGCCGTGCCGATCCACTTGCTGCCGCCCTCATGCCGTTCCTTCTGCTCTTCGAGACGCTTCTTGAGCGTTTCCATCAATTTGTCCCAGCCGCCCATGGCCTCGATCTCGGCCTTCTCTTCGTCCGTAAATTCGCGCACGGTGAGTTTTTCCAGCCAATCGGCCGGCAGCTGCCGCTGCAACTGCGCGAATAGGTCTTCGATACCCTTGAAGTGCGACGCAAAGGCGCGATCGTAGCGGTCGTAGAACTTCTCGTCCTTCACCAGACAGGTGCGCGCCAAATAGTAAAAGCGCTCGGCGCTCAAGTCGCCCAAACCGGCCTTGAGGGCCTCGAGCAGAGTCAACAATTCGGTGATCGAGACCGGCACGCCGGTCTTGCGCAGCAGAAAAAAGAACTTAACGAGCATTCCGGCGGTGCAGGAATACGAGCTGCTCGAACAAGTGCACGTCCTGCTCGTTCTTTAGAAGCGCGCCATACAGCGGCGGAATGAGCTTTTTGGCGTCATCGCTGCGCAAAACTTCCGGGGAAATATCTTCGGTGACCAGCAGCTTGATCCAATCGAGCAGCTCCGAGGTGGTCGGCTTTTTCTTCAGGCCCGGCGTTTCGCGGATCTTGAAAAAGGTCGTCAGCGCCTCGTGCAGCAGCTCGCGCTTCAGGTCCGGAAAGTGCACGTCGACGATTTGCGTCATCGTTGCCGTATCGGGGAAACGGATGTAGTGAAAAAAGCAGCGCCGCAAAAACGCGTCGGGTAATTCCTTTTCGTTGTTGCTGGTAATGACGATGATCGGCCGATGCTTGGCGCGCACGGTTTCGTGCGTTTCATAAACATAGAATTCCATCCGGTCCAACTCGCGCAGCAGGTCGTTCGGAAATTCGATGTCCGCCTTGTCGATTTCATCGATGAGCAGCACCGGCTGCACGTCGCAATCGAAGGCCTCCCACAAATTGCCCTTGAGGATGTAGTTGCGGATGTCTTGGACCTTCGGATCGCCAAGCTGTGAATCGCGCAGACGCGACACCGCGTCATATTCGTACAAGCCCTGCTGCGCCTTGGTGGTGGACTTGATGTGCCACTCGAAAAATGGCTTCTCCAAGGCGCGCGCGATTTCATTCGCCAGCAGCGTTTTGCCCGTTCCGGGCTCGCCCTTGATGAGCAAGGGCCGCGACAGAACCACCGCGGCGTTGACCGCGGCCATCAATTCTTCGGTGGCGATGTATCGGTCGGTGCCGCGAAATTCATTGGCCATGTAAGCTACTTTCGTGTGACGCGCAGGATTTGCATTGAATTGGTGCCGCCGGAGATGCCGCTGAGCTCGCCCTTGGTGAGAATGATGTGATCGTTCTCGAGCACCAATTTCTGCCCCAACAGCAGGCGGAAGATCGAAAAATACACCGCTTCGCCCCGGTCTTCGACATCGTACGCGATCGGATAGACGCCGCGGTACAAGGTCACCCGGCGGCGCGTGAGCTCATGCCGGGTAAAGGCGTAGATCGGGATATCCGAGCGCACCCGCGACATCCACAGCGCCGTCGAACCGGATTCGGTCAAGGCGACGATGGCTTTCACCTGCAGGTGATTCGCGGTGTACATGACCGCGGCCGCGATTGCCTCATCCGTGTGGGCGAAAAATCCGCTCTGCCGCTGGCGCGCGCGGGTATGCTCCACCTCGTATTTTTCCGCGCCGACGACGATCTGCGCCATGGCTTCCACGACCTTGGCCGGATGCCGTCCGGAGGCCGTTTCCGCGGACAGCATGACGGCATCGGTGCCGTCCATGACGGCATTGGCGACATCGGACACCTCGGCGCGTGTGGGAATCGTGGCGGTAATCATCGACTCCATCATCTGCGTGGCCATGATGACGACTTTGTTCTGATGCCGGGTTTCATGAATGATCAGTTTCTGCAAACCGGCGAGCTCGGCGAAGCCCATCTCCACGCCCAGATCGCCGCGCGCCACCATCACGCCATCGCTGGCTTTGACGACCGCGGCCAGATTCTTGATCGCCTCTGCACGCTCGATTTTCGCGACCAGCAGAGCGTGTCCGCCCGCCTGGCGCATCAATCCGCGCGCCTCATCCATGTCCGCCGCATCGCGCGGAAAGGAGATCCCCAGGTAATCCACCTTCAGGCGCGCCGCCGTGACAATGTCTTCGCGATCCTTGTCGGTCAGTGCGCCCGCGGATAGTCCGCCGCCCTGCCGGTTGATGCCCTTATTGTTGCCGAGTTCGCCGCCCACCAGGACGCGGGTCTTGATTCGCGGGCCTTCTATCCCAACCACCCGCAAGCTGATTTGGCCGTCGTTCAACAGCAGCACATCGCCGGCGAATACATCGGTCGGTAGTTTCTTGTAGGCAATTCCCACCGAGTGCTCGGTACCCGCATCGACGGCCAGAGAGGCGTCCAAGGTGAACTCAGCGCCGTCTGTCAGCTGGATCTTTCCGGCGACGAAGCGATCGATGCGGATTTTTGGCCCCTGAAGATCGCCCAGCACTCCCACGTAACGGCCTGCCTGCCGGGCGGCCTCGCGCACCAGTTCAATCCGGCGCTCATGATCGGCCACCGCACCGTGCGAGAAATTCAAACGCACGACGTCCACGCCCGCGCGCACCATGTCCGCGAGCACCGTTGGATCGTCCGTGGCCGGACCCAAGGTCGCGACAATTTTGGTGCGCCTGAGGCCTGAGTTCATGCGGCGCGCTGCTCGAGAATCTCAACCGCGGGAAGCTTCTTGCCTTCGACGAATTCCAGGAAAGCGCCGCCGCCGGTGGATATGTAAGAAATGCTGTCCTCGATGCCGTATTTCTCGATGGCCGCCAGGGTATCGCCGCCGCCCGCCAGAGAAAAGGCCTTGCTGCGGGCAATGGCGGTGGCCAGCGTGCGCGTACCCTCGCCGAATTGAGCGAATTCGAATACACCCACCGGGCCATTCCAAAGAATTGTGCCGGCGGACGCCACCAACGCCGCAATCGCTTCGGACGAATCCGGACCGATGTCGAGAATCATGTCCTCTGCGGTCACCTGGCGCACGTCCTTGACATCGGCTTCCGCCTTTGCCGAGAACTCCTTCGCCACCACCACATCGGTGGGCATGGGAATGACGATGCCGCGTTTTTTGGATTGCTCGAGCAGCCGCCTGCAGATGTCCAGCATGTTGGGTTCGTACAGCGATTTACCCACGTTGAAGCCCAAGGCCGCGAGAAAGGTATTGGTAATGCCGCCGCCGACGATGAGCTGGTCCACCTTGCTCAACAAGGATTCCAGGACCGTGAGCTTGGTCGAGACCTTGGAGCCGGCGACGATGGCCAACAGCGGCCGCGCGGGTTTCTCGAGCGCGGTCTCGAGCGCCGATAACTCGCTGACGAGCAAGGGACCGGCGCAAACGATGGGCGCGTACTTCGCGACCCCGTGCGTGCTGGCTTCGGCGCGATGCGCAGTGCCGAACGCGTCCATGACGTAGATGTCGCACAGCGCCGCCATGCGCCGCGACAAGTCATCGGCATCTTTCTTTTCACCCTTGTTGAAGCGCACGTTCTCCAGCAGCACGACTTCGCCGGGAGCGACCTCGACGCCGTCCAGCCAGTCCTTCTTGAAGGCCACGGGAACGCCGAGCAGTTGCGCCAGACGTTTGGCCACCGGCGCCAGGGAGAACTCCTCCGCATACTTGCCCTCTTCGGGCCGTCCGAGATGCGACATGACGATCACACGCGCCTTCGCGGTCAGGGCCGCCTGAATGGTGGGCAACGCGGCGCGGATGCGCGCATCGCTGCTCACCGTTCCGCCTTGGATCGGCACGTTCAGATCCTCGCGAATCAACACGCGCTTATCGCGCAGATCCAGGCTGGACATTTTGGTGATTTTCAAGGGGAAACTCTTACTTGGCCTTCGACCAGGCCAGCGTCGTGTCGAGCATGCGGTTGGAAAATCCCCACTCGTTGTCGTACCACGAGCAAACCTTCACCAGCGTCCCCTCCATGACCTTGGTGAGGGTCGCATCGTAGGTGGATGAGGCGGGATCGTGATTGAAGTCCACCGACACCAGCGGTTGATCGTTATAGGCCAGAATGCCCTTGAGCGAACCGTTCGCCGCCGCTTTGAAGGCATCGTGAATTTCCTGCGCGCTGGTTTTGCGCGCCGCGGTGAAGCTAAAATCCACCAGTGACACATTGATGGTCGGCACGCGTATCGAAAAGCCGTCGATCTTGCCTTTCAACTCCGGCAACACCAGGCCGACCGCGGCCGCGGCGCCGGTCTTGGTCGGAATCATCGACATGGTGGCCGAGCGCGCGCGGCGCAGGTCGGAATGGTACACATCCGTCAGCACCTGATCGTTGGTGTAGGAGTGAATGGTGGTCATCACGCCCGCGAGCACGCCGACCTTCTCGTGCAGCACTTTCACCAAGGGCACCAGGCAATTGGTGGTGCAGGAGGCATTCGAAATGACCGTCATGCTGGATGTCAAAATGTGATCATTCACGCCGTAGACGATGGTGGCGTCCACATCCTCGCCGCCCGGCGCGGAAATCACGACTTTCTTGGCGCCGGCGGCGAGGTGTGCCGCCGCTTTGGCCTTACTGGTGAATAGGCCGGTGCACTCCAGCACAAAGTCGACGCCGAGCTCGCCCCAGGGCAATTTTGTCGGATCACGCTGCGCGATGACGCGGATGCGGTCGCCGTTGACCACCATGGAATCGCCCTCGACATGAACCTCGCCGCGAAATCGGCCGTGCGCGGTATCGAAGCGGGTCAGATGAGCATTCGTATTGGCATCGCCCAAATCGTTGATGGCAACGATCTTGAGGTTGCCGCCGTGCTTGCCCTCGTACAGTGCCCGCAGAATATTGCGGCCGATTCGCCCGTAGCCATTGATGCCAACTTTGATCATAGATCCTCATGCGCTTCGCGCAATTATCAACGGGGTCGAAGCGACCCCGACCTGAAAGCGCTCGCTTCGCGAGCGTTAAAACCCCCCGAATCCTGCATCAGACGGCGGTCTTCTCCACCGCTTCGATGACCTTCTCGGCCGTGAAGCCGAATTTCGGAAACAGCACTTTGGCGGGCGCCGAGGCACCGAAGTGATCGATCCCGACCACCTGTCCTTTGAGGCCCACGTAGCGCCACCAGTCGGCCCGTACGCCGGCCTCGACCGCCACGCGCCGCGTTACCGCGGCGGGCAGCACGCTCTCCTTATACGCCTCGTCCTGCGCGTCGAAGCGGTTGGTGCTGGGCATGGACACCAGGCGGATCTTACGACCCTTGGCATTCATAGTGCGGACCGCGTCGGCGGCGATCCCCACCTCGGAACCGGTGGCGATGACGATGGCCTCCGGCGTTCCGGATGTCTCGATGAGCACATAGCCGCCCCGAGAGATATTGGCCACCTGCTTGGGCTCGCGTGCTTGATGAGTACACGCCTGGCGCGTGAACACCAGCAGCGTCGGTCCGTCCCGACTGTCCAGCGCCACGCCCCACGCCACCGCCGTTTCAACCGCATCGCAAGGCCGCCACAGGTCCATATGTGGGATGAGACGCAGACTTGCAAGATGCTCGATGGGCTGATGTGTGGGCCCATCCTCGCCCAGTCCGATCGAATCGTGGGTATAAACGAATATCACCCGTATGCGCATCAAGCAGGCCATGCGCACGGCATTGCGCGCATAGTCGGAAAAAGTCAGGAACGTGCCGCCATACGGAATCAAGCCGCCGTGCGCCGTGATGCCGTTCATGATGGCCGACATGCCGAACTCACGCACGCCATAGTGAATGTAGTTTCCCGCCGGCGCGACCGGGCTCAAGGTCACCGAGTCCTTGCGCCAGGTGCCGTTTGAGGGCGTCAAATCCGCCGATCCGCCCAGCAACTCCGGCAAGGAGGGGCCGATGGCGTTCAGCGTCGCCTGCGAGGATTGCCGAGTGGCGAGAGATTTGCCCTCCGATTGCGCCCCGCCGGCGAACGCGCGCAACAATTCGTCGAATCCGGCCGGCAGATCGCCCGCCATGCGCCGTTCCAATTCGGCCGCCAGCGCGGGAAATTCTTTTGCGTAGGCGTTAAAACGCGTGCGCCACTCGGCTTCGGCCGCGGCACCCTTCTCGCGCCGATCCCACGCGGCGCTAATGTCGGCGGGTATTTCGAACGGCGGCGAACTCCAGCCGAGTGTCCTGCGAGCAACGGCGATATCGGCGTCGCCCATCGCTTCGCCATGCATCACTTGGGTGCCTTCCTTCGGCGCGCCGAAACCGATGAGGGTCTTCGCGCAGATAAAGGAGGGTTTGTCGGTGACGGCGCGCGCAGCGGCCAGCGCCGCGGCGATGTTCTCGCTGCTTTGGCCATCGACATTCGGTATGACGTGCCAGCCATACGCCTCGAAGCGGTGCGCGGTATTGTCATCGAACCAGCCCACGACCCTGCCGTCGATCGAAATCCCGTTGTCGTCATAGACCGCGATCAGCTTGCCGAGCTGCTGCATCCCGGCCAAAGATGCTGCCTCGTGCGAAATGCCTTCCATCATGCAGCCGTCGCCCACGAAGACGTAGGTATGATGATCGACGATGGTATGGCCCGGCCGGTTGAAGGTCATCGCCAGCGAGCGTTCGGCCAGCGCCATTCCGACCGCATTGGCAAATCCTTGACCCAATGGCCCCGTGGTGGTCTCGATGCCGAGATGCACGTCACGCTCCGGGTGTCCCGGAGTCTTCGAGCCAAATTGCCGAAAATTCTTGATTTCGTCCATCGACAAGGGATAGCCGGTGAGATGCAGGACCGAGTAGAGCAACATCGACGCGTGGCCATTGGAGAGCACGAATCGGTCACGGTTCATCCAGGTCGGATTGCCCGGATTGAACTTAAGCACGTCTCGCCACAGGACTTCGGCGATGTCCGCCATGCCCATGGGCGCACCCGGATGGCCCGAATTCGCCTTTTGGACCGCATCCATGGAAAGAGCTCGAATGGCATTTGCAAGGTCGCGGCGTGTAGGCATGGGAGGACTTCTTAATTTGGCGAGAAGCCGCGTATTCTCGCCGATGAAGCCCCCTGCCAGCAATGCCGCGTGATATCGGTCGCATAACCTGCGGGAGTTGTCGATTTGCGACGGAACGCGGTCACATAACTGTAGTCTGTTATGTATAAGGCGTAGAGGCTGCGCCATGACCCAGTTCACCGTCGCCGCAGCACTGCTTTGTTACCATTTACAAGATGCAAATTCTACAAATCACGGATACGCATCTTTACGGCAGCGCGAGCGGCAGATTGCGTGGCGTCGAGACCGATTCGAGCTTGCATGCCACGCTCGATGATGCGTTTTCGCGCGCGCCAAATTATGAGGCCGTGCTGGTCACCGGCGATTTGGTGCAAGACGACAAGTCCGGCTATCTGCGGTTTCGCAGCTTTTTCGGCAATCTCGTCAAGCCCGTGCTGTGCATTCCGGGCAATCACGACGAGCCCGAGACCATGGCCGCGGAATTGACCGGCGATCCGTTCAAGATTTGCGGCGCGCACACCATCGGTGATTGGACCTTCGTCATGCTCGATAGCTACGATCCGGGGCATGTGGGCGGCCGCCTGACCAAGAACGAGCTGGCACGCCTCGATGCGGCGCTGACCATGGCGCCCAAGCACGTCATGGTGTGCCTGCATCATCATCCGATTTCCATGGGCAGCCGCTGGTTGGACAGCGTGGGACTCGCCCAGCCCGAAGATTTTTGGAATATCATCGATGCGCACACGAATGTGCGCGCGGTGGTGTGGGGCCATGTTCACCAAGCTTTCGACGGACATCGCGGCGCGGTGCGCTTGTTTGCGACGCCATCCACCGGAGCTCAGTTTCTGCCGAAAAGCGATCGCTACGCGGTGGACTCGACCCCGCCGGCCTACCGTAGTTTTGAATTACACGCAGATGGACGTATCGACTCTCAGGTGCACTGGGTAGAATCGGCGCAGTTGCGGCAAACCGCGAGCTAGGCGCACATCCTCGATGCGACGATCCTTGATCCGCTGGCGATTGCTCGGACTGGCGCTGTCGTGCGTCACTCTTTCGGCCTCGGTGCGCGCCGATGGTCCGTTGCACGCGCTGTGGGAATTGCACGGCAAGCACAACACCGTTTATATCTTGGGCTCCATTCACGTGCTGCGGCCGAGCGACTATCCGCTTGCGCCGGCAGTGCTGAATGCCTACGGCAACGCCAAGTCGATTCTCATGGAAGTGAATTTGGCGGAGATCGACTTGCAGGGCATGCAGACCGAGCTGCTCGCGAGCGCTCGGCTGCCGGAGGGCAAAACGCTCCAAGGCATCATGGGCGATGCGCGCTATCAGCGTGCCCAGGTCTTGGCCCGCGAGGTGGGCGTTGATCTCGGTATTTTCGATGCCTTCGCGCCTTGGTTCGCCGCTGAGGCGATTTCGCAGCTGCAACTGCAACAGCTAGGCTTTCAGCCGCAATCCGGTGTCGAAATGTTTTTCTTGGAGCGCGCACGCACCGATGGCAAGTCCGTGGCGGGACTGGAGACGGTGCACGATCAAATCGCTCTGTTCAACGCGCTGTCGATGGACGAACAGGCCGATTACTTGGTCTCGAGCCTCGAGGAAGCGCATGACCTGCCCAAGGAGGTGGGCGCCATGGTGCACGCGTGGGCGAGCGGCGATATTCAGTGGTTCGCGGACGAACTGAAATCCGAGATCGGCCGCGATCCGGCGCTATATGACTCGGTGCTCGTGGCGCGCAACCGCAAGTGGGTGCCCAAGATCGAGGCCCTGCTCAACGACGACAAGAATTACTTGGTGATCGTCGGTACCGCGCATCTGGTCGGCCAGGGCAGTGTGATTGCGCTGCTGAAAAAAGACGGGATCGCGGCCGCCCAAAGATGAGCGTCAGAACGACAGCGATCCCGAGACTGAACAAATACTCTTAAACAAATCCGCGTAGAGCTATTGCGCCGCGGGCGGCGTCGCCGCTCCGCGCCCCTGCATGCGTGCCTGCATGCGAGCCTGCATCTGCGCTTGCATCTGCGCCTTCAAGGTCGCGAGCTGCGTTTGCTGCGCCGGCGTCAACACCTTGAAAATCTGCGCGCGCACCGCTTCGCGCTGCGTGATCATCTGCGAGTGCAGCGAGCCGTTGGCCTGCGTGACTTGCGACACGACGCTCTGGTAGTTCGCGGCGGTTGGCTGCGTCTGACTCAGTTTCAGCGAGTTGGCGCGCATCTCCTGATGAATGCTCTTCATCTGCGGGGCGGCATTCGCCATGATGGTTTTGATGGATGCCTGCTGCTCTGCACTCAGGTTCAGCTTGGACAACAGGTGTCCGGCGCCGTGATGGTGATGCCATCCATGCGGGCCCGGCGCGGCCGGTGGCGCGGCCGCTGGTTCATCGGCCGCAGTCGCGATCGAAATGCTCGCGGCGGCTGTCACCAGCGCTCCGGCCGCCAGGAGGGTTCCAGCCAGCAAATTGCGATTCGATTTCATATACAGTGCTCCCAATACGGTAAAAAGAGGATACGGCGCTATCCTAGACTGGCGCCATGTAAAAATGTGTCGGAAGCAGCGCAGGGTTCTGTTAAGAATTGCAAATTCCAAGGGCCAAAGCCTCGGGTGGCGCTGACTATGACAGAGTATGCGGTATGACAACGGATCCCACGGCAACTCGCGCACCCCGCGTGCTCTTGGTCGATGATGATCGCGAGCTCTGTCAGATGCTGTCCGAATACTTGGACGCCGAACACTTCGATGTGAAAAGCGTGCACGACGGCGGCGAGGCCCTGGCGGAACTCGAGGCCGGCGAATTTGAAATCGTGATTCTCGACGTCATGCTGCCCAACGTCGGCGGTCTCGACGTGATGCGCAAGCTGGGCGCCTCCTATGCCACTCCCATTCTGATGCTGACCGCTCGCGGCGACGATGTGGACCGCATCGTCGGGCTGGAACTCGGCGCTGACGATTATCTGAGCAAGCCTTTCAATCCGCGCGAATTGGTGGCGCGGATCCGTGCGATTCTGCGCCGCGCCAGCACTCGCTCGGCGCGCGGCAGTGTTCCCGATGAACTGAATGTCGGGCCCATCACCTTGAACTCGGGAACGCGCCAGGTGCACGTTGCGGAGAAGCCGGTGGCGCTCACCGGCGCGGAATTTCGGGTGCTCGAGTTGCTCATGCGCTCGGCAGGCCAGGTGATTTCGCGCGACTCGATGACCGAGCAGGCACTCGGCCGCAAGCTCGCAGCCTACGACCGCAGCATCGACACGCACATCAGCAATTTACGCCGCAAGCTCAACCTGGAAACCGGAAAGAATCCCGAGATCAAGAACGTCCGCGGCTCGGGCTACACCCTCACCACCGCT
>Ga0209007_1000243_pt1 | contig 27967 bp, 23 predicted proteins | sample JacPinW_OM1H0_O2_FD_187961 | JGI IMG/M metagenome (GOLD analysis project Ga0209007, IMG submission 187961) | Forest soil microbial communities from Algoma, Ontario, Canada - Jack Pine, Ontario site 1_JW_OM1H0_O2 (SPAdes) (version 2) | ecosystem: Environmental > Terrestrial > Soil > Boreal... | reverse complement strand
AGCCGAGCGCCGCGCCGAAGCGGCCGAAGTTGCAGGTGGTTAAATAGAACGCGGTCACCGCCTGCTCAGTACCGGCAAGAGTCTCTCCGGTCGCAATGCACCCTGGAAGGTCCGGCACGTACGCGGAGTAATTCCCGCCCGCATTTTCGATGACAATCGCGTAGCGCATCAGACGTGTCCTATTTCTTTAGTCCTGACTGCTTGAGGATACTGTTCAATGTGCCTGGAGCCAAATCGTCGCTCGGTTTACCAAGCGCAATATGTCAGATACCTTCATGGGCGAGACGGTTTAGATCAACGGCGCCCAACGTTGCCTTGGACGCCGCGAAAAGCGTCTTTGACCCAGTCGATGCGGTGCGCCCCGTCCGGCAACCCTTCGATCGCCAGCACGTCGAAGCGCAGCGCCAAATTCTTCCACTGCTTCTCACGCCGCAAAAAAAATTGCGCGGCGCGCGTGATCTTGCGCTGCTTGGTCCAGGTGACTGAGGCCAGCGCGCCGCCGAACTCGGCGCTGCCGCGTTGGCGGACCTCAACGATGGCAAGTACCCCGCCATCTAGACATACCAGGTCGAGCTCGCCGGCCTTGCAGCGCAGGTTGCGCGCGAGAATTCTAAGACCGCGTACCTGAAGGTACTGCGCCGCCAGCTCTTCGGCTGCGGCGCCGCGCTGCATACGCACATTGTTCATGCGGCATCATGCTGCCGCGCCGCTTATCTTTAAGGCGGAATATCGGGCGTATTCGCTTAGAATCAGGGCTTGGCGATCTTCCAGGTGCCCGATGCCAGAGAGGGACTCGAGGGTTGATCTTTCGCACCGAGCGACCAGTCGCCATCGCCGCCCTTGGAACCGAAAGTGCCCTTCATATGGATTTCAGATTGACCGTCCGGCGGCTCATAAGCCGCCGTGAACTGATCGCCCGCGAAGCCGGCATTTTTCAGTTTTGAGGTGTAGTCCGAACCGCCGCCGCCGTCCTGGCTCACCGCGATGGATCCCGTCAACTTGCCATCGCTGCCGCGCGCGAGGTTAAGCTGGAAATGACCGGATGAGCCGTCGGCGCCGGCCCAGGATCCCGACCAGGTTCCGAGATACTGATCGCCATCGGCGGCCAGGGCCGGCGCGATGGGAGCCGCGAAGCAAATGCTCGCGAGCAGCAGCAACACAGCGTTCAATTGAGTGCGCATTCGATGTCTCTCAGGGTGAAAGCAGAAATAATACCTTAACGCCGCCCTGGACGAGCCGCGGTCGACACCACGTAAATCTCATAAAACGAAGGGCGCGCCCGCTCTGATCTGCGCCCAATCAAGATCGCGGCGAATCTTGTTCTGCTGATCGAGATGCAATTTTCCGGTCACGCCGGCAAGGTTGCTCGAGGCCGCCGGACTGTTCGACTGCAAGCCCGGCACTAACCGATAGGCGTCGAATCCAAAGGCGTACAAGCGGTCGCGCCGCGCGGTGCGGGCCGGCCACGCTGCGCGCACGCTGTCGCGAATCTGCGCGGTGGCGGGGTCGTTGGAAATCATCCACGGCATGTCGGGGAACATCATGCCCTCGACATCCGAGTTGGCAACGGGATCCGGTTCGAAGCTGTCCGAGGTGGAATATACGGGCACATCGCCGGAATAATTGTATTTCAGCTGCGGCAGGATGAGGCGCGCGGTACCGGCAGTGCTCGCCGCCACGAAGATGAAGGCTGCATCGCTGCGATGGGTCGGCGGTTCCGGCTTCTCTCCCTTTTCGACCCTGGTGGCTTTGAGTTGCATGACCGTTCTGATCACATCGGAGAAATCCACTTGCGCAGGATCGTAGCGCCCGCTGTCGAGCACATTACCGCCGAGGCTTTTCAGTTCTTCGGCGAACGCCGCGGCGACGCGCGTGCCCCATTCGCCCGAGGGGACGATCGCCACGCCGTTGAGCCGACCGTCGGCGACCATGCGGCGTGCCACCATTCGCGCCTCGTCTTCCGGCAAGAGCGCGAATTGATAGAAGTTCTTCGGCGGCGGGACTGTCTCGCCGAGGAAATTCAACGCCAGCACCGGCGTGCGGCCGCCCGTGACCGGTGCTACGGCGGCTACCTCGTCCTTGAATAGCGGACCCACCACGAAGCCGGCGCCGTCTGCAACGGCACGGTTATAGGCGCTGGCCACGGACTCAGCGGCCACATCGTAAATCTTCAGGCGCGGCCGGGTGGCGGCGCTTTGCTGCAGATAGGCCGCGATGAAGCCATCGCGGACCGCGATGCCGAAGGCTTCAGCGCGCCCCGACAGCGGCAGCAGCAGCGCAATCTGACTGGGATATTCGGTTGCGACGGCGATCTGAGTCTGCGCCGCGGAGAGCACACTGGTATTGGCGGGATGCTGCGGGAACTGCCGCTTCCAAGCGTCCAGCGCCGCTGTCGCGCGCGCCGGGTTTCGTTCGACCTCGACAGCGATCGGGCCGAACTCCAGCCAACCCACGACGATCGGATCAGTTTTCGGCGGCGCCTTCATGGGCGTGCCGTGCTCCGCGGCCGCGCGCACTCGGGTCAACAACTCGTCACGATTTCCGCGCAGCGCCGCAGGATCGCTGATATAGCGCTCACGCTCAACGAGCGCGCGCACACCCTCGACCGGATGGCCCGTGAGAAATGCGCTGCGGCCGCGAATCCAGTAGTAGTTCTGTGCTTGCTCCGCCGCTGTCGGCACCGGAATCTGGTCGAGCTCGCGAATGGCGCGGGCCGGGTCGTTTTCCGCATAAGCAATCTCGGCCGCGACGAGCGCGCGCGGAGTCGCGAGTTTGGTGCGCGCCTCCGGCGATACTTGCGCCAGCGCCTGCTTGGCGGCAGCGACATTTCCCGCCGCGACCCATTGCTCTGCGCTCAACAGCTCGTAGTTGTCGTTTTCCGCGGGCAATTGCGCCGCCAGATCCTCATACACGCGCGCCGCATCCGCATGTTTGCCATCCCGCGCGAGACGCGCGGCATTCTCTTGTTTGTCCAGAGTGGTTTCCGTGGGCTTGATGAGGCTGCAGGCAGCCGCGATCAAACACACCGCGAGTACCGCAATTTGCGCCAGCCGTGGACGCCGAGAGATCACTGCCATACCCTTCCGCTCCTGAATCCTTAAATCTGGACTGGATTATAGTGACAAAAGAGCGGACAGGGCTGCCGACGGCGGGGACGCTCTATGTAGTCGCCACGCCCATCGGCAATTTAAGCGATTTGAGCCCCCGCGCAGCCGCGACGCTGAAAGATTGCGACCTGATCGCGGCGGAGGACACGCGCCACACCGGAATTCTGCTCAAGCATTTTCAGATCGGCACGCCGCAGCTGTCGCTGCATGATCACAACGAAAGCACGCGCGCCGCTGAAATCATTGCACTGCTGCGCGAGGGCAAGTCCGTCGCGCTGGTGAGCGATGCGGGCACACCGGCCATCAGCGACCCCGGGTTTGAACTAGTGCGCGCAGTCGCGGCCACGGGAATGAATGTGGTGGCCATACCTGGGCCCTGCGCGGCGATTGCGGCGCTGTCGATCGGCGCGTTGCCGACGGATCGATTTTGCTTCGAAGGATTTCTGCCGGCGCGCGGCGCGGCGCGCCGACAGCGGCTGAAATCGCTCCAGGCCGAGCCGCGCACGCTGGTGTTTTACGAATCGCCGCACCGCGTGCGCGAGACGTTGGAAGATTGCCTGACGGCTTTCGGCGAAACGCGCGCAGCAACGGTGGTGCGTGAGGCGACCAAGCTGCACGAGACGACTTATCGCGGCTCGTTGCGTGAATTGCTCGATAAATCCAGCACGGATGCAGATTTCTCGCGCGGCGAAATTGTTTTGGTTATCGGCGGCGCAGTGCAAGCGGACAACGCCGACAGTGACTCGGAGGCGAAATCCCGGCTGGATAAGGTTCTGATCGCGCTGTTGGCCGAGTTGCCCTTAAAACAAGCGGCGCGCCTTGCAGCGCAAATCACGGGCGCGCGCGACAATGAGGCCTATAAGCGCGCGCTATTGCTCAAAGAGCAATCCGCCTCGCATTAACGCCCGGATCTGCGTATGGTGCACACCGAGTCGGCCAGACAGTCGCTGTCCTTGCCCTGCAAGGATGGAGGAAAGTCCGGGCTCCGCAGGGCACGGTGCCAGGTAACGCCTGGGAGGCGCGAGCCTACGGAAAGTGCAACAGAAAGATACCGCCTAAGTGCCGCGCAAGCGGCGCCGGTAAGGGTGAAATGGTGCGGTAAGAGCGCACCGCGCGGGTGGCAACACCAACGGCATGGCAAACCCCACCTGGAGCAAGACCAAATAGGGAAGCGAGCGGCTTAATCGCCGCTACATGTGGCCCACATGGGCTTCCGGGTAGGTCGCTTGAGCTGCGCGGTGACGCGTATGCCAGAGGAATGACTGTCCAAGACAGAACCCGGCTTATCGGCCGACTCTTTTTTACACGCTGCGCGTGAACTGTTCCCGGGGCCTTAAGAAGGCCCCGTCCGGAAGCGCGGCCAAAAACCAAGAAAAGGCGCTGCGCGTGAACTGTTCCCGGGGGCCTTAAGAAGGCCCCGTCCGGAAGCGCGGCCAAAAACCAAGAAAAGGCGCTGCGCGTGAACTGTTCCCGGGGCCTTAAGAAGGCCCCGGCCTTGAGCGCGGCCGAAAAACCAAAGAAAGTGCGTTCGCGTCCCACATTTACCTTGATCTTGGCGGCTCAGCTAAGAAAAATCGCACGTTAAGAGCAGGATCGCCGAACTTCCCAGAAGATCGCGACTTTAGTTACGTGCGGCTCTTTTTACAAAAATCTCCTAAGGGATTGATTCCCCTCACCCCTGTAATCGCAGCGCGCCACCACTGGTCAAAATGTGACCTAAGTCACTGTCGGGGCGGGTTTTTTTTACCATAAGGCGTTGACAGTGCTCTCCTTCGATCCCTATAGTGGTGACCGGTGGGAAATTGTGGGAGAAAATGGGTTTTCGGACCCTTAGAAAAATGTTCCGGGGTGCCAACAAACTAACTCTCGATGTGAAAGGCCGGCTGGTGATGCCTACCCGCTACCGAGAGCGCCTGCAGGAGCGCTGTGGTGGGAATTTGGTGATTACGGTCGACAAGGACCGGTGCCTGCTGCTCTACCCCCTGCCGGACTGGGAGGACATCGAGCGCAAGCTCAACAAGCTGCCGACCCTGAACCCTCAGGTGAGGCGCTTGCAGCGCCTGATGATTGGTCACGCCACGGATCTGGAACTCGATTCACACGGACGTGTGCTGTTGCCCGCCAATTTGCGGGAATTCGGCGGATTGACGCGCGATGCCATGTTGATCGGGCAGGGGATTCGATTCGAATTGTGGGATGAGGCGCGCTGGAAAGAGCTCAGCGAAGAATGGTTGGCGAGTCCGGAGAGCACCACCGACTTGCCGGCCGAACTCGACACGCTGTCGTTCTAGCGGTCGGTGCGGTGGAAGAGAGTGCGGGGGTTCACACGGCGGTCCTGTTACCCCAGGTACTGACGGCGTTGAACATTCAGGCGGGTGGCACCTACATGGATGCCACGTATGGCCGAGGCGGACATGCAGGGGCGATTTTGGAGAAGCTCATCGCGAACGGCCGACTGATCAGTCTCGATCGTGATCCCGAGGCCGTCGCGGCGGCCCGAGCCCGCTTCTCAGCCGATCCGCGCTTTTCGATTTTTCTCGCGCCCTTCTCGGCGCTCGCCGCCGTCGCCGATCAGGTTCGGCCGGGACTCAAGCTCGACGGCATTCTGTTCGACCTCGGCGTCTCCTCGCCGCAGATCGACGATGCATCGCGCGGCTTCAGCTTCATGCAGGACGGCCCCCTCGATATGCGCATGACGGCGGGCGAGGGGATGAGCGCGGCGGACGTGGTCAATGGGGCGCCGCTCGAGGAGCTGATCCGCATATTTCGTGAATTCGGCGAGGAGCGCATGGCGCCGCGCATTGCGCGCGCCATCGTCGCCGATCGGCAGGCCAAGCCGTTCGAGCGCACGCTGCAGCTCGCCGAGATGATCGCGCGCGTTGCCCGCAGCACCGAGCGGCACAAGCATCCTGCGACGCGTGTTTTCCAGGCGCTGCGCATCTACGTCAACGGCGAGTTGAAGGAACTCGAGACCGCACTCGACGCCGCGCTCGAGCGCCTGGCGCCGCACGGCAGACTGGCCGTGATCAGTTTCCACTCGCTCGAAGATCGCATGGTGAAGCAGTTCATGCGGCGTCACTCGCTGGCCGATCCCATGTACGCCGGCCTGCCCAATATCCCTGTGCATGCGCAGCCCAAGCTGCGCCTCGTCGGTAAAGCCCAAGAAGCCGACGACAACGAAATCTCCCTCAATCCCCGCTCGCGCAGCGCGCACTTGCGCGTCGCCGAACGTCTCGATCAAGGAATTGCAGCATGAAATATCGCCGCTGGCTGCCGCTCATTTTGCCGGTGTTATGGTTGGCCGTATTGGGGTCCGCCGTGCAGGTGATTTACGAGCGCCACAAGGCGCGCGATATGTTCGTGCGGCTCGAGAAACTCAACGCCGAACGCGACTCGCTCGACATCGAGTGGGGCCGCTTGCAGCTCGAGCAAAGCTATTGGTCCTCGCACGCCTTCGTCGAACGCGTGGCCAACTCCAAATTGCGGATGAACATCCCGCAGACTCGCGATGTGAGGATCGTCCGCCCGTGAAGTTGCGCTCCGGCGAAAACCAGCGACCCGCGAAATCTTACCGCTGGCGCTCCGCGGTGGTATTAGGCCTGGTGGTGCTGGGCGCGATCGGCCTGGCCGCGCGCGCCGTCGAACTGCAACTGCTCGATCACGGATTTCTCGCCAAGCAGGGCGACGATCGTTCCATGCGGGTGGTGAAAATCGCAGCACACCGCGGCGCGATCACCGATCGCAACGGCGAACCGCTGGCGGTGAGCACGCCGGTGGACAGTGTCTGGGTCAACCCCCAGGAACTTAACGAAAACATCGATCAATTGCCGAAGCTCAGCAAGGCGCTCAAGGAAGACCAGCAGACCCTGGCCCGCCGCATCACCAGCAACCTCGACCGCGAATTCCTGTACCTGGAACGCCACATGCCGCCGGAGCAGGCCGCCCACATCAAAGCTTTGGGAATTCCCGGCGTGTACCTGCTGCGCGAGTACCGTCGTTACTACCCCGCGGGTGAGGTGTCGGGGCATGTCGTGGGATTCACCACCGTCGATGACAAGGGCCAGGAAGGATTGGAGCTTGGCTTCGAGCAATTGTTGAACGGCGAAGACGGCGCGAAACGGGTCATTCAAGACTCGTACGGCCGGTACGTCGAAAATGTCGAAAGCATCCGCGCGCCGCGGCCGGGCCGCGATCTGGTCACCAGCATCGACCTGCGGATCCAGTATCTGGCTTACCGGGAATTGAAGGCGGCGATGGCCGAATACCGCGCGCACGCCGGCTCCATCGTGGTCGTCGACGTCGATACCGGTGAAGTGCTGGCGATGGTGAACCAGCCGTCGTACAACCCCAACGACCGAGATCAGCTCAAGCCCGCGCTGTATCGCAACCGCGCCGCGACCGATATTTTCGAGCCCGGCTCCAGCGTCAAACCCTTCATCATGGCCGCTGCGCTGGCCTCCGGGCAGTACCACCCGGACAGCGTCGTGGACACCTCCCCAGGATTCTTCAAGGTCGGCAACAAGGTCGAGGAGGACGAACACAATCTCGGTGTGATCGATTTGGCCACGATCCTGGCGAAGTCCAGCAACGTCGGCACGGCCAAGATCGCGCTGTCGCTGCAGCCCGAACAGATCTGGAGCACCCTGACCGGTTTGGGCTTGGGCCAGGTGACCGGGAGCAATTTCCCCGGCGAGTCGGCCGGCATGCTGAGCAACTACGCGCATTGGCGGCCCGTCGGCATCGCCACGCTGTCGCACGGCTATGGACTCTCCGTGACCCCGCTGCAGTTGGTGCATGCCTACGCCACCATCGGCGCGGGCGGCATCATGCGGCCGATCTCATTCGAAAAAATCTCAGGTCCGGTCGCAGGCGTTCGAGTGATGGATCCGAAGGTGGCGCGTGAACTGGTGCAGCTCATGGAGCACGTGACTGAAAAGGGCAGTACCGCGACGCGCGCCTCGCTGATCGGCTACCGCGTTTCGGGAAAGACCGGAACCGCTTACAAATCCATCGCCGGCGGATATTCCACCGATCGCTATATGGCGGTATTTGCCGGCCTGGTGCCCGCATCGCATCCCAAACTTGCCACAGTTGTGGTGATAGATGAGCCCATGGGCGACCTGCATGAGCATCAAGGCGGCGAGGTGGCGGCGCCGGTGTTTTCCAGTGTGATGTCCGGCGCATTGCGGCTGATGGATGTGCCGCCCGATGATTTGCAGAACGTGCCGGCCGCGACGCTGGTTCGGGCGGATGATGCGCCATGAGCGCCGCACTCCTGTGGCTGCTCGATGGCATCGCGAAGATCCCCGCGACCGAAGCGCGCGTCGCGGATCTGACGCTCGACAGCCGTCAGGTGCGCGCCGGCAGCTTGTTCTTTGCGTTGCCCGGGCTCAGGCAGCACGGCCTTGAATTCGCGGCCGACGCCGCCGCCCGCGGTGCAAGCGCGGTCCTCTGGGAACCGCGCGCCGATTTGGCGCCGCCGACCCTGCCGCCCGGCGTGTTCGGCGCCGCGATACCGAATTTGAAGGGTCTGGTGGGGCGCATTGCGGACCGTTTTTTCAATTGGCCCTCCTCGCAGCTGCGGATTACCGGCATCACGGGCACCAACGGCAAGACCACCTGCGCCTACTTGCTGGCGCAATGCCTGGAGCGGCTGGGGTTGGCCGCGGCTTACATCGGGACGATCGGCTGGGGACGTCCCGCCGCGCTCGCAGAACCCACGCACACGACGCCCGACGCTGTCACCGTGCATCGCACACTCGCGCAACTGCGCAGCTCCGGCGTGCGCGAGGTCGCCATGGAAGTGTCCTCGCATGCTCTGGACCAGGGCCGCGTGGACGGCGTGCGTTTTCACGTTGCGGCATTCACCAATCTGACCCGTGATCACCTGGACTATCACGGCAGCATGCAGGCGTACGGTGCGGCGAAAGCCAAGCTGTTTCAAGCGGCGGATCTCAAGCACATCGTGCTCAACATCGGCGATGACTTCGGCCGTGCATTGGCCCGAAACCATTCCGGCGCCGCCTCGTTGATCGCAGTCTGGGTGGGGTCGGGAGATTCCAGCTGGCTGGCCGATCGTGCGTTGCATGCGACGCAGGTGCGAATGGAGCCGCGCGGCATTGCGATCGAACTGGACGGCAGCTTCGGCAAACTCAGCGTCAAGACTCAACTCATGGGCCGCTTCAACGCCGAGAACTCCTTGGTGGTCCTAGGCTGCCTGCTGTCGCTTGGCGTTTCCTTGGGCGAGGCTGCCGAGGCATTGACCGAGTGCAAGCCGGCGCCGGGACGCATGGAAGTGGTCAAGACCGATGCGCCCAATAAGCCGACCGTGGTGGTCGACTATGCGCACACACCCGATGCCTTGGCGAAGGCCCTGAGCGCGGCCCGCGAACATTGTGAAGGCGCGCTCTGGTGCATATTTGGCTGCGGCGGCGACCGCGATTCCGGCAAGCGGCCCGTGATGGGCGGCATTGCCGAGACTCTCGCGGATCAAATCATCGTCACCGACGACAATCCGCGCTCCGAGGATCCGCAGGCCATTACTCGCGACATTCTGCAAGGGATCAAATCCCACGCGGTGCGGGTGATCCACGATCGCGGCGAAGCCATCGCCACGGCATTGAAGGAAGCGCAGGCGATCGATCTGGTCTTGATCGCGGGTAAAGGTCACGAGGACTACCAAATTTACGGCGAAACCCGCCGCTCTTTCAGCGACCGCAGCGAAGCGCTGCGCCTCTTGGAGGCCGCGGCATGAAGCGCACCTTGAGCGAAGCGGCAAGAGTCGTGGGCGGCGAACTGATCGGCGAGGACCGTCCGTACGGTTGCGTCTGCACCGATAGCCGTACATTGAAGCCGGGCGCGCTGTTCGTGGCGCTGCGCGGCCCGAACTTCGACGGCGGCGCATTCGTGCAGTCGGCGGCCGCACAGGGCGCCATCGGCGCGCTGGTCGAACGTGCGACGCCCGGCGCGATGCCGCAAGTGCTCGTGCCCAACACGCTGCAGGCGCTGCAAGAGTTGGCCAAGCACTGGCGCGCCGGTTTCGCCTTACCGGTGGTCGCGGTCGCCGGCAGCAATGGCAAGACCACGGCGAAGGAAATGACCGCGGCGATTTTGTCGCGCATGGGTCTTTGCATGGCGACGCACGGCAATCTCAACAACCATATCGGCGTTCCGGTGACGCTCATGCGCTTGGAGGCTTCGCATCGCAGCGCCGTGATCGAGATGGGCGCCAACGCCATCGGCGATGTGGCCGCGCTCATGCGCATCGCGCGGCCCACCGTCGGTCTGATCACCAACGCCGGCGCCGAGCATCTCGAAGGGTTCGGCAATTTGGACGGCGTCGCCAAGGGCGAGGGCGAAACCGTGTCCTGCCTCGAGCGCGAGGCCACCGCCATCATCAACGCGGATGACCCCTACGCCGGCTATTGGCGTGGTATCTCCGGCGCCAAGCGCATCGTGACCTTCGGGGTGCACCACGACGCGGACTTCACGGCGAAAAATATCTTTCAGGGCATCGAGCGCGGTGAGTTCGCGACGCGATTTACCTTGCACTCGCCCTTGGGCGAGCGCGCCGTCATGTTGAAGGCCGGCGGCGCGCACAACATCGGCAACGCGCTTGCCGCCGCCGCGGCCGCGAGCGCGGCCGGCGCATCGCTCGAGGATATCGTGTTAGGTCTGGCCGATTTCCGTGCGGTCGCAGGCAGGCTGCAGCTCAAAGCGGGCACCCGCGGCAGTTGGATCATCGACGATTCCTACAACGCTAATCCCAGCTCGGTGCGCGCCGCGCTGGAGCTGTTGCGGACGCTGTCGGGGACGACCTGGCTGGTGCTGGGCGACATGGCCGAACTCGGCGAATCGAGTCAGGACAGCCACGCGCACATCGGTTCTTACGCGCGCGATTGCGGCATCAAGCGCCTGTTTGCGATGGGGGCGCTCAGCTCCCGGGCCGTGGAGACATTCGGTTCGGGGGGCGAGTGGTTTGCGGAGGCCGACTCGCTGACGCGCCGTCTGCAGGCAGAACTCTCGCCCGGCGTGACGGTGCTGATCAAGGGCTCGCGCATCAACCGTCTGGAACGGGTGGTGCAAGCGCTCACCGGCGCTGGCGCCGGCTCCGGCTCAGGCTCGGGTCCCATGATGAGAGCGAGCTAGCGCATGCTGCTAATCCTCACCGAATACCTGGCGAAGTTCTACAGCGGATTTCACGTCTTCCAGTACCTGACGCTGCGCGGAATCCTGGCGGCGGTGACCGCGTTGTTGATGGGCTTGCTCATCGGTCCGCGCATGATTTCGCTGTTGAGCCACTATCAAATCGGCCAAGTGGTGCGCAGCGACGGACCGCAATCGCATTTGCTCAAGACCGGCACGCCCACCATGGGCGGCGGCTTGATTTTGGTGGCCATGGGGATTGGCACGCTGCTGTGGGCGGACTTGTCCAGCCGCTTCGTCTGGGTACTGCTGGGAACGACGCTGGCGTTCGGCCTGATCGGTTTCTACGACGATTATCTCAAGCTGGTGGTGGGAAACTCGAAAGGACTGGCCGCGCGCTACAAGTACCTGGCGCAGTCGGTCGCGGCGCTCGCCATCGCGTTCTCGCTGCACAGCATGCATCAATCGCCGGCCGAAACCGCGCTGTACGTGCCCTTCTTCAAGACCGTGGCGGTGCCGATGTCGACGCTGGGATTCGTGGCCTTCGCCTACTGCGTCATCGTCGGCACCAGCAACGCAGTGAATTTGACCGACGGTCTCGACGGACTTGCCATCATGCCGGCCGTGATGGTCGCGGCTGCCTTGGGTGTTTTCGCCTACGCCACCGGCAACGTCAATTTCGCGCGCTACTTGCAGATCCCCTTCATCAACGGCGTGGGCGAAGTGCTCATTTTCAGCGCGACGCTGGTGGGCGCGGGATTGGGTTTTCTGTGGTTCAACTCCTATCCGGCGCAAGTGTTCATGGGCGATGTGGGTGCGCTGGCGATCGGCGCCTCGCTCGGCACGATCGCCGTCATCGTGCGCCAGGAACTGGTGCTGTTCGTGATGGGCGGCGTGTTCGTGCTCGAGACGGTTTCGGTGGTGCTGCAGGTCGCCTCGTTCAAGCTCACGGGCAAACGCATCTTCCGAATGGCGCCGATTCATCATCATTTTGAACTCAAAGGATGGGCCGAACCGAAAGTCATCGTGCGCTTCTGGATCATCAGCTTCGTGCTGGTGCTGGCGGGTCTTGCAACCTTGAAGATCCGCTGATGAGGAGCGTAGTGGTCGGCTTGGGTAAAACAGGCGCCTCGTGCGTGCGCTATCTCGTCAAGCGCGGCGACCGCGTGAGCGCGACGGACTCTCGGCGCGCGCCGCCGGGCCTGGCCGAGCTCGGCGAGCTTGCCGCTGCGATCGATTTGCGGCTCGGTGGCTTCGATCAGTCGCTGCTCGAGGGCGCTTCGCAGGTACTGATGTCCCCGGGCGTCTCGCTCGAGGAGCCCATCGCTCAGCTTGCGCGTGCGCGCGGCATCGAGGTGCTGGGCGATGTGGAATTATTCGCGCGCGCCGTGAACGCCCCGGTGATCGGCATCACCGGCACCAATGGCAAGAGCACCGTCACCACCCTGGTGGCGCGCATGGCGGCCGCCGCGGGAAGGCGCGTCTTGGCCGGCGGCAATCTGGGTGAGCCGGCGCTCGATCTGCTCGCGCAGCCCAAACCGGATTTGTATGTGCTCGAATTGTCGAGCTTTCAATTGGAGACCACCTCTTCGCTGGTGCTGCAAGCGGCGGTGGTGCTGAACGTCAGCGCCGATCACTTGGACCGCTACCCCTCTGTCGAGGCGTATTCGCAAGCCAAGGGCAGAATCTTCGCCAACGCTTCGACCGTGGTGTTGAATGCGGACGATCCCTGGGTGATGGCGATGCGCGATACACGCTATCGCAGCCCCGGCGCGCGCATTCTGACTTTTTCCATTGAGCGCACCGATACGGATTTCTCGCTGGTGCGCACGGGCGCGCAAATTTTCCTGGCGCGCCGCGGCGAGAAGCTGCTCGACATCGCGCGCATGAAAATCGCCGGCATGCACAACGCCGCCAATGCTCTGGCGGCCTTGAGCTTGGGCGAAGCGGTCGGCCTGCCGATGCCGGCGATGTTGCAGGCACTGGAGTCCTTCCCCGGCCTGTCGCATCGATCCTCGTGGGTGGCCGATGTGGGGGGCGTGCGCTTCATCGACGACTCCAAGGGAACCAATGTCGGCGCCACGATTGCTGCCGTTGCCGGCATGGCGGGGCCCTTGGTGGTGATCGCCGGCGGCTTGGGGAAGGGTCAGGATTTCACGCCGCTGGCGGCGGTGTTCCGCGGCAAGGTGCGCGAAGCGGTGTTGATCGGCAAGGACGCGCCGGCCATCGCCGCGGCGCTCGAGGGTGCGTGCGAGACGCGAACCGCGGCGTCGATGGAAGCGGCGGTCGCCGAGGCGCAGCGCGCCGCGCAGGCCGGCGACACCGTGCTGCTGTCGCCGGCCTGTGCGAGCTTCGACATGTTTCGCGACTACGGCCATCGCGGCGATGTGTTCGCGGCCGCGGTGAAGGCGCTCAAGGGTGCGGCGCCATGAGCACCGCCACCATGTCGTACGGCGTGCGTGCGCGAGAGCGCATGCCTTTCGCCTGGGACTCGATCACCATCGGCTTGGTGGCCGCACTGCTGTTGGTGGGCCTCGTCATGGTCACCTCGGCTTCCATGTCGATCGCGGCGCGCGATATGGGCGATCCGTTCTATTTTCTCGAGCGGCAATTCGTTTTCACCGCGGCGGGTCTCTTGTTGGGATGGGTCGTCACGCGCGTCCCAACCGAGTTGTGGGACAAGTACGGACTGGCGCTGTTGCTGCTCGGCCTGTTGCTGCTGGCCTTGGTGCTGATTCCCGGCTTGGGCGCGCGCGTCAACGGAGCGCGCCGCTGGCTTCGGATCGGTGTGTTGAATTTCCAAGTTTCCGAGCTGGCCAAAGTGTTGGTGCTGATCTGGCTGTGCAGCTACTGCGTGCGCAAACGGGCCGAACTCGAGTCCACGCTGCCCGGCCTGGTGAAGCCCTTTGGCCTCCTGTCGGTGACGGCGCTGCTGTTGTTGATCGAGCCTGACTTCGGCGCGGCCACCGTGCTGTTCGCAACGGGATTTGCGGTGCTGTTCATTGCCGGCGCGCGCCTGCGCTACGTGGCGCTGCTGGTGTCGACGGCGGTGTTGGGCTTCGCGCTGCTCGCCCTGACCTCGCCCTATCGCCTCAAGCGCCTGATGGCTTTCTTGCATCCCTTCGACGATCCGTTCAACGGCGGCTTCCAGCTGACGCAATCGCTGATCGCCATCGGGCGCGGATCCTTGTTCGGCGTCGGCTTGGGCAGCAGCGTGCAGAAATTATTTTATCTGCCGGAGGCGCACACGGATTTCGTATTCGCGGTGCTGGCCGAGGAATTGGGGCTGGTTGGCGTCATCGGTGTGATCGGCTTGTTTGTCGCACTGGTGTGGCGCGCGTTTCACATCTCACGCCTGGCGGCGCAGGCGGGCCTGCGATTTCAGGCTTATCTTGCGGCGGCTTTCGGCATCTGGCTCGGGCTTCAGGCGAGCGTGAACATCGGCGTCAACATGGGCGTGCTGCCCACCAAGGGGTTGACGCTGCCGCTTCTGAGCTACGGCCGCAGCAGCTTGCTGGTGAGCCTGGCGTGGCTGGGTGTGCTGCTTCGCATCTATCACGAGGTCAAGTGCAGTTCGCGCTCGGCGGTCACGCGTGTGCCCGGAGGCACGCGATGAACGGCGGCCCAATGATCGGCGGCGCAATGAACGGCGCTCCGGTGCTCATCATGGCCGGCGGCACCGGCGGGCATGTGTTCCCGGCGCTGGCGGTCGCCAACGTGCTGCGCGAGCGCGGCGTAGCCGTGGTGTGGCTGGGCGTTCCTGGCAGCATGGAATCGCGCCTGGTGCCGGCGCAGGGATTTCCGATCGAGTGGGTGCGCGTGGCGGGCATTCGCGGCAAGGGCGTGTTGACCTGGCTGCTGGCGCCGCTGCGCATCGCCAATGCCGTGGCGCAGGCCCTGCGCGTGCTCAAGCGAGTGAAGCCGCGTTCAGTGCTCGGCGCGGGCGGCTACGTGAGCGGCCCCGGCGGTATCGCGGCGTGGTTGCTGCGCATTCCACTGCTCATTCATGAGCAGAACGCGATCGCCGGCATGACCAATCGTTGGCTGGCACGCTTGGCGACGCAGGTATTGGAGGCATTTCCGGGCAGCTTCGGTCCCCACGTCCGCGCCAGCGCCATCGGCAATCCGGTGCGAGAGGATATTGCGGCGATCGCGCCGCCGGCGCAGCGCTTCGCGGGACGCGAGTCGCGCGCGCGGCTGTTGATTTTCGGCGGCAGCCAAGGCGCGCAGCGGTTGAACACGGTGCTGCCGCAGGCAATCGCGACGCTCGCGCCGCAGGATCGTCCCCAGGTCCTGCATCAGTCCGGTGAGCGCGGACTCGAATCAACCCGCGCGGCTTACCTTGAAGCGAAGGTCGAAGCCGAGGTGCTGCCCTTCATCGACGACATGGCGAAGACCTATGCCTGGGCGGATCTGGCGGTGTGCCGCGCGGGCGCCATGACGGTCGCGGAACTGCAAGCCGCGGGCCTCGGCGCGATATTCGTGCCGCTCCCCATCGCGACCGACGATCACCAAACCAAGAATGCCGCCGTCATGGTGGGGGTCGGCGCGGCGCGAGTCATTCAGGAGCGCGATCTCACGCCCGAAGCGTTGAGCGCCATCATCGCGGCGCTCATCAAGGATCGCGCCAACTTGCTCAAGATGGCGGAGGCCGCGCGCGCCGCACGCATCACCGATGCCGCGACGCGCCTGGCGGACCTGTGCATCGCAGCCGGAGCGCCCGCATGACCATGCGCACGCGCTTGGAAGACCGCATGCGCCGCATTCAGCGCATTCATTTGGTCGGCATCGGCGGCAGCGGCATGGGCGGAATCGCCGAGGTGCTGCTGAACCTGGGCTACGAAGTGCAGGGCTCGGATCTTAAGCGCAATCCGGTGACGGAGCGGCTCGCGCGCCTGGGAGTCCAGATTTTCATTGGACACGACGCTCTGCACTTGGGCGATTCGGATGTGGTCGTGGTATCGAGTGCGGTCAACCGCACCAATCCCGAAGTGGCCGCCGCGCTGGCCAAGCGCGTTCCGGTGGTGCCGCGAGCGGAAATGTTGGGCGAACTGATGCGCTTTCGCTATTCGATTGCGGTGGCGGGCACGCACGGCAAAACCACCACGACGAGCTTGGTGGCGAGCGTACTGGCGGAAGCGGGCCTCGATCCTACCTTTGTCATCGGCGGACGGTTGAAGAGCGCCGACAGTAACGCGCGCCTGGGTGCGGGCCGCTATCTGGTCGCCGAGGCCGACGAAAGCGACGCTTCCTTCCTGCATTTGCAACCGATGATCGCCATCGTCACCAATATCGACAACGATCACCTCGCCACGCATGACGGCGATTTTGCACGTCTCAAGCAAAGCTTCGTCGATTTCCTGCACAACCTGCCGTTCTACGGCCTCGCCGTGCTGTGCTTCGACGATGCCCACGTGATGAGCATCTTGGAAGGCCTCGGGCGGCCCTTCCTGACCTATGGCTTCGGCGAAGGCGCGGATATACGCGCGCTCAATGTGCAGCGCCTGGGACTGCAATCCCGCTACGAGGCCGTGCGCGAAGGACACCCGCCCTTGACCGTGACGCTCAATTTGCCGGGGCGCCACAATGTCTTGAATTCCCTGGCCGCGGTGGCGGTGGCCACGGAACTGGAAATTGCGGACGAAGCGATTCAACAGGCCCTGGCGCATTTCCAAGGGATCGACCGGCGCCTGCAACAGCTCGGCGAGATTTCATGGCCGGGCGGGCACGCGCTGATTGTCGATGATTATGGCCATCACCCAACCGAGGTGGCGGCCACGCTCGAGGCGGCACGCCAGGCGTGGCCGGAGCGGCGCTTGGTGTTGGTGTTTCAGCCGCATCGCTACACGCGCACGCGCGACCTGTTGGATGACTTCGGCCGGGTGTTGGGCGAGTGTGATGTGCTCTTGGTGACGGAAGTCTACCCCGCGGGCGAAGCGCCGATCGCGGGCGCCGACGGACGCGCCATTTGCCGCGCGGTGCGCAGCCGCGGCGTCGTCGAGCCGGTGTTCGTCGAGAGCGTCGATGATCTGGCCGATTCATTGCGCGCCGTGCTGCACGACGGCGATGTGGTGCTGACCATGGGCGCCGGCAATCTTGGGCAAGTGGCCCTGGATCTCAAGAGCCGCTTTGCGGCGGGAGCCGCGGCATGAGCGCGCAGCAGAGCCTGGATCTTGCACCGGAATTCAGCGCACGCGTACTGCGCGATGTCTCGATGGCCAAGCACACCTCCTGGCACGCCGGCGGCCCGGCCGATTTATTTTTCACGCCGCGCGACATCATGGATCTCGCCTCCTTCGTGCGCCAACTGCCGCCCGAAGTGCCGCTGTTGTGGCTGGGCTTGGGCAGTAATCTCCTGGTACGCGACGGCGGTGTGCGCGGCGCCGTGGTGGCGACGCACGGCGCGCTGGGCGCGCTCGAGCGTCACAGCGCGACGCGGATCCGCGCGGAAGCGGGGGTGCCCTGCGCGCGCATCGCGCGGCAATGCGTCAAGTGGGGTTTGGGACCCGCGGAATTTTTTGCCGGTATTCCGGGAACGCTCGGCGGCGCGCTGGCGATGAATGCCGGGGCGTGGGGCGGCGAGACCTGGAAGCACGTGGTCGAAGTGGAAGTGCTCGATCGCAAGGGCGTACGGCACACGCGCACGCCGGCCGACTACCAAATCGGCTATCGTCACGTGAAAGGGCCCGACAACGAGTGGTTCATCGGGGCGCGGCTGGAATTCGAGCGCAAGCCGGGAATCAACACGGATGCCATCAAGGAACTGCTCGACAAGCGGCGCGAGACGCAGCCCATCGGGGAGTGGAGTTGTGGCTCGGTGTTCATCAATCCGCAGGGCGATCACGCGGCCCGGTTGATCGAGGCCGCCGGCCTCAAAGGCTTTCGCATCGGCGATGCGTCGGTGTCGCAGAAGCACGCCAATTTCATCATCAATCATGGGTCTGCCCGCGCCGCCGACATCGAGGCGTTGATTTTGCACGTGCAGAAGACCGTCGCCGCGGCTCAGGGCACCCTGCTGCACACCGAAGTGCGCATCGTCGGCGAGCCGGCCGCCGTTGGAGGCCCGACGTGAGCCTGCTCAAAGAAAGCGCCATGCGGCGCGCGGGCTCGCCGAAGGAATTCGGCAAGACGGCCGTGCTCCTGGGCGGAGATTCGAGCGAGCGCGAGATTTCGCTCTTGAGCGGCAACGCGGTGCTGGCCGCCTTGAAGCGCCGCGGCGTCGATGCGCATGGGTTCGATCCCTTGGATCGCCCGATCCAGGCGCTGCGCAGCGAGGGTTTCGAGCGCGCGTGGATTTCGCTGCACGGCCCCGGCGGTGAGGACGGCACCATGCAGGGCGCGCTGGAGTGGATCGGTGTGCCCTACACGGGCAGCGGCGTGCTCGCCTCGGCGCTCACCATGGACAAGCTCAAGACCAAGCGCGTGGTGGTCGGCGCCGGCTACGCGGCGCCGGAGTACGCGGTGTTGTCAAGTCCGGCGGATCTTGCGCCGGCGCTGGCGCGCATTGGCCTGCCGATGATGGTCAAGCCCGCGAGCCAAGGGTCCAGCGTCGGCATGACCAAGGTCAAAGCCGCGGCGGAACTCGACGGCGCCTACGCGGCGGCGCAGGCCATCGACCCGGTGGTATTCGCGGAGCGCTTTGTCAGCGGCGATGAATACACGGTTTCGATTTTGCAGGGCGCGGCGCTGCCCTCGATCCGCATCCTGCCGGCCACCGAGTTCTACGACTATGAGGCCAAGTATTTCCGCGACGACACGCAGTACTTCTGCCCCAGCGGCTTGAGCTCCAAAGAGGAGGCGGAATTGCAGGCCGCGGCGCTCGCGGCGTTCAAAGTCACCGACTGCTCAGGGTGGGGCCGCGTCGACTTCATGCGCGATCGCGCCACGACCAAGTTTTATTTCATCGAGATCAATACCACGCCGGGCATGACCAGTCACAGCTTGGTGCCGATGGCCGCACGCCAGGCCGGCCTCGATTTCGAGGAGCTGGTGTGGCGCGTGCTGGAAACCAGTTTCTCGAGGACGCGCAAATGATGGGGCGTCTCCTGCACCGCAATCGATTCAAGAGCAAGGCTAAACCTGAGAAGCGGCGCTTGAAGTGGCCGGCGTTTCTTCGCGACTGGCGCCAGTACGCGCGCCGCGGCGCGCTGCTGTTGATCCTGGTGGGCGCCTTGAGCGCGCTGACCTGGGCGCTCGATCGCCCGGTGCGGGTGATTTCGATCGATGGCAGCTTTCAGCGCGTGAGTCCCGGCCAGATCGAAAAAGCCGTGGCGCCCTTCGCCAATCAGGGCTTCATGTCAACGAATCTCGACGACATTCAGCGCGCGGTCGAGTCGCTGCCGTGGGTCGATCACGCGCGCATCGCACGACGCTTCCCGAACAGCTTGCGGGTGACGGTGACCGAGCAGACCGCCGCGGCGCGCTGGGGCGACTCAGGGCTTTTGAATACGCGCGGCGAACTGTTCGTCCGGGCGGCGGCGCATGTGCCCCCGGAACTGCCGCGCTTGAGCGGCCCCGAAGGCAGCGAATCGCAGGTGGCGCAGCGTTATCTCTCGGTCCAGGGGCGGATGCTCGAGGCCGGCATGCGCATCGCGGCACTGCGTCTCGATGAACGCGGCGCGTGGGAGATGGACTTGGACAGCGGTGTGACCGTGCGCCTGGGCAGGCGCGAGGTCGATGAGCGCATCGATCGCTTCATCCACACCGCCTCGCAGGTCATCGCCCACCGCTTGACGGAAATCAATTACGTGGACATGCGCTACTCCAATGGCTTCGCCATCGGCTGGCGCAACCAAGGCACGCCGGCCTCTGTGCCGGCCAAACACACCGACGATGCGGATGCCTGATGCCGACGCCTAGAGGAAATTCGTAAAGACATGGCCAAGCGCTCTGATCGCAATTTATTGGTGGGCCTCGACATCGGCACCAGCAAGGTGGTCGCCATCGTCGGCGAGGTCAAAGCCGACGGCGCGCTGGAAATCATCGGCGTCGGCAGCCATCCCTCGCGCGGCTTGAAGAAGGGCGTGGTGGTGAACATCGAGTCCACCGTGCAGTCGATCCAGCGCGCGGTCGAGGAAGCCGAGCTCATGGCGGGCTGCGAAATCCATTCGGTGTACGCCGGCATCGCCGGCAGCCACGTGCGCAGCTTGAACTCGCACGGCATCGTGGCGATCAAGGACAAAGAGGTGGTGCAGGGCGATGTGGAGCGCGTGATCGACGCCGCCAAGGCCGTGGCCATCCCGGCGGATCAAAAAATCCTGCACGTCCTGCCGCAGGAATACATCATCGACTCGCAGGAAGGCATCCGCGATCCGATCGGCATGTCCGGCGTGCGCCTCGAAGCCAAGGTGCACATCGTCACCGGCGCCGACAGCGCCGCCCAGAACATCGTCAAGTGCGTGCAGCGCTGCGGTCTGGCGGTCGATGACATCGTGTTGGAACAGCTGGCCTCGAGCTACGCCGTGCTCACCGAGGATGAGAAGGATCTCGGCGTGTGCGTGGTGGATATCGGCGGCGGCACCACCGACATCGCCGTGTTCGGCGGCGGCGCGATCCGCCACACCGCCGTGATTCCGATCGCCGGGGACCAGATCACCAATGACATCGCCGTGTCCATGCGCACGCCCACGCAGTACGCCGAAGACATCAAGATCAAGTACGCCTGCGCGCTGTCGCAACTGGCGAACCCCGACGAAACCATCGAGGTCCCGAGCGTGGGGGATCGCCCACCGCGCCGCCTGGCGCGCCAGACTCTCGCCGAAATCGTCGAACCCCGCTACGAGGAATTATTCGGGCTGATCCGCGATGAACTGCGCCGCGCGGGACTCGAGGAGCAGGTCGCGACGGGCATCGTGCTCACCGGCGGCAGCGCCAAAATGGAAGGCGCCATCGAGCTTGCCGAAGAAGTTTTTCACATGCCGGTGCGCCTAGGTATCCCGCAATACGTCACCGGTTTATCGGAAGTCGTGAGCAATCCGATCCACGCCACCGGCGTGGGTCTGTTGCTTTACGCCAAAAGCACCATGGATGCGCAACGCACGGATGCGCCGCTGCTCGCGGGCGGCATGAAAAGTCTATTGGAGCGAATGAAGGCTTGGTTTCAGGGCAACTTTTAATTGAATGAACAATCGTTGATTGAGTTGATAAAACTTAACGTAGGAGAATTGGAATGTTCGAACTGATGGATTCTTATAGCCAAAGCGCCGTCATCAAGGTGCTGGGCGTGGGCGGCGGCGGCGGCAACGCTGTCTCGCACATGGTCCAGGCCGGACTCGAGGGCGTGGATTTCATATGCATCAACACCGACGCGCAGGCGCTGAAGCACTCCAAAGTGCGCACGGCGCTGCAGATCGGCTGCAACATCACCAAGGGTTTGGGCGCCGGCGCCGACCCGGAAGTCGGCCGTCAAGCGGCGATGGAAGATCGTGACCGCATCATCGAGCTGATCGAAGGCTGCGACATGCTGTTCATCACCGCCGGCATGGGCGGCGGCACCGGCACGGGCGCGGCACCGGTGGTGGCGCAAGTGGCGAAGGAGCTCGGGATTCTCACCGTGGCGGTCGTGACCCGGCCGTTCGAAATGGAAGGCAACAAGCGCTCACGCGTCGCCGATCAAGGCATGCTGGAATTGTCCAAGTATGTCGATTCGTTGATCACCATTCCGAATCAGAAACTGTTGTCGGTACTCGGCAGTTCCACGACTCTGCTCGATGCCTTCAAGGCAGCGAACACCGTGCTGCAAGGCGCCGTGCAGGGCATCGCGGAGTTGATCACGCGGCCGGGCCTCATCAATGTCGACTTCGCCGATGTGCGCACCGTGATGTCGGAGACCGGCATGGCGATGATGGGATCGGGCGTGGCATCGGGTGATGATCGCGCGCGCGAGGCGGCCGAAGCGGCCATTTCCAGTCCCTTGCTGGAGGACATCAATTTGTCCGGCGCTCAGGGCATTCTGGTCAATGTCACGGCCGGCATGGATCTGTCCATCGGCGAATTCCAAGAAGTCGGCAACGTCATCAAGCAGTTCGCTTCCGATGATGCGACCGTGGTGGTGGGCACCGTCATCGATCCGGAGATGACCAGCCAAATCCGCGTTACGGTCGTTGCGACCGGTTTGGGCAAACCCGTCGCGCGCGCTGCACCGCAGACTGTGGCGGCCACGGCCCATCATGCACCGCCGCTCACCATGCGGGTGATCCGGCAACGTTCGCCGATGGCGCCGACCGACTACGCCATGCTCGACAAGCCGACCGTGCAGCGGCAACGCGCGGTGGGCGACGGCTTGCGCGCTGAAGCCAGTTCGGAGGATTTGCTGGATATTCCGGCGTTTTTAAGGCGGCAGGCAGACTAAAAGAGACTCAAGTTTCGACATTCCATTTGGCGCCCTGTAGGAGAAAGTCCGACGGGCGCCGGTCTTGTCGAGAAATGTGAAGAAAAGCCCCGCTAACGTAAGTGCTCCGCCTGTCAACCAAAAAGGGATTTTTGAGTTCAGGGTAGGCCACCGCGTGTGGTACCTTTGCGGGATAACATAGTCCGGTTTCACTTAATGTTGAATCAAAGAACCCTGAAGAATTCGATTCGCGCCACCGGCGTCGGGCTGCATACGGGCAAGAAAGTTCTCATGACTTTGCGCCCCGCGTTGCCTGACACCGGCATTGTATTTAGGCGCACCGATCTGGATCACCCGGTCGACATTCGCGCGCATGCGGAAAATGTCGGCGACACCACGATGAATACCACCCTGCATCGGGGCGAGGTCAAAGTATCGACGGTGGAACATTTGCTGTCCGCCTTGGCGGGATTGGGAATCGACAACGCGCTGGTGGAAGTCAGCGCCGGTGAGGTGCCGATCATGGACGGCAGCGCGGGACCCTTTGTGTTCCTGCTGCAATCCGCAGGCATCGAGGAACAAAAGGCGCCGAAGCGTTTCATCCGCATTCTGGAAACACTACAGGTCGATGATGGCGACAAGTGGGCGCGCTTCGATGCTTACGATGGATTCAAAGTGAATTTCGAGATCGAGTTCAATCATCCGACGTTCAAGAAGCATTCCCAGGTCGCTTCGATGGATTTCTCGACGACCTCGTTTCTGCGCGAAATCAGCCGTGCGCGCACCTTTGGATTCATGCGCGATTTAGAAAGCCTGCGGGCGCGCAATTTGGCGCTCGGCGGCAACATGGACAACGCCATCGTTCTCGATGACTATCGAGTGCTCAATGAGGACGGCCTGCGTTACGAAGATGAATTCGTGAAGCACAAGATTCTCGATGCCATCGGGGATTTGTATCTCTTGGGGCACAGCTTGATCGGGCAATTCAGCGGCTTTAAATCGGGCCATGCACTGAACCACAAATTGTTGCGCGCCCTCATGCTCAAGCAAAGCGCGTGGCAGGAAGTGACCTTCGAGAGTTTGGCCGACGCGCCGATTTCCTACGTCGCAGCCGCAGCCGCGCGCGCCTAAGAGCCCTTTAGGGCAGCGGCGGCACGACCCGAATTCGCACGGTTAGCACCTCTTTGCCTAAAGACTTGGCCACGCGCTTGAGGATGGCGTCCGTGGAGTAGCGCAGCCTCGAGGCCCACACCGCTCCCACCACACCGATGGTAAGACGGCCCCCGTCGAGGCCGGCGCTGACCACGGACTGGGCCAGGCGGGCGGGGAGGGCCGCGCGGACTTGCTCCACAATTTGAGAACGCTCCGCGGCCTTGTCCTTGAGGAGTGAAAGCCGCTTGCCACCTCTTGCCAGTAACTCGCTGAGACTCTTAGAGTTTTGCATTCAACAATAATCTGCGGTGCGGACCAGTTGGTAGAAACCGTGCGGAAATCCTTGTTTTGAGACAGTTATCTGCATAGTCTACCCATACTCATCGGGCATAATCTTGAAGCCCTGATGACATAAGCCTTAAGTAAGCATCGCGTCGGCTTTGGAAGAATAAAACCGTATGAATGTCATTTTTGTCGGCCGCAAGTCCGGCCGCGTGAAACAATTTGACCTGCGACATCCGGTGATTATGTCGTCTGCGGTGCTATTGGTGCTCGCGATCGTGGGCACGGCGTTCTCCATCGGGGTGGGTTTGGGCGCGCGGCACAGCGGCGGCAACCCCATCGATCAATTGGGCAATTGGTCGGCCGAACTACTGCACCAGAAGGCACAGATCGAGGATACCAAGCGCGTACTGCAGGAAAAGGTGAATGCCCTGGCCATGCGCGTAGGCCAAATGAATGCCAATGTCATACGTTTGGATGCGCTTGGTAAGCGTTTGACCCGCATGGCGAATCTGGACGACGGCGAGTTCGATTTCGGCCATCCTCCGGCCTTGGGAGGCGCTGAGAGCGGTGCGGACGGCCAACCCGCACAGATCCCGAGCCTAACCGCCATGGTGGACGACCTGCAGACCCAGCTTTCCAGCCGGGAGCAGCAGCTCGGGGTGCTCGAGAACCTCATTTTGACCCGCGAGCTCAATAAACAGGTCTATCCCGAAGGCCGGCCGGTTCAAGAGGGCTGGATATCGTCGTATTTTGGCCGTCGGGCCGACCCGTTCACCGGTTATTCCGCAGTGCACAAGGGATTGGATTTTGCAGGGCCGGAGGGCACCAAAATCACCTCTGTCGCGGCCGGGCTGGTCACTTACGCGGGTGAGCGCGCGGGCTATGGCCAAATGGTGGAAATCAACCATGGCAATGGCTTGGCCACGCGCTATTGCCACAATGAAAAGCTACTGGTGAAGCAGGGCGACATGGTGCGTAAGGGCCAGGATGTGGCATTGATGGGATCGACCGGCCGATCGACCGGACCGCACCTGCACTTTGAAGTACTGAAAAACGGCGCTCAGGTCGACCCCCTGCGCTTCATTGGAGAAGATCGTTAGTCCTCGATAAGGACGCCAGGCCCTTGAAAAGGCCGATGTAGAAACGATTTCCTGGTCTTCCGGTCTATCCGTACAATACCCAGCTTTCTTGAAAGGGCCCTTAAGCGTGTGGAAGCTTCTGACGCAAGTATTTGGCAGTCGTAATCAGCGACTCATCAAAGAGATGAGCCGCGCCGTGGCGGCCGTCAATGGCTTCGAGGCCAGCGTCAGCGCCTTGAAGGATGAGCAATTTCCGGAGAAGACCAAAGAGCTCAAGGCGCGCTTCGCCGCCGGTACACCGCTCGATGATCTGATTCCGGAGGCCTTTGCGCTGGTGCGCGAGGCGTCGCGCCGCCAATTGGGCATGCGTCATTTCGACGTGCAGCTGATCGGCGGTCTGGCATTGAACGCCGGCAAGATCTCCGAGATGCGCACCGGCGAGGGCAAGACCCTCATGGCGACGCTGCCTGCCTATTTAAATGCGCTCACCGGCGATGGCGTGCACGTCGTGACCGTGAATGAATACCTGGCGCAGCGCGACTCGGAATGGATGGGGCCGGTATACCGCTTCCTCGGCATGGATGTCGGCGTCATCAAGAACGCCCAGACGCCCGATGAGAAGCGCGCGGCCTACGCCTGCGACATCACCTACGGCACCAACAACGAATTTGGATTCGATTATCTGCGCGACAATCTGGCGTTCCGTCTCGAGGATCGCGTGCAGCGCAAGCTGTCCTTCGCCATCGTCGATGAAGTCGACTCGATTTTGATCGACGAGGCGCGCACGCCGCTGATCATTTCCGGACCCGCGGAAGAGAGCACCGAGCTCTACATCAAGATCAACGCCTTGATTCCGCGCCTGACCCGGCAGAAAACCGAAGACGGCCCCGGCGACTACGCGGTCGATGAGAAGACCAAGCAAGCGACCTTGACCGAAGCGGGACATGAAAAGGTCGAGCAACTGATGGCGGAGATCGGGCTGCTGCGCGAAGGCGAGAGCCTGTACGACGCCACCAATATCCGTCTCATGCATCACTTGAACGCGGCCTTGCGCGCGCACTCCTTGTACAAGCGCGATGTGGAGTACATCGTGCGCCAGGGCGAGGTCATCATCGTCGATGAATTCACCGGCCGAACCATGCAGGGCCGGCGCTGGTCCGATGGCCTGCACCAGGCGGTCGAGGCCAAGGAAGGCGTCAAGGTGCGCGAGGAAAATCAAACCGTCGCGTCCATCACCTTCCAGAATTACTTCAGGCTCTACTCGAAGCTGTCCGGCATGACCGGAACGGCGGATACCGAAGCGTTCGAATTCCAGCAGATTTACGGCCTGGAAGTGGTGGTGATCCCGACGCACAAACCGATGATCCGCAAGGACAAGTCGGACCTGGTGTTCCTCTCCGAGCATGACAAGTTCCAGGCCATCCTCGAGGATATCCAGGACTGCGTGAAGCGCGGTCAGCCGGTGCTGGTCGGCACCACCTCGATCGAGGCCTCCGAGCGGATCGCGAAGCTGTTGCAGAGCGAGAAGATTCCGCACGAGGTGCTGAATGCCAAACAGCACGAACGCGAGGCGCACATCGTGGCCGAGGCCGGACGGCCCGGCGCCATCACCATCGCCACCAACATGGCCGGCCGCGGCACCGACATCGTGTTGGGCGGCAGCACGCAGATGCAGATCGATGCCATCGAGAACCCCAATGAGGCGGAACTCCAGGGCATTCAGGCTGATTGGCGGCAGCGCCATGAGGCAGTGATCGCGGCGGGCGGCCTGCACATCATCGGCACGGAACGCCACGAGTCGCGGCGCATCGACAATCAATTGCGTGGCCGCTCGGGCCGCCAGGGCGATCCGGGATCGAGCCGATTCTATCTGTCGCTGGAAGATAACCTGATGCGCATCTTCGGCGATCCGACCCGCATGAAGGCGCTCATGACCCGCGTGGGCATGAAGGCGGGCGAGGCGATTGAGAGCGGCATGCTCACGCGGCAGATCGAGAAAGCGCAGCGGCGGGTGGAGCAGCACAACTTCGACGCGCGCAAACAATTGTTGGAGTACGACGACGTGGCGAACGATCAGCGCCGCGTGATTTACCAGCAGCGCACCGATCTCATGAGCGCCGAAGATGTCGCCGAGGCGATCAAGGGCATTCGCGAGGATGTGGTGACGCAATTGGTGGATCAATATGTTCCGGCCGGGACGCCGGAGGAGCAATGGGATGCGCCGGGTTTGGCGACGGCGATCGAAAAGGACTTTGGCCCCAGTCTTCCGATCGTCGACTGGGTGAAGGCCGAGGAAGCCGGCGACGCCTCCGGACTGCACGGCAAGATCTTGGGCGCGCTGGAAGCCGCCTACAACCAGAAAGAGGCCAATGTCGGTACGCAGGTGATGCGCTATATCGAGAAGGAAATCACGCTGCGCACGCTCGATCAACATTGGCGCGAACATCTCGCCGCGATGGATTACATGCGCCAGGGTATCTATCTGCGCAGTTACGCCCAGAAGAACCCGAAGCAGGAATACAAGCGCGAGGCGTTTGAACTGTTCTCAGGCATGCTCGATCGCATCAAATTCGATACCGTCACCACCATCTCCAAGATTCAAGTGCGCAGTCAGGAGGAGATCGAGCGCGAAGAGCTCGAGCGCCAGCAACGCCTCGCGCGTGCGCTGCAAACGCAGCATCCTGATGCGGTGTCGCCGATCCAGGCGCCGCCCGGCATGGATGACTCTTCCGGTCCGCAGCCGCCGGCTGGCGGCGGGAATATCATGGAACTCGAGCCGCGCGGCGCTGGTCCCACGCCTACCCCCTTCGTCAGAGCCGTGCCCAAGGTCGGCCGCAACGAGCCCTGTCCCTGCGGATCCGGGCGCAAGT
>Ga0209007_1000242_pt1 | contig 28028 bp, 22 predicted proteins | sample JacPinW_OM1H0_O2_FD_187961 | JGI IMG/M metagenome (GOLD analysis project Ga0209007, IMG submission 187961) | Forest soil microbial communities from Algoma, Ontario, Canada - Jack Pine, Ontario site 1_JW_OM1H0_O2 (SPAdes) (version 2) | ecosystem: Environmental > Terrestrial > Soil > Boreal... | reverse complement strand
TCACGGCGATCACTACAGCCGTTGGGCCGGTACTTGGGGGCTGGCTGGTTGAGCACGCTTCCTGGCGGTGGGTGTTCTTCCTCAATCTGCCAATCGCGGCGTCCGTGGTAGCGATTTCCCTTTGGCGGATACCGGAGAGCCGCAGCGGCGTCAGAGCAGGGCGCATAGATTGGCCCGGGGCGATTCTTTCTACCCTGGGTCTTGGAAGTTTGGTTATCGGTTTCGTCGAATCGCTCGACCGGGGTTGGGCCAGTCCTTTCGTCTTACGAAGTTTGACGCTTGGCGTCGGCTCTCTTATTGCGTTCGTATTTGTCGAGGCTGCCAGCACCTCGCCCGCACTGCCACTCTCACTGTTCAAATCGCGAAGCTTCAGCGGCGCGAACCTGCTTACTCTCTTTCTATACGCCGCTGTCGGAATTTTCTTTTTCCTATTTCCCTTGAACCTAATTCAAGTCCAGGGATACTCGGCCACAGCAACCGGCACTGCCGTCCTACCTTTGATTCTGCTTGTGTTCTTTCTTTCTCGCTGGTCTGGCGGACTTGTCGCCCGCTACGGTTCGCGGGGTCCGCTGATCGCCGGCCCCCTCATTGTCGCATTGGCTTTTGTTCTGTTCGCTGTGCCGTTTATCGGAGGTAGTTATTGGAGGGGCTTCTTCCCGGCGATGGTTGTTCTAGGGTTTGGTATGGCGGTCAGTGTGGCACCACTGACCACCGTCGTTATGAATTCGGTCAATAAAGACCGAGTCGGCACAGCTTCTGGAATCAACAATGCCGTGGCGCGCGTAGCGAGTGTGCTTGCTATCGCAGTTCTTGGGATTGTGATGGTGAAGGCTTTTGCTTTTCGACTGAACACTAGCCTGGCTCACTTCTTGCTCGCACCGGTTGTTCTGCAGGATCTTCAGGCAAATGAGACGAAACTTGCCGGCTTGCAGGTACCAGCTGTCCTTGATCCCATCACAAGAACTGCCGTCGATGAAACCATCAGAGAAGCATTTGTATTTGGATTCCGAATTGTCATGGTGATATGCGCAGGCCTATCTCTGACAAGTGCCGCACTGGCGTGGTCCTTGATTCCAAAAAGATCGTGATCACCCAAAGCAACATGCGACAGTCTCTCCTGAATGGAGAAAGACCCAGAAAATGTATAAACCTAATTCTTGATCCATTCATGATCCACGAAGCGTAACCTTCCCTTACTGAAACTGCTTCTGGAAGCCATCCGCGTCGCGTGGTTTCAGTAACTTGCTGCAGGCCAAATCCGGCGCCTGGACCAAATGCGGACAGAGAGTGTCCGTATGTCGACTCGGCTCAGACGAGTTTCAAAATGTCTGCCGTACTTGGCTCCAGTCACCAATCGTCGTCCGTCTTTCCTCCACCCTTGACCGCGTGCTGGTTCAGTCACTTAGGAGAAAAGCAAATCCCCGGCAACCATATGGGGAGGTCGGCTGGGATTTGGCGATCAGTTTGCAAAAACCACTTCGCGATCAAGAAGCATTCCGGCAAAACGGTGCGCTCGCAGTCAGGACCGCCAGGAGGAATTCATGTCTGATTTTCAAAATGCGAAAAACAGACCGTCATGGCTTGTCGATTCCCTCGGACCGCTTGGTATCAACTCCTTTCCCAAGGGATATCGGCATCTCGCTTACCTCCAGACTCGACTCGGTTACACCGTGAAGAAGGACATGCCGCAATCGGAGGGTCCCGAACTTCAAGCACTGTATCGGAGTGGCGACGTGTGGCTCCAAGGCGGCTCACAGCCTTTTGGCTACGGAGACGAGACGGCTCCAATCGTCCGCCCCAATGAGGAGATCGCGATCGGGACGTAACAGAAAGATCGCGGACGGGCCGTCTGGCTGATGACGGTTTGGGTTGATGATGACTTCAAGGATCAAGTATTACTCGATTTACCAACCCCTCAGTTCTCAGGGAAGTCTGGGGGCGCCGCAAATTAGGGGGTCTTCGTACTTGACTGCCTGTACTTGACTGGCTCGTCGGCGGACCTGAGCGCCAACAACAAATGTGGGGCTCGACCGGAGGCTTATAAATGAACTGGGCAAGAGATGGAGTGAAAATCGTGCATTCGGATGAACTTGATTTGAACACGCCACAGACCTCGGGCATGACGCGCGCTGCCGCCATCACCCATGCGAGAGCTGGAGCAAACAAATTGTGGGCCGGTACGATGTTGGTTCAGCCGGACGCCAAGACCGGGCCGCATCATCATGGAGCTCTGGAGACTGTTCTCTACGTCGTTAAGGGCCGAGTTCGAATGCGCTGGGGCGATCAACTGGAATTTAGCGAGGAAGCCAAGCCGGGCGACTTTATTTACGTTCCCCCTTACGTGCCGCACCAGGAGATCAATGCAAGCCCTGATGAGATTTGCGAAGCTGTAGTTGTAAGGGACGGACAGGATCCGATTGTTGTCAATTTAGACTTGCGCACTCCAGAACCCGCAAGTGCGGGGCATGCCGGCATGCCTTTTCATCCTGATCGCTGAGTATTGTCCGAGATTTCCAAGGCTGTGGTCTTCACTCATCGTCCTCGATTTTGGTAGGTAGGGTGAAGGCAAAACGTGCGCCACGAGGAGAGGTGTGGGCCGCCCATAGGCGCCCACCATGCGATTCAACGATGGAGCGGCTGATTCGTAGTCCCATGCCGGTGCCGTGAGGCTTGGTTGTAAAAAACGCGTCGAATATCTGGTCCGCCCGCTGCGAGGGAAGCCCTATGCCGGTATCGCTGACGGACACTTGAAGTTGCTCGTTTTCCGACCGCTGAGAAGTGATGGCTATCTCGCGTGTTCCGTCCACATCTTTCATCGCATCGATGCTGTTAATGATCAGGTTCATGGTGACCTGCTGCAGTTGCACGCGATCTCCCATGATCAGGGGAAGATTATCGGATAGTTCTGTGCGCATTGAGATGGAGTATCGGGTAGCCTCGCTGCGCAACAGTTCGATCATTCCTCTAATAATGTCGTTTACATCAACCAACTCTCGTTGCGACATTTCCTTCTTGAAGAGCGAGCGGATTCGGCTCATGATCTCGGCGGCTCGGGCTGCATCCTTGACTACTCTTGATGCAGCCCCACGAGCCTCTTCCAAGTCAGGTTGATCGCGCGCAAGCCAGCGCAAGCAAGTATTGGCGTCGGTAGCAGCGGCGGCAATCGGTTGATTCACTTCGTGCGCCAGTGACGCCGTCAGTTCTCCCATCGTTGTGATGCGGCTGATGCGCGTCAGATCCGCCTGCGTCTGACGCAAAGCTTCTTCCGCCTGCCTGCGATCGGTGATGTCGGTGGAACTGCCAACGAATTGCACCAGGTTCCCGGACGTGTCCAAAACAGGATGTCCGACACTGTGGAGGTGCCTTACGGCGCCATGAGGAAGGAGAATTCGGTATTCAAGTTCGTAATCCGACTTTTCGTTTATTGCTCGCTCGATTGCTTGTCGCTGCTCAGTTCGATCATCTGGATGAATACGCTCGTCCCGTTGTTCCCACGTAAGCATGCCCTGTTTCGGGTCGAAGCCGTATATGCGATACCATTCTTCGGATATATGCAACGCGCGTCTTGTCGTTACGTCCCAGGCCCAACTTCCCGTATGCGTGAGCTTCTGCGCTTCTGCTAAATAGGCCTCGCTCTGTCGCAGCTTCTCCTCTGCTCTCCTGCGCTCGGTGACATCGATCACGGTGCCCACGTATTCAACGATATCGCCGGATGGACTGAAAACGGGATGGCCTATGGTGTGGATGTTCCTGATCTCGCCGTCGGGATGAATAATTCGGTAATCAACTTCGTATTCGCCCTTCTCACATCCTGCTGTCGCCGTTGTTTCCCTGACTTTGGCTTGATCATCCGGATGGACGCGCTGCAAGAATGTTTCGAATCGCGGCGGTTCGCCGAGCGGATCAAAACCCAAAATCCGGTAGCATTCTTCGGAATAGTACCTCGTCTCGCCAGTGGCGTAGACCCGCGCCCAGCTGCCTGTATGGCTGAGCCTCTGCGCTTCCGCTAAATATGCTTCGCTCTCTCGAAGCGTTTGTTCCGCCAGCTTTGCGGCGGTGACGTCCATCACCGCTCCAACGAAATCCACAGAGCCCGATTCATCGTTTAAGGCACGAGCCACAACGTGGAGATGCTTGAGGGAACAGTCCGGCATCATCAAGCGATACTCATGATCAAAATCCTTCTCATCCTGCGTCGCGCGTTCGACTGTCTGTTGCACCAGCGCCGCGTCTTCCGGATGAACCCGCTGGAGAATAAGTTCTATGGTCGGCGTTGTGGTTCGGTCGTATTGGAAGATTCGAAAAGTTTCCTCCGACCAAGTGATCGCGCCGGTGGAAGGCTTCCAGCCGAAGCTGCCGGTGTGGCTCAGACGCTGCGCCTCCGCCAAGTAAGTCTGGTTCTCATGGAGCGCCTCCTCGACCCGTTTACGTTCGATTTCGAGCTGGTCGCGAGCTTGAAGAAGTTCTGCCGCGGCGCGGCGTCGAACGGCGGCGAACGAGGCGAGAAGAAAAGCAAACAGTATGAAGATAGCGTAGTGCGGGAGCTCAGAACGCGTAACGTAGAAGCTGTAATGAGGCTCAGTAAAGAAGAAGTCGAAGCCTAAGCTTGAAAGCGCAACGGCAAGAATCGCTGGGCCGACCCCGGCGTACCAAACGGTGATGACAATGGCAAACAGAAAAAGCGGCGTGTCCACGTTGCGGAAACCGTGGCGTTGTGCCGAAAGCGCCAAGCCCAGGGCGATGGCGGAGGAAGCCGTTGCCAGACCGTAGCGCAGAACGGGGGAGCGGGCAAACTGCGATTGGAGACTCGGCCGGGCCATGGTTCGCCTTATATCAGAGTTTTATAACATGTGTTCTGCCCGTCCCGCTCCTAGAAGCCCTCAGAACGAATACTTCAATGAAAACTGAATCGCCCGCCGTATCCCCACTGCGGAAGTGATGCTCGGTTGAGCTTTAGCGCAGTCACCTCGTTTTCCGGAAGCTCGGACACGGTCCATCCTCCTCAAAGAGCGGTCCCCTTCGTGATGCTTCTCCTCCTCTCTACCATGACTGTCCTCTCTCTGATAATGTCGAACCCCTCGTTGCACACCAGCGAGTCTGTTCCGCTCTGGGCGGTGATCGCACGTGTCAGAGATCTTGCACCACTTCCGACAGGAACCACGTGCGGCGCTCGGTTTGACCAATCCATACCTCGATCAGACTGGCTGTCGCCACATCTTCATATTTCTCGCAAAGTTCATGAGCGGAGCGGAAATAGCGTGGGAGCGTCTGATTGTCGACCTTGAGCTCTGCCAGCATTCCAGTTGGGGCAACACTTTCGTCGTCGTTGTCCGTGAAGCGCTGGTGTCTGGAGATATCGCCCATCGACCGCAATGTAGTGCCGCCAATTTTGCGCGCACGTTCGACAATATCATCGGTCATGGCGAAGATCTGTTCTGCCTGTTCGTCAAGTAGAAGGTGATTATCGAGCGGAAGTGCCGTCCGGTCATGTGCCAATTGAAATTCTTGGTCTTCAAGTACAGTGCGAACGCGTCTGCCAGCAATCGACGCAGCTCAGCCACGATCTCGACGACGCCTTCACGGTTCAGATCAGTTGGTGTTTCGTGCGTTACTTGCTAATTTTCCTTCGTTTGAGTTGTAGCTTCCTTTAGCATTTGTCTTTCTCCTTTGTGTGTATTCAGTTCCAGTTCTGCGCGTCTGCCAGAGCCGCCGGGTCGCGGGTCAGAAACTTTATCAGCGCCTGTGTAGCTGATGCGCCAGATTGAGTTCGAACCATCATCGGTCACCAGCAACGATCCATCGTGAGCCTCGGTAACGCCGACCGGCCTTCCCCACACATGTCCGTTGTCGACTACAAATCCGGTAACAAAATCTTCATACTCGCCGCTGGCCCGGCTCGTCTGGTGCAGAGGCACGCGAATCACTTCATATCCAGTACGCACTGATCGGTTCCATGAACCATGCTCGGACGCGAAAATGTCTCCCTGATATTCGGTCGGGAATTGCTTGCCTTGATAAAACGTCATCTCGAGTGATGCGTTGTGGGGCTCCAACAGCACGTCGGGAACTATGACCTTATCTCTCAGCTCCGAGTGCTTGCCTTCGTGGCGCGGATCCTGATGGCTGCCGATGTACCACCAGGGCCAGCCATAGAAACCACCTTCTTCAACATGCGTGATGTAATCGGGCACAAAATTGTCACCTAAGCCATCGCGTTCGTTCACCGAGCACCACAACTCTCCCGTCGTGGGATTGACTGCCAGCCCGCCGCCGGCATTGCGGATCCCATATGCGTACACTTGCATCCCGGAGCCATCGGGATTGAACTCGAGAATGTCGGCCCGGTTCTTCTCATCGGGCGTCGTGTCAGGGTCGTCGACATTCGACGCTGATCCGACTGCGGCCAACATCTTCCTACCATCGGCTGTGAATCGCACGTCGCGGGTCCAATGCCCCGTGCCGTGAGGAAGATCGACAATGTGCTGCGCTGGCGCACTTGCTTTCATGTCCCCGTTTCGATAGGGAAAGCGGACGACTGCATCGGTGTCGCCGATGTAGACCCATTGAGGATTCTCTCCGGGAGGGTAGAACGCGATGCCATAGGGTTTGTTAAGACCCGTGGCGAAAAGTTCAACCTGCTTCGGTTTGCCATCGGCGGTGATTCCGCGAAACACGCGGATCTTTCCGCTGCTGCTTTCCGCGAGAAAAATGTCGCCGTTGGGGGCAGTGCGGATCAGTCGCGGATTATCGAGTCCCGTAGCATATTGCTGCACTCTAAAGCCGGCTGGAGCCTTCGGCCACGCATCGCGGGGACGGGCAACTAGCTGCGGTCCATTGGCGGCGGAGTCTGTAAGATATGGCGCCGGAAGATCTTGCAAAGTGATCTTGCGGACCTGTTTGGGCTCTTCAAGGCGAAAATCCGTAAAAGGCGCCTGTGGGGGCGGAGCGTTGGTTTTCACCGGTGTCACGTCGACTAGCGCCGGACCGTTTGTTTTTGCGCTCGTTGTTCTTGCACTCGAAGAATTATTGAGTGACTTCAAGTAGGTGACAATCTGCCAACGTTCCTGCTCAGTCAGGCTCTCCCATGCGGGCATTCCGTTATTAACGGATCCAGTCGTGATGAACCAGAAGACTTCTCCGTCGGGCGCTGACTGCGTAAGCCCTTGGGATAGCGCCGGGATGTTCCCGGTTCCGCGTCCAACAATTCCGTGGCACGCGCCGCAGTTCGTTGAGTACAGTCTTGATCCGGTTGCGGCTGGAGCCTTTTGCCGGGCATAAGGATTCTTCAGTTGAGAACTGGACGGTGGCGCGTTGTGAAAGTGCGCGTCCTGGGCTGCCACCCACGACGCCAGACAGATCAACAGAATTGCACCGATTGCCGCAGTGACAGAATTCCTCCAGACACCGATTCTCATAGTTCCCCTCCAGCAAGCACGGTTGCTCAACCAGCCTGAGTGCATTACAAACTCCGGATGCAACCTCGTCCGCACCTGAATAGAGGCAAGTGAGTTGCCACTCCGCGAAAGCGCGTGCTTCAAACAACCACTCACGTTGATTGGATTCCAATCTACTGTGTGAATTCAGCGGATTGCGATGAGTCGACGACGACATTTCCTAGCCGAGTTGTCGACGACTTCGTCGAGATCGGGCACTCGGGAAGGAGGACGGTTGAAATCCGAAGTCTGTCGATATGCCGACAGTGCGTCGGCTGCGGGACATCTCATCGAAGTGTTCCCAGAACCATCTCCCATCATCCAGCCAGGTCATGCCTCTTAAAATATGCAGCTTCCTTGGCTTGCGGTGGAATGGAAAGCGGCGTGCATTTGCGGATATGTCCGAGAATACCGGGGCACATTTATTGGACGTGATCAGGAGTACATGACGATGAGAAACCTTCTTTGTGTTCTGGTATTGATCGGGGTCGCAACCATGATCGGATATTCGCAAGAGACGGTGTGCAAATATGTTGCGCCGTCGGAAGCCGTTTCGAGAGGCAAAGCTCCCAGTATGCAAGTTCAATTGCTGAACCCAGGAAAACCTACGAAACAATATGCGGTCATTTTCTACCAGGGAGACGAGGCTTTTTCCGGACTGGTGGAGTTCGCGGAAAAGTATCAAGTTACGAGTGCTCATTGCACTGCTATCGGAGCATTGAATGGTGGAACGATGGGATGGTTCGACCCCGAGCGTAAAATGTACAAGAAGATTCCGATCGTCGGTCAGCACGAAGTTATCGGGATGAGCGGTGATATCGCGCTCTATCAAGGAAAGCCCGTCGTCCACGCGCACATGATTGTGGGAGGCCCGGACGGAACAACGCGCGCCGGCCATGTTCTGGCTGCGTTTGTATCACCGACGCTGGAAGTGATGGTGACGGTCGATCCAGTAACGATGCAAAAGCGATTGGACCCGGTAACAGATCTGACGGATCTGACGTTGATTGATCCATCTGTGAAGTAGAGCTTCGTGATTCTTTTCTCGTTTTCTGTAGGTCTGAGAGCTTTAGGAAGAGGAAACAACATGCGGTGGAAGCAAATCGAGGATGAACCGAAGGCTTTCGCCCTAATCTTTGAGACCGGCGACGAGATCGCCGGCGTGCTGCGACAGTTTGCGAAGAGCCAGGGATTGGGGGGAAGCAGCTTTAAAGCCATCGGCGCGCTTTCTTACGCGAAGCTGGGCTGGCTCAACTTGGAAACGAAAAAGTACGATCCCGCCTGCGTTCTCGACCAGCAAGTGGAACTGCTTTCGCTCATCGGCGACATTGCTCTCAGGGACGGGGAGCCCCAGGTGCATGCCCACGTGGTAGTGGGACGCTCCGATGGAACCGCTCATGGTGGGCACCTGCTTGAGGCTCGGGTGCGTCCGACCTGCGAATTGATTCTGACCGAGAGCCCGACCCATCTTCAGAAGAAGTTCGATCCTGAATCGGGAATAGCGTTGATCCAAGTCTGAAGGGCGGGTGGTACGTCGTGCCGCCAGCGCAAGGCAAATTTGAATGGAGGAGGTTGAATATCGTGACCGAAGTACGCGTGATTGCAAGGTCGGTGGCTCGCAAAGAAAAATAAAATCAACTCAGAGCGCTCCTGCAGGGAATGTTGGTTCCTACGCGTGCCGAACAGGGATGTCAATCGTATGAACTCTACGAGTCGGGGCAGAGGAGAAACCGAGATGGACAGCAATTACATGTTTCTTTGTGGAGTGATGTGGTGCAAGTTCGGACAGCACGAGGCAGGCAAGGAGTTGCTAGGTGCGCGAGTTCTGGAAATCCGGACATGAGCGCACTGGCTTGCGCGATGTTGGCAAAAGGCACGCGTCGCTTACGGGATCTGGAAAGAAGGATGCAAACTGGTTCTCGCACGATCCTCTAGGAAAGTCGATGTGGATGGCATCATTTGTCATCCACAAAGCACTTGTGTACCAGCCACGAAGGAGTATGGAAAATGAGATACAGGAAACTGGGGAATACCGGACTCATTGTCAGCAGCGTGGCACTTGGCACGATGCAGTTCGGCGGCAAGATGAACATGGGCAATCTCGGCCAGGAGGATACTACGCGCATGGTGAAGCTAGCTCTGGACAGGGGCATCAACTTCATCGACACAGCGGACGTGTACAGCCTCGGAGAGAGCGAAACTCTTGTGGGCAATGCCCTGAAAGGCGTGCGGAACGAGATTGTCCTCGCCACAAAAGTCAGGCTCCCTATGGGCGAGAATTTCAACCGAAGCGGTGCGACCCGCGTGAACATCATGCGCGAAGTGGAGGGCAGTCTCCGGCGGCTGCAGACTGATTACATCGATCTATACCAGGTGCATGGATGGGACAGCAATACGCCGCTCGAGGAGACGCTGCGGACTCTCGACGATCTTGTGCGGCAGGGCAAGGTTCGCTATATCGGACTGTCCAACCTTATGTCATGGCAAGCGGCCACCGCTGTAATGCTGCAGGCGCAACTGGGGTTAGAGAAATATGTAACGGCTCAGATGTATTACAGCCTCGTCGGCCGGGGTCTCGAATACGAGTTCCAGTCGTTCGCCCAGTATCACAACATCGGCATCCTGGTCTGGAGCCCGCTTGCCGGCGGGTTCCTTTCAGGCAAGTACAGCCGCACCAACTCTGCGCCTGCCGGCACTCGCTTCGCCGAAGCGGGCAATTTCGTACCCTTCGATAAGGAGATGGGATACCGAGTCGTAGAAGTGCTGAAGGAAGTGGCTAGTCGGCATGACGCAAGCCCGGCCCGTGTCGCGCTTTCGTGGTTACTCGGAAGGCGAGCGGTCAGCAGCGTGATCGTCGCTGCCCGCAAGGCCGAGCAACTCGAGGACAACATCCGTGCCGTAGACCTTCAGCTCTCGGAAGAAGACGTCCGCCTCCTAGACGCCGCGTCGGATCCAGGCGTGCCGTATCCGAAGTGGATGGTACTCCAGCTCGACACCGCGGAAGACCCTCGTTCGAAGATTCTGAACCCCGAGCGCTACCGCGATGGCGGTTCCTGGAAAGACCTCCGCCGGACCGAGTGGTCCGGCTGAATAGACATCAAACAGTGTTGAAGGAACCCAAATTCGGGCGCCCGTCTTGTCCCCAGCCGGCTCACTTCGTCTCCCAATGGTGCGTGGGCAGAATACTGACACTCAGACGGCAGAGACATGGGTAAGGGTTTCAAACCTCGGAACAGGTCGCGTATCGAGGAGTTCAATGGTGTTGCATACGGAAGGCTATGAGCGTCCCAAGAATCAGATCAGCGTTACTGCAATTGCGATAGCGAACCTCTCTGCGGTGTTTGGTCTATTAGATTTTCGCTTCCCTGGAGACCCGGCCTAAAAATACCCAGCTTCTGCATCCTATGGATCAGCGTTGTACGTTTTAAGCCCAGTTTGGCGGCTGCGCCTTTCGGGCCGCCGATAATCCAGCCTACTGTTTCCAGCGTCCGCAGAATCAGAGTCCGTTCGGAGTCGCGCAACGTTGTTGTACCTAGAGAGACTGCGGCGCGCTGCTCTGTTGCTGTAGTGGGCAAGGGATTGGGAAGCACGCCATCGTTGGAAAGGATTACGGCACGTTCGATCAGGTTCTGCAGCTCCCGGATATTCCCCGGCCACGAATATGAACTAAGCGCCGACATTGTTTCTGGAGGAATGTGTTCGATTTCTCTTCCCATCCGCTGACCTAGAATCTCGACAAAATGTGTCACCAGGGCTGGGATGTCTTCACGTCGCTCCCGTAATGGTGGCAGCAGGACAGGAAATACATTGAGACGGTAGTAGAGGTCACTGCGAAATTCGCCTTGATTCACCATGTTGGTCAGATCACGATGTGTGGCAGCGACTAGGCGCACGTCAACTTTGTGAGTGCAGTTGCTCCCCAGGCGCTCAAACTCCTGTTCTTGCAGCACACGCAACAGTTTGGGTTGCAGTGCCGGTGGAATATCGCCCACCTCGTCGAGGAAGAGGGTACCTTTATCAGCCAGCTCGAAACGGCCAATTTTTGACGCTATGGCTCCAGTGAAGGCGCCCTTCTCGTGGCCAAAGAGTTCGCTTTCCAACAGATCGAGTGGAATAGCAGCGCAATTCAACCTCACGAACGAACGTCCGCACCGCGAACTAAGGTTGTGAATCGCGTGCGCGATGAGCTCCTTGCCGGTGCCCGTTTCTCCTTGGATCAACACAGTAGAACCGGTGGGCGCGACGCGTTCGACTTGTTCGAGCACCGCCTCCAGCGCAGGACTGTTGCCGATGATCTGCTCGAATCTGCGCGCGTAAGAATCTTGATCACTAGTCCGCAATATCTGGGTAGCTGCCACAGAGAACCCCCTCGTGCTGCGTGCACGCTTCTTATTGGGCTCAACTTATTGCTTAACTCTTCAGAGCTGCTCGGACACTCTCGAGCAGTGCCTCGTCGTCGAATGGTTTTGCCATGAACTCCACTGCGCCTGCTCTTAAGGCCTGCATCCGCATTTTTTCGTCGCCGTGGGCCGTGATGAAGATGGTCGGAATCCTGTACTGATCTGCGTTGAGCTTGGCTTGCAATTCCAGACCGGACATTCCCGGCATGCGGATGTCGGCGACCAGACATCCAACCTCGTTCTGTTGCCCGGACTTCAGGAATTCTTCCGCAGAGGCGAACACTCGCGCCGGCAGGCCGGCTGATTTCATCAAGCCCTGCAATGCGCTGCGCATCAAATCATCGTCATCAACAATTGCTACCATGTTCCCCTTCTTTCGAATCACCATAACGCAACCTTAGCGTGCGGTAAACGATCGCGCAATCATGCTTAAGTGGCGGCACAGTCATACTTTGGTATAGGCCCGGAGTATTCCGACAGTTTCGCAGCCGCAGCTCAATTTGAATACAATGTCTTCCGGTGCCGTCGCACACTGTACAACGGACAGATAAACCATGACGGGCTGGAAGATTCCCCCTCCCATCCTTAGACAAGTAGGTTGGCGCTACGGGCTCGCTGTCGGCTCTGTTGGGGGCGCGCTGGGGGTGGGGCTGCTCTTTGGGAGGGGCTTCGATATCCGCGGCGCGCTTTTCCTTACCGCCGTAGCCCTCACGGCTTGGTTTGGCGGGATGCTCCCAGGCCTCACTGCCTTACTCCTTTCCGTAGTGAGCTTGGGCTATTTTTTCCAGCCACTCGTTCCTTACGTCGAGCTCACAGGGATTCATGTGCCCTATCGGGTCTTATCCCTGACATTATTTGCATCATTGGCGTTGACGGTTTGCTGGCTCAGCGCCTCGCGACGGAGGGGGGAGGAAGCGCTGCGGGAAAGCGAGCAACGATGGCGGAACCTTACCGAAGCGCTGCCACAGTTGGTATGGGGTGCCGGCCCGGATGGCGGGTGCGACTACTTCAGCACGCAGTGGATAACCTACACGGGTATTTCGGAGAGCGAATTGCTCGGCTGGGCGTGGATGGAGGCGCTGCATCCGGATGATCGTGAACCTACCCGGCAATTCTGGACGGAATCGGTAGCGGGACGACAGCCTTATGACGTGGAATACCGTGTTCGCCGAAGCGACGGGACCTATGGATGGTTTAAGACGCGTGGAACGCCCATTCGGAACGGCGACGGCGCGATCGTGAAATGGTTCGGAACGTGCACAGACATTACAGATAGGAAGAGGGCGGAGCAGACTCTTAAGGACCAGGAACTGGAGCTGCGCCAGGCCCGCGACCTACTCGAGAGTAAAGTGATGGAACGCACAGAGCAACTGGGTCGCAGCGAAGCTTATTTAGCGGAAGCACAGAAGCTAAGCAAGACGGGCAGCTTTGGCTGGAACCTTTCCAGCGGTGCGATTTACTGGTCCGAAGAAACGTTTCGTATTTTTGAATATGGACGCGAGACGAAACCTGGGCTCGAGCTGGTACTGCAACGGGCGCATCTTGAGGACCGCCTTCGCGTTCAACAGGCAATCGATCGCGCATTGCAAGACGCCAAGGATTTTGATTTAGAACATCGGTTGCTGATGCCTGATGGTTCGGTCAAGCATGTCCACAGTGTCGGTCATCTTCTGGGGACGGATCAGCCAGGCAAAACCGAATTGGTCGGGGCGATCACCGACATTACCGAACGCAAACGGGCGGAAACCGCTCTGCGGCAGACCGAGGCATATTTAGAGGAGGCGCAAAGGCTAAGCCACACCGGCAGTTGGGCATGGAACGTGGCGCGCAGAGAGAACATTCACTGGTCGCAAGAACAGTATCGTTTGTTTGGGCTCGATCCCAAAAGCGATTCTCTGTCCTTCGAAACAGCGTATCAGCGGATTCATCCGGAGGACCAAGCTACATTCAATCAAGTCCTCGAACGAGCGATTCGTGAACGATCCGATTTCGAAGTTGACTTCCGCATTGTTCTCCCGGACGGCTCGACCAAATACAGCCGGTTGGTCGGTCATCCTGTTTTCAGCGCTTCCGGCGAATTGGTCGAATTCGTGGGTACCGGCATAGACCTCACCGAACGAAGGCAGGCAGAAACAGAACGCGAAAGACTACGTCAGGTACAGGCCGATCTGGCGCACATAAGCCGGGCGACGACGATGGGGGAATTGACAGCGTCACTGGCTCATGAGATCAACCAGCCGATCACGGCCGCGGCGACCGATGCCAAAACTTGCTTGCGGTGGCTGACACGCGAGCAGCCGGATTTAGGAGAGGCTCGTGAATCCGCGGCGCGGATGGTCAACGCTGTAACGCGGGCGGCCAATATCATCAGCCGGCTTCGACAGTTATTCAAGAAGGGCGCGCCACAAACTAATTTGGTAGATGTAAGTGAGGTCATCCAAGAGATGGTTGTCTTGTTGTGCAGTGAGGCATCCAGACATTCCGTTTCGATTCTTACCGAATTGTCGGAGGGCTTACCGCGGGTCATGGCTGACCGAGTGCAATTGCAACAAGTTCTCATGAATCTCATGCTCAACGGCATCGAAGCGATGCATGACACGGAGGGGGAGGGCCGACTTACAATCAGATCCCTGATGGCCGAGCGTGGTCAGCTGCTGATTTCAGTTACCGATACAGGAGTGGGTGTCCCTCGGGAGCAAGCCGACCAGATCTTTAGTGCGTTCTTCAGCACCAAGGCTCAAGGCACCGGCATGGGGCTCTCGATCAGCCGATCGATCGTCGAGTCACATGGCGGCCGCTTGTGGGCCACATCCAACTCGGGACGCGGCGCCACTTTTAGCTTCACACTTCCCACTCCAGGAGCGCAGGAATGATCCCCGCGGGGAGAGCTCTACGACTCAAGGTTCACTCGCGACCGCCCGTCGGTTCAAGTTTCGCCGCCATTCTTACCAAGTCCGCCAGTGATTCAGCCTGCATCTTGCGCATCACGTGCCCGCGATGGATCTTCACGGTGATTTCGCTGGTTCCGAGTTCAGACGCTATTTGCTTATTGAGCATACCCGAAACCACCAGAGCCATGACTTCGCGCTCGCGCGCGGTGAGCAATTCGTAGTGCTTTTGCAACTCGCCAACTTGGCTCTGCTGTTGACGCGCCAGCCGATCACGATCTAAAGCCTGATAGATCGCATCCAGCAAGTCCTGGTCTCGGAAGGGCTTGGTCAGGAACTCGAGCGCCCCGGATTTCATGGCCTTCACGGTCATTGGAATATCTCCATGACCGGTGATAAAGATGATGGGAATCCGGATGCCTGCATCAGCCAACTCGCGCTGAAAATCCAGACCGCTGACTCCGGGAAGTCTCACGTCGAGGACCAGGCAACTTGGCCCGTCCGTCCGCTTGCAGCGTAGAAACTCTTGCGGCGTACCGAAAGTCTCGGAACGCAAGCCAACTGACTTCAGCAAACCTTGGATGGAGGCGCGCACCAAGTCATCGTCATCGACGACGAACACCGTGGGGGCGGTTGGGGGCGTCATTTACTTGCCTTGAACAACTGCTCGCCGTTCATGCGGGATCAAAGCCTAGCCTGGTTCTCGTCAAAAGGGTCTTAACCAAATCCTGATGAGAGAAGATGATAACGCAGTGTCCTCGGTCCCCGAAACGGGGTCACGCGGGGTGGTTCCAGTGTTGAACGAGCAGGGCGTTGAGAACACAAATTTGGGCGTTGTAGCAGCGGCTCGCCAGCTATCGCACAGGCGGGTCGAGAACCAAGCATCAGTACGCGCCGGAGATCCGTCCAAATGCCGACAGCACTATCAGCCTGTTGACACTCGGGACAGTTAGTTTTCTTTACATTGCCAACCGAACAACCTTGGAACGCAGCGCTTAGAGGCATCGCGAACTTTGGAGAGCTGCATGCAATCACTCGAGACGACGTAGTCGCCGAAACCTGACCGACTGGAGGGATCCCCTCAAAACCTCGGTTGGTGAAGGGAACGGCGCTACGTCAAAAATGGCAAGTTGCTTCAGCAACCGGAGTAGGTGGGTCTGAATATACGGCCCCGGCGCAGGAGGACAGATTGTGAAGTTTCTAAAACAGAGCTTATCCCTTTTGCTTTTATATTGCCTTGTCTTAGCCAGTGCGCCGGGACGTCTCGCCGCTCAGGCGGACCAATCCGCCCCACAAGCGCCGGTTCAGGCAGCGCGACAAACGCCAGAACAGTTGCAGCAACTGGTAGCTCCGATCGCATTGTATCCGGATGCGTTGGTGGCACAGATCCTCGCCGCGGCTACCTATCCCGACCAAGTTGTGGAAGCCGACCGCTGGATGCAGCAGCATACCGATCTGAAGGGCGAACAACTCGGCCATGAAGTAGATAACCAACCCTGGGACCCCAGCGTGAAAGCCTCGTCGAGTTTCCGTCCGTGCTCGCAAACCTGGACAAGAATCTCTCATGGACCTCGTCGCTTGGCGACGCTTACGTCAACCAAGAACAGGATGTGATGAACGCCGTGCAGGTAATGCGCGACCGTGCGCAAAAGGCCGGCAACTTAAAGAGCACATCGTAGGAAAAAGTAAGCAATCAGGGACAAAGTATTGTGATTGAACCAGCCGACCCTGAAGTTGTTTACGTTCCTGAATACGATCCTTGGCTCGTGTATGGAGAGCCCATCGGGGTTTGGCCCGACTGGTATTGGTATCCGGGCCTGTTCTTTGACGGCCCGGGAATTGCGTTTGGCTTCGGCTTTGGGATCGGTTTCTTCGGCGGTTTTGGATGGGGCTGGGGACACTGGGGATACGACTGGCATAATCACGGGATCATTTTCAACCACGGCGCCTACATCTCCCACAGCAGGGTTTTTGTTAATCGCAACAATTTCAATCGCGCCGGTGGATTCCATGGAGCCAGTGGGTTTCATGGCGGTAGCTTTGACGGCCGGCGAGGCTTCGGTGCTTCGCAGCATGGATTCACCGGAACTCATTCCGGAGCGTTCAGCGGCTTCAATCACGGAGGAGTGTCGAGGGGCTTTTCCGCTCGCGGCCAGTCGAGCTTCGGTGGTGGCTTTCATGGTGGTGGTTTCGCAGGCGGAGGCTTCCACGGAGGCGGAGGCGGCCGCCGGTAATTCGATTCAGCATTACAAACGAGATTGATCATAGGGAGGAAGAACTTATGCGCACTAACAATATGGCGCTCGAAACAACGGAAATCTTTATCGTGAGACTTGCCTGTGGCTTCGCATCCACGGTCTTTTTTCTGCTGTTTCTGGCTGTCGTAGGCTTCGCCGCAACGAGCTTCGCTCAGGAATCGCAACCCAGGACGTTCCTGTCTCCTGGAGAAGCGACCGACGCTCTCTTTCAGAGTGTACAAAAGGGGGATGAGCAGGCTCTGGAGGGAATCTTAGGAGCAGGGAAGGAAGTGACTTCGTCAAGCGACGAAGTCGAGGACAAACTGGAGCGCGAACAGTTCAGCCAGAAATATCGGGAGATGCACCGTCTGGTGCGAGAACCCGACGGAGGAAGCACGGTGCTGTACATCGGCGCGGAAAACTGGCTTTTTCCGATCCCTCTGACCTCAAAGAATGGCGCGTGGTATTTCGATTCTGAGACCGGCACGCGGGAAATTCTGTTCCGGAGAATTGGAGAGAATGAGGCGGCAGCAATTCAAGTCTGCGAGGAGTTCGCGATCGCAAAGAAGGACCAGGGCGTAAAGCCAGTTAGCTACGACCCGATTACGCAATTCGCCCAAGGCATCGCATCCCCAGATACAACCAATCCTAATAGTGGCTCCTCTCCCTTCCATGGATACTACTTTCGACTCGTGAATGGAAATTCTGCGGCTGGAGCAACCGTCAATGTTTCCGGCCACAAGAAAGCTCTTTTGGTGGCGTATCCCGCGGAGTAACGGTCCTCTGGGGTCAAAACCTTCATCGTCATGCAGAATGACATTCTTTACGAAAAGGACCTCGGTCCTGACACAACGACTGCCGCGCCAACCATAAAATCGCGCACATCCGGTTGGCGCCCCGCGGAATAGAGGCATTCATGGCCGGCTCATTGAGCCAGGAAATCGAGGCCGAGTAAAGCGTCCGCCATCTAACAAAGAGAATGCAATTTGGAAAGTGAACTGCCCAAGAGGACTTGGCATGACTCCGAACCATAGCAACTCGAATCAGTTACGCATCGATTCTCTCGATCAGTCGTCGGCGACCGAGAGGATATTCGTAAACCAGGACCCTGGTGTGAGCAGAAGAGAGTTTCTGGGCATGACTGCCGCATCCTTATTAATTTCTGGAAGGCTAGGTGCTGCCGCAAGGCCGGACAGCAAGAACGGAGTTCCACATCGGACGCTCGGCCGCACCGGCGAAAGTGTTTCGATGGTTGGACTCGGCGGGTATCACCTGGGCAAACAGAGCGATCCCGAGGAAAGCATTCGCATCATTCGCACGGGAATCGATGAAGGAATCAATTTTCTCGACAACTGTTGGGATTACAACAGTGGCGAGAGCGAACTTCGAATGGGCAAGGCGTTGCGCGATGGTTATCGCCAGAAGGTCTTCCTGATGACCAAGATCGATGGCCGAAGTAAGACCGATGCCACAATCCAAATCAATGAATCGTTGCGGCGACTGCAGACGGATCGAATCGACTTACTCCAGTTCCACGAAGTGATTCGCGATTCCGACCCGGATGCTATCTTCGCAAAAGGCGGAGCGGTCGAAGCCGTGGTGGAAGCACAAAAAGCGGGGAAGCTCCGCTTTATTGGGTTTACAGGCCACAAGAGCCCTGACATCCATCTGAAGATGCTGGACACCGCTTCGAAGCACAGCTTCAACTTCGATGCGGTTCAGATGCCTCTCAACGTTATGGACGCCCACTTCAATAGTTTCGAAAAGAAAGTGTTGCCAGTTGTGACCAAGGACGGTATCGGAGTTCTCGGCATGAAATCCATGGGGGACCCATTTATTCTCCGTAGCAAGACCGTAAGTGCAGTCGAGTGTCTGCACTACGCCATGAATCTTCCCACAAGTGTTGTGATCACAGGTTGCGACTCGATCCCAACTCTTCATCAGGCACTTGCCGCCGCCCGATCCTTTCAGCCGATGGACTCTTCGCAGGTCGCAGCGCTTCTCGCAAGGACAGCAAAGGCGGCGGCAGGCCAGTTCGAACTCTACAAGACCACTCATCACTTTGACGGCACAGTTCATAACCCGCAGTGGCTGGGCTCGAAGGCGAACGATCCAAGAATGGCCGGTCGTGGAAGCGAGGGACTCGGTGACGAGTCAAATGAAAAGAAAATACGCACGTAGCGTAATCACAGGAGCGCAAGTAATCCTCGCAGCCGTAGGCTGGTCCTAAACTGTTTCGGTGCCTGAGCCTCCGCAGGTGCGAGCGAAGAATCATGTTGTATCGCTCACGCTGCACGCCGTGAACGAAAAACCGCCGGAATGTGCTTGCTTTCGACGGTGCGAGCGTCGCCCCCGTGATCAGCGCTTCCCCGGGCGACGTTCTCAGAATAAATCACCCACTCCAACAATCTGCCTGTCATGTCCAGCGAGACTTGCACGGTGAACCCGTGCATGGGCATGACGAACTTATATTTTCATGGGCTCACTGTTTCGCCGGATGCCCCACAAGATGACGTGCTCGGATGATGGCCATGTCCGGCCAGGTCTTGCATTACTCGGTGAAGATTCCGCGCGATCATCCTTTGGGTCGGCATTGGTACCACACTGCTTTGGTACCACACTTATCCGCACGGCGAGCGTCACCGCCAAGTGTTGGACGAAATGTCTGGAGCGATCGTCATCGAGGGAATGGAACGTTATGCTTCCCAAGTGAGACAACTACATGAGGGTGTGATCGTTGTGCGCGGCCGTTTCATTGAGCATGATTCGAATACGGCCAAGATTACGGCACGAAGTTGAAATCCCATCCAAGGGATGTGGGGCAGCAGTCGGGCCAGTGGAAGAGATCTTTACCGTGAATGGGGCAGTTCGACCGCGAATCGAGATCGCGCCGAAAGAGCGACAGTTCTGGCGCATCGTGAACGCCTCGGCGGACCGCTATTTTGGACCTGCAACTAGAGGACAGACTTTTGAAATCGCGGCGCTGGACGGGATGCCACTCGCGTACCACGTGCCCAATGAGCCGACGCGCACCCTCGATGCCCGTTCCTAACCACCATTAGGGGGTAGGCAAGTCTTTCACACTGCGATCTCGGCGAAGGCTTCGATCTCGTTAATTTCATCATAGGTGAGGCGCAACTCTCCCGCCCGCATGACTCCCTCTGCCTGCCGCGCATTGCGGGCTCCAACGATAGCGCCGGTCACGGCGGAATGGCCCAGCGTCCAGGCAATTGCGACTTCGCCGACAGAACGGTTGTGGCGGTTGGCTATCTCTCGCATGCTCTCGGCCAGTGCCAGATTGTGAGAGAGGTTCGGTTCCGTAAAGTCGGGATGCTGTCGGCGCCAGTCATCCTTGGGTAGCTTGGCCGCGCGCTCACGAGTCATGGCGCCGGTCAGAAGACCGGAAGCCATCGGGGAATAAACAATGACCCCGATGCCTTCACTCAGACAGTACGGCAGGATCTCGTCTTCGATTTCGCGATGCACCAGCGAATACCGCGGCTGCAGAGAAGTTACGGGCGCTATGGTCTGGGCACGACGGAGTTGCGGGACATTGAAGTTAGAGACTCCAATCGAGCGCACCTTGCCTTCGCGCTTCAGGTCGACGAGCGTGGACCATCCCTTTTCCAGTTCGGATGAATCGGGGTCGGGAGGCCAGTGGATTTGATAGAGGTCAATTACATCAACGGAAAGGCGGCGAAGGCTGCCCTCAACTTCGTCACGAATTGAGTCGGCACGCAGTATTTTCTGCACGTTGCCCTTGGCATTCCCGCGCAGGCCGCACTTGGTAAAAATGTAAGGTCTGGAGCCGCGCCAGTCCTTCAAAGCACGGCCGACCACTTCCTCGGAGTGCCCCAGACCGTAGACAGCAGCCGTGTCAATCCAGTTGACGCCAAGTTCGAGCGCACGGTGAATGGCGGCGATAGATTCGTTGTCGTCCTGCGATCCCCAGGCGAACTGCCATCCCGAACCGCCGATGGCCCAGGCTCCATACCCCACTCGACTAATGTGCAAGTCAGAGTTGCCAAGTTTGCGCGTTTGCATTTAAGTCTCCTTCCAAAATCGCGGGGCGACGCCGAACTCTTGTCGCATCGGCCTCTTGCCTCCGCGTTAACTCTTTATTGACGCGGACTGAGTCTCAGCGATCCCGGCAACGTCTTCCATTCGCCGCAAAATAGCCGAGAAATCTTCTTCATCGTGGTGTGCCAACTCGTCTGAATTCACGCGAAACGCTGCTGCAGTAACAGGCATGAAAAGATGCGCATCAGCTGCCGCTCTCAGAATCAACTGGAAGTCCTTGTTCATCAGGCGGAGTGGAAATTGCGGTGTGTAATCATTGATCGCTACCCTCGCGAGCTTTCCCACATGGGCCGGCGCGATCACAGCTGTCTTTGACAAGACCTCAAGCAAACGTTCGCGATTTAAACCAACTGTTTCCCCAAGTACCACAGCCTCAGCGATGGCCTGCATGCCAATACCTAACAGCGTGTTGACTACCAACTTCATAGCTGTCCCGGAACCAGGACCACCCAGAAGAAAGTATTGCTTTGCAATCGCCTTGAATATTGGTTCAGCGGCAAGGAACAAGTCTTGGTTGCCGCCGGCCAGTAGCGTTAGGATGCCTTGTTCCGCGGCAGGAGTGCTGCCCGAGATGGCGACATCCAATACCTCGATGCCACTCTTCGCGCCCAGCCCGTGCAATTCCCGCGAGCTTTCTGGGGAGATCGTGCTCATCTCTAACACGATGGTTCCTGGCCGTGCCTCAGCAAAAACTCCCGCTGGCCCGGCGTAAACGCCGTGAACTGCTTCATCGTTCGTCAGGCAGGAAAGAATCACATCGGCAGTGCGGGCCAGTTCGAGAATGTTCTTAGCGGCGAAACCTCGCTTTGCTGCGAGGGCTTGCGCCTTGGCGAGATCCCTGTCGTAGGCGACGAGCGGGTACCCGTGATCAAGCAGCCGTTGTGCGATTCGGCTTCCCATGTTGCCCAGTCCAATAAAGCCGAGTGTCACGTTATATGCTGAAAGAAGTTTCATTGCGTCACCCTTATCTCCTGATCGCGTTCACGGACAGCTAGCCCGGGTCACTGCGATGTCAACGGACCTGACGTAGAACTACCGATTGCATTTCCCGTGCCAAAGCCACAAAACAATGGGAACACGGGAAAGTGAAGTGCGCTTGACCAAAACACACTGGCAACTCAAATCGACTGGCACTTCCATTGATGTCGCCGCCTCCGAGATCAGCAACCGGAACGCGAGTCGAGTCGAAATGCGGACGTTGATGTCAACCGCGGGACGGACATCTGGTTGCCAAAGGGCCTTTTCTCAATCGCCCCGTCGCCTCATCTTGCAGAAAATGCTTGATTAAATCGCCTTCCGGTTGATTGGAAACAAGCGTGCATTTTGACTTTCCGACCGGGAGGCGGAGACAACATGCAAGCGACCACGGTATACATCGAAAACGAACTGCACCTCGACATCCCAGCCCCAGAAAGAGAAAGTCATGAACTGGAAAGCGCTTTTTCGCGTTATCAGCCTTTGCTCCTGAGAACGGCTTATCGGTACCTGGGCAATGCGGCCGATGCGGAGGATGCGGTTCAGGACGCCCTCCTCTCCGCTTGCAAACACCTAGATCAGTTCCGAGGGCAGGCGGAAATGTCGACATGGCTGGTTGCCATCGTCATCAATTGTGCGCGAATGCAATTACGGAGAAGGCCTCGCCAGATCCACGTGTCGCTAAACGATCAATTCGGAGACGAAGAGGCGTACACGCTGTCAGAACGGTTAGTGCAGCTCGGACCAAGTCCAGAAGAAGAGTATCGAAATGCGGAACTGCACGACCGCCTCATGCAGTTCGTAGAGGAGCTTTCTCCTCCGTTGCGGAGAGCATTTCAATTGCGTGACTTGGACGGTCTCACCACCAGTGAAGCGGCACACATTCTACGGGTAGTTAATGGAACGGTGAAGGCCCAGGTCGCAAGGGCCCGCGCAAAGCTCACGCGTCTTCTTCGCCGGGCACTCGATGCAAAGCCTCATCTATCTGCGTCGGCGCGGAGAGGCGAGTAGTCAATTGCTCGGCCGCACGCATGCGGCCTCGCAGGAGAATTTCCATGTGGATCGTTCGGGTTGCGTTAGATCGTCCCTATACGTTCATAGTTTTGGCCCTGTTAATTCTTATCTTGAGTCCGGTCGTGATTTTGCGCACGCCGACCGACATCTTTCCCAACATCAACATTCCCGTCATCGCGGTCGCCTGGCAGTATACAGGCCTGAATCCGGAGGAACTGGAAGGGCGGCTCACCAGCGTATACGAACGAAACCTGACGACGACGGTCGATAACATCGAACACATTGAGTCGACCACCCTGAATGGCCAAGCGATCGTCAAGATCTTTCTGCAACCCGGTGCGAGCCTCGATACCGCGAACGCTCAGGTCACCGCCATCTCCCAGACTGCTCTGCGTCAGCTACCACCTGGAACCTTGCCGCCGCTAATCATTAATTACAGCGCATCGAGCGTGCCGATTCTGCAACTCGGGCTCAGCGGCCAGGGGCTCTCGGAGCAGCAGCTCAACGATATAGGCCAGAACTTCGTAAGACCGCAATTGGTTACGGTTCCGGGCGCGGTCATTCCCTGGCCGTATGGGGGAAAACAGCGACAAGTGATGATCGATCTGGATTCGACCCTGCTTCAGTCGAAAGGCTTGTCTCCGCAAGACGTGCTCGATGCGGTGACGGATCAGAATCTTGTGTTGCCGGGGGGCACGGCGAAGATCGATGAGTTCGAGTACGACGTGCGCTTGAACTCCAGTCCAAGAACAGTCGCCGAACTTAACCAGGTTCCGATCAAACAAGTTGGCAGCTCTACTGTGTATTTACGCGATGTCGCCAACATTCGCGACGGTTTTGCTCCGCAGACCAACATTGTGCGCCAGGACGGACATCGCGGAGTGTTGCTAAGCATCATGAAAGCGGGAACAGCTTCAACGATCAGCGTAGTGAAGGGCGTGCGAGAGCTTCTGCCGCGCGTCGCCCAGACTCTTCCTCCGCAGCTGAAAATTCAGCCGCTCGCCGATCAGTCGATCTTTGTCAGCGCGGCAGTGAGCGGAGTTATCCGCGAAGCCATCATTGCAGCCTGTTTGACAGCTTTGATGATCCTGCTTTTTCTCGGAAGCTGGCGCAGCACTCTGATCATCGGAGTTTCGATTCCGCTGTCGATCCTGACGTCGGTAATTGTGCTAAGCCTGTTGGGACAAACCATCAATATTATGACCCTGGGTGGGCTTGCCCTCGCCGTCGGCATCCTCGTGGATGATGCCACAGTCACAATTGAGAACATCGAGCGTTATTTTGAAGAAGGGCATCCGCAACGGGAAGCGATTCTCGAGGGCGCCGCCCAAATCGCTGTTCCCGCGCTGGTTTCCACACTCTGCATCTGCATCGTGTTTCTGCCGATGTTTTTCCTGGCCGGCGTTTCAAAGTTTTTGTTCGTACCGCTGGCGGAAGCAGTTGTATTTGCCATGCTGGCGTCCTACATCCTTTCCCGGACGCTGGTTCCGACGCTGGCGATGTATCTGCTCAAGGCAAAGGAACAGAGTAATGGCAAACCCGGTTTCTTTACACGCTTCCAGCGGGGATTCGAAAAAGGCTTTGAAAGGCTCCGGCTGTCTTACCAGCTGTTTCTAACCACTGTCGTACATCGCAGAGTCATTTTTATTCCCGCGTTTCTAGGTGTCTGCCTGTCGATGTTCCTCCTGGTGCCGTGGCTCGGTCAGAATTTCTTCCCGGCCAGCGACAATGGTCAATTCATCCTGCATATGCGGGTGAAGAGCGGGACGCGCATTGAAGAGACCGCCCGGGTCGCCGATCTGGTGGAGGCGTCCATTCGTCAGCAAATTCCCGCGCAAGAGATGGACAATATCCTCGACAACATTGGACTGCCTTACAGCACAATCAACTACATGCACTCTACCTCTGGACTCATTGGAGCCGGAGATGCAGACATCATGGTGTCTCTCAAAGAAAAACATCACCCCACCGCAGACTACGTTCGTGAACTGCGGCGCACATTGCCTCGCGACTTTCCCGGAACCACGTTTTATTTTCTTCCCGCGGACATGGTCACACAGGTTCTAAATTTCGGATTGCCCGTGCCGATTGATATTCAGATCGACGGAAACGACATCGAGGGCAACCGGCAAGTCGCCGAGAAAATGCTCGCCGAACTTCAGCGCGTTCCAGGACTTACAGATTTACGCATCCAGCAGCCGTTCGATTATCCGACCTACGACATTAACGTGGATCGCACCAAGGCGACTCAGGGCGCCCTCACCGAGCGCAATGTTGCCACGAGCGTCTTGAACTCGCTGAGTGGAAGTTTTCAGATTACGCCGATGTTCTTTCTCAACTGGAAGAATGGGGTGAATTACAACCTAGTCGCCCAGACTCCGCAATACCGGGTCAAGTCCCTGCAGGATCTCGAGAACACGCCTATCACAGCAGCCTCGACATCGCGGACCGGAATTCTGGCCGATGTGGCCTCGATCCAACGCGGCACCGAAATGGAGGCCGTGAGCCACTACAACATTCGCCGCATCGTGGAAATTTATGGTGCGGTTCAAGATCGCGATCTGGGTTCAGCGGGACGTGACATCAACCGCATCGTCGATGCCAATCGAGAATCGTTGCCGCGGGGAAGTTTTGTCACGATTCGTGGACAGATTCAAACCATGCGGAGCTCTTATATCGGACTGTTAGGCGGTCTGGTGTTTTCCGTCGTGCTGGTTTACCTCCTGATCGTGGTGAATTTTCAATCGTGGCTGGATCCCTTCATCATTATCACTGCGCTCCCGGCTGCTCTGGCAGGTATTGTCCTCTTTCTCTTCGTCACACATACGACACTCAGCGTGCCTGCGTTGATGGGCGCGATTATGTGCATGGGGGTTGCCACGGCGAACAGCATTCTGGTGATCACTTTCGCCAGGGAGCGCCTTCTCCAGCACGGAGACCCAATCCAAGCGGCCATTGAGGCGGGATACACGCGCTTTCGGCCAGTACTGATGACGGCACTCGCCATGATTATCGGCATGGTACCCATGGCGCTCGGCCTCGGCGACGGAGGCGAGCAGAACGCTCCCCTGGGTCGCGCCGTGATCGGAGGCCTGCTTTGTGCCACGGTTGCCACACTAGTCCTTGTTCCCGCAGTGTTCAGCCTGTTGCATAGAAAGCGCTCAGAAACCGACACAAGCACCGTAGAGACCGAGACGGAAGGAGAACCTACTCATGCTTAACCAAGGGGATATCGCAATGGAATCAAATCAGCGCGAGGCGACGATGGTCGAGCCGACGAAGATCGATCCGACCAAGGTGGCCGAAACGAGTCCAGGGGACATCTCCGAAACGAAACCTCCGCAAGGGAAGCCTCCGAGAGGTGGCCTCGTTGTTCTTGGCGCGACGGTGCTCGTGCTCGTGATTGTAGTTGTCTTTGGCATTCATTCTCGAGTCGCAGCTGAGACTCGGCTGCAGCAAGCCACTTCTCAAGCCGCAATTCCGAGCGTGAACGTCGCGCATCCGCAATCCGGAGATCGCGCTCAAGAACTGGTGTTGCCGGGCAATACCCAGGCTTTCATCGATGCTCCCATCTATGCCAGGACGAACGGGTATCTCAAACGGTGGTATGTCGACATCGGGGCCCGCGTCAGCAAAGGGCAGTTGTTGGCGGAAATCGAGACTCCGGAACTCGATCAGCAATTGAGCCAAGCGCGAGCGGAGTTGGCGACAGCCCAGGCGAACCTTAACCTTTCGCAAATCACCGCGGCGCGAGACGAGAATCTGCTGAAGACACACTCGGTCTCGACTCAGGAGCGGGACAATGCGGTCAACGGGTACGCTGCCAACCAGGCAACGGTTCAGTCGAACCAAGCCAATGTGGCGCGGCTCGAACAGCTGCAGTCCTACGAAAAGGTCTACGCGCCGTTCGATGGAATCATTACGGCTCGTGAGACGGACATAGGGGCGCTCATCGACGCTGGCGCGAACGCACCCAAAGAGTTGTTCCATATCGCCTCCATCACCAAACTGCGCGTCTACGTCGCGGTTCCGGAGGTCTACTCGGTCGCCGCACAGTCGGACGCGCCGGCAGATTTGACCCTTGATGAATATCCCGGAGAGACGTTCCACGGTACTTTGGTTCGCAACTCCGACTCGATTGATCCGGCCTCGCGCACCTTGCTGGTCGAAGTGGATGTGGAGAACGCTGGTGGCCGTCTCAAGCCGGGCGCATACGTTCAGGTTCATTTGAAAATGCCGGAGGGCACGCGTTCGCTGGTGGTTCCTGCGAATGCACTGCTTTTCCGCAGAGAAGGTTTGCAGGTCGGTGTGGTGCGCGATGGAAAGGCAGAGTTGGTCCGGGTAACGCCGGGCCACGACTATGGCGACAGCATGGAGATACTTTCCGGCCTGCAGCCAACCGACGATGTAATTCTCAGTCCCTCGGACTCGCTGACGAGTGGCACGCCCGTCCAGATCAGCGGTTCGAAGATGGGAGGAGCAGGCGAATGAAACGCTTCACACTTATTCTCGGTGCATTCTCTATGATGTTGCTCGCGGGCTGCACAGTAGGTCCCAAGTATGCGCGGCCCCACGTACCGACCGCGCCGGTAGATGCGTTCAAAGAAACGGACGGCTGGAAACCGGCGCAGCCGAGCGATCAACTACTGCGTGGGAAGTGGTGGGAGATCTTCGGCGATCCGCAGTTGAACGCACTGGAGAGTGAACTCACCGTATCGAACCAGGACTTGAAAGTGGCCAATGCACGATTCGTAGAAGCGCGGGCGATGGTTCACTTCAATCGGGCCGCGCAGTTTCCGACGATTTCCACATCGCCCGGCATCGAATCACTTCGTGATTCGGCCAACACACCTTACCTCCCGGCGACTAGTAGCACAGGCGATTTTGTGCTGCCTTTCGATGTTTCTTACGAACTTGATGTTTGGGGGCGCGTGCGCCGAACTGTGTCTGCGTCGCGGGAAGAAGCCCAGGCGACCGCGGGAGATCTAGCAACTGTAACCC
>Ga0209007_1000241_pt1 | contig 28149 bp, 19 predicted proteins | sample JacPinW_OM1H0_O2_FD_187961 | JGI IMG/M metagenome (GOLD analysis project Ga0209007, IMG submission 187961) | Forest soil microbial communities from Algoma, Ontario, Canada - Jack Pine, Ontario site 1_JW_OM1H0_O2 (SPAdes) (version 2) | ecosystem: Environmental > Terrestrial > Soil > Boreal... | reverse complement strand
ACTCCGAACTTCTATGGCTGAAAGCCGCGACCTACAAAGATTCCCCGGACTGTGTGGAGAAATCTGCCGGCAAGATGGCGGCGTTACAACGGCACGGAAAAGCGGGGCGGGGGCGCGGAAATCGTGCGAGGCCGTGTTTGAAATCTGCCGGCAAGATGCCGGCGCTACTACGGCACGAAAAGGCGGGGCGGGAGCGGGAAATCGTCCGAGGTCGCGTTTGAAATCTGCCGGCAAGATGCCGGCGCTACTACGGCACTGACTCGAAGAGATAGATACATTCTTTGCCGGGCCAAGTGTTGTAATTATTTTCGGCGGGGCCATAGGCCAAACGGACGGACTTGTAGAGTGCGCGTTGCGAGAAAATGCGGTCGATGCCGGGCAGGCCGGGGAGCGAATACCTGTAAATATTCGAGAGCGGCAAACCGCGGTCGGCGAACATTTCTATTACTTGAGCGGAGGTGGTGAGGGTGTAGCGATAATTCATGCGGCCGAGGGATTCCAAGATGCGGCGGTAAGCGATTCCGAGGCGGCTGGGGAAACCTGATGAGTCGGTGCTCTGCATAATGACGACGCCGCTCGGACGCAGAAGCTGCGCAATTTTTTCGATGACGGCTTTCGGGGAGTCCACGTGCGCGAGAAAGCCCAGGCAAATGATTACGTCGAAGGAATGAAGCACGAGATTTGCGGCGAGGAAATTCTGGTTGATGGCTTGCACGTTTTGGCGGACGGTGGGCGGGACCTGCGATTGAGCTATCGAGAGCATTTGCGTGGAGAGGTCCAGGAGCGTGAGGGTTCTTTGAGGATTTAGAAGAGGGATGGACGCGGAGCCGTCGCCGCAGCCGACGTCGAGAATGGTGGTGAATTGGCGATTGCGAAGGAAATATTGGACGGTGTCGGCGCGGATGTTGATGTTGTAGCGCCTGCGGTCGAGATAGGGTTGCGGCGATTCGAAGAGGGATTTTACTTGGTCGAGCTTGGGGCTCATGGCGCGGAAAAGGATGGGAGAGACTTCATGGAGGCGACCATTCTAATCCTGAAAGGCGCGTGTGGCGGATACAAATTCGCGCAGGCGAATTTGTGATCTTCTAGACGGATGGGAAATCTGCCGGCAAGACGCCGGCGCTACAACAGCACTGGCGGGGAGATCGTGCAGCGGCGATCGTTTCGACGGAACTTCAGCGGCTGAAGCCGCACGGATAGGGCGGCTTTTTGTCGTGGCTGAAGCCACGACCCACAATGCTTACTCCGAACTTCTATGGCTGAAAGCCGCGACCTACAAAGATTCCCCGGACTGTGTGGAGAAATCTGCCGGCAAGATGCCGGCGCTACAACGGCGCGAAAAGGCGGGGCGGGGGCGGGGAAATCGTGCACGATCGGGTTGAAACTTGATGGACAAAGTTGGGCGGTGGTGGTACATAAGCAGCGTAGTGGCCCGGGTCGGCGCGTTGTGTTGAGAGGGATGCGGTGACTTCAAGGTTGGCGAGTTCGAGTTTGGTCCTGCCGGAAAGTCTGAAGCGACTAACATTGAAAAACTTTTTTGCGCGAATGCTGGCGGCCGGCGCTGCGGCGATTTTGGTGTTGGCGGCGGGGGCGCAGGGGCGGACGCGTGCGCAGGAGCATGAGCCGCTGGGGTCGTTGAGCAGCGCGGGGGAAGTTTACGTGAACAATTCCCCGGCGCCGGCGGATGCCACGATTTTTACCGGCGACACCGTGCGCACGGGCGCGACGGGGACGGCGACGTTTACGAGCAGCGTGGAAGGAACGTTTCAGGTGCTGCCGGGGAGCCAGATTGCGTTCAATGGCGGCGACCAATATGCGGCGGAGCTGCAGGCGGGCGCGGTGGTGGCGAGTTCGCAACGAGGGCCGCAAGGGTTGAGCGTGCGCGCGGGAAGTTATACGGTGGTGGGGGCGACGGAAGGCGAACTGTCGAGCGCGAAGATCGAGCGCGAGGCGGATGGGTCGTTTGCGGTGACGTGCCTGGGCGGCAGCATGATTCTGGTCCCGGCGGGAGAAGGGACCAGCGGGCTGTTGATACAGGCGGGACAGATGGTGGATATTTCGGCGAAGGGGAAATTGTCGGCGGTGAAAGAGGCGGCGGTAGCGCCTGCGCCGGCAGCGGCGGGGGAAACGCCTTCGACACCTGCTCCGGCCCCTGCGCCGACTTCCACGGGGATTAGTAACACTACAAAATGGATTATTGCCGGAGTGGCCATTGCGGGCGGAGCAGGGGCGGCGTTAGCGCTAGCGGGCGGGCACAAGTCTAGTTCAGTGAGTCCGTCGGATCCGTAGAAGATTTGGTCTTCCTTCCTGATGAAACAAAACTATTAGACTAATTTCGGCGCACGTTTGCGCGCGGAGGTGCGTGCGGATGCGCGTTCGCGCTTGCTTGAGACGCTTGCAGGGATGTAGGTCAATTGCGAATGCACGTGTGGAGCTGGGCGCGGGCGGGATTGCGGCGTTAGTTTGCGTGTGTGGATTGCAGGCGGAAGGTTACGGTGATGGATTCGGTGGCTTCGACGGGCTGACCGTCGAGAGAGGTGGGTTTGTAGCGCCATTGGCGGACGGCGTTAGCGGCGGCGGCGACGAGGAGGGGCGGGCCGGACATTTGGTCGATGTCCTGAATGGTGCCGTCACGGGCGATGATGGCGTGCAATTTTACGACGCCTTCGATGCGCTGATGCTGGGCGTCTTCAGGGTAGGTGGGCTCGACGCGAGAAATTAGCTGGCCAATTTGGAGGCTGGCGCCTTGTTTGGAGATTTGAGATTTCAGTTCTGGTGGGACACGGATCGAGGGGAAAGGGCTCGCGTTTACGGAAACTGTGGCTTTGACGACTTCGGTGGCGGCGGTTGGCGCTGGCGACGATGCGTTTGCGGGCGCTGGAGGTGGCGCGGTCTTCGCGACAGAGCTTGGCGCGTTTGACGACGGCGAGGTTACTGCGGCGTTTGGCTGCGCTGGTGGCGGCTGGGCTGCGTTGCTTGTTGACGAGGAGTTTGAGGCAGGGGACGAGATGATCGAGTTGGGCTGAGAAGTGTGCGGATCGCGCGGGGCAATGTTTGGCGGCGCAGCGTTATTCACAGCGAGGCTGGGCTTGTTGGATGAAGCACCAGCGGCGTTGGACGCTGCGAGACTTGGATTATTGGTGCTCGGCGCGGTGTTGTTCGCGAAGACGCTCGGCGGCGCGGCGGACGAAGGAGTGGCGGCGCGTTTTGCGGCGGCGGATTTTTCCGGCGCGCTTGAGGCGACATTTCCGGTGTTGGCAACAGTCGGGCGCGGAGTCTGCGACGCGGGCTGCGACGATACGGTCGTGGCATGCTGGGTCGGCGACGAGGCGGTATTCGCATAAGAGGATTGCGAGCCGGGCTGCGGCGACGAAGTATTGGTGTGCAATGCGGGCGGCGTCGCGATATTCGCCGAAGTTTGCGATGCGGGCAATACGGGCTGTGTTGAGTTGGGCGGCGGAGTTTGCGATGCGGGCTGCGTCGCCGTCGGATTTGCGGTTTGCTCGGGCGAGGCGGTTGCGGCATTTGTTTGGGGCAGACCGGCGCCTGGGACGGGAGCGTCGGTCTGGGCCGAAGTAGCTCCGGGATTTTCGGGGGGCTGCGATGAATCGGATTGCTGGCTGACGAATTTATCAAGGATTTGTTTTCGTCCGCTTGGACCGGCAGCGATCCAGCCGGCGGCGAACGAGATTAGAACGACGACGAGGATGGCAGCGGCCAGATTTTTCCAGTTAAGGGACCGGGTGCTTACGAAGCTCTCTGAAACGGACGCGGATGAAGCATCTTGTGCCGCAATTTCCTGAGAGTCCTCTGCTTGCATAATGGCTTCTCGCGCGATGCCCTCTCGGCTGTTGGGTCGATCCGCCGCGGCGTTTACGCCGAGCGATTCAGCTATCGGCCAATCAGGAAGATCCGAAGCGGTAGCGGATATCTCACGCGCGGCAATTTTTCGATCGTCTGTTCGAGCAGGCAGATTCATCGTTCCGGAATCAGGCGGTACACTCGGCGCGACAGGCTTAGCGGCGGGACGATTCTGAACCTCCGGCGTTGCAGACGAGGCTGCGGGCGTAACAATCTTTTCCTTGTCGGCTCCAAGCCGAGCGACATCTGTGTTGGGCTGGGCGGCTTGTGACGGCTTCTGAATCGTCGAAGCCGGCGAGCGAGCGTCGACGGGCTTTTGGACTGCTGTCGGCGTAGCGTTGACACCGCAATTGGATGATTTCCCGGGTAACTCAGCTTGTCTCGGAGAAATATTATTTACGGGAACATCAGCGGACTTTTGGACGATGCGAGGCGGAACATTGGCGACCGGGGATTTCGCGGCGGAATCCGGTTCTTTCGGAGAAGCGGGAGCAACTGAAATATCTTTGGGGCTTTGGGCGCTCGGTGGTGCAACTCCATCAGCTGGAATCTTGGAAACGAAGTCTGGTTTCTGATTGGAGATTTGCGCGGTCTGAGAGCCGGAAGAGTGCGGCGACTTGAGCACGGCGGCGGGCGGCATCTCCACTAACCGGTCTTGCTTGCGCGTGTCTGCTGCGGGCTTCAGGACGGACTGACCGGGACCAGCTTGTTGCGGCTGGCGAAGATCCTGGCGCGAGGGAAATTCCACGGCGACCCACTCGCGAATTTTCAGCCGGGCTTCTTCGGGCAAGTTGTCGAATTGGATGCCCGCATCTTTTCTTGATTCTCCGACCCACACAATGTTTCCACTGGTTTCGACTTGATAGCCGGACTCAGGGATTTTGAAACTCAAATTAGGAATGCGATCGGGGGACAAACTTGTGACGGCCTGGATGTACATGCCATCTTCGCCGAGATTCAGAATGATGCCGCCGTTGGAGTCGCCGAGGTCAAGGTATTCGAGCGAGAGAACACGACGGCGTGGTTGAGAACGGCGTTCCGGGACGGGTGCAGCGCTGGTGGCTTGCGGAAGTTCGTCCGCAACAACCGGCGGTGGCTGGACGGCAGGTTTCGGCCTAGCACTTTTCGATCCGACGAGGAAAAGTCCGGGATCGGCAAATATCGATTTCAGAATTTTGTCTTCGGGAACGGCACCAGGAGTACTCGGTTGAGAAGCAGCGATCGCGTTACGGACGGTGTCATGCGTTGAGGGAAGATCCGGCCGCACAGGCTCTTGCGAAATCCAATTCCGTATTTTGGCGCGAGTATCTTCCATCAAATCTACAAAGCGAACGCCCGCCTCTTTTTGTGATTCCGCAATCCAGGCTACTTCCCCGCTCGTTTCAATCCACTCCTTGGAGTCGGGGAGCTGAAAGCGCATTTTCGCTACGGCGCCGACGGCCAGAGTGAGAGTTCCGGTGGGCGCAAAAACCAATCCGTTTTCGCTGATGTTGAAGACGAAGCCGTAGTTATTCGCGCCAAATTTTACAAAGGCTTGGGGCGTGACAGGGGTGCGCGCATGGAGACGCCTTTCTCCAATAGCGAGAGGTTTCTCGGCTTGCCGGTGGTCCGACATGACGTCCTTTGCGCGCACTGCGACGAGCGACACTGTCAGGAGGAATCGCCCATTGACCGGTTATTTGAACGAGTATACGCCGGGGTTAAAGCGGCTTACAAGGCAAGCAAGACATTGTGTGTTTAATTTCCGACTAGCAAGGTGCAAGGGTTCAATCAGATGCACAAAGCCATTGACATTATGTGCATGCAGGCATATATGTCGAACAGCTAGGTATCGTTATGACTGACGATAGAACGGATTTCTTGAAGGGTACGCTGGACATGCTGGTGCTGAAGGTGGTGGCACTGGGGCCGAACCACGGATACGCGATTGCTCAGCGCCTGAAGCAAATCTCCAAGGATTTTTTTCAGGTGCATCAGGGCTCGTTATATCCGGCGCTGCATCGTTTGGAAGATCGGGGCTGGCTGCACGCCGAATGGAAAGAGTCTGAGACTGGGCGGGAAGCGAAATTCTACTCGCTTACGAAAAAAGGCCGAGAGCAATTGGAAACCGAAGTTCGGAAGTGGGAGCGGCTGTCCGATGCCGTCGCTCTGATACTGCGAGCCGCAGAGTCAGGTGCAAAATGATGTGGTGGTTGCATCGGCTGGTCCACAAATCGCGGAGCGAAAACCAACTCGATAAAGAACTGCAATTTCATCTCGAACGGCAAGTGGATGATTACGTGAAGACTGGCCTGCCGACGGAAGAAGCTTGGCGGCGGGCGCGGCTGGAATTTGGCGGAGTTGATCGTGTGAAGGAAGAAGTTCGCGATACGCGTTGGGAGACACGGTTCGATAACCTTTGGCGGGATTTTCGATACGCGTTTCGGAGTCTGGGCCGAGACAGGCGCTTCGCTGTGATTGCTATCTTTGCGCTGGCTCTTGGGATTGGCGCGTCCACTGTAGTGTTCAGCCTTGTCTATAACGTATTTTTCGATGCCCTCCCTTACAAAGACTTCAACAGATCTGTTGTTTTCGCAGTGCATAATTTAACTGATAGTAGCGGCTCGAAAGATCGCGAGTTCTTCAGCCCCGCCGAAGTGCGCGCATTTCGCGAACAGAATCAGGTGTTTGAAGACATTATCGGCTACGCCTTGATGCGCCCAACGTACGACGCCGGTAAGTCGATCCGTTTTTTCCCCTTCGGCGCGGTCGTCACAAGCAACACATTTAACTACCTGGGTATTCCGCCACTAATGGGCCGCGCGATATCAGAGGGGGATGTAACGGCTGATGCTCCAGCCGTGTTCGTTATGAATTACCGGTTTTGGCAGAGGGAGTTTGACGGTGATCCTGGAGTTCTCGGCAAGGTTTTTGTTCTGAACGGCAAGCCGACAACACTTATCGGAATCATGCCCGCGCAGTTCAACGCGTTTAGCGCGAATTTTTGGATTCCGGTCCCCTACGACCAAGCAACATCGGGTGGGTACCAGTTACATCTGATGGGACGCCTAAAACCCGGTGTCAGCGTGCAGGCTGCTGGAGCGGACCTCGATTCGATCGCGCACCGCGCGCATAAAATCAAGCCCGACGAAATTTCTCCGGAAAATAAATTCGCAATTGTGGCAGACACACTGCTCGACAGCCTTATCGGAAATTTCAAGAAGGCGCTTTATGCTTTGCTCGTTGCTGTGTTGCTACTACTTTCCATCGCTTGCAGCAACGTTGCAAACCTGTCGCTGGCCCGTGCCAGCCTTCGAGAACGAGAAATAGCCATGCGGGTCACACTGGGCGCAACCCACGGCCGCCTGATACGGCAGTTGCTGGTGGAAAGTTTCGTACTCGCGAGCGTGGCTTCCGGAGTTGGCTGTGTGTTGGCCTACTTCGGTCTAAAAGTAGTAGCCGCACTGATTCCCGCCGGAACGCTTCCCGAGGAAACCGTGATTCGCATGAATGCACCGGTCCTACTTCTGGCCCTGGGCATCACGATCGTGACGGCTGTCCTGTGCGGCCTTGCGCCCGCGCTCCACGCCGTACGAGGCGACTTGCAGCCGCGTCTCACGGGTAGCGACAAAGGCGTTGGACAGAGTTTCCGGCACGGTAACCTTCGCGCGGGCCTTGTGGTCAGCGAAATTGCGCTGTCGATCGTCTTACTGATCGGCGCTGGTCTTTTGATGCGCAGCTTCCTCGTTCTTACACGTGTGGACCTCGGGTTCGATCCGAAGAATGTTCTCTACTTTGTGCTGAACCTTCCGCCGACTTACAACACGGATCTAGCAGGCTCTTTGCAAAGGAAAAACGCACTGACGCGTCAACTCCTAGAGCGAATGCAAGCGCTCCCGGGCGTTACTTCCGTTGCCGAGTTCGCCGACCCACCACCGCTGGAGTACGAGGTGAGCGACACAATTATCCTCGGCAAACCTCATGCGGACCGTCGGGAGACGCAGTTTGAAATGTGCAGCGAGGGTTATTTTCAGACGCTAGGACTGCCGTTGATTCGAGGACGGTTCTTTTCCGAAGACGATGTGTCTAGGGCTCGAGACGTGATGGTCGTAAACGAAGCGTTTTCCCGGCAGTACTTTCCTAACGAGGATCCCCTGGGCCACAAGGTCAAATTGGATATTTTTGACCGACCGTATTTTGCCGCGGCCGCGCCGCATGAAACTTATTTCGAGATCATTGGGATCGTTCACGACTACAAGACACGCAGCTATAACAACCCATCCTGGCGGTCTTTCCCCCAAGCTTTCGTCCCTTACAGCGTTGCGGGATTCAACTGGCGAACCTTCATGGCCAGGACATCCGTCAATCCCAGCTCGTTACTGAGGAACATGGCTCAGGAGGTCCGGGATCTCGATCCAGGCGTGCAGATCTCGACTTCTGGCACGCTTGAAGCTTCGCTGCAAGAGTTCTACCGTGGACCCCAATTTGAACTTGTAGCGCTAGCATCGTTTGCGATCATCGGACTGGCCCTCGTGGTCATTGGTGTGTTCAGCGTGATGGCTTATAACGTTTCGCTGCAAACACACGAGATTGGCGTGCGCATGGCGCTCGGGGCGCAACAAGGCAGCATTTTGAAGATGGTGCTTGCGAGGGGAATGGGCTTAGTTGCTGCGGGAATCGTAATCGGTCTCTTTGCCAGCTACGCACTTACGCGGTACCTCGCCAGCCAGGTTTGGGGTATCTCCACCACTGACCCGTGGACTTTTGCTGCGGTGATAGCGCTGATTGTGTTTGCCGGCGTTGCGGCGTGTTTGCTGCCGGCATGGCACGCTGCCAGAGTTGATCCGCTGGTGGCGCTGCGTTACGAATAATCTATCTTAGGTTAGTTGCGCTTTGATTCCGCGCTCCAGACTACTTCCCCGCTCGTTTCAATCCACTCTTTGGAGTCGGGGAGCTTAAAGCGCATTTTTGCGACGGCGCCGACGGCCACTGCTATCGCGAAATCAACTTCTCCGCTAAGCGCTGCGAGCTCAGGCGGTCGTTGCAACACTATCTCTACGCACCAGATCCGACAATCCTTCCCCTAGAGCGCAGATCCGCCGGCCTGAACTCGATCAGAACCCGGCCAGGGTAGTGTTCCGTTTGACTTGACGCTCGGCAACCATCTTAGCTTTTGAGACTCAAGCAGGTAGAGTTTGCGCATTTATCAGGCGCGAACATCTCTTCGACGGGGAAAAACTTCTTCTTTGCCGACACTCATGATAGGGTGTCGCCTCGATTTGGATGCCTAGGCAAATGTAAAAATTTGACGGTGCTCATCAACGAGGCGCCTGTTTAGGGCGATGCACATGAAACGACGATCCTTTTTGAAGAAATGCGGGGCAGCAGCACTTGTGCCACTCACCTCTCGCGGGCTATTCGCCCGGTCCAGCTTTCGCCGCCAACGTCCATCTGACGCAGGGTGGCCTTCCAAAGAAGCATGGAAGCGGCTCAACGACGCGGTCGGTGGGAATTTGCTTCCTGTAGATTTTCCGATTACCGCGTGCACCTCGGGTGGGGAAAGCGCCGATTGCAAGAAAGTTTTGGAAAGTCTGAAGAACCCCTACTACATCGGCGACCAACCCGGCCTCACGCAGACTTTGGGTTGGGTTGACGCATGGACCACCAAGCCAAGTGTTTACGCTGTCGCAGCGAGAAATGCCGATGATATTGCCGCTGCGGTGAACTTTGCGCGCGAACACAATTTGCGCCTCGTGGTCAAAGGCGGCGGCCATAGCTATCAGGGTACTTCGAACGCGCCCGATTCGCTGTTGATATGGACTCGGCACATGCATGACATCGAGATGCACGCCGCCTTTGTGCCGCATGGATGTGAAGGCAGTCATGCACCGCAGCCAGCAGTGACTGTGGGCGCGGGAGCGATTTGGATGCAGGCTTACGACGCTGTTACCACCAAATCCGGCGGCTACGTACAAGGCGGGGGTTGCACGACGGTTAGCGTGGCCGGGCTCATCCAAAGTGGCGGGTTCGGGAGCTTCTCGAAGCATTACGGGCTCGCAGCGGCTGGTTTACTCGAAGCGGAGGTTGTCACCGCCGACGGCAAGATACGCATTGCCAATGCGTGTACAAATCCGGATTTGTTTTGGGCACTGAAAGGGGGCGGAGGAGGCAGCTTCGGTATTGTGAGCAAATTGACGCTGCGTGTGCGGGACCTGCCGGAGTTTGCGGGAGGCGCGCATGTCAGAGTCAAGGCTGCGTCCGATGACGCGTTTCGGCGCCTGACTCGGCAGTTCGTCAACTTCTACCGGGAAGCGCTTTTCAACGATCATTGGGGAGAGCAGGCTCACGTCGCGCCCGACAACACCCTTGAAATTAGTATGGTTTCCCATGGACTAGACACGCAGCAATCCCAAAAGATCTGGGAGCCGTTCCTGGATTGGCTGACGCGGTCGCCAGGCGATTATTCCATGGGATATGAGCCCAGGATCGGCAGCATTCCGGCAAGGCATTGGTGGGACGTCGAATGGCGCAGCGAGCGTCATCAGCATGTTTTCATAGCAGACTCGCGCCCCGGTTCCGGAGTCAACAACGTGTGGTGGACAGGCGACGGCGAACAAGTAGGCTTCGTGATATACGCCTATGAATCGCTTTGGCTGCCGGCGTCTTTGTTGCAAGGCGATTCGCAGGAGCTACTGGCCAATGCACTATTTGCAGCTTCCCGACAAGCCGAAGTTGAGCTTCATTTTAATAAGGGCTGGCGGGAGCGCCGCAGGAAGCCATCGAAGCTGCGAAAGATACAGCCATGAATCCCGCAGTATTGAACGCGTTTGCTCTTGCGATTGTCGGGGACGACCAGGGGCCGGCTTATCCCGGTATTCCCGATCATGAGCCTGACGTATCGAAGGGCCGAAAGGCCGCTAATACAGTGCGCCGTTGTATGAGCGAATTGCGCGCGATCGCCCCGGATGGTGGCGCGTACGTGTCGGAGAGCAATTTCTTCGAGAGCGAGTGGCAGCGTTCCTATTGGGGGAGCAATTACCCACGCCTTGCGGCGATAAAAAAGAAATACGATCCGACTGGGTTGTTTTTCGTTCATAACGGCGTCGGCTCAGAAGAGTGGAGCGCAGACGGATTCACAAAACTGTGAACTTGTGCGGCGATTGGTAGTGTCAGTGCCTGGTAGTCCGATTAAGGCTATCTGCACGCAAAGATTATTCGTATCGCAAGGCGATCATGGGATCCACGCGACTGGCGCGTCTTGCGGGGAGATAGGTGGCGAGCAGGGTTACGCCGCTTAATATAATTGCTACCAGAACGAGCGTAACTGGGTCCCAGGGTTTTACACCGAAGAGCAGGCTGCTCATCAAGCGCGTAAGCCCCAGCGCGGATGCGACTCCGATAATCACTCCCACGAGCGCGAGTTGCATCCCTTGGATTACGACCATGCGGCGAACCTGTGTTGGGCTGGCTCCCAGCGCCATGCGCACGCCAATTTCCTGGGTGCGCTGCTGCACGGAATACGCCATCAAACCGTACACGCCGATGGCTGCCAGCAACAGCGCCACACTGGCGAAAATCGTCAGCAGAGTCATGTAGAAATCGTTTCTTGCGGTGGATTCGCTGACTACTTGTTGCATGTTGCGGATGTGGGCTACCGGCAAGCCACCGCTGGCTTCGCGTAGCTCGCGCTGAATGTCCGTGCTCAGGCTGAACGGCTGAAGTTTTGTGCGAACCAACCACATGATTGGGCCGATCCGATTGTTGAGCGCCATTACGCCATCATTTACCTGCGAAATAGGAACGTACATGATGGGGTCGAGCCGCTGCTGACTCAATGCGTATTGGCGGACATCCCCGACAATGCCGACGACCTGGCGCGGCGGTTCTTCGAATTCTGGACCGACGCCTTTCCCGATGATGATGAGCGCGCCGAGGGCGTCACCTTTGGGCCAGAATTTCTTCGCCATGGCTTCGTTGATCACAACGACGCGGGCCGCGGAACCATTATCCTGATCGGTGAACGCGCGGCCTTTGACCATCGGAATGCGGAAAACGTCGAAATAGCGGGGTGAGATTGAAATCCAACCAGCTCCTCCGGTGTAAGGGCCCTCGGTGGGCGCTTGCCCCACGATGTTGAAGGGGAGGCCAAAGCCTCCTTCAAGCGGGAGGCAGCAGGTTAGGCCTGCAGCGGTTACTCCCGGCAGGCTTTCGACACGCTGCCGGCCCGCGCGCTCGAGTTGATCGACTCCTGCAGCCTTTTCGAAGCGGCTGCCGGTGAGCGACATCTCCATGGTCAAAACGTTTTTCGGATCGAAGCCCGGATTCACACCGCGAAGCGCGCCGAACGTGCGTATCAGTAAGGCAGCGCCGACCAGCAAAATCAGCGCGAGCGCCATTTCCGTAATCACGAGTATTGAGCGCGCTTTGTTGTGGCGAAGGCCGCTTCCTGTTCGCGAGCCGCTCTCACGCAGGACGACGCTCAAGTCGGATCGCGAAGAGCTTAAGGCAGGAACTAATCCGAACAACACGCCGGTGACAACCGCCGAAACAAAAGTGAACACAAGTACGCGCCAGTCAAGAGCTACTCCAGTCCCGTTTTCTCCGATACGCGGAATGTCGCCGGGGTTTATCGAAAGAAGGGCGCGTACACCGAGATAACCGAGCACGAGTCCGAGGAGGCCTCCAGCCAATGAAAGCAGCAGGCTTTCTGTGAGCAACTGCCAGATTATGCGCGCGCGTCCTGCGCCGAGAGCGGCGCGAATGGCGATTTCGCGTTTGCGGATCGTGGCTCTGGCGAGCAACAGATTCGCAACGTTTGCGCACGCGATTAGCAGAACGAAGCCAACCGCGCCGAAAAGCAGGAGCAGACCGAGACGGACGTCGCCGACCACGCTGTCTCGAAGAGGGATCGCCGTGAAACCTTCACCAGGCCCCATTGCCGACGAATTGGGAAATTTTTGTTTGAACTGTTCCGCAGCCATTTTCATTGCGGCTTGCACCTGCGTTAGCGTGATGCCGGGCTTCAGCCGGGCCGTCGCTCGCAAGTAGTGGCCTTGATCGATGCTGTTGGGGTCGGGCTTAAGGGGCAGCCAGATGTCACTCTTGGGATCGCTCTCGAATGTGGAACCGAGCACGCCGATTACGACGTAGGGATCTCCTCCGAGGTCGATGGTGCGGCCGATGATTGCTGGATCCGCGCCGAAGCGGCTGCGCCACAATCCGTTGCTGATTACGGCGACCGCAGGACCTCCGGGGCGATCTTCTTCGGCGTTGTATGGCCGGCCTAATGCCATCGGCGCGCCAAAAACGCGGAAATAGTCGGACGAGGCGTGAATGCCTTTGAGCTGTTCGGGGCGATCTCCACCGGTAAGGTTTATTCCTGGGCCGGAAAAATCGTAGGCCGCAACGGAATCAAAAACCTGGGTTTGCGCGCGCCAAATATTGAATTTTGGAATCGAAGTAAAGTCGCCGTTTCCGTTCTTTGAGCTCAGTTCAAGTTCCACCAGACGGTCGGGATTCGGATAGGAAAGCGGCTGCAAGAGTACGCTGTTGACCACAGAAAAAATTGCAGTGTTGGCGCCGATGCCAAGCGCCAGGGTCAAGATGGCGACGGCCGCAAAACCAGGACTCTTGGCCAGACTGCGCAAGCCGTACCGAACATTCTGCAGAAAAGTTTCCATTATGCGCTCCAGCCCCGTTGCGCAGTGTATGCGCGGGCACCGAGGGCGTCAACTGCGACAAAGGTTCGCGCTAAGGAAAGGAAAAGCGGCTTTAGCGTCGGTCTCACGTCTACATAGCTGATCGGCTTGCGATGCGGCTATGTTGACGGATGCTTCAGGATTTCCGCCAAGGCTTGCAAGCGCTTGGAATCAGCGGGACTTTTCGCGGTGTTGGCACTCTTATCCAGGGACGGCGCCATCCGCTTCAACTTCGCGAGATCGCTCTTGCTCATGTGCGAAGTTTCGGCGGCATCGATAGCTGCGCGCAGAGCTGCAATTCGATCGACGGGCAAAGCCTGCGAGCGCTCCAACTGATCCACGTAGGCCTTGGCTACGACCAATTGCGCGGGCCAATCGATCTTCTGCTGGTCCTGAACGTTCAACTCGGAAACACGAACCGTTTTCGCTGCGTCGATTTCATTTTGGGTAAGAAACTTCGTTGGCGTCAATTCAAAGACGTCGAGGCCGCGCGCGATTTCCGACCCGTAGATGTTGCCGTTGTACCAATAGGCCGACCAATCGCCGCCCAGAATGAGCGTCTTTGGATCGATCGGACCGCGGTCGAAGTAGGCAATCTCAAATGGATGCGCGGCGTCGGTGAAATCCATGACCGAGATGCCGCCCTGGTACCAAGCCTGCACTTCGATATCGCGTCCCGGAACGGGTACGAGCGAGCCGTTGTGCGCGACGCAATTTTCCGTGTCGCTTTGCGCGGCGGGGAGTTTGTAGTAGCTGGCGAAGGTTAGCTTGTCGTCTTTCAGGTGGAAGATGGCGTCCGCTCCCCACTTGTTGGGGTCGTTCGGACGGCAGCGCGCGCCCAAGCCGCCACCCCACTCGTCGGTAAAGACCACTTTCTTCCCATCGTTCGAGAACGAAGCTGAGTGCCAGTAAGAATAGTTCGGATCGTTTACGGCGTCGACGCGTTTCGGATGCACGGGATCTTTGATGTCGAGGAGAATGCCGTTACCCGAACATGCCCCGGCCGCGAGGCCGATGGCGGTGTACACGGTGATGTCGTGGCATTGGTTGGAGTCGGTGGGCTTGGCTTCTGCTTTGTCATGGCTGCCGCCGTTGTTCAGGCCGTTGAGCGCGCCGGTGCGCGGGTCGATAAACACGCGAGGGCTGGAGACGACTTTTGCATCCTGCGGCGAGGCTACGGGAACCTTGATTACTTCGATGCGAAACAGCGCGGTGTTGGGATCTTTGTCAGGCGCTTCGTTAGAGCATCCAGCGAGTTCTTCCGGTTGACGGACGAAGGACGTTCCGGAGACATAGATATAAACGTTGTTCTTGTCGTTGGGATCGAGCACCAGCGTGTGCGTGTGCGAGCCGCGGCAGGTCTGCACGGCGGCGACTTGTTTGGGATTTTTGATGTCGGAAATGTCGAAGATCCTCACGCCGCGAAAGCGGTCTTTTTGCGCCGCTGGCGGACGACGTTCCTTCTCATGCCCTGGGAGTGGTGGAGGCTCCGGGGGAAAACCTTGCGTGCCGCAATCGAGGCGACCGTTGGGCATCTCCACCGACATAAAGAGCAGGTTTTTGTAAACCGAGACATCGCCCTGGCCGCCGGGGCATACCATGGAAGTTAGCAACGCGGCTTGCGCGGGATTGGAAATGTCGTAGATATTGACGCCGTAAAAGTTGCCTTGGAAAAGGTGGTCGCCCTGAAAGGCGAGGTCGGAGTTGGCGAAAGCGAGTTGCGCGATCTCGAGCTGAAGGGATTTCGGCATCCTCGAGGCCATATTACCGATGCCGAGCTGGCGAACGGTCTTCTCCACTTTCGGATCGTCAGGATCCGAGGTGCCGAGTTGGAAGGCTTCGGGCTTCTTGAGCAGCAGCAGGTGCTTCATGCCCATGGACGCTTCGCCGGCATCGTACATTCCGGGGGTCAGCTTGTAGCGCGGGTCGTTTACGTCTGAGCCGGTCATGCCTAGAGGAAGCGGAGGAGCCGGCTTGGGGGCAAACGGATTATTGGCGTCTGCGTCCGGCGCCTTGGCGGCATCGGGCGCAGGCGTTGCGGACGGAGGCGTCTGCGTCTGAGCCTTTATCTCGCTGACACTGAAACAAAAAACAATCGCGCCCACCGCGGCGAGACGGAAAGCAATACGCTGCACTCGGTTCATCATTTCTCCTTTGATTTCTTGTCCAACATGGACTGCATAATCCTGATCTCGGCGCGTTGCCCGCTGTCCACGTCGGTGGCGAAATTGAACACGTCGGCGTCTTGTCCTGCGCCGGGCGAGTCAAACAAATCCTTCACCATTATCAGCGCGCCATTGTGGTGCTGGATCATTCCCAGCAAAAATAATTTGTCGAACTCGGCGCCCCTGGCGTTGCGGAGCGCATCCATTTGCTCGGGAGTGAGCATGCCGGGCATCAGCGGCATCGATTGACCGGACTTATCCATATCGGGCATTCCGGGCATGGCCACGGAAACGGGTTCCCCGCGAGCGGCTAGCCAGCGGCGCATCAGCTTGATCTCGTCAGACTGCGAGCTGCTGATTCGCGCTCCCAGCGAGCGCAAATCTTTATTTTCGGTGTGCGACGGAATCAGCGCGGTCATTTCCACGGCTTGCGCATGATGCATGATCATGCCTTGCATGAACTCGACATCGGCGTGCGACCATTGCGGCGGGGTGGCTCTCGTTGAAGGCGGCAGAGTTTTGGTCGGCTTCCCTGGGGCGCCCGGTTGCACTACGACCGGCGCAGAGGCGGAGTCAGGCTGTTGTGCGTTGGCGGGGAAAGAAATGAAACCTGCGCTCAGGGCGATGATCATGCTGCAGAGCAACGCAGATCCTCTCGTACGGCGGAGGATGTGCTTGCGGCTCGAACAGTAACAATTCCACGGTGCATCGCTAAACATTCTTAGTTTTCTCGTACAAAAGCCGGCGACAAATCACGAGACGCAGAAATGCAGCCCACTCTCAAAATCTTCCAGGAATTACTACCAAATCCGGGCAGGCGGGCATAGCCTGAGGAGCCGCATGCGACCGCCTACAGAATATCACTTGCGGCGTCTTTTGCCGAACCGTTCGTGGATGCAGTGCAGAACTTATTTGGGCAGGAGCGACACGCGAGCGATCCAGATTGTGCCGGCTAGCTTGTTGTCGAATTTGTGGCTGGCGGGACGGGCGACTCTTACGATTAGAAGACGAGTAGTGGCTGGGGTTTTAAATTCCAATTGGTGCAACGACCAATCGGACGTGCCGATTACGTTTTCTGTGGAGACAGAAAATCTCGCCAGAGCGGGCGCGGCGGCCTTACCTGTCGTGACATCTACAAGTTCTGCGGGATCGTAGGCGTCTTGTAGGACGAACCTGGGACCGGTATCGGTGGTGATTCCCTGCGCGCGCACGTAGACGGAAAATTTGTATGAAGTGTTGGGCGTGACGGGGACGTATTGAAGGACGTGAGCGTATTCCAGATTCTGAGTGCCGTCGAAATCGATGCGCAGGGATTTGCCGCCTTCAAAGGTTGTGGATGCGTCCACGGTAACAGTGGCACCCTGCACGGGCATGATGCGCCAATCGAGACCGCCGTTTAGCGGCACGAATGCAAAATTTCCGTTAGTGATTGAGTTGGACTTGGATTCGCGAGCGCCGATTTGCTGGGGGAAACGAATGGAGAGGGCGGTCCAGGCTTCGGCGAGATGGTCCACGTCCTTGTGCTGGATCAACGCGTCGAGGTAAGGGAAGGTACGCGCGGGATCGAAGGGTGAGTTTAATTTGAGCAGGGTGGCCCAGGTTTCGGCGGCGGGATCCATGCGATTGTTCTCGACTTGGAAATCGAGATAGTCGAGCAATACGGGCGCGCTAAGCGGGAGCATTTCTTGCAGGATTTGCTGGTTGTCACCGGTCGCGTTGGCGGCGAGGGAGAATACCTGACGTTCCTTGCTAGGATCTTCGAGCAGGACTTCCTTCAGCGACTGGAGTGCGTCGGAAATTTTTCCGCTGCGGACGTAGAAGTTTGCGATTTTCCAAGTGATTTCCGGGGAGTTGGGAAAAAGGCCGTGTGCGCGCGTGAAGGCGCGGAGTGCGTCATTTTTGCGGCCGGCCCATTCATAGGCTGATCCGAGATCGGCCCAGTAGAAGGCGTTATACGGGCTTAGTTCTGTGGCTTTCTCGGAGAGGCGCATGACTTCGCTGGGATTCCCGCCCGTGGCGTACATGTGAGTGAGGGTGGCGAGAGCGTCATAGTACTGAGGGTTTCCCGGGTCCCACTTGATGGCGGTTTGAATGGCTTGAGGAGTGCTTTTTCGAAAGTACCAGGCTGCAATTCCCTGCCGGGCGGCGAGATATGTACAGTAGAGCAGGCAGATAATGAGGAATGCGCGCACAGGCAAGTTCAACGTATATTTATCGCGCAACTTTCTTCCCCGCGTTGAGTTTAGACATTGCGAGTTTGGCTTGTGCGGCGGACGTTAACACTCCCGAAATGCAGGCGTGGGAAACTTCCACGGCTCAAGTGACGCCAAGCGAGACACAATATCACCGGCGTTGGCGTTCAAGATGGGAATGTTAGTGGAAGGAAATATGTCTGATCGAAGGACTTTTCTAATTGAGGGTGTTTTGGTGCTGGGAGGAATTAGTGCGGGGACTTTTACCCCGCTGGAGGCGGCAATGAACGTGCGAGGGCGGCGAGAGTTTTTGACGGCAGTGTCTCCGGCTGTGGGAGCGGCGGGAGCTGCGGCACAGGATCCGGTGGTGGGATTCGGATGGGAAATTGTGAACATTAATAATAATGGCGCGGACGTTTTCTTTGAAGTGCGCGACACGATGGTGCTGAACTCGATCAATATTGACGTGTCGTTCATGATTACCAGCGCGCCGACTCAGGCTGGCTTTGCAGAAATATTGTGCGACGGAGGCGTTTCGCGCGGAGCCAAGCCGACTTTCAATGCTCCTCCCGCTGCGTATTTGAATCTGCCGCCGAGCGCAAATTTTGGAGAATTGACGCCACACAATCCCAATAAATTGAACATTGGATTGGGAGGAGTGGTTCAAGATTTATTTTTCAACGTGATTTTGAAGACGTGGGTGCCTACCGATGGGACGGGCGGCTACACTTCGAGGCAAGTTCATGCGCAACCATCGTTGGCATTGAATAAGGGCGACTACTTAATGTTTCACATGGACCATGCGGGAGTGGGCGGGGATGTAGAGATGCAGGCGGTGTTGCAATACACCTTGGTTTAGACTTTTCCGAGGTTTAAATATTTCTCAGACAAACTGCGGAGCATGACAAAGCTCCGTGTGATTGATCGTAATAAAAGAAAAGCCCCATCTTCTACCAAGAAGATGGGGCTTTCGTGTTTCGTAGAGCAAGTTGAGATGAGAACTAGACTACGACGACTAGCGCGAGCCGAACTTGCGGGTGCGCTAGATCGATCAAGTAATACTGGCCGTCGATGAAGTCAACGTAGAACTGATCGTCATAACCCCAACCTACCGGCCACGGTTCAGCATAGGAGAACCAATAACCGCCGTAGTTGAAGCGATACTGGCCACCTACCATCTGCGGATGACCGACATGGAAGGTGTGCGCGCGTCCAAAGTGCGAATGGAATTGAGCGTCGGGAATGCGGCCGTTCTCGATGGGACCATGCTTTACAGTGGCTTTCGCGTCGGTCTGCGTGCGCGTTTCATTGCGGTCTTCCGGGCGGGCCTTATTGTCGTCTCGCGGAGCCTTCTCATCTTTGGGCTTCGTTTCCGAGGGTTTGGCTTCGTCGTGAGGCGGTTTGGCTTCTTCGGAAGGTTTCGCTTCCTGATCGTGTGGCGCTCCTTCCGCCGGTTTCGCATCCTGGGGATGATCTTCTTGCGCGCGTAATACGGGAGCCGAGATGCAGAACAACAGGAACATGGCCGTGGCGCCGAGAATAGTGCTTATAAATCGTACTGTTTTCATCTGTGTCGCCTCCATTAAGAATTAGGCAGCGTTCGTTGCACGATCTTTACAAAACAGCCGGCCCGAAATTTCTGAGCCTTTTGTTTAGATGATTTCTGTTTGGAAAAAGTGACATTCGCCAGAACTCCTCCCTCAGCGGCTAAAGCCGCACTGATTCGGGCAACTTGCGGCACGACTAAAGTCGTGCCCTGACGAAAACCGGATTGCGACACAGACTCGGTCTCGGCGAATTCGGTCGCCGCGAACTTCCGGAAGAAATGGTGGTCTCAATGGGTCGATGCAACGCTCAAGTCGAACCCGACTTGCATTGAAAACAGAGGCTAAAATCGCTCCCTAGGATTAGATCGCCGGAACACTACCCTAGGTTTTGACCGAGTACAGCCAAACGGATAGCTTCTCTCGGGGAAGCATTGTCGAATCAATGTATTGGATGGTGTTGCATCGACCGGTTGAGCTGGCAATCATTTAGCGGACTTATAATGCGCGGCTATTTTGAGTTAGCGGCCGCGGCCGACAATTTCGCGGCGGCTGATGAAACCAGAGCGGCCTCGTCCTGAAGGACGGCAGCGGCGCGGCGCATGGCGTCTTCGGCTTGTTTCCATTGTTTCTGCTCGATGGCTTCGCGGACAGCCGGGATCGCTTTGGCTTCGTAACCGGTGTAAACGCCGGGAGCGTAGATTTCATGTTTGTACCAGAAACGGCCGGGCAAACCTTCCGGAGAAGTTAGCTTCCGCTCGCTCTGGATCAACATGCCGTTAATTTCGGCGATGGAGGAAGAAGCGAGAGCGCTGCCGCCGTTAGCTTCGGCAGCATCGAGAGCTTTTTGGTAATCGGCGGCGCTGCGCGAAAGTGCGTCGGCGCTATTTTGAAGCGGTGCGAAATTCAGATAAGGAGGGACGTCTTCTTTCTTTGGCGGGAAATAAGGCTTCTTGGGATCGGCGCTGGCGGTGAAAACACCTTCGTCGATTTCCAGATTGCGCTCGCGGATATCGTCGCGCATCTTGATGGAAAACGTTTGGAGGCCGTGGACGTAGGTCTGCACGGTGTCGGCAAAATCGGAGAAATCATAGGGCAGCAAATCAGCATCAGCGAGACGCATTACTGTAGAGCCGGCTACTTGCGCGAACGCGCGGCCATAGGTGAAGTCGGTGTCGTCAAAATGGGTGTACCAATAGAAGTCGTCATAAACGGAATGGTAGACTCCGCCGCCGTCTTCACCGCCGAAGGACATGTCCAAGACGGCAATGCCGAGGAAATTCTGGAAAGTGGCGTGGTCGGACCCGCCGCCGGAGATTCCGATGCGAATGTCGCGGCGCTGGCGCAGCTCCTGGCGGTCTTCGGTGGAAGTGGCTTCTTCCAGACTATGAAGTTGCCAGCGTTTCCAAACGGAAAGTTGAGTTTCAGGGTCCGTGACGTCATGGGTGACGTCATTCACGAGCCGCTCCAGCGTGTGCGAACCTTCGGCGTCGAAGAATCCGCGACCGTTTGAATCTGAATTGATATAGGCGACGGCGTTTTTGCGAAGTTCGTCCGCATGCGTTTCAGCCCACTCGGTGGAACCGAGCAAGCCGGGCTCTTCACCGTCCCAGGCACAATAAATAATGGTGCGCTTGGGCTTCCAGCCAGATTTCACCAAGGCGCCAAGCGAGCGAGCCTCTTCCATAAGGACCATCTGGCCGGAGATGGGATCTTCGGCGCCGTTTACCCAGGCATCGTGATGATTGCCGCGAAGGACCCACTCGTCTGGATATTGCGAGCCGGGAATTTTTGCGATGACGTCGTATAACGGTTTGATATCCCAGTTCGAAAAAACTTTGAGATGAACTTTTCCGGGACCGGGACCGAGGCGATAAGTTAACGGCAGGCCACCGCGCCACTTGGCCGGGACGACGGGGCCTTCGATGGAGGCGAGGAGAGGTTCGGCGTCCGCATATGAAATCGGCAGGACGGGAATTTTTGTGATGGTGGGAGCGTCCTTTATTGGAAGGCGCTTGGCGTCAGCAGTGGCTCCGATTCCAGGGGTGAGAGGATCGCCCATGAATTCGGTGCTGTCTTGCACGCTGCCGCGCTGCACTCCATCTTTTGGACGATAAGGGCCCGCGGGATAGGTTACGCCGGGGGAGTAACCGTCGTCGCGCGGATCGGAATAAATGATGCAGCCGATGGCCCCATGTTCCGCGGCGACTTTGGGTTTAATTCCGCGCCAAGAGTGGCCATAACGCGCTATGACGATTGCGCCCTTCACCGAGACACCGTTGCGTTCAAGCGTCAGGTAGTCGTCTGGGATGCCGTAATTCACGTAAACGAGCGGGCCGGTGACGTCACCGTCGGCAGAATACGCGTTGTAAGTGGGAAGCTGCTCGGATTGCTGATTCGAAGTGGGATCTTCGGGAATGGCCGGTTCTCGGAGTTTGGCGATAAAGTGCGGGCCGCCGGCGACGAGTTCGACCAAGCGCTCTTTGGGCGTGGGAAAGAGCACGTTGAAAGTTTCTATATGCGCGTCGAGGCCAAATTCTTTGAACTTGGAAAGAATCCATTCGGCGTTGTCCTTGTCATAGGGCGAGCCGACGTTGTGAGGATGCGCGGAAAGGCGCTGCATGTAGGCGCGAAGATTGGCTGGGTCGGGCGTGGCGCGATATTTCTGCTCCCAGTCGCGTTCGGCGCGGGAGGATTCTGCGGAGTAGCCGGTGAGAGGTGCGTCTTCTGCGACAACATAGGTGACGGCGGCTGAGAGCGGCATTGCCACTAAAAAGATTCCTGCAAGCGCTTTGCGGTTCATGGTCCCCTCGATTCGGGCCATATTCTGCCTGAAGGTGGGGGCGAAAGAAACACTGCAAGGTGAAAAAAAGTTGGTGATAGGAAATTGCGCGGCGGCAAAAGGGACTAGATCCGAAGAGGTGAATTCATATACCCGGCAGAGCGAAGTAACTTTCCCCGCGATTATTTATCTAATTAGTTGGAGGGTAGACAATGCCAACGAAAAAAGGTTCGCGAAGGAAATACGGGAAAGCTGCGGGTAAGAGTGTGAAGAGCGCGATGCACCGAGAAAAACGCGGCACGCTTTATTCCGGCAAGGGCGGAAAAGGCGGCAAGGTGACTTCGCGCAAGCAGGCCATCGCGATCGGTCTTTCGGAAGCGCGCAAAAAGGGCGCGAAGGTTCCGCGAAAATCGAGCTAGTTGCGGAGCTGGATCTCAAACGCTTCGTGGTTACTTTTCGCACAGTCTTCGGAAGAGAGCTGCGCCGTTTTGCAACATATTCGCCTTTTCTCGCGGTACGGACGTACCATTGCGGCGTAGGTGTCCGGCTGTAGAATTTGTGCGCTATGGCCACAAGGCTGCGATGCGCGCTCCTCGAACAGCTTCGGGAAGAAATTGTTTCCACGTTTCAAGAGGCGAGGAAAATACGAAGATCGAAAGATCTTTCGTTTTCCGAAGACGCCGAGCTGACGCGGGGCGAGCACAGGAAAATTGATGAGCTGGTGAGACATCTGCTGACAGGGCATGACGGCAAACCCTGTCCCGCGGGCGACAGGCCTATCATAGGCGGGCCGAAACGCGCCGATTTCTTCCGTAACACTCCTGCCGCTTGAGCTTAACTTATTAGAAATATAAGTTGGGGTGCGCCCGGCGATGAAAAAACTACCGCCAGCGGGAATTATTTCGCTAGGAGTTCGCCGAGGATTGCGAGTTTTTAGTGTGCGGATTGGCCTGCGTGATGGGGCGCGGTCTAAGTGCCTTACTTTCGGCAGCTTCCGACTTCACTAACCGAGCACGCCTAGAAAAAAAGCGAAGATTGGTTGCCGGAGCGGCATGGTCATTGCTTGCACCCCTAGTGAAATCAATCTCCTGGGGATGGGCCAATGCAAAAAACCTTTTCTGTGATTAACAATGAACAAAAATTGATGGAAGTGCGGCTTTGGCAGGCTGTGATCGTAACCACGATTCAGGAATGGGTCTCCGGGCCGCTTCGACGCAAACGGGAAGCGGAAGAATACCTCTTTAAAGATCAGCGGGATTTTCCGATGGTGTGCCAGTCGGCGGGGCTGGACGTTGGACAGTTGCGCACAAAACTCGCGCGGCTGAGGCCGGCGGAAGAAAGCGAAGCTTCCAGGTTGCGGCAAATCTGGGGCACTTTGGCGACGCAGTAGGAGAGTCCGCGAGAACCAGCGGCTTTAGCGCGCCGGACGGATTTCTCGACATAATTGACGGTTAGCGCTCCAAGATGTCCTTGTATGCGTTCAGGGCGACTTTCTTGGGCTGGCGGTCCAAAATAAAATCCACCGTTCGAGTGGAATTTCCAGCAATACCAATCTGACCCAGGCGCACCATGCCATTTCCGAAATCGGCGAAGACGGGGACGAACATCGCGAAATGGTCGTCCACATCGCTCTGCGAGAGTTCGGCATGGACTTTCACTTTCCCCCCGTCGGCGCTCTGCAATTGATACTTGAAAGCATAGCGCGGCACTTCGGTGCCATATACCCACTCATTAAAAAACCAATCGAGGCGCCCGTTTTTCTGAAGGTCCATTTGTTTAGTCATATGCTTTTCAGCAACGGCTTTAAACGATTCCGTAGAAGCGGAAACGCCGCGATGACTTTCCATGAAGTCGTGCATCATGCCGATGAAGGCCTGGTCGCGATTCTCGGGAGGGCCTTGATCGGCGTACATCAGTGATCTGAGCATGAGCAACACGTAGGCGCCTTTGGAATAGGTGTCGCCCTGATAAGCTTGCTCGGATTGCGGAGATACCAGGCGCAATCCCAGCCAGAGCGGACCGGCATCGTTGGGCGAAACACCAAAATTGTTTTTTTCGAGAATGCGAACGCGCTGGCGTTCCCAAAAATCAATGTAGTCTTTCTGCCACTTCGCGCCCACGGCTTGCTGTAGAAATAATCCCGCAGCAAATTCCGCAAAACCTTCAGAGAGCCACTGATCGTGATAGGAGGCCCAACCCACGCCGTGGCCGAACCACTGATGCGCCACTTCGTGGGGAGTCACTTCATGCACGAATCCGGTGAACTTCGTATCAATGTGGTGGAAAAGCATCAGGCGCTGCATTGAGTCCATATACGCGGAAATCGGCAGGTACACGAGATTGGGCCAGGATTGTCCGAAGAAAAAATTTGGCTGTTCGGTGATGTAAAGGTTGTCGTAGGGGGACTTGCCGAAGAAAATGGTGCACACCTGCATTTGGGCGCGCGTCTGGTCCAGAGCATATTTCGTCATCGCGGTGGGCGCCATATTGCCCAAAAAAGCGCTTTGCTCATAAGGCCGGAGGCTATCCGGCAATTCGGTCAAATAATATCCGGAAAGCTCATAGTGCGTGATGTTATCGGGGTAGTCGATTTTTTTGTATTGGCCGTAATTGAAACCTGCAACGGCGACCGGCACGGGCGTAACCCAGTGTGACACTGCAAATCCGGCCTCCGTGGTTTGGCCTTGCGGCTTGCCGACGCTTACTACAATGTTCGAGGGCGGAACTTTAAAGGTGAGATCGTATAAAGCTTTCTCGCCGAAACCGTTCAGATTTGGATACCAGGATTCCCGAGCGCTGACGTAATAGCTTCCGTTCCCGGCGCTGGCGAGAACTTTGTCGCCGGCGTACTCGACCGAAATCGAGTGTTCCGTGCCCATCGAGGGAGGTTCATCGAGGACGGTGTAGAACGAACCATCCAGCTTTTTGTCTTCCTGGATGAAATGGAGATCGTGGCCGTTCTGGTCTGTGACGCGCGTAACGCGCAGATTCGGAAGCAGCCCGAACTTCAAGATGCGTTCGCTGGGAACCAACGGTTCAAACGTTATGACGGCGCGGCTGTACAGGTGATCGTTCTTGGCGATGACGGTTTCAATGTTATAGCGCTTGGTGGCAAACAGCCGCTTGTCCTCCAGCGAGTTCGCGGTACGCGTACGGACTTCGGATACCAGGTGTTCCGAGTACCAGACGCCGTCGTCCAATTCGCCGCCATCGCAATTGAGGAGCGCCACTTCCTCAGGAGAATCCAATTCTGAAATCGCGCCCACGCGCGTGCGAACAAAGAAGCGAAGGTCTTTGTGCGGCGTACCTCGGATGTAGGCGTTGAAAAACGGAGGATGCTTCGGATTGTAGATGGCGGAAAGCACGTCGGCGTCCACGTTGTCGATCGTTTCGCCTTCGAGCATCGCTTGTGTGAAACCCGCCGGGATTTCATGACGGTGGCGGACTCGGTCTTTCCAATGTTGAAAAGCGGCAGCGGCTTCGGGTGGTGTTTCTGTTCTTGTGCCCAGCGCGCCGGCGAATTGGGGGTACAGGCCGCCGGTAAAACGAAAGACTACTTCGGTGAAGTCTTCCTCGGCGGTCGGACTGCCGACACGGCGAGCCAACTCGCGCGTGTTGATGGAATCGATGGGTTTCAAAGTGAAGTGTCCCTGGCCAATAAAGACAGCGCCGGTTTCGGATTTGTTGACCACGGCCAGCAGAGTGATCGTTCCAGATTTGAAGTGAAAGGTTCCAACATCCATGGTTAGGGTGAAATCCTCACAGCGGAAAGTTTCGCCCAAGCCGACGTTACGCAATTGGAGGTAAACAGGATCTGAATTGGCGAAGGCCGTGCTTTTTTCCGTAACGGTGACGCTGGTCTGCTGCGCGGCGATGGTCAAGTTAAGCGGAAGATCGGCGTTCCCTTTCAGGTCCACCTGGATGACCAGGTCATTGAAGCCGTCCTTGGAGACGCGCACGGAGTATTTTCCGGCGGCAAGGTCCGGCGCGGAGAATTTGCCGGATTCATCGGAGCCGAGGACGAGCGGCTGCGCCAAATTGGCGCCGGAGATTTCGATGCGCGCTCCGGAGACGACTGCGCCGGACGGATCTTTCACCGTGCCGGATAGGGTGTCCGCCAGAAGGCGAGTGGCGAACGCCGAACAGAGGACTGCCAAAAATGAGGCGTATAGGAATTTAAGCCGGCGAGATTGCCGAAACGTTCTGGTGGTCAGGAATGAGTTGCGTTTACGATCTTTGGCCTGCGACTTGTCAGGTTGGCGCATGGCTCCCCTGAGAAAATTAGAGGCGACGGTTCAAGAGGCTGTGGCGCCGCTGCCTTACTTCTTGCTTCGTTCACAGGGAAATCCCAGCTGTTCGGCACAGTTGTAGCGGAGTGGGAGTTTAGAAGCAAGAGGCGCGGTTAACTTAATTACATAGTGGTATGTACCCAAGGTAGTAAAGAAGCAGGAGTTGCATATGCGCTGACGCAGAAGAAGCGTCGACTTCTATTGGCTACTAGTACAGACTAGATGTACGGCCAACTGGAATTCAGGCAAGCAAAATGCTAGCGTAATTCGTGACTATTTTTTCACCTACGACACAGCCGGGAAATCACGTTTTGCCCAAACCAATTCCTCCAGGAACCGGAGACAACTGAGTGGCGGATCTGCGCATTGCGAGCATGGTGGGAGCGCGGCCGAACTTCATGAAGATCGCGCCGATCGTTCATGAAATTCAGAGGATTTCTGGGATCGAGCACAGGCTGGTTCATTCGGGACAGCACTACGACCAACAAATGTCGGAGTCGTTTTTTGAGGAATTGCACATACCGAAGCCGGACGTGAATTTGGAGGTGGGGTCGGGGAGCCATGCCTGGCAGACCGCCGAAGTGATGAAGAGGTTTGAAGCGGTGGTGCTGGAGTGGAAGCCGGATGTGGTGATCGTCGTCGGCGACGTGAATTCGACTTTGGCAGCGGCTTTGGTGGCATCGAAGCTTGGCGTTGCAGTGGCGCACGTGGAAGCGGGGCTGCGCAGTTTTGATATGAGCATGCCGGAAGAAATCAATCGGAAATTGACGGACGCGATTTCGGACTTGCTGTTTGTCACGGAGCAGAGCGGAATCCAAAACCTGCGGAAAGAGGGCGTCGAGCAGGACAAGATTTTCTTGGTGGGCAATGTGATGATCGATTGTCTGGTGGAACATAGAAAAATTGCAGAGAAATCTGAAATTTTGCGGCGGCTTGATTTGCAGAAAGATGGCGCCCACGCGGCGGCTTACGGCTTGCTGACGCTGCATAGGCCGAGCAATGTGGATGATCCCTCAGTTTTGCGCGATATTCTTTCGACGATCGCCACGGTTGCTGAAAAAATGCCGGTGTTTTTTCCGGTGCATCCGCGGTCGCTGGAGCGCATTCGCCAGTTCGGGCTTGGAACCTATTTGGCGGAGGAGAAATCCGGTGCGGCTGCGCGAGGCATTGTGCCGCTGCCTCCTCTCGGCTACCTTGATTTTCTCTGCTTGATGGACCATGCGCGGCTGATATTGACTGATTCCGGAGGCATACAGGAGGAGAGCACAATTTTGGGCGTTCCTTGCCTGACGCTTAGGGAAAATACGGAACGTCCGGTGACGGTGGAGCAAGGAACGAATCAAATTGTGGGAAGGGATCCGAAGAAGATTCTGGCAGCCGCGGCCAGAGTACTGGGAGCGGAACGGCGTGCGGTGAAAGCTCCAGAGCTATGGGATGGGCATACGGCTGAAAGAATCGTAAAAGTTCTGCTGGAAAAATTCCGACCGGGCTTGCTTAACAATTCCAGGCCGGCCGCGCCGGGATCCTCACGCATCGATAGCAAATGCTGAACCCGGCAGCGGCGAAATTTTCTCCATTCGATAGCAAAATATATACGACTTCCGGGAATAACAAATGAGTGCAAGGTCTGCTACACTTT
>Ga0209007_1000240_pt1 | contig 28358 bp, 20 predicted proteins | sample JacPinW_OM1H0_O2_FD_187961 | JGI IMG/M metagenome (GOLD analysis project Ga0209007, IMG submission 187961) | Forest soil microbial communities from Algoma, Ontario, Canada - Jack Pine, Ontario site 1_JW_OM1H0_O2 (SPAdes) (version 2) | ecosystem: Environmental > Terrestrial > Soil > Boreal... | reverse complement strand
AGCAGTTGGCCTCCATCGCCGCACAGTTGAGCGACCTCATGCGGCGATTCAAAATCGAGCGCCGCGAGCCTGAAGAGGAAAATGTGAAGGAAATTTATGCAGAGAGAGTTCCAGCCAAGGCGAAAGCGCACCATGCTTAGCGAATGCCCGGCGCGTCGTTCGGGCCAAATTTTACGCAGCGTAACAGCCAAAACGGTAGCAGCAGAATAAAGGAAAAAAATACACCAACGCAGCAACGAACGATGACTCGAATCCGCATTCTCGTGGTGGACGATTCGGTGGTGATTCGCAAGTTGCTTTGCGAAACTCTGGCGACCGATCCGGAGATAGAAGTCGTAGGTTCGGCGGGTGACGGGCACATTGCCCTGGCGAAGATCGCGCAACTCCATCCTGATCTGATCACACTCGATGTCGAAATGCCGGTGATGAACGGCCTCGAGACGCTTGCGGAACTACGCAAGCTGTACCCCAAAATGCCAGTGGTCATGTTCAGCACCCTTACCGAGCGCGGAGCGTCAGCGACTCTGGACGCTTTGTCTCTGGGCGCATCCGATTACGCCACGAAACCCAGCAACACAGGCAGTCCTCCCGCAGCGATCGCGGCGGTTCGTGCCGAACTGCTCCCGAAGATCAAGGCCTTGTGCGCCCGACCGGGCACCAAACTGAAGTCTTTGCCTCTGCCTCGTCCAACCACAGCGGTGCGCAGACCAGCGCACCGGCGCATTGAAATTGTAACCATCGGTACCTCCACTGGCGGTCCGAACGCGCTGGCCGAGGTGCTGCCACGGATTCCACACGACTTCCCTGTCCCCATTGTCGTGGTGCAGCATATGCCACCCATGTTTACCCGCCTGCTGGCAGACCGACTGGCCGCCCACTCTGAGATTCCAGTGCATGAAGGAAGTGCGGGAGACGTGCTGTGTGCGGGACAAGCCTGGATCGCGCCCGGAAATTTTCACATGACGGTAAAAGGTACCGCTGCGGGTTCGCGCCTGGATCTGAATCAGGGCGCTCCCGAGAACTCGTGCCGGCCCGCGGTCGATGTACTGTTTCGCTCGGTGGCCGAGGTCTATGGAGCAAGCGCTCTGGCCGTGGTGATGACCGGCATGGGTTCTGACGGAGTGCTCGGAGCGCGAAAAATTCGCGAGAAGGGCGGTGAGGTCATTATTCAGGACGAAGCTTCTGCCGTGGTCTGGGGAATGCCGGGTCTGGTCTATGCCTCGGGACAGGCCGATGCGACTTATCCCCTCGATCAATTGGGACAGGAGATCACGCGGCGTGTGTTGCAGAGTCGTGCTCCTCGCATCGCCTCCCCTGAGAACCATCCTGCCATCCTGGAGCCTCGAGCAAAATGATAACCGGCACGCAAATCGCCACGACCATGCCGTCGCCAGTAAAAGTTGGCGATCCCGTGGACCCCATCTTTCGGCAAATTCGCGACCTGGTGTACAAGGTGTGCGGCATTTTTCAGCTGGAGGAAAAACTCTACTTGATGGCGGACGCCTGCGGGCGGCGCATGAAACAACTGTCAATCCGCACGCTGCGTGAGTATTGGGATCTTCTTACCACGCACTCGAACCGAGAGGGGGAAATCCGGCAACTGCTCAACGAAGTCACGATCGGAGAAACCTGTCTATTCCGAAGTCCGCCGCAACTCGACGCACTGCGCAAAGTAATCCTGCCTGAGCTGGTAGCGGACAGAAGCCGGCAGATCACAAAGAGGCTGCGAATCTGGAGCGCTGGCTGCTCCACCGGGGAGGAGCCTTATACGCTGGCGATGAACATGCTTGAGGAAAGCGGGCATCTGTTGGAAGGTTGGACGGTGGAAATCCTGGCTACCGATCTGAATGACCGCTCCGTCGAAACCGCCAAAGCCGGCGTCTACGGGGACTACGCGCTGCGCGCGACTACTGACTATTTCAAGCGTAAATATTTCTCTTCCTTCGACGACAAGAAGCTGCAGGCGCGCCCGGAAGTCAAGAAACTGATTACTTTCAGCCGGCTGAATCTGCAGGATGACTCCCGCATGCTCTTCATGAAAGGCATGGACCTGATTTTCTGTTGTAACGTCCTGATCTATTTTGATGGCCCTTCGAAGGCAAAGGTGATCAACCACTTCTTCAACAACCTTAACTTCGGCGGCTATTTTTTTCTCGGAACCTCTGAGTCGCTGTTCAAATTGAACGATAAGTTTCACCTGGTTCATTTTCCCGGAACCATCGGGTATTGGAAACCGTCCCTCAAGAGTGGGAAGCTATGACGACATCTATGACCGCAACTATACGAGAGCGCGTGGCACGCATCGAGACCATGCCCTCCGTTCCAGCAGTTTTTATACCCTTGCTGGAGATGCTGAATCTGCCCATTGAAAACGTAAAACTGGATGAGGTGGTGAAGTTAGTTTCTTATGACAACACTATCGCCGCGCAGTGCCTGCGCATGGCCGGTTCGCCTTTATTCGGCTTGGCGAAATCGCCGGAGTCAATCAAGGGAGCAGTGATCAGCCTCGGCTTGCGCAGGGTGGAAACCATTCTCCTTACTTGTTGCCTGGGCCACGCTTTCCCTGCGAAGAGCTTGGCCGTGGATCCGACAGCCTTTTGGAGGCATTCGCTGGGCTGCGCCATGGTCTGCCGGAAATTCAGCGACAAGCTGGGCAGTGCCGACGGCGACAAGGCATACATGGCTGGGCTGCTGCACGATATTGGATTCCTGGTGAGTTGTATCGCCTTTCCCAAAGAATTGGGCACAGCGCTCGTGCTCGCAACCAAAGAACAAACTCCCATCGACGAAGCGGAGCGCACCACCATGGGATTCACTCACTGCGACACCGGGCGTGCCCTGGCCGAGAAATGGCATCTCGCCAACGATATGGTTCAGGTGATTGCGCATCACCATGACCCGGAGCAAAGTGAAGCGGCTCAGCCCCTAGTAGCGCTGGTGCACTTGAGCGATCTGCTCTGCCGCATGCGTGGTATGGGTTACGGCTACTACGAGCGCCGTATGGTGGACTGGGTTGGCGATCCAGCGTGGGCGATTCTCAAAAAGGAATACCGTGATCTGGATGGAATGGACTTGGCACGGTTTACGTTTGAAATGGACGAGGCCATCGGAGAAGTCTTCGCTTTAGTATCCGCCATCTTCGGGGGAGCAATAGCACGAAACTAAGATTACGGCGAAATTGAAGTTACGAGCGAAAGTGGTTTCGCTCTTTCTATCCCAAGGTCAAGCGCTCTCACTGTTCGATGTTTAGCTGTGGATCTGGAGGCACACGTGGATGGGCATACTTTCAAACAAGAGACTGATTTCCAGAGATGGACTCTCGGCCATGGAATGGATATTGTAATCGTCGCCCGTGATGACCGAGGGCGGGGACAGCATGCAGCCATCGCCCAGGCCGGAAATTTTATTCTTAAAGTTTCCCGCCGCCATGTTGCAAACTTCGCCGAGCGCGTCCGCGATCTCTGGCCTACCGACTTTGCTTAGTTCGATACCCAGCATCTTTGAAGCCATGAGAGCAGCGGCCTTTTCATCACAGCCAATGCTTAGCACGCCGCAGAGTTGTCCCGCGAGCCCGACCATCCCGGTAATATTAGCGGGCGCTCCGTTAGCCGGTGCGGCAGGTTTTACCAGTTGACAACCCAGCATCAGTTCAAAGACTTCCTGCGTTGCCAGTTCAAGCACAGGAATCCAGTCCTGGTGGCCGTGATTGGTTGGCGGTTGATTCACAGGCGTCATGGTTTTCCTGCCAATATGGGGATGACGTGCTCTTTCACTTGATCGGCGGTGAACGGCTTGCGAATATAGCCGCGGGCGCCACAGGCCAGAGCTTGCACCACATGAGCTTCGCTGCCCTCGGTCGTGATCATGACCACGGGCACGCCTTTCGCGTTATCGACTGTGGCCAGCTGCTTGATGAACTCCAACCCGTCCATGACCGGCATGTTGATGTCACAGAGGATTAGATCGACCTTGTTGTCCTGGACTACGCCCAGCGCCTCGGCCCCGTTCCCGGCTTCAAATAACTGGGATATCTCGATGCCTGCCTGACGCAGCGAGCGGTCCACGATCTTTCGCATGACCGAGGAGTCGTCGACGATAAGAGCTCGTATGGGCATAAGGATTTGCTCATCTCCAAACGGGGGAAAATGCTTAGGCTTCCCGCTTACGTGGTTAGTTTCTTCCATCGGCTTCACACAGCGAAACTTTAGAAGAACCCCGCTAGCACTCTCCTCTAGACCAGGGGAATGAATGTTTATTCGGGATGGATTTCCACGTAATCGAGTGGCGCTGCTTCAGCGGCGTCGGGAAAGCCCTTGATGAGCAACTCGTCGCCCGGACGCAAGGCCACGCCGGTAATATGGCGTCGAGTGGACGAGTCACCGTTGGGCGCGGTTGCGGGCAGCAACGAATCGGCAAGCCATTCGTCAACTAACTGATTTCCCACAAAGACCTGGTATTTCGACACGCCGTTATTCTGGTCGAAGTATTCAACATCAAGGTTGTACCGGCCTTCCGCGCCAGTAAAACGATACTTTGCGCTGCACGGCTGTGAGACCTCGACGCACCTAACGGCTCTTCCGCTCGAAGCGCCTTCCCAGGGAATCACGTAGAACGGAATGTAGCCTTGGAGTTCCATGGAATCAGCCTCGATCCGGTGGGGATGGTTACCAACTCGGCCATTTGCATCGGGTATGGCGGAGATCTTGTAGAACCAGTCATTGATCGCATCGCGCCAAACGATCGCGTGCCCCGACTGATAGGTGAGTTGAGAGAGCACATCGTGGAAGCGATCGTCATCTACAAGGTGATCGAGGGATTTCCATTGCGAGACGAACTGTTTCGCTTCTTCGGCGCCCGCATAATGCAAATCGTAAATGGTCTGGATCACCGTTTTTTCGGAATGAAGTTTGTAGGTATATGGCACGTGATGAAAGAACAAGACTAAGTTGTCGGGCGTATTACGCAGCGTTTCATAAATCTTCCGCACCTCGGGGGAATATTGCCCGGCGAAGCCAGTGCCCGTGGCGACGCTTCGATCCATACCGACTCCGGCGTGGTCAGCGCGAATCCATTGGCCCCAGCCGTTGCGCTCCTGCGATTCAGGCCCGGGCCCATAGTGACTGCCCAGAATGTTGGTAAGCGTTTGCAGACCGAGCACGCCGGTGTAGCTTTCATAGGCCTTCCACGAAGCCAATTGGATGTGCGAAATGATTTGGACCACAGCGGGGTCGTTGCCGAATGTGAGCCTGGTCCATTCCTCGACAATGGCATTCGCCGTGAGATTCGGATTCCAAGCCAGCCTTCCGAATCCGTAGAGGTTGGCCATCGCGAGATGGTTTCCCAACCAATTCTGATCGAGACCGACGTTGACGACGCCGATGTATCCGCCAGTGGGACGATGAAAACTATCACCGGCGACGATTTGTTTTACGGGAGTAGAGCGGCCGTCGCCGCGCAGATCGAAATCAAGAATCTCCTTCCACATAGGAACGAGAAAACAAGTGTGGCGTTGCTGGCCGGTATACTCCTGGGTAACCTGCAACTCGATTCCGGTATTCGTGTGCGGAAGGCCGCCAAACAAGGGAGACACGGGTTCGCGCACCTGAAAATCGATGGGACCATACTTGATCTGAACGATCACGTTGTCATCGAACTTGCCGTCGAGCGGGTGAAAGATGTCATACGCGGCTTTCGCACGGTCATTTTTCAAGTTGGTCCAGTCGAGATGGTGGTTATAGACAAAACTGCGGTAGAAAACAATTCCGCCGTGCGGCTTGAGGGCGCGAGCGATGACATTCGCCGCATCCGCTTGGGTGCGACCGTAAACCGAAGGTCCGGCGCGTCCTTCAGAATCTGCTTTGATGACCACGCCGCCGAAATCCGGGATGGCACGATACACTTCGTCGAACTTTTTCTGCCACCAGTCTGCGACGCGGGCTTCGAGGGGATCGAAAGTATCCATGCGGCCGGCTGTTTTGGGCAAACTCATGTCGACTGCGATGCCAAGTTGAACTCCCCAGGGGCGAAAAGCATCAGCAATGCGAGCAAGCTGCGGAATAAAATCCGGATCGAGGATGTGCAGATCGGCATTGACGTTGTTTACATTGCAGCCGTTGATGCCGACCGAGGCCAGCAGGCGCGCGTATTCCGAAACTCGAGTGAGATCAGGATGAACCCTGCCGTTTTCGAAAAAGATGGAACGTCCAGCGTAGCCGCGTTCAATCGTACCGTCGAGGTTGTCCCATTGATTTGCCCAGCGAACCGGGGCCGATGGTTGCTGCAATTCGTTCAGGTGGAAAACATTTTCCTGCCTTGCGATCTTGCTGAGAAAAGCGAAGACTCCGTAGAGCACGCCGCGGTCGGTGGCTGCGGTGATGATGATGCATTGGAAACCGTGCACTTCTCCGGTAGTCAACCAAAAGGCATCGCCATGCAAGCCTTCGATCATGTGTAAAGCCGGGGCAATATTTCGAAGTTGTTCGACGGTTCCAATTATTATGGCGCTTTCGGTTGGAGTACCTGCCACAACGCGAAGAGTTTTCCCCAACAGACCCTTCACACCACGCACGAGTTCCGCTTGCGCGGTATTCAGTACGATTGTGTCGCCGAGCGAAAGAGTAGTTGCGGGGAGTACCCGGTAGCTTTCAACGGCGGCGGGCTGCATCCGGGCATAACGAAGCCATGCATCATTGCCGGTTTCCGCGTGAGTAATTGCGGACGAGCACAATATGCATACCAAAACAAATACAACGTGTTTTGTTATTTTCAAAGTCTTTTATGCAATGTTTTTTGATGTGAAAAGTCACTAGCTCCGCTGAAGTTCGGACTGTAACCACAGTCGCCTCTCGGATTCTACTTCCCGACGTCACCACTCCGGAGCTGAACCATTTTCAAACAGTGAAAGAAAAGAGGGTGACCTAAAACGTTAACGTACACGTAAGAAAAATCTTATGGCACAATAGCGCATGCTGAAAAACGAGGCTACGCTGCGAATCAACATTTTCAAGCGGGGCAATCCACGCTGCTCGCTGTGCGGACAGGAATTTGGTAGCGAAGGGTTTGCAAATAGCCTGATCGAAGCCTTTGCTCTTCACGTTCGGCAAAGGCATATGCAGGCCGAGATGAATCGAAATGTTGTGCGCGGATACGAGAGCCCAACTACTGCAAGAATTGCCCGCGCGCAGCAGCGATAGTTTTTGTGTGAAGTTCCTCTTCAGTTCCGCATGCCCATCCCTATTCCGGCAAAACTTGTTTACCTTTGATCTTAAATTTCGCTTCCACCTGAGGAGCAGCGGTTCCCGGCTGTCCCCCTCCTACAGTGATGCGATAAACGCCGCTGGCGATAATTCGATCTCCTTTTTTATCGACCTCGCTGAAGTCACGCGCATCCAGCGTAAAGTGGACGTGCTGCGTTTCTCCCGCACCAACATGGATTCGCGTGAAACCGCGTAGCGCGCGCAGCGGAGCAACGGCAGAGTGCGGAAAATTTAGATATAGCTCTACGACTTCATCACCCTCTGTTTGGCCCGTATTTCGCACATCCGCATCCACGGTGAGAGAATCACCGGCTTTTAGTGTGGCGCTGGAGAGCTTCAAATTGCTGTATTCAAATTTGGAGTAGCTAAGTCCGTAGCCGAAGGCGTAGAGCGGCTGCCCCTCAAAATAACGATACGTGCGGTTCTTCATCGAATAGTCTTCAAAGTCAGGCAACTGGTCGGTGCCCGTGTAAAACGTAACTGGCAACCGGCCGGCAGGATTATTCACGCCCGCCAGAGTTTGGGCGACTGCGGTACCGCCTTCTTCACCCGAATACCACGCGTCGAGAATGGCGTCCGCATGCTCATTCGCCCAATTGACTGAGAGAGCGCTGCCGTTCATGAGTACTACGACCAGCGGCTTACCCGTGCCCTTCATCGCTTCCAGAAGATCTTCTTCTTCTTTCGGCAGATCAAGGCTAGTGCGATCGCCTCCCTTGAAACCTTGGACGTCCACTTTCATTTCCTCGCCTTCGAGTTGAGAAGTGATGCCAACCACGGCCACCACAACGTCGGCGTCCTTCGCCATCGCGACTGCGCTGGGAATCGGATCAGCCACCAGGCGAAGCCACACCAGCCTTATGCCGGTACCTCCGCGGCCGTATTCCAGTTTGATGGTGTAGCGATGTCCTTTCTCCAGTCGAATAGTGGCTTTCGTCGGCTTGGGATCGTGCAAGAGGAAGTCATCCACAATCAACTTGTTATCAAGCCATAGGCGATTCATCGAGCCCACATTGCCGATTTGATAGTCGCCGGATTCGCCGGGGGTCAGGAATCCCGTCCATCGTACGGAAAAATCCCCTAATCCGGGCGGCGCAGTAATGGAAGAACGTTCGGGATGAAAGCGCTGCAGGTCGATGGCTTTATCCACGCGGACAACCTGAGGCGTGCCTTCGAAGTCTGAGTTGGAAAAATATTCGCCTGTCAGACCGGGCTGACCATCTGTGGTGGAAAGCACAGTTGACGGAATGAGTTCTTCCGGTCTTAGAAAATTCATGCCGGGCGTATATGAAACTTGTGCTGAAGCGAACTGCTGACGAATGCCGTCAAGTGCGGAGGTAGCGTGGGAAGCTGTGCCACTGTAATTGCCGTGCAGAACGCGGGTGGATTCAGCGAGCGGGCCGACGACTACAATTTGTTTTACATCTGATCTCAACGGCAGCACGCCGCTATTCTTGAGCAACACAATCGATTCGCGCGCGGTCTTCAGTGCGAGCGCGCGGTGCGGCGCGCTATCGATCTCCGATTCGGGCGTCTGGGCATAAGGCACCATATCCGGAGGATCGAACATTCCGAGGCGAAAGCGAGCGGTGAATAGGCGTTTCAGAGCAACATCGATATCTTTTTCGGTGAGTAGACCCTGCTTCACTGCGTCGATAAATTTCACATAGTCGGAGTTGTCGGTGGCTTTAGTGAAAAAGTCGGCGCACTCGTTGTCCATGCCCGTCTTTATCGCGATCGCGCCCGCTTCGGCCATGCTCTTGCTGAAATGGTGGCCGTTGAAAATGTCAGTGATGGCATCGCAGTCAGATACGACGTAGCCGTTGAACTTCCACGCACCCCGCAGCTGATCTTTCAGCAAAAATGTATTAGCGCAGGCTGGTTCGCCATTGATCCGATTGTAGGCGCACATGATCGACTCGGCTTTGCCCTCGGTAATAGCCGCGCGGAAGGCGGGAAGATATGTGTCTTCTTCGTCGTGCTTCGACACTTTTACGTCGATCGAGTGCCGCGAGGGCTCCGGCCCGCTGTGCACGGCGAAATGCTTGGGTGTAGAAATCACTCGAAAATATTTCGGGTCTTCTCCTTGCATTCCGGTAACGAAAGCAACTCCCATGCGTCCAGTCAGAAATGGATCTTCACCATAAGTTTCTTGACCGCGTCCCCAGCGTGGATCGCGAAAAATGTTAATGTTCGGCGACCAGAAATCGAGGCCCTCCATAATGTCGCGGCGCCCGGCGCGAACGGCCTGGTTGTGTTTTGCCCGGGCCTCCGTGCTTATTACAACTGCCATTTCGTGGATCAACGGAGCATCAAAGGTGGCTGCAAGTCCAATCGGCTCCGGAAAAACAGTTGCGGTTCCGGCATTGGCAACTCCGTGCAAAGCTTCGCTCCACCAATCGTACGCGGGTACCTGCAAACGCGGGATGGCTCGAGCCTGGTTCACCAGTTGCGAGGCCTTCTCCTCTAGCGTCATCCGCCCGACGAGATCATCAACACGGTCATTGATTGGCAGCGAGGGATTCAAGTAAGGTGGAGTCGAGGGTGCCGCGATTTGCGCGACCGAAGGAACTACTGCTACAAAGAGGACTACTATGAACGAGAACATCCGAGTACGGCATCGAGGCATGTGGCAAAGCTCCTTGCGGACCGGAGTATGATTCGGAACGTGCAGCCTTGCGTCAAAGGCGCGACGAGTATAGCACCGTCAACGTACACGTAAAATAAAATTTCCAATCGCATTATGAGCAGCGCCAAGCATGAAGAAGCATAGACGCGGGATCCACCTGATTGCCGAACTGGCTGACGTTTCAATCGGCACGGTGGACCGCGCATTGCACGGGCGCGCCGGTATTAACGAATCCACGCGTCAGCGAATTTTGAAAATTGCGGAGCAAATATCCTACACGCCAAACCTGGCGGCACGCACTCTGTCCGTCTCAAAAGCCGGTGCCCGCATCGGAGTTTGCATCCCGAGGGAAATCCATTTTTTTTATGATCAACTCTGGGGTGGAGTGCTGGACGAAGCTCGCAGTGTCGCTCCGCTGGGTATCCAGTTTGTAAACCGGCCGGTTCACGCTTTGGGAGAGGCTGACACTGAAGCGTTCAAAGAACTCGCTGAGAGCGGCGTTGACGGAATCATCGTCACGGCGGGAAACCCAGAAGGTCTCAAGCCACTGATTGACGATGCGGAAGGAAAAGGCATTCGCGTCGTTTGTGTGTCTACCGACGCTCCTGCAAGCCGGCGTTCGAGCATCGTGTGCGTAGAACCTCGGTTAAACGGCAGCCTGGCGGGAGAGTTGATGGGCAAGTTCGTGCCGCCGGGTTCCAAGGTAGCCGTGGTTGCCGGCATGTTGCGCGCGGAAGATCATCGCCAGAAAACCGCCGGATTCTCGGAAGCATTTCCGCGGCACTGCCCTGGAGGCCAAATCGCCAGCGTAATCGAAGGGCACGAGGACGAAGACGAGAGTTTTCAAAAAACATTTGATCTGCTGGGCCGGGTTCCGACGCTTGCCGGAATCTATGTGAACACCGTCAACTGTCTTCCCGTGTGCCGCGCTCTGGGCGCACGCGGCCTTGCCGGAAAAACAAAATTGATAACGACGGACCTCTTTGCAGAGATGTCTCCCTACTTCGAAAAAGGAACAATCACGGCCTCGATCTACCAGCAGCCACATCGCCAGGGCCAGATGGCGGTCCGGCTCATGACGGATAACCTCACGAGCAAGGTACCCTTACCGGCAACGGTCCACCTCAGCCCCGGCGTGGTGATGTCGTCGAACCTGAATCTTTTCCGAGAGATAAGGCTGGCCGGCGCGAAGTTGGACGAGTCAGTGTTCGACACCCCGAATCGCGCCAAGGCAGCCACCAGACTTGGGCGATTAGGGCTCGCCTAAGCCAAACAACGTGACTCGCACCGTCGATTTGGGCTTCGGAACATCTTGGTCTCGTGTCGGCCATCCAAGCAATTCTCCCATCCCCGCTGCAAGCTGTTTCTTGATTTACACGGGATTTCGATACCAAATTCACAACCAGCGGCAAATGGATTCAAGCCTTTGATGCAGCTGATCTAAGATTTTGCTTGACAACGGTACTCCAAAACAATTACAAGCTTGCTCCGTGATCGTTAACGTTAACGAAACCGAACTGGCAATATTGCCGGAGGCTATGCCCCTTATGAATTCTCGCTTGTCTCAATCCACACGGAGTATCGTCTTCGCAGTGAAAAGCCGCAAGTTAAGCCTTGCGGTCTTTTGCCTGTTCTTCTTTGGCTTGTCCTTGCACGCGTTCGGCCAGGAAGCCACGATCGTCGGCACCGTTACCGATCCGTCAGGGTCGGTGGTTCCGAACGTGGCCATCACTGTGACCCACGTGGAAACCGGCGAAGCCCGCAGCACTGTAACGAATAGCGCCGGCCAATATGTCGCACCCGATCTGCCGATCGGGCACTATAACGTGACCGCTAAATTGACTGGTTTCAGTGCCGCCGAGACAGATGGCCTTGTTTTGAACGTCAACGACCGCATACGCGCCGATTTTGTGTTGAAAGTCGGCACCCAAACCGAGCATGTGACGGTCGAGGCCAATGCCGTCCAAGTGCAAGCGGACTCGAGCGAGGTTAGCTCAGTGATTACCGGCCAGCAGATTGCCAACCTTGGCGTCAACGGCCGCAGCGTGTACACGCTCTTCGCCCTCACTCCCGGCGCGTCCAGCATTCAGGGAGACTTTATCACCCCCACAGCGGTTAGCGGGGATAGCAACGTGAGCATTAACGGCCAACGGGACGGCCATAACCTTCAACTTCTTGATGGCGGTGAAAACCTCGACCGCGGCGGCAGCAGCGCCAGTGTCATGCCTTCCATGGACGCGATCGCCGAGTTCACCAACATGACTTCGAACTACAGCGCGGAGTACGGCCTCGCGGGCGCCGCAACCATTACGACCGTGGTCAAGTCCGGCACCAAACAGTTACATGCCACCGGATGGGAATTCCTGCGCAACGACTACCTCGATGCCCGTAACTACTTCAATCCCTACCCGCAAAAAGTTGCCGAACTGCGATTCAATACCTTTGGCTTCAATGTCGGCGGCCAGGTTCCTTTGTTCAAGGAACATCCAACTTTCTTTTTCTACAACATGGAATGGCGCAGATTAAATGAGGGCGGCGTGTACAACCAGACCGTTCCGGTGGCAAGCGAGTACCCCGACGCGGGCGGCGCGGGAACTGGCGCGGTGATCCCGACTACTCTTCCCAACGGCGCGAGCCAGATCGTGGCAGTTCCCAGCAATAACGGAAGCTTTCTACCTGGTTTCGGATCGGGTTGCTCCGCGGCTGTGATGGCAACGCTCAGCCCCGGTAAGCCATTCCCCAACAATACGATCCCCGATTGCCTGATCAACGGCAACGCGGCGGCTTTGCTGTCTGCGGGTATCTTCCCCGCAGCTAACAACGGCTCCCAATTCCAAGGCGGCAATGTCTCACCTACCGACGTGCGCGAGGAAATTGCCCGTATCGATCACCAGTTTACCGACAAGTTCTCTGTATTCGGGCACTGGGTTTCTGAGGCGGTCTCGCAGACTTATGGTGAGACGCAGTGGAGCGGCGATAACGTGCCCACGGTCAGCGATGTCTTCGGAAATCCCTCCTATAGCGCCGTGATTCATACTACGTACGTGATTAATCCGACACTGCTGAATGAAGCGTCTTTCAACTACAACGGCAACCGGATTCACATGGTCCCCCAAGGCATATACACGGCGCCTTCTGCTTTCACTTTTAACCGGTATTTTACGGGTCCCAACGCCGACAACCGCATTCCGTCGATTGATCTGGGTGGTAGCACGGGAACGGACTACACGATCAATTACATCCCCTGGAATAATGCGGCCAACGATTATCAATTGCGAGATGACCTTTCCTGGACGAAAGGCACACACCAGCTCAAGTTCGGGTTCAGTTGGGCGCTCTACAAGAAAGTGCAGAGTTATTTCGCCAACACGGAAGGCAATTTCACCTTCAACGGCTTGTTTACAACTCAGCCTGGATGCGCGCCCGTCCAGAATGTTACAAGCTGCGGATCGGACTTCGCCGATTTCCTGCTCGGCGATGCCAACCAGTATGAAGAGGATGCCGTTCAATCCAGCGGCCATTGGAACAACGTTTCCTATGCCGCGTATGTTCAGGACAACTGGCGCGTTACTCACCGCCTCACTCTGAATCTTGGATTACGCTGGGACGGGGCTCCGCATACCTACGAGGCGAACCACCAGTCCGCCAACTTCTATCCCAATCTGTATAATCCCGCCAACGCAGCTACCTTTGACTCGACCGGAAACATCTGCAGCTCGGTGTCTAACCCTCCCTGCGCAGGCGGCCCCAGTCCCGGCTTAGGTACCAGTCCCAACCCGATATTGGCAGGTTTGCAGTTCTACGAGAATGGTATCGGCATCGGCGGCGTGAATGGCGTTCCTAAGGGTCTGACCAACAACTACTGGCCGGCTTTTGGCCCCCGCATCGGTTTTGCCTACGACCTTACCGGCCAAGGTAAGACCATCGTCCGCGGCGGCTTTGGCATCATGTACGATCGCATTCAGGGCAACGACATGTATAACGGCGCTACGAACACCCCGTTCGATGCCAGCCCCACCGTGCACACCGTCTCTCTTTCGAACCCCGGACTCAACGTCAACACCGGCGCCACGATCAGCTCGGCGGATTTGCCGGTTCTCCCGGTTGGTATAACCGGCATTGCCCTGAATTACCACCCACCAACGAGCTACCAGTACAGTGTTGGCGTTCAGCAGGCGTTGGGAGCTAAGGCTGTGTTGGCCTTGTCTTATGTCGGCAGCCAGGGTCGGCATGAGAACGACTATCACGAAATCAATCTCCCGCCTGAAGCCAATCTGCCGGCTCTGATCGCCTCGGGCGGTGCCGGCATTAACCAGCAGTATGGATATTTGGGTTACGGTGGTATCCGGCTATCGGAAGACGAGGCGAACGCGCACTATAATTCGCTGCAGGTCGATCTGCACGGGAACGTCGCCCGCGATCTGCAACTTCAATACGGCTTGACGATCTCGCGCGCGATTGATCCCAACACGGGTACCGGCAGCGGCGGCGATCTCAACAACATCACCAACCCCTATGTGGGTACGAAGTACGACATTGGTCCGTCCATATTCGACCGGACTGCCGTCTCATTCGTGAACTTTGTCTACCAGATTCCGCTCTTGAGGAACAGTGGCAGCCACCTTCTCCGGTCGACCGTAGGCGGCTGGGCACTGTCGGGGATCGTTACCGTGGAAACGGGAGCGCCAATCAATCTTGGAGTGAGCGGTAACACGGCTGCCAGCATCATTCCTAATGATGGGTCTTCGGCCCAAGCCGGAGATCGGCCGAACCTGACTGGCACTATCTCCTATCCGAAGAAGGCCACCGAATGGTTTAATCCGTCGGTCTTTTCGGCTCCTCCCTGCACTCCAGGGGGCTCAGGTGCTGATTGCTACGGCAATCTGGGCTTCGACGGGTTGCGCGGTCCTGGCCGTGACAACTGGAACCTGTCGCTCTTCAAGAGCTTCGTCATCAGCGACGAAGGGGGCAGCCGTATTGAGTTCCGTGCCGATTGCTTCAACCCCTGGAACCACCCACAGTTCAAGGGGGATGCCAACAACGGGGGCATCAGCCTCAACGCAGGGTCTAGCAACTTTGGTGCCGTGACGGGTGCTTTCGACCCGAGAGAATTCCAACTCGGATTGAAGCTGATCTACTAAGCGTCTTCTGATGTTCTCCTCATGCCCGCTCATCCTCGTGAGCGGGCATGTTTTTTTGGCTACTAAAGTTACTTGTGTATGTTGTGTCACGGGATTGGCTGGCTTGACGACGATAGTTCGAGAGTGGACAGTTTGCCGCGTCGATGCAGAAGTGGCTATGCTGATGTATTGGTTATGAAGAACTGGAAATTGAGATGGGCCGTGGTTGCCTTGTTCTCGTCGGCCGGTTTTATTGCACTCTGTGCGAGCGCTCAATCATCCAGCCCTGCCGATGCCATTGCCCTCGAACAGCAGGGAAAGTTCGCCGAAGCTGCCGAGGTCTGGCGCGGGGTGATCCAGCAAAATCCACGCGATGCCGGAGCTTTTGCCAGCCTGGGCGTGGTCCTCTCGAAAGAACAGAGATACGAGGAAGCAGCTTCCGCGTATGAAAAGGCCATCGCGCTGAATCCGCAGTTGCCCGGCGTGCAATTGAATCTGGGCTTGGCGGAGTTTAAGCAAGGGCATTTCCAAGCGGCGATAGCCCCACTTCGCGCTGCTTCTGCCGCGGACCCGCATAATCAGCAGGCAGTGACGTTGCTGGGCCTGAACTATTATGGCACCAAGCACTTTGCGGAGGCCGCTAAATATCTGGAAGTCGCGGCCAAAGCCGACCCGGCGAATGCGGAGTTGCAACAAGTACTGGCGCAGAGCTGCCTCTTGGCCAAGAAATACTCCTGCGCTCTGGACGAGTTCCGTCAGATCCTGTTACAGAACCCTGATTCCGCATCCGCGCATATGCTGAGCGGAGAAGCGCTGGATGGGCTACAAAGAACTCCCGAGGCAATTGCCGAGTTTAAGGCGGCGAAGAGAGTTTCTCCACGCGAACCGAATCTGCATTTCGGCCTCGGTTACCTCTATTGGAAGTCGCACCAATATGACGAAGCAAAGACCGAATTTGAGAACGAGTTAGCGATCGACCCCAACCAACCGCAAGCGCTGACTTATTTAGGCGATATCGAGATGAAGAGATCGAATCTGGATGAAGCTCTTGCTTCATTGAAGAAGGCAGTGCAGACGAAAAACGATATTCGTCTGGCGTACGTCGATTTGGGTGCGGTGCTTGTGCAGAAAAAGCAATACCCGGAGGCCGTGGCTGCGCTGCGGCGCGCGGTGGAATTGGATCCTGCGCAAGCTGACGCGCACTACCGGTTGGGTCGAACGTATCAGGCGATGGGAAGGACGGTCGAGTCGCAGAAGGAATTCGCAAAAGTTCGCGCTCTTCATGAGAAGGCGAATAATAATGACCCGCTCGCGTCTAAGATGCCGGCGTCCCCACCACCGCTTCCTCAATAGTCGCGAGAGCTATCAGCCCTACCTGACGCCGAGCAACATATCGATTGTCAGTTGATCAAGTCTTTCGTAAGGCAAACGCTTTTTCAAGATCGCATCTTTATCGAAAACCTGGCCCAGTAATCCAGATGCTCCTGTTTTAGAATAGTGACGTTCCTTGCCACCGCCATTTCCAGCGTCCGAGAGCTCGCTTAATATTCCCTGGATTTCCTGGTCATTGTTCCAGCGGGACGCTTTCTCTTTGAGAATGAGGTAAGTTCGCATGCAGCCGCGGGCAAAATCTTTTACTCCGTCATAGTCTTCGGTGCGGTAGGCATGTGCGTCGAAGTGGCGCGGCCCATCGTAACCAACATCCTCAAGAAATTTTACCAACCAAAATGCCGACTTGATGTTGGAAGAACCAAAGCGTAAATCCTGATCAAAGCGGCTGGGCATCTGATCATTCAGATCAACATGAAAAAGCTTACCCGCTTCCCAAGCCTGCGCCACCGCGTGCATAAAGTTAAGGCCAGACATCTGTTCGTGCGCGACTTCAGGGTTCACACCGACCATCCCAGGGTGATCAAGCGTTGGGATGAAACCCAGGTACTGGCCTGTCGTCGCCATGTAAATATCCGCGCGGGGCTCGTTGGGCTTGGCTTCTAACGCGAACTTCATGCCGTATCCGCGATCGAGATTGTATTCACAAAGGTAGTTGATGGCCTCGCGCAATCGTTTGATCGCATCATCGGCTCGGCGGCAGGCGTCGGTCTCAACCCCTTCGCGGCCGCCCCATAAAACGAAAATTTTTGCGCCCAGCTCCGCTCCAATATCCATCGCTCGCATTGTCTTCTGAAGAGCGTAGGCGCGCACTTCCCAATCGTTGGCGGTGAAAGCTCCATCACGAAATATGGGATGGAAGAACAACGAAACTGTTGCCATCGGAACAACAATGCCATTGGCCTCGCAGGCCTTCTTAAAGGAACGTACAATGCAGTCGCGTTCGGAAGGCGTTGCGTCAATGGGAACCAGGTCATTGTCGTGCAAGTTGACGCCCCATGCTCCTACCTCGGCCAGCAAAGAGACAATCTCAGTGGGAGAAATAGGCGGCCGTACAAAATCGCCAAACGCATCGCGTCCGCGGTTGCCAACCGTCCATAGCCCAAAAGAAAATTTGTGTTCCGCACGGGGTTGGTAATCATTTGTATCGGGCTGATGATTGGTCATGCAGTCGTCTCCATCTCGCAGGGGTTAATTAATTCAGTATGGATTTCATCGCTGGATACATGCGCCGATACGCCGCGTACGCCCTTTCCAACACTAAAGAATGTTCAGGGTCTGGAGCGATATTCTCCGCAACGCGCACCGTGGATTCACAGGCTTCGTCAACCGAAGACCACGTCTTCACTCCTACTCCCGCTAAAATTGCGGCCCCATAGGCTGCGCCTTCTTCCGCGTCGACAGTTTCGACAGGCTGTCCATAAATGTCAGCCTGAATCTGTCGCCAAAGCGTGGATCTCGCGCCGCCCCCGCCCAGACGAATCGTTTTTACTGGGACTTCCATCTCTTGAAAAATGGTGAAGGTATCGCGCAGGCTGAACGCAACTCCTTCGAGAATCGCTCGAATCACGTGACCTCGCGTGTGAGAAGCGGTCAGGCCAAACAACATTCCACGGGCTGCAGGGTCGAGATACGGAGTACGCTCGCCCATTAGATATGGAGCCCACAACAGACCGTCACATCCGGGAGGAGCGCTAGCCGCCTCGGCGATGAGGCTCTCATACGACTGACGCGGCTCGCCCGAACCAAACTGATCGCGGAACCAACGCAACGAAAGTCCTGCAGCCTGGGTCACGCCCATCGCAATCCAGCGTCCGGGAACGGCATGGCAGAATGTATGTACTCGGCCTTTCGAATCCAGTGCGGGACGATCCGTTGCCGCTAGGACCACGCCCGAGGTTCCTATGGTTGCGCTCACGGCACCGGGAGAAACGATTCCCATGCCGATCGCGCCAGCAGCTTGATCGCCCGCGCCAGCCACAACAGGTGTTCCTTTTTGCAGGCCGGTAGCGGCCGCGCCGGCTTCCGAAATTCTTCCGCAGATTTCGGGCGACTCATACAGCGCGGGCAGAAGAGACTCGTCCATTTGAACGAATTTCAACATTGCCTTCGACCAGCGGCGGTTGGCAACGTCGAGCAGCAGAGTTCCCGAGGCGTCCGCCACATCGGTGGCGCGTTCGCCGGTTAACTGAAATCGAACGTAATCCTTGGGGAGCAGGAGAGAGCGAACACAGCGCCAGTTTTTCGGTTCATTTTCTCTGACCCACAAGCACTTGGTGAGAGTGAAATTGGTGAGTGCGGGATTGCACGTGAGTTGAATCAGATTGGCGGCGCCAATTTGATCGGTCAATTCCCCGCACTGCTTCTCAGTCCGCACATCGCACCAGATCAGTGCGGGCCGTACAACGCGCCCTTGCTCGTCGAGCAGAACGGCGCCGTGCATTTGGCCGGAGAGCCCGACGCAGGAAATCTGATCGCCGCGAAGTTTGGCTTGCGCGAGTGCATTGCGCACAGCCACGCCGCAGGCGCGCCACCAATCATTGGGGTCTTGCTCGGCCCAGCCTATCTGAGGAGATACAAAGGCTCGATGGTCTTCCGTGGCGGATGAAATAACGCGGCCTTTCTCATCGAGAATGAGAGCGCGTGTGCCACCGGTCCCTACGTCAATTCCGAGAAGGTAAATTCCCACCGAATGCCTACTGGCTGCCATCAGAAAGGCTAGCCAAAGTCTTTATCGTGTACGTTAACGACAGGGTATAGTACCATGTGATTCACGGATTACAAGCACAGAAAATCCGCCAAAAATCGCACCGATTTCCCTAGTAGCCGGACTGTTGGCTGAGTCAGTTTGCCGGTACCGAGTCGCCTGAAGCGAGCACATAGGTGGTGATTCGATCGAGCTTTAAATCGGAATGCTGGTCGGTAAGGACGACCGTACCATCGGGATTTCGAATGGGTTTGACGTTCTTCATCAAAACCCTGTGTGTCGAAATATTCGAAGCGGGCGATCCGGACTCCGGCCCCGCATCTTTGTTGTTATTGCCTGCTGGAAATTTCTGCTGTGCAATCGGATTATTCGGATCGGGGTAGGTACCCATTCCATTCCAGTTTTTCTTACTGTTTGCGGCATCCGCAGGTTGATACGAAATATCCTGGCTCGTGGCCGCCGTCTCAGGGTAATACCATGCCGTCAAATAGGCTTTGATGGGTACCGATCCTTTTTTCCAGTCCGCGGAATCCATGCGAATGGCAAGGCGGGAAGGATCCGATGCGGATTTCTTCAAGGACTCGGTAACCTCGCCCGACAAAATTGCATCGCGCGGCACAACGACGCCCTTCACCAGAGTGGCCGCCACCAGCTTGGCTTGGATCTTCGCTCCAACCGGAGTTTTGCCGGCGACAATATTTTGCTTCATGAAAATAGGAAACTCTGTCCCCATCAATGGGCTGGAAGATGGGGGAGGTTGCTGACCGTACAGCGCAGCGGAGCTGAGTGTGACGGCCAACATCATCTGCCCTTTTACGATTCTCTTTAGCATTTGTGTCTCCTTGTGATTGCGGAATGTATTTTCCGCAAAAAAACCTAACTATCGAACTAAGCGATGGGCACGCCCGCGGCCTTATAAATCGCCTCGATGGCCAGCATGTCTTTTAGACCTTCGTCGCCGGGCGACTCCGGATCTTTGTGATTGCGAATGCAGTCGGCGAAGTGTTCTGCCTCGATTGTGAACTGAAACGGAGGTTTGCCGGTGCCGAGTTCATCGATCTGTTGCCGGTTTACTTCGCCGAGAAGGTGAACGCCGTCGTAATTAAATGCCGGTTGCATTTCGAGGTAGCCGCTCTCGCCATTGATGTTCAGAAAACTCGGCCCTCTTTGCCCATACGAGCAGCCGCAGGAGGCCACGATGCCGGAAGGAAACTTCATTGTCCACTCCATCGACTGTTCCACCTCGGCGAAGCGGCCGCTGTGGTCGCGCGTGGACACAATCGCGGTGAAATCCGCCGGCTCTTCCCTCGTGATATGTCGGGTTGCGTTCAATGGGTAGATGCCAAGATCCATTAGCGCTCCACCACCTCCTAGGGCTTTGCTTAGGCGCCACATGCCGGCTGGTTCCTGGGCGTAGAACCCTCCCTGGAACGACTCTAACTGGCCGAGCTGACCGGACGCGATGATCTGTGCGGCGTGCATCAGGTGGGGTCGTAGTGGACGCGGTAACCGATCATAAGTTTGACCTTCGCCTGCCGGCATGCCTCGATCATTTTGCGGCACTCTGCGCTCGAGATTGCCATTGGCTTTTCACAGAACACATGCTTGCCCGCCTGCGCGGCGCGCACGGTGTACTCGCAATGCATGCTGTTCGGCAAGCCCACGTAGACGGCGTCAATATTTTCGTTGTCGCGGATGCGGTCAAACGTTTCATAGGTGTAGATAGAGGTTTTCGGAATGCCATACATGGCTGCATATTTGACACCTTTTGTGTCCGGGTGCCCGGTGACCAATGCGGTGACTTTCGCGGTCTGCGATTGCGCACAGGCCCGCATGAAAATGTCCGAAATTGTTCCCAGGCCGACTGCAGCATAGCCCACTGGTTTTTGTGACGAGCTGATCTTTTGCGCGTAAGACGGCAGATACGTCCACGCCAAAGCTAAGGCTGAGAGCTTGGTAAAGGTGCGACGATCGATGCGCGATGGAAAATCCATGGACAATAATGTATGCGGATGTATCTCATAAGTCGAGCATAGGGAATGCCCGCGATCTGCGCCTTAGCCATATAGCATCTACTGAGTTCTGGCATGGCCAAATAAAGCGGTTCTGGGAGCCAGAATCTCGCATCTGAAACAGCGAGCGAGGAGAAATACTTATGAAGGCTGTCCTGCTCTATGCATACGGCGATCCGGCTCAGTTGCATTACGAAGAGACTGACATGCCGAAATATGGGGATAACGAAGTACTGGTAAAGGTTCGTGCCACCAGCATCAATCCCATCGACTGGAAACTCAGAAGCGGAGCAGCGAAATCTCGCATGCCTCTGACGTTGCCGGCCATCTTAGGGAGAGACCTTTCCGGTGAGGTGGCGGAGGCAGGTCGTAGCGTGACAGGTTTTCCGAAGGGAATGAGGGTGATGGCATTGGCAAATCGCACCTATGCTGAATACACAGTTGTTTTGGCTGACGTGCTCGCGCCCATCCCCGAAGCTTTGAGTTTTGAGCAGGCAGCAGCGCTTCCGCTAGTCACCACCACGGGCTCTCAATTGATCGAGCGAGCCGTCAAGCCCGAAGCTGGTGTGACCGTACTTGTCACCGGGGCGCTGGGAGGGGTTGGGCGAACAGCCGTGCATGTAGCTCACAAACACGGAGCGCGAGTTTTGGCGGGAGTACGGCTGAAGGAGAAGGAAGAAGCAGCGAAGTTAGAGGTTGACGGGGTTGTTGCCATCGATAGCGAAGAAGAGATTGGACAACTGCACGATCTCGACGCGATCGCCGATACGATTGGCGGCGCAACCATCCAACGGCTATTGAAAACGATCCGCAAGGGCGGCGTGCTGGGTTCAGTACTCGGAGAACCAGCGGGAGCTAAAGAGTACGACATACACATCGAGGCGTTCATGGCGCAGCCGGACGCCTCAAGACTCTATCAACTGGCTAACGACGCCGCTCGTCATGAGTTCTCGATTCCAATTGATCGCACGATGAAGTTGCAAGAGATTCAAGAAGCCCATCGAATTTCGGAAAAGGGCGGACTCAGCGGCAAGATCGTGCTCATTCCCTGAATCGGCGGCAAGTTGGCGGCGGAATCGAGAGATGACAATCTACTAAACCTGGCCTAGATCAGAGGGATTGAGGCGATCAATGGACTCGCTCCTCTTCACCGAGTGTGCTTCGGTTCTTATCGATCACGCGCACCTCTTTCCCACGGAGACCAGCGTACTTGATCGCCATACCAAGGAGCAGGTATTCGTCCTCTTAGTAATCGGAGGCAAAGGCGTCTTGGTGGAGCAACCCCAGTTCCGTGTCATCCCCACAGGCTTTCACGAAATCGGGAAGCTTAAATTCGGATGGTCGCGATTAGGTGGGACTCTCGTTTCATGCGCTCGTCATCGGTCATCATGCTAAGAGAATAGCCGATCCCGAGCGACTTGCTACCAAAGGATTTGCCGCCAACCACTCCGAACCCGTCCCGAGGGGAGCGACAGGGCGGCCGCTTAAGTCTCATTGTTGTGGTGAGAGATGGTGAGCGCGGTAGGAATCGAACCTACAACCTACTGATTAAGAGTCAGTTGCTCTGCCAATTGAGCTACGCGCCCGCGGTTGGGGTGCTACCGGTGGGACAATTTGTGATTGTAACATTTCTTGCTCATGCGGTCATCGCCAACCGCGTAGCTGCGATCACAACTACAAAGAATTGAACGGAAAAGAATCGTGGGGAGAGCTAACGTTCAAAGGAGCATTTTGAAAACAAACGTGATAATCTCAGCCGCAAACATTCTGTGCGACTCCTAAAAATCCAGAGGCCATGAGGCTTACGAACGTTGCCGCACTTCCGCAGCCAGCCCGCTGGAACTTTCGCTGACCGGCGGACGGCGCGGCGGCAATGGGCTCGGTCCCATCGTCGGACGCCGCTCCACTGTGCCAATCACAGGAGCGTCTTCCATTCCATCGGCGTATGCCATGGAGACGAAACGTTGCTCCGAACAAAGCCTGTCGATGAGGCGTTGTTGCCAACTGTTGAGCACAGCATGAGGAAGAATGGGAAAGTGCCGGAACATCCAGAGAAAATATACGCGTTGAAGAAAAGATGGCATCACATAGCGGGGGCCGATTGGTGTTTGCACTTGCACCACGCCGTCCGCCAATTTATCGATCCACATAACTAAGCCCGCCTAAAGTCCCGAGTTTGGCCAGAGCATTTCTAGGGCCGCAATTATTGCACTAAGGTCGGTGCTATGGGAAGCGTTTTCTAAAAAAACTTCTGCGGTCTCAAAACATTAGGGGCTCCGGTGACGCAACCCAACACCATTGACTGCCGGATTTGCACTAATAATAGTGCAGGCCGGGCGGTGTTAATGCGGCCCGGGTAAGCCGGGTATTTCCGGCAGAATATCCATCTTCCGAATCTCCGCTGCGACTCCAAAACCCTTGCCTGTGCCGCGTTCCACGCGCAATATCCGCGCATGGCAGCACACCCAGCACTTCTCGCCAGAGGTGAGCTCTGGGGGCAGGATGAGAATCAGTTCCACGTCCGACCCTTCAGCCATCGGAGCCTCGGTATAGAGGAATACCCCGTTGGTGCTGACATCTCGAGTCTGGGCACTCAACTCGGAATTGGCCGCAGCGTTGCGAACGCGTACTGGCAGTTGGGTCACGACCCTCTGGCGAGAACGCCGATCATTTTTAGAGGTCATTCTTAGAACTCATTATGAGAATCCAACAATCGTTTCCACACCGCACCACGAAAAAGATTCCCGTGCGGAGTGAAGTATAGACCAACTTTGGGTAGTGTGACAGTTTGGCTTACGCGTTGGGCCGGTTGAGCGGGAGATTCTTCGCTACGCCTGAAAAACGGCTTCGCTCAGGATGACAGTCGTCGTCTAATAGTCAAACTGCCCCAGCCCAACTTGCACGGAGTAGGTAAAAGCTGCTTAGATCTCTGGGCGGCGCAGGCGTGCGGCGGGCACCACGAGGGCTTGCTCCATGGTCGGAACATTTGTGCTTCTCAGCTTGGCCTCCGCTTCGTGCAGCTTGTCGGATTGATTCGTCTGATAGTAAGCCTGCACCAGAAGTTCCATGGTGAAGGGATTGTCCTGATCTTCTTCCAGGTAGGTGATGGCTTCGTCGAATTTTTTCTGATCCATCGCCAGAGTTCCGGCAGCTCCATTGTAAGAGCTTTGGATTACGCGGTTGCGGCTGCCGGTCGCCATAGCCTCAAGTTGCTTCAGCGACTGATCGGCCAACTCCGAGTTCCCGGCATGAGCGGCGCGCACAGTACGGGTGCGGAGAATACGGGACAATTCTTCGTCTTTATCGGATTTCGAAATTACGCTGCGATGTCCCAAAGACTCTTCCGCGCCCTGCAGATATTTCAAAGCGGCGTTGTCGTCGGTCTGATACTCGGCCAGGTGACGGTAGGCCTGCGCTTCCTGCAAGTCTTGCTCTTTAGCGTGTGCGGTCTCCGCAATCTCCTGGAATAGCTTGTCTGCTTCGGCAAAATTGCCGTCGCGCACCCAGGTCATCGCCTCCTGCATACTGTAAGCAAGCCGGTCCGCTTCATTGTGGGCATAGCGGATGGCTTTGTCGTATTCAACTCGCGCCTGCTCCTGATTTCCCATCAGAGCGTAAGTATCTCCAAGACCAACCTGCGATGTAACAAAATCCGGATCGATCTTCAACGCAGCGCGGTAGTGCTGCAACGACCCTTCAAAGTTTCCCGCCATGCGCAGCAACTCGCCATAGGAATCATGTGGGTTGGGCTCGTTCGGCAGCAGCGCGACGTAGCGATCCATGTCGGCAAAGGCTTTGGCAAAATCACGGTTGCGGGCGTAGAGATAGGCCAGGTTGTTGAGCGCGGGTGGAAACTTCTTGTCGACAGCCAGCGCTTTCTCCATAATTCTCTGCGCCTGCTCGTCGCCGTTCTCACCCATGAGCCAGTTACCGGCGAGGTAGAGCACGTGCTTGTCTTTGGGATACATCTCGAGCAGATCGTTCATGGCGGAGATTCCGCCGATGAAGTCGCCTTCCTGTACCTTGACGATCCAGCCGATCATCAACTGCTCTCCCGGAGTCAGCGTGGGCGCCAGAGCCTTGGCTTTCTCACGGGCAGCGCTAATTTCCATAGGGTTACTGCTATTGAATGCGATCCAAGCCCAGGCCACGGCCAGATTGGGATCGGCCTTCACGGCCGCGCGCCAATCGTCGTTGCAGCGCTCCAGGTAAAGATTCTCGTAGTCCTGCATCCCCTTCTCGTAAAGCGAGCGAGCCTCAACCGACGAAGTGGTCACCGGCAGCGATGTGGTGGCAGCTTGCTTGAGATGATGGGCATAAACCGGCGTGGAAAAGCACACGCCAAGAATGAGGACGCAGATCGAGCGACGCATCAATGTCTCCGGGAACAGAACGCTTTTGAGGGAGGGAATACGATTGCAGCGTAACATCGGGGTAACCGGCGAGATAGTGACGAAAGACGTACGACGGATGGAGTGGAAGCAAACAAAAAGCCCCTGCCGCGAGCGGCAAGGGCTCGATCGAAAACGCGGCTAGAACTTGAAGATGGCTGCGAATTGCACGCCTCTCGGCCCGCCGCCGCCCAGGAACGGGTTGCCAATACCAACGTCGCCAGTTGCGGTGATCGGGTAGTACGAACCGGGCGCATAGCCACCCGTAAGGATGGTGGTGTTAGGAACAACCGCGTTCGGCGCGCCGGGATCAGCAATGAAGTTGGGCAGGAACGGATTACAGAAGTTGGGATGGTTGAGCACGTTAAAGAATTCGGCCCGCAGCGTCATATTAAGCCGTTCCGTGATCGCCGTGTCCTTGAAGACGGAGAAGTTGAACTCCTTGAAGCTGGGCCCATGCAGAGAGTTGCGTCCTTCGCTGCCGAAGTGACGCGTGCCCGGAATGCAGTTGGTTTCGTCCGCCGAGCCGTCGTTGCTGGAATTTCCAAACGTGCATGGAGCGGCGAATGACATCAGGTTTAGGTACTGAGCGGGATTGCTGGAATACTGTGGAGTCGAGATCTCATCAGGACGATCGAAGCCTTCGCCCGCTCCGGAGTAGTCTCCTTCAAAATCATAGTTGAGGTGCCAGGGCTGGCCATCCTGCAGGTTGAGGATGCCGTCCAGTCCCCATCCGTTCTTTAATCTCTGCATCGATCCGCCTGCGTGGGGGAATTGGTACACGAAGTTCCAGGTGAAGCGGCGGCGGATGTCGAAGCTGGAATTTCCCTTGTCTCCTGCCGGGTTCGTACTGTTCGTGGGCTGCGACTCGTTGGGTTCGAAATCCTCGAGGTCGCTTGCGGTGTCGATGGAGTGTGACCACACAAAGTTGGCCTGTGAGGTCAAACCATGCCAACCGGCGGTGTGCAGGCTAGCCTGGAGCGAATGATAGCTCGAGTTGGCCGCTGATTTCTCCTGATTGAGATAGAAGAAATTCGGAGCCACCGTGCGCGGTACGCCGTAGCTGTTAATGCAATCGCAAGCGAGGTCCGCAGCCGTTATGTCTGCCTGATTGGGCTGATTGATATCCAGGAACTGAAAAAGCTTGATACCGACCGATCCCACATAACCAACTTGCAGCACCGTCTTGCTGGCAATCTGCTGTTGGAGGTTTAAGTTGAAGTTCTGGACGTAGGGCGTGCGCATGTGCGGGTCAATGGAAAAGAAATCGCCCTCGGGGTGGAACCCTGCATAGATGGGAACGCCCGCCGTTATCGGGAGTGGCACGCCCGTGACCGGGTTGGTTGCCACGCTACCCTCGCCCAACGCATTCGGCCCCAGGCCGGGATAGGCCGGTCCCGGACAGAAGGTGCAATTCCAAGGCAGGTGGCCGAGGAACATGTCCTGCGAAAACGCGTCGTAGAACAATCCCCATCCGGCGCGGACCACGGTCTTTCCCTGACCCGTCACGTCATACGCAGCGGCCACGCGGGGAGCGAAGTTATTCAGGTCCTTGCCATACAACTGGCTGGTGGGGACGTTGTTGCCGCCATTCGCGTAATCGACGGTGTAGAACTGCCCACCCTTCTCTCCAGTCACGCCGAAGTAGTCCCAGCGCATCCCGTAGTTCAAAGTCAACCGGGGAGTCATGCGGAAGCTGTCCTGAATAAACAACCCATCGCTATTTTGGTAGGTGTGTCTTTCGGTATCGCCCTGGATCTGGCTCCCACCACCGTCAGGAAGGCCTTCCAGGAAGGTCGTCAGGCCAGAAAAACCGAGCGTGCCCCGGAAATCGTGATCGAAAACCTGCGCGATCGTGGTACGCCGGAATTCGTAACCGAATTTTACGTCGTGCTTTCCCGTCTTCCACGAATAATTGTCCACGAAGTGCCAGTTGGAATCGAAGCGATTTTTCGCCAGAGAGTCAGTGGCGCCGATCTGCGAGAAACTGCCGACATTGGTTGAAGGAAGACCGCCGTTATAAGTGGTGGTTATGCCCGTATCCAAACCAATGGAGTTCGGGATGAAACTCTGGTCCTGGGCGAAAAATCCTTCAGCAAACCGGTTCCATCCCAAACGAGCTTCGTTGACCTGACTGGAATTGACGACCTTCACATAGGAGATGGATACCAGTTGGACGCGCGTCGGGGTTATCGTATTGAACCCCGGCAGAAGACCGCCGGCCAATTGCGCGAATGGAAAACTCTGGTGGCTGTTGCCAAAATAATAGCGGCCAGTCAGCAGATTGTTGGCATTGAAGTTGTGATCGATCTTGCCAATGAAGCTATCCACGCGGTTGAAGAAGCTCGTGGAATCGGAAAGATTGTTGCCATTCGGACAGCCGGAATCAAACGCGCTGTTAGGCCCCAGAGCTTGGCCCGGTTGCGGAGCCACGCTGGCAATATTCGGAGTGGGATACGGATTCCGCGCCAGGAGCGCCGCGATCACCGGATTTGGAGGCCCATTCACGGCCTCATCCGCTGCGATTTGCGCAGGATCGGGCACGCAAGTGGTCCCGGCTTGCGCTCCGTTTTCGCTCTGGCCTTCATAGTCAGCGTAGAAGAAAGTGTTGTCCTTGATGATCGGACCGCCGAGAGAACCACCGAATTGATTGTTATTGAAAGGGCTCTTGGGAGCGGAATCGAGGTTGAAGTAGTTGCGCGCTCCGAGTTTGCCGGTGCGGAAATACTCCAGCAACGAACCGTGCAATTTATTGGTGCCACTCTTGGTGACGATGTTGATCACCGCGCCGCTATTCCGACCGTATTCCGCCTCGTAATTGGAAATCACCTTCAGTTCGGCGACGGCATCGAGA
>Ga0209007_1000239_pt1 | contig 28395 bp, 21 predicted proteins | sample JacPinW_OM1H0_O2_FD_187961 | JGI IMG/M metagenome (GOLD analysis project Ga0209007, IMG submission 187961) | Forest soil microbial communities from Algoma, Ontario, Canada - Jack Pine, Ontario site 1_JW_OM1H0_O2 (SPAdes) (version 2) | ecosystem: Environmental > Terrestrial > Soil > Boreal... | reverse complement strand
AAAACGTAATCGTACCCGGCGAGGCCGTCCATCCACGCGGTTCCCTGCACCGGCGGCTGGTCGGACGCGATCACCGGCACCTCTGACAGATCCAGCGTGTCTCCCGAGGTCGTATAATTCCCCGACGCGACAATCGTGCCGCTGACGTGCACGCGTTTCCCGTCTTCCCAAGTGTCCACGAGCGAAAATGTAAGTGCCATTGTTCCTCCCCATCTGAATTTGTTGTTTTCTGAATGGCCATGCGTGATGTAATAAAATGTTATGATTTAGGGCAGTACCTGTGCGCGGAACGAAGCCGCCATATTTCGACTGCATGCAGACTGCGCAGAGCGTGCGGCGGCGCACAACCCGACGGCCTTCAGTTGAATCCTAAGCGTCGAATATAAGGAGAGCTTGGTGCGACGATTGCGAATCGCTTGTGCGGTAACTGTGTTGACATTGCTCGGATTTGCAGTCGCTCTGAAATTATCAGCGGCAGGCCCTGCTCGTGACGGAAGAAACGCCACCGCCGCTTCTGCTTCGCAATATCCTTCGACGAAAGAGGACGCCAACGCAGCTAAGAGTGGCGCAACGCCCGAAGTGGCGACGCCTGCGTCGGCAAACGCGAATGCTCCGGCAATCGTCGCGACGAGTATCTCAGTGCGTTCGCTCGCCGTGGAACCGCAGCCGCAAAGTTCCCTAAACTCAGCCAGCGCAGAAAATTCTTCCTCTCCACAATCCGCTCTGCTTTATCTCGCAAACGCCGACAAGGGGGACAGGATTTTCACTTTAGCGACTGCCTTGAATCCGCTCGGCTCGGCGAATCCTCTTGCTGCGGGCAGTAAGTTGGCGCTGTTTGCAGGGCAGGTTTCAGCCGGCTCCCTGGGCGATGGCGGCGCTGCATCCGGCGCGGAATTCGATTTGAAGCTCGATTCGCTCACCATGCGCAGCGGTGTGGTAGTCGCCCCAGACGGGACAATTTTTGTGGCCGACACTTTGAATGGCACGATTCGCACCATCGCCGGTGCCGCGAGTAGTGAGCCCGGAATCGTTCGCAGCCTGGTGGGACGTTATGGCCCGCGCCAGAATTTTGAGATTATCGAGCCGCTTGGCTTGGCCTTGGATCGCGCCGGCAATCTATATATCGCCGACCGCGACGCAAATGCTGTGCTGATGCTGCACTCCGCTACATCCGCTTCGCCCGGCGTGCTGGAAATTCTGGGGCACGTGGTTTCGCCTTCGAGCGTCTCCGTAACACTGGACGGCGGGAAAGTTTTCGTCGCTTCGGCTGATACTGGAGCCATCGTTGCAATCAATACGAAGACTCGCTCGATTGCTACCGCGGGAATCTCTCCAGCAAATTTAGCCGTCGATAACCAGCAACGCGCTAGCAGCGCGAAAATTATTCCCGCGAGCATTGCCGTGGACGGTGCCGGCAATCTGTTCGTTTCGTTTTCCGGAGCCGGCGCGGGGTTGGATCAAATATTGCGCCTCGATGCTTCTACAGCGAACGTTAAAACCGTAGCCCATGGATTAAGCTCGCCCGGTCAAATCGCGTTCGATTCAAACGGGAATCTCTTCATTGCGGACCAGGGCACGCGCAGAATACTCGCGTTGCGCAGTGCGGGCGTACCCGCAAATGGCGTCACGCTAAGTCCGCCCACGAATCAGACGCCGTACGGCCCGGAGCCGGTGGCCGGAACGTCCCCCACGCAAACCTTTACGCTGACAAATAATCCCACCGGAACGATCACGCAAATCACTTCCGCATTCCAAGGCCCGGACCCCGGCGATTTCACCGTGCTGAATACTTCCTGCACCGGCACCTTGCTCGCAAACACAGGCTGCAATCTGAATGTCGCGTTTACGCCGCAAGCGGCGGGATCGCGTTCGGCATCCTTGGCCGTAACCTACACCAGCGCGGGCGTGCAAAATACTTTGACGGCCGCTGTGAGCGGAACTGCCGACGATTACGAAATCACCTTGGCGAGCGGCGCTATGCAACAAATCACCATCGCGCAAGGATTCGCCGCCACTTACCTATTGCAAATTGTCCCAGACGATACGTTCAGCGGCTCGGTGACGCTGCTTTGCCCGTCAGGGTCGGCATTGCCCGCTGCGACGACCTGCGGAATTTCTGCTGGCACCACCGTCACCACGCCGTTAGTCCCCATGCTCACGGTAACCGTTACGGCGGGCACGCCCGTACCGTTCAACGTGACGTTTCAAACCACCAGCGTCGCCACGGCCACTAGCACGACCTCCACTACCTCAATGGTTCCTGGTTCCGGCATTTTTGGCCGCGGCGACGACATGAATTGGCCCGGAGCGACACTTCGAAATTCTGCTGGCCTCCCTACCCTCTCGTTTCTTGGTGCGTTCGGAATGTTAGCGGCGATTATTTGTGTGATGTTCGTGTTTTACGTTTTTGGCACAGGCGCCAAGCGAATGGTTTCAGTTTTCGCCGTCTGTGCGATTTTTGCTGTGGCATTGGCAGGGTGTCATCACACCAGCAGCACCGGGATCACAGTCACGCCGAAAGGCACGTACAACTTCACCGTTCAAGGCACGGCCCAAGGCGCCACGCGCGGCTTCAACGTCACCATGGTCGTTGATTAAACGCAACTTGAGAGCGCTAGCGATGCCTATGATTGACGAAGAAAGCGGCAGCAAGCCCCGCCTGTCGGCAGGCTTGCTGCCGCTTTGCAGGTCACCACAAACACCGCTTTTTTTTCTCGCTACAAATAAATGATGCGGCTGCGATAGCCGTAGGGCCTGCGGCGGCGCCCCTTGGTTTGCTCCGGACGCACATAACGATTGATCAGATTTTCAACAGCGGTTTGCGCGGAGCCAAGTAGGTCGGCGGCGAGCGCACGCGCCCCGCGCGATCGCGCAGCCAGCGCCGCAGTTGCAAATCCAAGAGCATCCGTCGCGCTGCGAATCTGTACTGGATCGGTCCCCAGCACCAGCAACGGCAGAATTTTTTCGTAACGCACGCGTACAGTGATGGATTGCGTGGCGCCAATCAGATTTATTTTGTCCTCGCGCCATTCCCAAAGCCGCAAATAAGTGCTGGGCTGCAAGTTCAACATTCCGCCGCCGCTGGTGAATTTCTCCATGGGAACGAATACGTCGGTGGTGTTCGCCGTCGCGCGTTCCCAAAGCATATGCGGCATCAGACAGTCCGCAGGAAGCTGCGGGCTGGACACGTCGCTGATCTCCACATTTGTCACGCCGGTGCTGGAATTCTGATCGAGCTCGATGTCCTGCTGCTCCACCAGCACGCTCACGCCGTTTTCAGCGAGCTCGCGTTGCAACCCGCGATAGGCCGAGTTAAGAAGCGGCATCAGCAGCGTGTCGGTGAAAACCACGCCCGCCGAATCGTTCACCATTGCGCGCGCCAGGTTCAGCGCGTCTTCCGCCTGCGAATATGCGGTTGTCGGGACGACGGGCATTGTTGCCTCCGAGATTTGTGTTTACGTTCGGGAAACTTTGAGCAGGTCGAGTATTGCGGAGTCTGACCACGCCATTATGGACTTAGCGTTGGATTGGCCGTCGAACAGCGCTCTTTTCGTTACGACTCCGCTTCGGGATATGATCGACGCGTCGTCACATCAGAATCTGTGAGGGGAAAATGGCGTCAACTCAGAAACGATTGCATATTCCAGCAGCAGGCGGCTTTGGTTCGCTGCCTTTCAGCAGCGGCGTGCTAGTGGATAAGACTTTTTATCTCTGTGGCCACATCGGCCTGGACCCGGCCACGAAGAAGGTTCCAGAAAGTGTCGATCGTGAAATTCGTCTGCTGATGGACAGCCTGCGAGACACGCTGGCCAAAGTGGAGATGACGATGCAGGATTTAGTTTCCGTGCAGATTTTCTGTCCAGACGTTTCGCTGTTCGCCCAGTTCAACGAAATCTATCGCACGTATTTCAGCGAACCCTTGCCGGCTCGCGCCTTCATTGGCTCAGGCCCGCTGCTCTTCGGCGCGCGATTCGAGATCCAGGGCATCGCGGTGAAAGATTAGACCGCGCAGCTTCGGCGCCGGTAAATTGCCGCGAATCACTCTCCGTGGCAATTGAAAATGTACGTCGAGCTACTCGCCGGCGTCCCGTTATAAGTTAGCGTCATGCTTCCGGTTGTCGCGGTGTTTTCGCCGGTAACGTTGGCAACAGTTCCCGTGCCGCCCACCATTTTGCAAATGAAGATCGGCGTGAGCGGCCACGTATTCGTAAAATTAATCGCAATGGTAGGATTCGCCGCGGTTGTGCCGCTAGCAGTCACGGTCGCCGTAAACCGCTGGCTCGTTCCGCTCGCGGTTACTGTAGCGGCGCTTCCCCATCCACTCGAAAGCGTAATGTTCGACGGCCCGATCGAGCTGCCGCGATTTGCCAGCAAGAAAATTCCCTGCACGTTGCCCGCGTAGGAAATTGAAGCGTTGATCGTGGCTGACGACCCTGGCGCCAGCACTTTCAGCGCGTTTCCGCTGGTGGTGCCCGAAGCAGGCGCGATCGCCACACCATCGCTCGAGTTGGACATCGAGACGGTAGCCGCCCCCAGCGGACTCACCGCATTCAAATCGTTGCGCGCCACAAGATTGCCGGAATTATCGAAAAACGAAACAGGAGTAGTCGAACCGCTGGGATCGAGGTCGAACAAGTGTCCCGTTTGCGACGCGCTCAACTGCGCGATCAGGCTTGGAGCGGTCCCGCTCGGCGTTCCCAGAAATTGTCCGCCTGCGCTCGTCGCGTTCTGGCTCGTGCCGTTCACGGTTCCCTGCACGTTCAGATTCGAGTAAACAGTAGCGGTTCCGCCGTTGCCGCTGTCAAAAAGTGGCGCAAAACGCGGCTCGGAAGGCATGGGGCCTTTGGTAAGAAAGGCGTCGTCAAAATAGACGTAATTGGTGGAAGAAGCGGAATTCTCGAGAAGAAAAATCCGCATCGAGTGCGCCACGCTGGTGGAAACGCTATAGCCATTAGGCACGCGAAAAATCACGGCAAAATTTCGATTCACTGTCCAAGCGTTCGCTGTGGACACCTGCCAGTCCGCGCCAGTCACGTTGCAGTTGCATGTAACGCCGTTGTTATATGTGAGCGAAGCGTTGGTGCTCTGCCAGTTGCCGCCATTTCCGCCATTATCGACGTAATTCGCCGGAGCCAGAACGCGCGCGTTGGTGGCGATGTTGGTAATTTTGTCCGCTTCCGTGCAATTCGAGTCGTAGTAAAACCGGAAGCCTGGCCGGAAATTCGCAGACGTGGAACCCGAAGCCACGCGCACTCCAAAGGTGTACTCCGCAGCGGGATCGACGGAGATGCATTGCGAGTTCACACCCAGCCCGGCGGTAGCGCCGTCTCCAACTTTCACGTTGTACGTTCCCTGCGTGTATGTATCAACGGGCGCCGAAGAGCTCGATTGTCGCGCATAAATTCCAGTCGCGGCTTGATTGATGTTCGTTCCGCTAGCGCCGCCCCACGCCAACAAAGTTGTGCCGCCGCTCCACGCTTCGAAACCAGCGTTAGAAAGCAAATTTGGGCCGGCCAGATCGTTTTGCCCAAAATGCATCGAGGGCGTCCAGTTGTGCCCGTTGTTATCGATGGCAACCATTGCGGAAGCAGGTTCGTTCGGTCTGATCTGCGTGGTATTCGTAATGGAAAGGTACGGATCGAGCAGATGAATTCCGATGGCCGAGCCGTCCGAAGGAAACTGAATACAGTTGTAAACATCTTCGCAGCGATTGTTGGGGCCGAAAGTGACGCTGGTGACGCCCACGATGTTGTAACAGATTTGCCCGAACGCTGCGGACGAGCTTTCGCAATCATTCCCGTACACTTCGTCGTTGTTTGGATAATTTCCGTTGCTGTCTTTCGCGAACACGTATCCGGTGGACGCCGCAGGCGGCAAGATGCAAGCGTTTTGCTCTAAAACGATGGCGTTGTAAATTCCCGCGAGATAGAAACACGTATCGCCCGCCGACTGCGGATTCATGTTGTTGTGTTTGAATAAAGTATTGGTGCCGTCGAGGACCCCGACCGAAGTATTGCCGTATATTCCGTAGGAATTGCCGCCGGTTCCCAGCGTGATGTTGTTGTTCTCGATGTCGGAGTGGCCGATGCTGGTCATATCGATCACTTTGGAATTCGCGCCGGTGGCGAAAAGGGCCATGCCTTCGATGTGCACGAAATTTATTTTGGACGTGGCTTGATTGGGATTCTTCACCGTGGTGCATCCCGCATTTCCGCAAGCGATAAATCCGGAAGTATCCGGCTTCGCGACGGTGCCGGTCCCGCTTTCCTGGTAGCCTTTGATCGAAGCACCGTCTCCGGTCAATTCCACCGCGTCATTTGTGGTTGTGTCGGTGATCGTGAGCTGTCCCTGTCCCCACAGTAGAACGGTGCCCTCCGGAATCGAAATGTGTTGTGCGCCGGTTAAGGTTCCCGTCATGCCGCGCGCGTCGCAAACGGAAGAAGCTGTGGAGACCGCTGCCGCGGCAAGACACGCTGTGATTTTCGCCGCAGCATCAGCTCCAGAAAATCGCTCCGCTTTTTGGACTCCATTCAGCGCGTTCACCGCCGCCGATCCATTCACGTCCAGATTAAATTGCGGATTCGTGTTGTTGATGCCGAGAGAGCTGCTGGTGAACCGATGTACCGGGAGCAGCGTGCTAATCATGGAGTCAGGGCCGCCCGTCGACGGCAGAGCGGTCATCGTATAGCTGGTCGTTCCGGCCCCGGAGACGAAAATGTAATTGTTCTGCTGCGGAAGCCATTGGCCGTTATTTAGATTGGGTGCCGCGGAAGTGGCGATGCAGTAGCCCGAAATTGTGCTAACGCCTGCGAGCGGTGCGGCCCAGTTCCACGTGATTGCGTTGTTTGCGCCACTCAGCGCTACTCCCGCGCTCTGCTGCGACGGCGCCGACTCCGTGGAATTGCAATTCGTGGTGGTGGAATACATCGTGGCATAGTAGGTTCCCGCGGCAATCGAGCCGCCCGTTGTGGCGGTGCCGGCCACGCTGGTCGGCGGATACGTTCGCGGAAATTGAATGTCAACGCTACCGGCGGAATTTTCTGCGATGCTCGCGCCATAGCCGAAATCAGTTCCATCGTTCAGCATCAGGCCGAGTACCGGATCGATGCTGACTCCGGCAAACCTGCTCCCGTTGTAGCTTGCGCGCAAAGCGTCACCGCTATATCCACTGATGGCGTTCATATCGCTGCGAAGCCGAGGATCGGGTGCGCCGGGAGAATTGCCGGCCCGCACGAGATAATCGAAGCCATTCCAAGTCATCACCGAACAGCCGGAAATAGGATTGCCGTTGGCATCCTGGACGCCAACAGCGGAACTAAAATTTCCTCCTGCGCGAATATTGCATCCGAACACGGAAGATGTAGCCGGATTATCGTTTTGAACCGCCGGCGAATTCCCAACGCTGGCCAAGGAATTGTCAATCAGGACGCCGTTTAAATTTGTGCCGGAAGAATTTAGTTCAATTAGTGCATAGGGGAGCGAAGAATCAGCGCCAGTCACATTGTTAATGGTTACGTCAGTAAAGACGGGCAGAGCAGCGGACCCCGGGTTCCCCGTGCTGTTCGTGATATACAAGAACGGTGTCTGGCTCGCTTCCCATCCCCTGATATTGTCGAACACCATATTTCCAGGGCCGGATCCGGTGGTATTCACGCGTTGATCGTAATGAACCATTCCACCTATGCCTTCCAAATTATGAATATACGTAAGGCCAACCAGAGGCGCTTCACCGCCGAGCGCAACATCACCGGTCATTAAGATACAAAATACCTGAGCAACTTCTGGTGCGTCGCAAGTGCCGCCGTTCCACTCGAACCAAAACAGGTTGGTCAACTCAAGCGCTGAGTTGTCGGCCATTCCCGTGTTTTGAACTTCCAGCGTTACGTTGTCGAGCTTGCCCTGCACCACTTTGTAAAGCCACAACGCTTTGTTGTAGCCATAGATCAGCAAATCCTGAAAAGTAATATCTTCGGCCGCAGTGGGATAACGCGCGTCAAAGATGGGAGCGCCGTTCGGTGAAGTTCCGGGAATCGCTTGAATGATTACCTGCGGGACTCTGGCATTCGAGGTTGGCCCCGACGTGCCCATGCCGCGAAAAGTGAGAAACGAACACGGCAGCTCAAAGACCGGAGCAGTGGACGGGAGCTGTGGTTGGTGAACTACATAGTATCCGGACGGAAACAGGATGATCGGATAAGTGTGCTGCCCTCCCGACGTCGCGGCGCACGCAGCATTGATAGCCGCTTGGATCGCGGCGGTGTCGTCGGTCGTTCCATCTCCCTTTGCACCGTACGGTGGACACGTCACATCAATTGACGGGCGAGGGCCGCCAAAACATCCACTGCCGCTGACAGCTAATGATGACGGCGTAAAACTTCCGGGATTAAAATTTGTAGTCGTCAATGTTCCGGCGATGCTCGCATTTCCCGCTACCGTTAAATTCCCGCCCAGTGTGAGACCGAATGCGGAAATATTGTTGCCCACTCCAGTGGACGAAGGATCTGCGGGAAGAATTGCATCTGGGAAAGTCTGTGTTCCGGAAATTTGCGGCGCAGTGATTTGAATTACGTAACGTCCTGCCGGCGCGTAAAAATGGTAATTGCCGATGCCGTCGGATTGAAATGGATTTTGCGAAGGGACCGATAGAGTGGCGTCAGTGTAAATCGTGGCGAGCGGCGTGCACGGCGCTCCTGTCGCGGTGGACTGGCACACAGTGATCGTCGCGTTGCCGATCGGATGGCCGTCCGGCCCGAACACGATGTCGTCCTTGCGCGAGCCCTGCGCGTGCGCGCAAGACGCGCCGAGCGCGCCGAAAAATAGCACTGTAGCCAGCGTTCTTCGCGCTAGACAAAATAGAGTTGCCGTCCAGTGTGCCTGAGTCACTGCGCGAGAATTCGTCCGCCAGATTTTATGCATTGCTATCATGTCGTGTTCGCCTCGTCGCTGCTGGTGTCCTCGCTTTTGTACCGCAAACCCGTCCATTTATACAGAAGCAGCTATACGTGCGTAGTTGTCTGCGCATTTCGCGCAGGTTTTGTGGATTCAAATTGGGAATTCGAACAAGTTACGTAGAAGCTGCTGCCCGGCTGCGAAAGGCGCCTCGCTAAGGTGTCTTTCTGTTCCTACAAGCCTAGTAAATATGCCTCTACTACTGGCATAGTGGCAGGCCCGAGGAGGCCCAAACCCGTCAGAAGGAGTTATCTAATGACAACGTTAAACTCGGGAATTACAGCTTCGCGTTGCTCGCACTGGCAGTTTTCGCGCTTCCGGTGGCGTCGATTGCGGCGGTTTTGTTGGCTAGGCTTTTCCCTCATTGGACCCGCGATTTATTCTCGTAGCGGTTTAGCTGGCCACGGTTCCTTGCCCGTCTTAGCTGTGCCATTTCCCAAGCCGTGCAGCGCGGCTTTCTCCGCGTCGAGGATCGCGTGGCAGTGTTTGCACACGGCCACACCGTGCTTCACTTTTTCACCGCACGCGGGGCAATCGTTCAAGCGCATGGGAACGTAGGCCCATTCTCGTTCGACGCCCAGACCAATAGCCGCGCGACGATGCAAGTCCGAAATCTCGCGGAAGGAATGGCCGCGCGCCCACATTACGTCACCCTCCCCAATCAGCCGGTGATAGAAACCCTCGCGGCGAGCCGTCGCAATCGCAATTTCCTCCGCAGATGGACGCGGCCCGGAGCAAACGAAAACGCCGTGGTCTTGAAGATCCTGCAGCAGATCCTCGGCGATTTCACGCGCGGAAATCGTAAACGGAAAACGGCGATTGTCGCCCATGTCCAGAGCGTCGCCACGCGATGTAAGCAACAGCAGCGCGTAGGGTTCGCCCTTCGCGCACGCCGGAATGTGATAGACGCCATGCGTGCGCGACATGTACCAATCCTGCTCGGACACCGAGCCAATCGCCACGGTCGCGGCCGTGTCTCCCTTTGGTTGCGTGTCCGCCAAAATATCGCGATGAATTCCCTGCCCAAGTAGTACGTTCAATGTATTTTCCTTTTGTGTAAAGAGATCGTTTGGAATTAGTCTCGGTAGCGCCGGCATCTTGCCGGCTCATTCGACTTCTTAACCGCCTGGCAACCCGTCGGTTCAATATAGCGGTGGCCGACCTGGTATGCCGAGTGCGCCTCCGTAGCGTCGGGCCTGCCTCGCCGCAGGCGCTTCAGCGCGGCATTTTGGTTTAATTGGTCTAAGAAATCTTAAAACGCAAAACAAATGCCGCCCTAAGGGTCGGCGTAGGCGTCGCGCACGCACGCCATTATTGTTTTGTAAGGGCGCAGCATGCTGCGCCCGCTGATCACAGAGCCAACGCGCAACGCTCTATAGTCGAAACGACCGCTGTAGCTTCGAACGCAGGGCCGCGCAGCACCGCGCCTGAGAGAGCCCCGGCAATCTACACGGGTACAAACGGCTGGCTGTGAAACGCCGGGACCGCGTCGTCGAGAATATCGTCCATGCCGCGATCCATATGGCGCTCGCGGCGCGCTTCCCTGGCCGATATGGCGCCGCGCAGTTCCGTCCGCCTCTGCCGACGCGACCATTCGATCGCGCGCACGATCCAATCGCACGCCGCCGGACTAAGAGGGATGAATTCCCCGTTCGCGCTTTCGAGCGTGAAGCAATGCTCGTAATCCCCTCGCGACGGGTACGGCCCCAGCGCCGCGATGCGAATTCCATCCTCAATTTCGGTTGTCTGCGCATGCCATTGCTCCGGCGAACCGTAAGATTCCGCCGGCATCCAACGCTCTATGTGCCAGCGGTCCACTGGAAGATATTTCGGGACGCGCCGCAGTTCAACTTTTTCTCGAATCGCGTTCCCGTGCGCGTCGCGGTCCGTCCAGCGTCCGCCAATCCATGCCAGCCGTGACCCGCCCCATACCACGCGAAAGTTCGGCTCGCCGTACCGGTTCACACCGCCAGCGCGGGCGGCGCGCCCCTGGACTGACGCTGGCGCTTCATGCGTTTCTCGTGTGACGCGTATCAAGGGTTGTGAATTGCTTCCTAAATGGGCTTGTAATGGGAATCTCTGGCCTGAGGTGGGTATTTCTGCGGTGTATCCGTCGCTTAACTGTCCAAATCCTTTGCTTTTGTCAATTCCTGGCCCGAGCGAATCCTCCAAAGAGTCTGTTGCATGATTCCGAGCCAGATCACGGCGTCGCGAGCGGGCAAATTCAAGCGGCGCACGAGACGGCGTATTCGTTCCTCTGCATCGGCCACGCGGCGCAACTCTAAAAAGCCGCTTGCGTGCAGCACATCAAGTAGTTTCGTGGTGAACCGCTCCACGTCGCCTGCGGCGGCGCGCGGAAGCTTCTCGGGCAGCCGCCCAGTTTTTGCGTCACGGATGATTTCATACAGGCAGACCGCGACAGCCTGTCCCAAGTTCATCGAAATATTTTCATCAGAGGTTGGAATTCGCATCAGCCAGTGGCAATGGCTCAAATCTTTATTCGACAGTCCAAATTTCTCTGAGCCAAACAGCAACGCCACGCGACTCGCCGCTCGGATTCGCTTGCGTATCAGGCTCGCGCCATCCTCAAGCCGCCGCAACGGATGATGCAATTGCCGGTGACGCACCGCCGTCGTTCCCACCACCAGCGTGCAATCCGCCACAGCATCGGCCACGCTGTCAAATTGCTCGGCCTCCCGCATCACAGACGAAGCGCCCACGGCAGACCGCGCTTCGCGAAACGCCTTTTCGTAAGGGTTTACAACGCGCAGGTGACGAAATCCGAAATTACTCATGGCGCGTGCGGCTGCCCCAATATTCAGAGGATTGCGCACGGACACCAGGACAATCCGCACTCGGTCGAGTTGCGCTGCGGTTGGCAAGCGCGTTCATTCTAAATCAAGCGCGGCAGGTTCTTGCAGGAAAGCTTCGCTGTTGCAGGAAGAAAAAAATTAGTTCGAGACCGAGGATGAAGCCGCCTGACGAGTGTCGCTTGCCTGCGTTGCGGCTTTTGCACGCAAAATCAGCACTGGACACTCCGCTTCTTTGACAAGTTTTTCAGCCACCGAACCAAACGCGATCTTTCGCCAGCCAGTCATGCCGTGCGTGGCGATAACGATCATGTCCACATTTTCGTGCTCGGCAATTCGTATCAGTTCCATACCAACGTCGTTTGCGTTGCCTAACTGCGTGCGTACCCTAATATTCTTTTGCGCAAGCGTGGCGGCGAGCTCCTTCAACTGCTGCTCCGCTTTTTCACCGAGACTTTGGTCGTACTGGCCTTCCTTAAAGATGGATACGTTCCCCGGCAGATCCGAAATGGCCGGCACTACATGTACCAGCAACAATTCGGCGCCCAGGCGCGAAGCCATATTCGCAGCCGCATCCAACGCGGAACGCGACGGGTCACTGAAATCGATAGGAACAAGAATCAGTTTTGGCGGCAGCATGGCGTCGTAGTTTCCTCTGAATCGCCATCCTACCAGACCAATTTAAGGCAATGTTACGCCTCTGTTGCAGGTTCATGAATTGTTAGCGGATGAACGACGGTCACATCGATGCCTTGAACCTTCCAGGCGCATTCATTTGATGCTGCTTCAAGCAACCTACTTCTGGACTAACGCCTTGCGAATTGATGATCGGTTCACAATAGATCTAAGCCAACCGGAGACCAAACAATGTCAATCAACTCCAGCATTCATCCGAAGTATGAAGGCGTAGCGTTCAAGATGTTTTTGACGGCTGCGACCCTCCTGCTAATGCTTGCCTCCCCTGCGGGCTCCCAGGAATATGGTTACAGCTATCTGCGAATGGAAGTGGCGGGGCACCCGATCACCAATCTCGTAATTAATGAAAAGTATTCCGCGGGTTGGCTTGAGGTCTTGGGCGTGCGGGTTAAACTGCTGTCATCGAATACTCATCCAAAAGATCAACCGAAACCGGCAGGCGAAACTGTGAGCGTCGCGAAAGCCGACGAGGATGGCTGGACCACCTTTCCGGCAGTGCTGCGGTCGGGACGAAGCGGTCCTGGAAAACTCAGTTTTGGAGCAGGCGACAGCGGTGGTCTCGATCCGCTTTTTGAAGCCCAAAAACACCAGTCACTGATCAAGCAGGCCGAACTCGACTTTTATACTGTAGAGACGGACAAGTTCGTCGGAAGATTCAAAATCAAAGGCATCCGCATCCTGTCGTTGAAAGATATTCCCGCATCCGCGTGCGGCGCGTACGAAATCAGTTTGAGCTTTCACTCGATCGTAAAGGAATAGCAATATTTCGGGGCGGCCGCCATTTCTAGCGTCCCGCCCCTTTTTTTGTCCCGATGCTAAATACCGCTAGTACCCCGTCGGAATTGCCAGGTTGCTGATGTACGCGCCGCTGCGTGGCGACTCGTTCCAAACCTGAAACCCCGTGACGAAGTAGAAGATGTACGCCGCGGAAATTCCGCCGCTCGCGCCATAGATCGGGAACACGGTTTGCCCGCCGACGTCGTAAAAATCAATGTCCTGCATCACGGCGCGGCCCCAGTGCGACAGATCCAGGAAATCCACGCGTGTTTGGTTGGCATTGATCGACGACTTGATCGGCACGCCCGCCATTGTCTTCTCGCCGGTGAAGAGCAGATCGAGATCGCTCGCGCGGCCCCCCGCTCCTTCCTTGATGATCTGCGAAATGGTGACGCCGAGCTGCTCCCACTGATGTTCCTGCTCAAGCGCGGTGTAAGCGATGAGCTTCGAAACTTGATTCGAGCCCAATGACTTACGCACTTTGTTGATGGCAAGACGCACAGCGCCAGGCGTGATTGCAGAGTTATTTCCGTTCACGTTCGGTGTGGCGAGTTCCACCGGATACGTAGCGCGATTCAAGTTGAGCCAAGTGCCCGTGGTCGCGTTCGTCTGGTGGTACAAAATGCCGAACAGAGAAGTAGGCTGTGCACCGGTGAGGCCGTCGTGAACGATCACATCATTGACGCTCGTGCCCGTGGGCAGCGAGTCCACTTGAATTAGTGAATTGAACGGATCGACGAGCAGCACGTTCGCCGAGCCGCGATTCGTAGTGAGCGTGGGATCGTAAACCTGCACGGTTTGGTTGTAATAAAAAAGCTGCGCGCCCGGCGGCTTGGCCATTCCAAATTGCGCAGCCACTCCAGCGGGCAATCCTGCCGTCGTAATCGAGCCGACGGTTCCCAGAACTCCGTTGCCGTTGGTTTGCATCACTTTGTCGAGAAACGAGCGAAACTGAAACATCGCGTTTTTCACTTCGCGCTTCGCCGCATTCTCAATCGCTTTTTCCGGAGCGTTCGACGCGTATTCCACTAGCTTGGTGATTTCCACTGCTTGCCGGAAAAATACCGGAGTTACCTGCGCCACGTCGTAAATGGTACCGGAACCGCGGCCCAAATCTCCGCCATCCATGTTTGCCAGACCGGCTTTGCCTCCTGGACGGATTTGCAGCGGCAAGCGCATGTTGCGCGAGCTGACGCGTTCCACGTCGCCGCGCTGCTGGATCATGGTCAGCAGGATGTCGTCGCGCTCGTACAACAGCGGAAGCTTGTCTCTGACTTTCTCCAGTTGCAACGCAACCGATTGCGCATTTTGCATTTGTGCCATGTGATTGAATTCTCCCTTGGAATGGAAATTGAAAGTTGGCTAACGCCAACGCGGTCGAAGATTCAGCGTCGTGGCGCTAGAAATGAAGGCCGGCGAGTGTTCAGCGCGGATACAGATTGATGCGGGGTGTCCTCCTCGGACGATTGCAAAAATATCTTGGGCCATGCAACAAACTAGGGCATGTCTTGCGGACTAGGCGCAGAGCTACTGGCCAACAGCCCTGTTTGGACTCTGCCCTTTCGGCCAGTTGTACGCTTTGCGCCCGCAAGAGAAGATGCCCGTGTCAGGAAGCAGGCGAGCCTGGCGCTCGTCTCAGCCCCCCTTCCGGAAATACCGCAGCAAGAATTTCAGGGAGAGGTGCGTTCCTATGCGAGTTCGAAAGTTTGCTTTTCTCGGAATGTTTCTGGGAGCTGCGCTGTGTGCAGCCTCCGCGATGTCCGCGCAGAACTGCACAGCGTCAAAACATGCGGCGATCCAGTGCTTCGTGGCCAACGCGGTAGCCACAAAAATCACGGAGCCGCGCTACGGAATGACCCTCCCGCAATTCCAGGCCTACGGCGTGGCTGTCTCTGAAATTCTGCAGACGAATCACACCTATCTCGTCCTTATAGGAATTTCCAGCGCCATCGCCGACGTCATGCCGCCCCGCAACGCGGACGACTCGGTGAACCAGGCCGCGCAGGAGTTGGCCGTATCGCAAATTGTGGACGCCGTTATCGCCGGCGGCTTCGCGCCGACCCCGGCGAACGTCACGGCGCAGGATTTAGAGTGGTTTACTCTCGACCTGGTCGCGGCTATGAATCACAACGATGGCATGATGCAGATGATGACGCCCGGCGTCGGCTTGCGCATTATCGATTCTTACGTCATCACCGGCACGTCAAACGGCAGCGTCAACTGGCCGCAGGTGAATGCAAGCCTCGCGAACGCAGTGCAAAGCTTCATCACCGCAGGCTTGATGAAAATTCCTGCTGGCCAATCGGCAACCCAGGTCGAGATTTTCGTCAGCTCGGTGGCCCAAGCAATCTACGCCTATAAGGTATCAACTAACCGCGCCACGCTGTAGAACGGGGCAGATTGAACCGCGACGCGGTCGGATCTTTTACAAGTTCAAAATGTCGGCGTCGGACATGCGCGCGTAATTAATATCGCGAGGGCCCATCGAGTGACGCCCTTCGTTCCCTGCTCCGCCCGCTCCGCCGATATCCACACGACCTTCTGCAGTGCGCTGGCGTTCACGTCGCTGCTGGTTGGTGGAGACAACCGTAGTTGTCCATTCGTTCAGCACGCGCTTTGCGACCGCCGGCAAAGCTTGGCGCGCGCGTCCGGTAATCAGCGACACGACTGCCTTCTGATGATTCGCGTCCAGCGCTCCGGAGCGAAATGCGTCGCGCATTTGCTGTGTCAGTGTGCGATTCGCGCGCAGAGTAGAATCCAGCTCGCGGTAGATTTCTCCCACCACGCGATTGCGCGCGCTCTTGGAAATCCCTTCCGGCAGCAAACGTTCCACTTGTGATTCGATCGCTTCCACCACGCCTTCAACGGCCGCCGCGTTCGTCGCATGGAAGAATTGTTCTTGCGCCGGCGTTACGCCATTCGCAGGTTGCGAATCACGAGTTGGAGACATAGCTGCAACTCGCTGGTCTTGGGTGGAAGGCTCCTTTGTAGCGCCGGGCTTTAGCCCGGCATCCGGACTCTGTCGAGTGGAGGCGTTTACTGTCCGCGCGGCGATCGCCGGAAATGTGACACCTGCACTCTGCGCAACCTGAGACATCGCTCGAGCGAGCGACGCGAACGCAACCGGATCCAGATCAGCGACTGCATGCGCGAGCTGGGCATGATCTTCCGGACGATGCGAGAAAAACAGCGCATCCATACGATTCAAGTCCGCGAGCATGCCGGTAGCCGCGCGGGCTGCCTCAGGCGTTGCAAACGCTTCGCGATACGATCTGGCATCATGCCAAGCCACTCGCAACTCCGGATTCGCCTCGAACGCCGCGTGTAAATGCGTCGGCTCTGTGGTTGTGTCGGCTGCAGTCAGTGATTGAGCTGCCGCGAGTGCCGTATCATCACCACTGGCATCCTCGCCAGCTTTAGCCGCACTCTGGGACGCCAATCGATCCGAAGCAGAAGGCGCTTTGCCGTTCGATAGTTCAGCTTGATCCTGCGAGGCTCGATCATCTCGACTCTGACTCCCAGTCGAATCTTTTCGCCGCATATTCGTGTTCAACCCAAGAATTTCGTCGTCGGTCGCGTTCGAACTGAGCCGTGTGCGTGACGTTGCCGCCGTCTTCGCGGCCGTATCCGGGCGAAGCTCTGCAGTGTTGTCTTGGCGTTCGACAGTGCTAGCGGAGCTGGCTGCCATAAAGGTTTCTCCAGTGTTATCAATAGGATTCTCACGCTTGACATCCGTGAGAATGCACAGCTAAAATTTTTGGCGTTGGGACGCTGGAATTTCGTTTTGGTACGGTGGGGTGTATTGTCCAGCAAATCAGTAACCTGCAAACTTTTTTGCCGCGAACTTCAAGTTCCGCGCATCAAAATGGAGAGTTGTCAATTTTCGGGTACGGAGAGCCATGAATAAGATTCTCATCATTCAGCCGTCGCACTATGTTTCGAAAAACGACCGAACGGTATTCAAATCGCGCATGCGTGCGCTCGTTCCGCTCACCCTTCCTTATCTGGCTGCGCTAACTCCCAAAGGCTGGGACGTCGAACTGGTTGACGAGCAGCTTCAAGACATCGATTTCGACGCGAAACCCGATCTGGTGGCTATCACGTCCTGGACCGTTCATTCGATTCGCGGCTACGACGTGGCCCGCAACTTTCGCGACAAGGGCATCCCGGTAATTATGGGCGGCCCGCACGTCTGGTTTCACCCCGAAGAAGCTTCCAAACATTGCGACGCTATAGGCATCGGCGAAGGTGAGCAGATCTGGGCGAAAATGTTGGAAGATGCAGCGGCTGGCCAGTTGCAAAAAGTTTACCAAGCGCCGCAAATGAAGAGCATCGCTCGCCTGCCGCTACCTCGCTGGGACATGTTGGACCTTCCCAGGTACGGCCCATTCAAGACTTTTTCGTTGATGTCGTCCCGCGGCTGTCCCATGCAGTGCGAATTCTGCTCCGAGCGTCTTTACCTGGGCGGCGGCTTCCGCGTCCGTCCGGTGGAAGACGTGATTGCGGACATCAAACATACCGGCTCGAAGAATGTCTTCTTCGGCGACAGCGATTTTGGCGGCAAGCGCGCTTCAGCGATGGCTTTGATGGAAGCGATGATTCCCTTGAAACTCCGCTGGTCCGCGCTTTGGACCTCATTCCTTTGCTACGATGACGAATACATGGACTTGGCCCAGCGCAGCGGACTTCTCCACGTCAACATGGGCATCGAAAGCATCAACCGCGACACGCTCAAGGGCATGAACAAGAATTTCAACAAGGTGGATCGCTACAGCGAAATGCTAGCCAACCTGCGCAAGCGCGGAATCAGCTACTCGCTAAATTTTATTTTCGGATGGGATACCGAAACGCAAGGCGTTTTCGAGAACACCCTGGAATTCCTCCACAAAGAAAAAGTCCCGGTGGCCTACTTCAATATTCTTTGCCCGGAAAAAGGCACCATGTTCTTCGAGAAAATGAAGGCGGACGATCGAATCCTTCGCCTTGAGGATATCGGGCGCTTCCCCGGCGAGTTCTGCCACATCAAACCCAAGAATTTCACGGCTGAAGAAATCGAGAAAAACGTCCAGGATATGTACCTGAAGTTTTACAGCTGGAAATCCATGTTGAAACGCCTGCCGCCGCCGGTGACGCAGTCGAACATCGCATCCTGGGTCGTCAATATCTCGCAGCGAAAACTCGCGCAACGTTCGCAAGGCGAAAATAACAACAACTTCGACGCGTTCTAGCTGATTTCCCTTAATGTTGAGTAGCGCTGCTTTCAAGGTGGCGCTACTCGCACAGAACTTTTTACGTTAACGCCATCGTACATGCCCGACGAAAAGTTTCGCTGAGTATTCCAAGAAGGCAACCCAGCCAACTTCGCTTCATGCTTTCTAATACCCTCTACTCGCATGACTTACACATCTTCGCCTGCTCTTCACGTGCGCAGTGTCTCACATTGAAACGAAGGTACTATTCCCTGCTCGGGCGCGCCCTTGTACATCTATATATACCAGCGGGAAATTAAGCCGCCATGAACGGTCCGCTGAGAGCTCAGCCACGCACACACACAAGGTAAAGTTCAAGGTGAAGAAATGAGCACGACTCCAATTACTCCCGCAGACGCCAAAACAAAAGCTGCAGCAGAAAACGCCGCACAGATAGAACGTCGCCGCCGCAAACGCGCGAAAATTTCCGCGCAGGTTCACGTGCGCGCTGTCGATTCCCCCGAGCCATTTGAGGAAGTTTGCAAAAGCATTGACGTCTCCCGCGACGGCCTGCTGTTCACGGCCGCGCGCGGAGGCTATTGGAAAGGCCAGATTCTTGACGTTATATTCCCCTATTCAGCAGCGGCTGCAGCATTCAACTCAGCGCAGCGTGCGGAAGTAGTTCGTGTAGCGGAACATGGCTCCGGACAATACGGGGTTGCCGTACAGTTCGCCGCAGCCAAACCCGCCGACAAAAACGTAAACCAGCCCGCCACCAAGGGCGATCCGTTCGCTGCGGGCGACCCCGGTGCCAGAGGCAATGCAGAACAAAAGAAACAGCCGTCTGTGGTGTTAGCGGTCGAATCCGATCAGCGCACAGCCGACGTGATGCGCAGCATCCTCGCACAAGACGGCTACACCGTGATTGTCGTGCCTACCGCGCAAGAAGCGCTGGAAGTTCTGCGCACCACCGTTCCGGTGTGCTTCATCGCGGAAGTGGAAGGCGGCGACATGAGCGGCCACGATCTCTGTTTAATTATTAAACGCAACGATCGCCTGGCGCGCGTCCCTGTAATTTTGCTTACGCGCGCAGCGCAACCCGCCGACTACGCCGCCAGCCATCAACTTGGCGCCGTCGTCTGCATGGCCAAGCCATTCAAACCCGAACGCTTGCTGCACGTCGTTCGCCTAGTCGCGCCGCCGCCGCAAATCAAAAGCGCCTACGGCTCCCGCGTTTCCAGCAGCGCCATCGAACGCACCCTGTAAGCTCATCCACAATAAACCGACAAAATCACTTCGGTCGTCTCGGCGTTGGTGCTGCCGGCATGGCTGCGGCCTGTTGCTTGCGTAGGAAATCGCGGTGGAACAACGCGTGGGCGCGGACGTTGGCGTACCCCAGCGGCGCTTCGATCTTCGCCACTTGTCCTGCGTCGGCTGAGAACCACCGCATGCAGATCTCCAGCTCGACCGCATGATTGTCCGCAAATTCGTCCGGCATAATGCTCGGCAAAATAATTTCCGCGTCCACGCCGCTCGCGATAGCGTCCTGGAATGCCGGATTCACCGCGCCAGTCACGTCCTGACGTTTCACCAGCGGCATCTCCGCTACAAGCTGCGCAATTTCGCGATACTGCTTCGTGCGTGACTCCTCGTCCGGAATTACAAATTCTTCGAGCCCAATCAAACGCTTCACCAACGCCATATTTTCCGGGTGCGCCAGAACAGCTTGAATCTGCGGATCGGGGTTCGAGATCAGTTGCAACAGCACCGCACGCTGCTGCGACCACAATGTTGGATACTGTTCGTCCGTCTCCGGATAGCTGAAGAGATTGCCCTTCAAGTCCGCGAGCCGAATCCATTGAGATTCGAACGCAGCGCCTGCGCCAAGCAACGTGACTTCGACGTCGTTCGGACGATTGCGGCGGAAACAATCAACGGCCAGCAGCATGATGTCGGCATGAAAGAATTTCATGCGCCGCCAGACCAATCCGATGCGGCCCATAGCTTGATCGCGCGCCATCGCATAGCCAGACGCCGTGTCGTTATTCGACATGGCGCCGCCAAACAGCGCCGGAAATGCTCCGGTAAGGAATTGCGCGATCGGCCCCATCAAATTCGCGGCGTGCTCGGAAAGATCCCCGGGAACTTCAGCTGCCTCCGGCTGAAAAAATCCGGCCGCGAGAGACTGCCCCGGTTTCGCGCGCGCCGGATAATGCGCGCCCGGCTCGGACGACTGGCTTTGCAACGCGTCGAAATCCAAAACCTCGCTGTCGGCGTAAATCGGCGGGATGCCGTACTCGTACGTCTCCATCTGCAAATTCGAAAGTGTGTTTAAACGTTCCTGCACGCTGATCAATGCATCGCCGAGCGCCGGACGCCCACTCGAGCCGTCACCAGGAAGCGCATGTAGAACACGCCAGTGATCGTCCATATTTTCGTTTCGCGATTCGCAGTAGGCATCGCCCGCGAACGCCACATACGCGCCGTCCGGAAACATTCGCAACAGCTCGTCGCGCAAAGATTTGTCTTCCAGCGCGAAAAATGCCCAGGGACGCAGCCAGGTGCGCTGAAAGGTGATGAGATTCATGTTGGAATCTCCACCCTCAGTAACCGGCCCCCCCTGCGACTGCGAAAGACGCGCCAACCGCTCGTACTGCTGCGACCCCGGCGCAACCGGTGAACCAATTTTGTCCGCGGCATGTGGATACGCCGCGCGCAGCCGCGCCTGATGCACTTCGAGGTTCCATTGCAAGTAAGGATATTCGTGCATCTCGTTGGCCCACGGCGGAGTCTTCAGCTCCAACCCGCCAACAATGGTGATCACTTCCTGCCCATTCGGCACGCGTAACCGCGTCTGCGCTGAAGGAACGGTAACGTTTTCCGCCGCAACAAAATCTTCCTCAGTCAGCAATGCCCCGCAGAAATTGCATTGCGGCGCAGCGTTCGAGCCGTCTTGCAGACTAGCCGCCGCGTGGCTCTCGGCGTCGTCTTTCGTAGCGCCGGCATCTTGCCGACGGTTTAGACCGTCGCTAAACTGAGCCGGCAGGATGCCGGCGCTACCGTCTCTGTTCTCCGCAGTCTTGCCTCCGTCTTTAAAGTTGTCATCCCGAACGGAGTGAGGGACCCGCTTTTGGTTTTCGTTCGATTCGACACCGCCGCTCGCTCGTGGAAGCGTAGAGGAAGAGTCAGACCCGGCGCCTTCCGCCGGCGTCTCCGCGCTGCATTCCGGACAAACGTAAACATCCTCGCCAACGCGCACTTCCCTTGCGCCAATTTCCGTCTCCGGATGAAATCCAAATCGCTGCCCATCGACAACAAACCGCACATACGCGCCGACTTTCCCGTCCGTCCAGAGCTGGAACGCTTCGTCAACAATCAAATTGCCCACACGATTGTTGCGTTCAACGAGTGCCGCCACCTCGGTAGCGGCTTTCGCCGCCGCCACATCTTCTTCCGCCTGCGCCGACGAAGGGAAAAAACGCACAGTCGGGACGTCTTGGGAGAGCACGGAAACCAGCGACAATCCAAACGCCTGATAAATATTGGTGACGAACTCGTAGCGCGGCAAATCTTCAATCGACGATCCATCCGCCAATTTCTGCTCGAACGGGAGGTGCCAATTTTGATCCTGCTCGTTCCACCACAGATATTGCAGACCGCGCCAGAACTGGTGCGCCTGCTTGATGCGCCGCACTTCCTGCCGCCGCGTCGATTCCGATTCCGTCGAAAATTGGTAGACGAGCCGCCGCAGCGCTTCCTGCAACTTGTCCGGCAACTGCTCGTTGTTCGCCCCAAACTGATTTGCGGCGACATTGGCGCCGGACTGAGCCTCAGTCCCACGCTCTTTCACCTCGCGCGCGGATTTCGCGGGCCCTTCAACGGGCACGATCGCTGCATCGGCAGCCATAAATTCTTTCTGGCTAGACATAATTAGTGTTCACCTTGTGGGAAAAGGTACGCGAGGCCGAAGAGGGGGTGCGCTACCTTTTGCAATCTTTTGCGAATTGATCGCGGAGAAAACCTAGCAGGTCGCGATGATCGGCGAACACGTGTGTCTCGGGATGCGCCGCGTACGCGCCTGACGGATATTCGCCCGGCAGACGCGGCCCGTGCGGCGCAACGCTTGCAAGCGCGCCGTTCAAACCTGACGGCGATGAAGGAGATCCCGCGACTTCGCGATGCACGTGCGCGACAAACCCGCGTTGCGCTCGTCCGGAATGTGCCGGTACCATCTCCGCGGCTTCAATTTCCACCCGATGGATTGGCCCAGCGCCATCCCGCGAATCGCCGCTGAATTCCCCGTCGTCGTCTCCGCCGTCAGCCCCGGATTGCGCGTCCGCAGAATCAGCCAACACGTCGTGCGCATCCTGTTCCAGCTCGGAGAGCGCAGCTTCCGCCGCCCGTGCCGCTTCCAAAGCTTCGCCCGCAATCGGATTAATGTGGTAACGCCCTCGAATGAACGGCATGTTGCCTCCCATTTTTTAAAATGTGAAATGTATTTCGAAAAGCGGCGGTGCAGTGGTTATGTAGCGGCCGCCTTTAGGCGGGCGTTCGCGAATCCAAAACAAAACCGTCGGCCTAAAGGCCGCCTCTACAAATGCGAAGGCGGGGCGCTAGTTTCCTCTTGCGGTTTCTTCCTTGCCGCATCCATCTCCAGTAGTCGGTAAATTTGATGCCAGGACCTTTTGCGCATCGGCGTCACAGAGTTAGCGCTCTGCGACTTGGGGCTCTCCGCGCTGGCGCCCGCAATTTCGTTGCCGATGGACACTGTGCTTCGCGTGCGCCGCGATCGGCCACCGGAAGGCAACGGGCTGTTCCCAATCGCCGCGGAATCCGGCAAAGTGATCGGCGGAACCCCTGCGATCCCCAGGATCGAATTCAGCAGCGCACGGTTCTCCGCGCGCAGCCGCACCACTTCCGCTTCCAGCGCGCGCGTGTACCGGGTCGCCGTAACCCGCCGCCAAAATTCTGCAATCAAGACGCGTATCCTCATCAACGAATGAACTCGATTAGAGCTGATCTTTAGCAAGCCAGGACTACGATCACGCACTTCGAAGAGGTGAGATTCTTACAAGGGGAGTTCGCCACAGAATGCGAGCCAATCCGCTTTCCAAGGTGACCGCCCAGCCAGCAGTCTTGCCCGGTTTAAACCTTGGGTTGACGATTAGTGTGACCGCGCTCGTCAATACAGCCGCAGTCGCACACCCCGCCATGAACAATTATTCGTAGCGAAGCTTCGCTTGTAGGGGAAATTCGCAGTTTGCACACTTTAAAGATCCCTGCGCGCTCCATTCAGGGGGTCGCAGATGATGACCGCACGCTGGGCACGTTCGCATCTTGCAGACTATACCACTCGCGTCAGTGGTGCCGGTGGCGAAATGAGACGGGCTTTGTGTCGCGTTTCTCTTCAAGCTGGAATTTGCGCATTTGCATTGCCCGGCCTGTAGGATCCGTCGACGTAACGCGTTCGGCGACGCGCTGCTCGATGGGCGCACGCGTTTGCCACGAACGGCACGCACCATAGCGCGATTTCAGGCCATAGCGCGCAGCGTCGGCGGGATCGTCCCCGTCCATCTTCTCGATGTCTTCCACCCGCGCCGTATCACGCACCAGGGTGGGAATCGTGCGAATCAGCTCAACGCAATTTTCCGTCAGCAGCCACTCCCCCGCGTCGAGCATTTGGTACATCAACATCCACCCGCCCACGCGATCGTTGTCCGCGGGAATGGGACGCGGCAAGCCCGCCGCGGCGAAAACGTCGCCCATCTGGTCCGCGATGGAAGCTTCGTCGGTTCTCCGCGCAAACGCATCCGGCGAAAGATAAATCGTGTCAATCTTTTCCCGCCCGAGGGTCCCGCTTGAATTCCCGTAGCCGTAAGCGCCACGGACTCCCACGCCGCCCGAGTTCCCGCTGCCCCCCTCCACACAACTGTCATCCCGAGCGAAGTCCCGCGCGTTTTCGTTTTGCCCCTGGTTTTCAGGGGCGCGGGACGCAGCCCGAGGGATCTGCTGTCTCGATCGGTTAGAAAACTGTAGAGCGGATTCCTCGCTGCGCTCGGAATGACAGCCGTTGAGCAAGCTACGTGCAACTATCTCGCGCGCCAAGTCGCGCGGCGACGTGCGATGCGTCACGTACTCGCGATACGTGAAAATCCGACGAGGATTTTCATCCTGAACCTGGCGCCCTTTGCCAGCTGAAGGATCTACCGCAGGAGCGCTCGCTGCGTTGGCGGATGCCACAGCAACCGGCACCGCGTTCGGCGGCGCTTGCGCGTGCCAATACACCGCGGCCGGATGTTCAAATCCCCAGTCAATCGATATCCACCGGGGCCACCACGGTTTCCAATCAATCTGCTCCGCGCGCACAACATGTTTTGCGCAATCGAACCGATCGAAATATTGCCCGGCGTGGACGTCCCAGTCGCCATCAAGAAATGCGCGCTTTAAATGCGTCGGCAACGCTCGCAGACTCTTAAGATAACTTTCGTCGGTTGCATAAATCGGATTGTCCGAGACGCGCGCCGGAATAAAATCGTAATCATTCGCGTCGAATTCTTCGGGATGTTCCATGCCGGACGCGGGTTCTTTATCGATCCACAGCGCCTTCACCCACGCATGCCCGATGTTACCGGGGTTGGTAGCACCAGCCATGCAGGCAAACGCGCCCGGCACGGGACACCTGTTACGAGACGTGAGGAACTGCCACTGGCGGAGGGTAAAGAGGGTAAGCTCGTCAATTCCTATGAAAAGAAATTCGGCGCCCTGATATTGGTAAACGTCCGCTTCGCTCTGGCAATATCCGAAGCGCGTGGTGGACCCGTTCCACCATGTGACCAGGTGTTTCGATTCGTTGTAGCTTTTGTAAAGCTCGCGAGGAATGTCGCGCCGAAAATAAAGCAGCAGCGATTGTTCCAACTCGGAAAATGTTCGCCGCAGCAGCAGCGTGTTTACGTCAGGATGCAAATGCGCCTGATAAACGGCTTCCATCAACAGCGCTTTAGATTTTCCCGGGCCGGCTGCGCCACCGAATAGTCTATATCTCGCCTCGGAACCATGAAACCGGTTCTGCTTGGGAAAAGGGAAATAACACAGTTCCAATTGTTTAACTGTGGTGTATTTGGACGGGCCATGCGTTGGGTCGCTGGACGCTACGTTTGCTGTTTCCTCGTTTGGCGCAAGGTCGAATTCCTCAGTAGCGAAAGAAGCAGGGCTGGGAATAAAGGGTTCCATCCGAGTGGGTTCAATTATCTAGGGAGATTGCGTTTTAAATTCCCGCGCGGGACGTGCCATGTTGTGTTTCAGGATCACGGTAACATTTTGGCCGGCGCCGCTGCGGTCGACTGCATGGGCAGGCTCTAGAATCCGCGAGTTTTTGTCCAATATGTCTACAAATAGCTTCAAATCGCCTTTGTCCGTGCTGTTTATGAGTTTTCCATGCAAGCTCACATACCCTTTCGCAATCGTCCGCTCGTTAATTCCCTCTTGCCGTAGCGCTTCTTCAAGTGTTAACCCTTCGTCGGGAGTGCGCGCAAACTGAGAGCTGTCTTCAGCCGGTTTGGTATCTGGACTCTTTGCGGCTGGCTGCCGACTTCGTTTCCCAACTAGCTTTTTGATTGCGGACGGCATGCTTCATTCCTCTAAATAATTCAAAATGGGTAGCGGGACACGCCCTTCGTCGAGACGGTTCGAGTCCCGCAGGCGTCGATTTTTCCGCTGGCGCGGACATGTCCCACATGGATGAAACAAAAGCCAGTTGCTTTCTTGGAGTGTCGCCGGATTCGCGAGCGCAGCTAAAGCCATTCAGAGAAAAAGCCGGGCGGAAACGATCAGATCGCCGGAATCCCAATCGAAAGAAGCGGTTAATTTTTCGGTGGCGAATTGCTGGACGTAGGAAGCATCGGATTATCCGGCAGTACTTGCGCGAACGTCACGCAACCATATGGACTCGACTCGTAGTTTGGATCGCGGCCTTTCGCAGACACTCCGAAACGGTGCGGCCCGGTGAAAAAAGCGCGCCTCTGCGGAGCCGAACCGCTGATTCCTACCACCTTTCCCTTGGCGTTTGGCGGCACAGGGATGGAGAAAAGGAAAATCGGCTTGTTGCCGGAAACTTCATACACATTGAACTGCTTTACACACTTCTTGGTAATTTTCGCCGAACATGGCGGAAACTTGGTGAAGTCGTAATCAAATTTCACCGTGACGGTCCGCATCACCGATTGAGGAGGCTGCAAAGACGTTTGCGCATCCGGTACCGATGGTGGGACCTGTTTGGACGATTGCGTCGGTGCAGGCGGTTTCGAATCATCGCCTGATTGCGTCCAGCCGGACTCAGGCACCAGCGTCGCGACCGCCATGGCGAGAATGACGGTCCTCACAACAATATTCGCGCCACGCGCAAGTTTCACCAACACGCAAACAGTCTTGCAATCGCGCAACCCGTCTGACATGCATGCAACCCGCATGCGCATGACGTTAGCATCCGTTTAACTTCGCGGGAATAGTTTTTTGCCGAAGACTTGTCACCGCGCTGTGGCCGTCGGGTGAAGCTATCCGAGGATTTGTACGGTCACACCGGAGCCTCCGGTGATCGACACAATCTTCGCGCGCACGAAGTTCGCGCGTACACCTGTGGCCACCAAATTGTCGCCCGTAGTGCTGGCCGAGCTTTGATTCGGCGCGCCGGTTGGAACGGCGTATTGCGCGTCCACATCATTCATCGCCGTCTGTAATTGAACGCTCACAGCGCTTGGCGCGGTAGCGAAACTGACTTGCCAGCGTATCGTGCGCCCGTTCTCGGGAAAGCCCGCGTAACTCGGCAGCGCGAACTGCTGGCTGGCTTGCCCGGCGGCGGGAGATTCATTGTTGAAAGCGAGCGCCACGTCGCCGGGAAAAATAGAATAGGGCGGAACTTGCGTGTTGTAATTCGGCATGTGCTCTCCGGTTATAGATTTACATGCAGCAGCGAATCGTGAAGCGATGCTCTATCTAGTGCGTTCTCGAATGCGGGCGCATTCGAATGGTGATGCAACGGTTTTGTAGCGGCCCTTTAGGCGGGCGAATTCCGGTAACGTTTGCAAGGATGCGCACACGTATCCCAAATGGACGAGTCTGCTCAATTAAAACGAGAGGTTCGGTACCAGGTCGACGGATGTTTCTGTGCGGATTTCGAGAGTAACAAAAAAAGTTCTACGCTAAATCAAAAAATAACGCAAGTGGTTGTGTGTGTGTGCACAAGTCGTCCAAGACGCAACTAAATGTTTATCCTCAACTTACGCGTCAATTTTGCCCCCAAAATAAATTTCCGTGTGAGCGCTTGTTGGAACGTGATTTTTGATTAATTTGCGAGCCGCTCCCTAGCCAACTGAAACCGCGTCACTTACCGGACACGCTCTAATGATTCAACGTTTGTGTCGGCACGATATTCAGCGGCGCACTGCAAGAGAAATCTCCGGAACTTATCGTTCAGCGGTTCGCTGTCCGCGTTTTGAAGTACAATCGGCCATCGCGGTGCTTTGCTGATTTGTGAGTCGCACGTGACGTACAAAATGAATGCAGCCAACCATGTCTGACGAAACGCCGGTACAAAAAATCAACGTGCGTTGCTGCATCGTGGGCGGCGGCCCTGCCGGCATGGTGCTTGCCTACTTGCTCGCGCGCGCTGGCGTTGAAGTTCTGGTCCTCGAAAAACACGCGGATTTCTTGCGCGATTTTCGGGGCGACACGATCCATCCCTCGACCCTGCAGGTCATGCACGAGCTAGGCCTGCTCGACTCGTTCCTGCAGCGCCCGCACCAGGAGGTCGCAACTCTGGCGGCGCAGATCGGCGACGAGCTGGTGCAGGTCGCCGATTTCACCCATCTGCCGACGCGCTGCAAATTCGTCGCTTTGATGCCGCAATGGGATTTTCTCGATTTCGTCGCCGAGGCGGCGCGCCGCCACCCCGAGTTCCGCCTCGAAATGGAGGCCGAGGC
>Ga0209007_1000238_pt1 | contig 28602 bp, 24 predicted proteins | sample JacPinW_OM1H0_O2_FD_187961 | JGI IMG/M metagenome (GOLD analysis project Ga0209007, IMG submission 187961) | Forest soil microbial communities from Algoma, Ontario, Canada - Jack Pine, Ontario site 1_JW_OM1H0_O2 (SPAdes) (version 2) | ecosystem: Environmental > Terrestrial > Soil > Boreal... | reverse complement strand
GAAAAAGCGCGTCTTTCTCCAGGTTCTGCGTCACTGCGACGATCAGCTGATCGAAGATCACAGCCCCGCGCGAGATCAGGTCGAGGTGGCCGTTGGTCACCGGATCAAACGAGCCGGGATAAATTGCCGTGACGGGTTTGCTCATTTCCAAGCCTTCTTCACTCGATTCTAGCCCAGAAACAGCCGCTGGCGTTTTCCAGAGATCGAGCGTGGTTCCTGGGGCTCAATTCTTGGACGCAGCCTGCTGCTTGCTGTAGGCGTCCCAGGAAATCGAAATCAGGTAGGCGTGAATGGCGTCGACGTCAGCCGGCGTCAGAATGCCTTCCCACGGCGGCATTCCGGCGTTCTTGAGAATACCCCCGAGGACAATCTGGCTGAACGCCTCGTGCGTTTCCGGAGCCATCCGCCGCAGGTCGGGCGCCTCCGAACGGGGCTGGTTCACGTGGCAGACGGCGCAGCGCTGGGCGAAAAGCGCCCCGCCCTGCTTCACGGTATCGGTCGAAGCCGTCTGCGGAGGCGGCTGCGGGATCGGCTGGATCGGTGGAAGAGGCGGAGGAATCGGAGTTTCGCCGCCATCGAGTTTAAAGACGAGGATGCGGCCCTCGTTGCCGCGTTGGTATGCGGCGTCTTCCGGATGCACGTAGCTCCATCCGCCGCCACCCCACGCAGCCATCACTGCGATGTACTGCACGCCGCCGATTTCATAGCTCATCGGCGCGGCGATGATGGTCGAGCCGGTGTCGATATCTTTTAGTTTCGCGCCCGTCCGAGCGTCGTAAGCGATGAAATGCCCCGGTCCGTTTCCCTGAAAGACGAGTCCGCCCGCTGTCGCCAAGACGCCGGCGTGATCCCACCATTCACCGGTCGGCTGTTCCCAAACCGTTTTGCTGCGAAGCGGATCCCAGGCGCGGAGAAAGGTCTTGCCGGTGAAAACTCCGGTCTCGCCGTTTTCGATTTCTGGGATATAGACCAGCCCGGTTTTGGGATCCCAGGACATCGGATTCCAGTTGTGTCCGCCCATCGACGCGGGGTGCAGGTAGTTCTTGCCGTTGAACTCGTTCTTGTAATCGCGCGCGCCCGGGGCTTCGAGCGGGCGGCCGGTTTTCAAATCGACTCGCTCGGCCCACGTGACCGGCACGAATTTTTCGGCGGAGAGAACCTCGCCCGTCTTGCGATCGATGATGTAGAAGAAGCCGTCCTTGGACGCCTGCATCAGGACCTGGCGCGAAGCAGGGCCGATTTTCAGATCGGTGAGGATGATCGGCTGTAGCGTGTCGTAATCCCACTGGTCGCCGGGAACCTCCTGGTAATGCCACACCATGCGGCCGGTATCGGGATTGATGGCCAGGATCGAGGCGATATAGAGGTTGTCTCCGCCGGAGGGACTGCGGCGCGATCGATCGAAGAATGTGCCGTTGCCCGTGCCGAAATAAAGCAGGTTCAGCTCCGGATCGTACACCATGGAATCCCAGACCGTGCCTCCACCGCCCATGTCCCAGCGGCTCTTCGCGTCCCAGGTCTTTATGGCGACCTCAAGCTCGGGAGATTCCTGCGGCTTGGCGGGATCGCCGGGCACGGTGTAGAAGCGCCAGGCGAACTTGCCCGTGTCGAGATCGTAGGCGCTAACGTAACCGCGCGCGTCGTATTCCGAGCCGGCATTGCCGATCACCACCACGTGGCCGGCGACTTCCGGTGCGCCGGTGACCGAATAGCCGACTTTCTTGTCGGTGATGGTGTCCGCTTGCCAGAGAGTTTTTCCGGTGGCGGCGTCAAGCGCGTAGAGAATTCCGTCGAAGGACGCGACGTAGACTTTTCCTTTCCATACCGCGACGCCTCGATTGACTTCGTCGCAGCAGGCTTCGCGATTCACGCGCAGATCGGCATGCGGATCGAAGCTCCAGATTTCCTTGCCTGTTTTCGCGTCGAGGGCGTAGGCCTTTCCGGTGGCGCCGGACGCGTACATCACGCCATCGACTACGATCGGCGTGGCTTCGAGACCACGATTGGTTTGCGTATCGTAGGACCAGGCAAAGCCCAGGCGGTCGATGTTTTTCGTGTTGATCCTCTCGAGCGGCGAGTAATGTCCTTTGCCGAAATCGCGACCGGTGGTGAGCCATTCGGCGGGATGCTTGTCGGCGGACATCAGGCGCTTCTGATCGATTTGACCTTGCACGGGCGCCGCGGGCTGCGGATCGGCTGCGAGCGCGGAGGCATCGCGCGTCGAATCGAACGCGAAAAACAGCGAGGCGGCCCAGGCCACGATTGCCAGCGCAGCGGCCGATGATTTTAGCTTCACCCGCATCGAATACCCCCCAGGGCTTGCGGTCAGTTCTCCGGATCGTGAATCCACGGCGACGGCATGTTGTAGGGCACGGCAATGAATACCGACTCGATTTGCTGGATTTTGCCGCTGCGGATTTTAAAAAGCTCGAGAAAACAGAGCGTGCTCGGAGTTCGCATGCGCGACTTGACCCCAGTGCCGTCGGTGAGCGTGAAATTTTCCAGAGTGCCCGCGTGATCGATGAAACCGGCGGTCATGATGAGGCCGCGCTCTTCGTCGACCAGAAAAAAGCGCCGGTCGCGGACCCGAGTGTCGTAGCGATAGTTGCCGAGCTTGAATTGCTGCGCGCAGCCGAGGCCGGCGACAGGGATGATCTTCTGCAAGTCGGGATTGTGGGTCGTCTGGAGTCCGTTTTCGATCCGGTTGCAGTTGTCGTCGAACTGGGTGAAGAGCACTCCGTCGTTCAGTTGCAGCGTTGAAAAATATCCGTCGGCGATCGCGATCATGCGCTCGCGTGGGCTGCGCTCTGCGGACGGCACGATTTCGTTCAGGATCGGTTTGTCGACCATCACGGGCTTGCTGGGGAACGGGCCGCCGCCTTCGCTGCGGCGGATCAATATCTCGGCTTCGGAAATTTTCGAGTCTGCCACTTTCAAACGCAGCGCGAAAACAGACGTGGTATCCGATTCCATCACCACGCCGTAAAAGCCGGCTTCGCCCTGGACGGGATCGGCCGTGCGGAGATTGTAGTCTCCCAGTCCGGTGAGGGTGCCCCAGATTCCATCCGGAACTTTCATCATCACGTTGTTTTCGGAGTAGCGGAAATTCTTCGCGAGGGGCAGCCGCGAAGGATCCTTCGCCTTCAGCGCGGTGAGATATTGATCGAGGAATCCGTAAAGACAGGGGCGATCGCAGGACGACATCTGGTTTTGCGCGGCGGGCGCGGCATTGGCCGTTGCCGCAAACGCGAAGGCAAGACATGCCAGACACACACCCGCGCGCAGTACGGAACTACGCATGGCTCCCCCCTTCGACATCGCCGCGCGCGAAGATACTACAACGCGGGAAAACTACAAAGAGTTACGGGCCGGAAGGGCAGCGAGGTCCTTCGGAGGACCCCCGAAAGAGCGTGTCCCGGCTGATTTCGGGCGCCTGGTGGCGTGTGCGGCGCTCGAAGTAAGCGACTCAGTTATTTCTTGGGCCGGGATTCGGGTGGAACCATTCCGTTGGCGCGGTAATAGGCGACGAGCAGGCCGTAGTGCTCGGCGGAATGCTCCGTGACGTCGTCCCAGGGCTCAACCGTCTTCGTGAACGAAGAATCCGGCAGCGATTTCGCGGTCGCTTCGGCGTCCGCAATGGATTTTTCGAGCAGCGCCACAATATTGGCTTTGGTGGTGTAGCCCTGGGGATCGATTTCATCCCATTTGACCTTCTCACCGCGGCCGGCTTTCGCCGCATAGACGATACCGGAGGTGACGTGGACGATTACCTCGCCGAAGGAGCGCATCTCGGGCTTCAGCCGGTAGCCGTACTTGTCTTCCGGGAAATCCTTCGCCATCGCGAGAATCTTGCGGTTGATCTCGGCGAAATTTCCGCGGACCGAGTCTGCCGGGGATTGGCTCCGCTGCGCCGGACATGTGGACGCCAGAGCGAAAACCAAAACGAGGCCTAGGGATAGCCGGGAAAGATTCATGTTCGCCTCCGGAGGGAGTGAGCGTACCACGCTCTAGACGGGCACCAAGCCCAGAGGTGAGCACAAACGTAGGACCAGCCGCCACCGGAATCCACAGGATGATGTGTTCGGCGCGAGAGCCAAGCCACAAACTGGCTTCGCGGGCAAAAAAATACGGGAGGCGAACACCAAAGGTGTCCACCTCCCGGGGTGGGTGGGGTTTGTTGCCGAGACCCAGTAAGGGATTTTGGTGTTCCCGCGCCTGAGCCGCCGGCAAACCGGCTTTGAACCGGTGCCACGTGTACTTACCCGTGTATCACGCGGCTCGAAATGGTGTCAACCCTATTTCGAGACGACATTTGGGGCCTGTCGATCGAGGTTTCGCGCATGTTTCCGGCTAAATCACGCGGATCATGGGGCTTCCGGGTACTGGTAAGTCCCGGTCCAGGTGAATTCTCCGTGGCATAAAATTGCGACGGCTCGGGCGTTCGAGGGGGTAGGCAGGTGCTGGGAATCGAAGCGCGCGAGACGCCGACGTCACAATTCGAGGTCGGCGTGAAATTCTACTGCTGCGAAGTCCTGTGGCAGCCGGCGCCCCAGACTATTGTGCCGTAGAGGATTGCTGCGGATGGCTCGCGATGTACTGACTCATTTCGCCGACGAGTTGCGAGACGCCCGCTTTGACGTTGCGGTCCAGCGCTTCGACGACATTCGCGACCGTCTTTCCGTTGACCGGCTCGTCGTGAGTGTAGGAGCTGGACCAGATCATCGAGTTGGCCTTCGGATCGTAGAGCTCCAACTGGAACGAAAAGCGGGCGGAGAGTCCGGAGGACTGGACTTCGTCGAGCGCGTAGAGCTGGCCCCGGACGATGTAATCGCTGCGGAGACTGCTGCTGATGCGCGCCACGGAGCGGTAATTACCGGAGGCACGCAGCGTCTTGATGACGATGTCCTGAAGCATGCCGGCGGGAGGCTCGGACCAGCGCTCGTATTCGTACGTGCCGTACTGCACGGTGCCGCTGCCATAGACGAGGCGATCTTCGCGGTAAAGGTCCGATGCGCTGATGCGGGAGACCAGAATCGTCGCGGGGACTTGCGGCGCGGTGGAAACGGCGGGCGACGGAGTGGCATCGAGCGCGTAATACTTCACCGGGCGCGAGCCGCCGCAGCTGGCGACGGATGCACCAATCAGAACGACGAGCGCGGCCTGCCGGATACGACGCGTCAACACTGTGCGTTCCTCCCTGTTCCTGTCCTACTTCGGCGGCGCCTGACCCGGTACGCGCGCGGGAAGCCCGGATGCGCGAATCAGGGTGTACGGCCGCGTCTTAATCGTCTCGGTGAACTCGTTCATGTTGTCGGTAATGTGCTTCAGGTTGTCGAGAATCTCATCGAGATTTTCAGAGTTCGCGTTCAGCGTGCTGTTCAACTGGCCGGTGATGTTGACAGCCTGATCGAGCGACTGGCGCAGCGAGGCGATCGCCTTGTGGAGATCCGGGCGATCTTCGCCGATCACGGCGTCGATATGCGAAAGCGTGTCGTTGGCCTGGGCCGCCGTCTTATTGAAATTATCGATCAGCGGATTGAGCTTCCCGCTCATCGCGTTCACGTTGTCGAGCGTGTTCTTGAGGTTGGCGCGGTTTTCGGCCAACATCCCGTGCAGCTCGGCCACGGTGCCGGAGATATTCTTGCGGTTCTCGTCGTTGAGAAGATCGTTCACGCGGTCGAGCGTGACTTTCAGCGTGACGACGCGATCGTTCAGGTTGTTGATCAGGCTGTTGGCGTTCGGCTCGAGCTGCGCGATCATGCCGGCGACGTCCGCCAGGCTGGTGTATTCCACCGAGTTCAGCACCGCGCCTTTTTGAGCACGGGGCGCAGTCAACGAGCCGGGCCTGATTCCCAGGAAATTATCGCCCAGCGGGCTGTTGCTCGTGATCTCGGCGAGGCTGTCCGTTTTCACCGGGACGCTGGGATCGACCGCAAAATCGATCTCCATCCGCGTGGAATTCGCTGGATCGCTCGCTACCTTTTCAACGCGGCCGATCGGAGGACCGCCCGCATAGCGAACTTCCGAGCCGGGAGCGAGCCCGCCCGCGTTCTTGAAGAAGGCGCGATAGGAGGTGGTGCCCTTGCCGAAAGTTCCGGAAAGCAGCAGCACGACGACGACGAGCAGGGCAGCCGCCACCAATGTGAACAGCCCTACTAATACGCTTTCGCGCTTCGATTCCATGCTCTCCCTCGCAAATTCAGACGCAGGATCGCTCGACGGACCGCTTCCGACCACGCCCCCAAAAGGTGCGGAAGTATATCACGTGCGTGCGTTTTGCCAACCTCAACGCCGGTCGGGCGCGTTTTCGCCCGTGAGCATCTGCAAATAATCGATCTCCGCCGACACCTCGGGTTCCGGAACGCGGTCCAGGAACTGGCGGACGCGCGGGTTCGTGTCGGCGCGCAGCTGGTCCGGGGTTCCGTTGGCGACGACATACCCTTTGTCCAGCAGTATCATGCGATCGGCGATCAGGAAGGCGCTGGCCAGCTCGTGGGTGACCACGAGAATCGTGATGCGAAACGCCTTCTTCAGTTTCAGAATCAGTTCGTCCAGGCCCGCCGCGATGATCGGGTCCAGGCCGGCCGATGGTTCGTCGAAAAACAGGATCTCCGGGTCCATTGCCAGGGCGCGGGCGATCGCGGCGCGTTTCTTCATTCCGCCGCTCAATTGCGCCGGCATGTAGTTTTCAAATCCCGAAAGGCCGACCTGGTCGAGCTTCAGGCGGACCACGATCTCGACCGTGGAATCGTCGAGCTGCGTGTGTTCTTTCAGCGGCAGGGCGACGTTCTCACCCACGGTCATCGAACCGAACAGGGCGCCGCTCTGAAACGACATGCCCATTTTCTTGCGTAGCTCGTCACGCTCTTCTTCGCCCATGGCCGCGAAATTTTTCCCGTGAATCATGATTTCGCCGGAGCTGGGGCGTTCCAGACCGACGAGGGTGCGCAGGAGGGTGCTTTTGCCGCAGCCCGACCCGCCCATAATCACCAGCGTCTCGCCGGATGGGACTTCAAAGTTCACCCCATGGAGAATTTCGCGCGTGCCGTAACGAACCCGGAGGTCACGCACGGAGATGGCCACGCCCTCAGAATCGCGGGACGAAACCGGCGGTGTGAGTTTGTTGGCCATGCGCTTACTTGACCGGCGCCGTGAAATAGAAGATCGCGGTGAAAACCAAATCGACCGCGATCACGAAGAAAATCGATTTCACCACGGCGGACGTGGTGGACCGGCCTACCTGCTCGGAACCGAGCCCGGTGGAAAATCCCTCCCGGCACCCGACCGCGGTAATCGTCAAGCCGAACATCACGCTCTTGATGAGCCCGCTCACGATGTCGCGCGTGTCGAGAGCGTCGAGCGTGGCGTGCATGTACGTACCCCAGGTAAAGCCGGCGTTGCTGACGCCGAAAATACCGCCACCGCACACGCCCATCAGGTCGGCCCAGGTGGTCAGACACGGCATCATCAGAATCATCGCCAGGAATTTCGGCGCCACCAGGAACCGTACCGGTTCGAGCGCCATTGTCTCCAGCGCATCGATTTCCTCATTCACCTTCATCGTGCCGATTTCCGCGGCGAAAGCCGAACCGGAGCGCCCAATGACCATGATCGCGGTCATCAAGGGGCCCAGCTCGCGGGTCATCGATATGGCCACGGCGCTGGCGACCAGTTGCAGCGCACCGAGCTGGCGCAGCTCGTAAGCTCCCTGCAGGGCGAGAATCAATCCGACGAAAAACGCGATCAGCGAAACGATGGGAATCGCTTCGACGCCAACCGACATCGCCTGGTGAATCGCGCGGGGCCAGCGCAGCGGATGTCCGCGAAACGGCTCGATGAATACGGCACGCGCGGCGCCGCCGGTCAGTTTCGCCAGGCTGCCAACATAGGCCACGCCGTCAGTTGTGGCTTCGCCGATGCTTTCGATGATGGGCATTCGAGATTCGAACAGGCCGAAAGGCTATTTCGGGCTCGTGCCTCCGGCGAGCGCCTGATCTTCGGTGTCGTAGACTTCGAAGACTTTCAACAGGCGCGTCAGCTCCAGGACTTCGCGCGTCGTGCGGCTCAGGCCGTAGAGCGCGAATCCGCTCTTCATGTCACGGGAGATCTTCAGGCCCTCGACCAGCGAAGCCACGCCGGCGCTGTCGATGTATTTGACATTCAACAAATTCACGATCACACGCTTGGCGCGCTTTTCTTTCAGAAGGTCCAGCAGGGTTTTGCGAACTTCGGGAGTGTTGTAGAGCGTGATATCACCGGTTACATCGACAATCGAGGCGTTGTCAACTTGACGCGTGGATATGTTCATCCGCTGGGCACCCTTTAGCGCAGGAGTGTTTTGCCAGAGATTGAGAGCTTATGCAACCCTTTTCGAGCTGCGTAGTAGGTGCCACAAACGCGTAGCGGAGCCCTGCAGGCTCCAGAAACGGCGAACTTCAGGCGAAGTTGGAGTGGGCAAAGCGCTTAGCCGCGATCGTCGAGGGGTATATAATTGCGCAAATCGTAGCCCAAATATACCTGCCGGGGACGCGAAATTTTCTGTTCGTGATCAAGCAACATTTCTTCCCACTGCGCGATCCACCCGGACGTACGCGGAATCGCAAACAGGACGGGGAACATCGTCGACGGGAATCCCATCGACTGATAGATGAGGCCGGTATAGAAGTCCACGTTCGGATAGAGGCGGCGCGAGACGAAGTATTCATCCTCGAGCGCAATGCGTTCGCATTCGAGCGCGATATCAATCAGCGGATTGCGGCCCATCACGTCGAACACCTCGTAAGCGACTCGCTTCACGATCTTGGCGCGCGGATCGTAGTTCTTGTAGACGCGGTGACCGAAGCCCATGAGCAGCTTTTCGCCGGCCTTCACGCTCTTCACGTAGGCCGGTACGTTTTTCACGTCGCCGATTTCGACCAGCATTCGCAGCACGGCCTCATTCGCTCCGCCGTGAAGGGGGCCATACAGCGCCGCCGTGGCGGCGGCCGTGGCGGAGTACGGATCGACGTGCGAGCTGCCAACGCCACGCATGGCCGTGGACGAACAGTTCTGCTCGTGATCGGCGTGCAGGATGAACAGGACGTCGAGCGCGCGCTCTAGCGTCGGATTCGGCCGATATTGCAGCTCGGTGGTGCGAAAGAGCATGTTCAGGAAATTGCCGCAGTAGCTCAGTTCGTTATCCGGATAGGCGAACGGCATGCCGAGGCAGTGCCGGTACGCGAAGGCCGCGACCGTGGGCATCTTGCCAATCAGGCGGTAGGTTTGCTTCAGGCGCGAGTCTTTGTTGAAAATGTCTTTCGCGTCGGGATAGAACGTCGAAAGCGCGGCGATGGTCGAAATCAACATGCCCATCGGGTGCGCGTCGTAATGAAATCCGTCGAGAAATTTCTTGATGCTCTCGTGAATAAAGGTGTGGTGCGTGATGTGGTAATTCCAATCCTTCAGTTGTGCTTTCGTGGGAAGCTCGCCGTAAAGAATCAGGTAGGCCGTTTCTGTGTAGGAGCTTTTTTCCGCCAGCTCTTCGATCGAATAACCCCGGTAGCGCAGGATTCCCTTGTCGCCGTCGATGAAAGTGATCTTGCTGGCGCACGAAGCCGTATTGGCGAACGCCGGGTCGTACGTCATCATTCCGAAATCGGAGTCGTGCAGCTTGATCTGCCGCAAATCGATGGGACGGATCGTGTCGTTCTTGATCGGGATTTCGTATTTCTTCCCGGTGCGATTGTCGGTGATGGAAAGCGTGTCGCGATGCTCGCCGGCAGGCACATCACGGGGGGCAAGCGGCGCTGATTTGGTGGGATTCATTCCCTGACCTCATCTGGATACGGAAAACGTGTGTTCGCGCTCAGTTTACAACAACAATGTACACCAAAAAAGTCGCGCACGCGAACGCGTTTGCCACCCGAATTGCAAATTCCTGAAGAAGCGCGCCCATACGCATTCGTATGGATCAATCGATGCGCAGTTTGCGCGGTGATATCGACGACAGGGCGGCATCCGCCACGCCGTTGTGAGGTTGCGGCACTATAGCGACGGCGCCAGCTCGCGTTCCTCGGCGAACGCGGCACGGTTGCGCCCCGCCTCCTTGGCGCGATAGAGGGCCTGGTCCGCCAAACGGAGTAGAGTCCCTGGATCGAGCGCGTTGCCGCTGCTGATCGAGACTCCACAGCTTGCCGTCACGGATATGCTACATCCTGCGGTTTCAACGGGTGTAGACCGGATGGCTGACAAGATTCGATCCGACAGCGCTGCCGCCCCCGAACGGCCGCAGGACGATGCAACAATCACGAACTCCTCGCCGCCATAGCGACCTACGGTATCGTATGGACGTACACAGCTTGCCATACGCCGCGCAACTTCCTTCAATACGGCGTCTCCCGTCGGATGGCCGTGGCTGTCGTTGACGCTTTTGAAATGGTCGACATCGAGTACGATAATCGCGAAATTTCCGGCCGTGCGAAGATGCCGTGAATGCTCGCCCTCGATGGCCTCGATGATCATGCGGCGATTGACCAGGCCGGTCAGCTCGTCATGCGTTGCGCGGTAGAGCAACTCCTCGTGGGCCTGAATCAAGCCGGTCTGCAGTTCTAGAATTCTCTGGCCCACCTGTAGGCGCGCGCGAAGCTCGGCGGCGTGAAATGGTTTCGTGAGATAGTCGTCGGCTCCGGATTCCAAACCCTGCAGCAGATCGTCTTTCTTGCTCCGCCCGGTGAGCAGAAGCACGTAGACGTAGGGACGCGCTGGAAGTGCGCGCAGGCTTGCGCAGACCTGCAGTCCGTCCTTGCCCGGCATCATCCAGTCGAGTATCGCGAGCGTGGGCGCGTCGTCGCTTTCCAGAATGCGCAATGCATCGATGCCGTCGGCGGCGGCGATGACTTCGTATCCCCACTTTTCCAAAAATAGCTGGAGCATACGACGGGAGACAGGATCGTCTTCGGCGATGAGAATGCGGCGCGGCGTGGTTTTCTGGATGGTCATCTCATTTTTCGTTTAGCGCGTCACCTTGCGGCAGAGCGCGTCGATTTCCGGAAGAACCAGGGCGACTTCGCTGGCCAGTTTCGCGATCGATTCATCCGCTTGCCCCATCTGGCCGTTGCGCGCCTGGGTCTCGAGAGCGAGCGCGGCTTCGGTGACTCTCATGGCGGCGACGTTCGACGCCGCGCCCCTCAACGTGTGCGCCAGCCGTTCAAGCAACGGGAGGTCGCCCGCTGCGTGCGCGCGGCGAATTGATTCGATGAGGCCGGGGCACTCCTGCGCAAAGAGTTGCGCAATATCGTCGAAGAGCTCGCGGTCGCCCTCGACTCGTTCGAGCGCCAGAGTGAGATCGATCCCGGGCAATCCAGAACGGACATTGTCAACCGGGGTGGGGGATGGGGTCGGCTCGGGATCGGGCGCACTCGGATGGGTCGTAGTGGCTCGGTCCATGGCGGCCAGCAGATCCTCCAGTCGTATGGGCTTGGTCACGTAGTCGTCCGCGCCCGCAGCAAGGCATCGCTCCCGGTCGCCCTTCATGGCGTGGGCCGTCAAGGCGACGATCGGTAGATGCGTAGGGCCGCCTTGCTCCTTCGCGCGGATGGCGTGGATGGCCTCGAGGCCGTCCATCACTGGCATCTGTATATCCATCAACACCAAATCGACATTTTCGCGCTCCAAGGCGTTGATGGCCTGGCGGCCGTTCTCCGCGACGATCACGGTGTGGCCACGCTTTTCCAGGAGCCCGACCGTGAGCTTTCGATTTACGGCGTTGTCCTCGGCGAGAAGTATCCTCAGCTTCTTTCTCGCCGGCTGCGGCGCGCTTCGGATCGTCCGGGGCGCCTGTTGCGGCGCAGCAGATTTGGAGACCACTGCGAGCACGGCGTCCAGCAGTTCGGAAGGCTGTATCGGTTTCGCCAAATGACCGCCGATCCCAAGTTCGCGGCACCGCGCCGCTTCGCCCTGCCCGATGCTGGAGCTCAGGACCAGGATCGCGACACCTCCGAAATCGGAGCTCCGCCGGATCGTCTCGCACAGCTCGAACCCGTTCATGTGCGGCATCTGCATGTCGGTGATCACCAACCGCACCGGTGAACCCGCTAGTTGGGCGCGGCCGAGCGCGATCAGCGCCGCGCGCGCGTCGACGGCCGCGGTGGGCTTCATTCCCCACGCGGACAGCATTTCGGTGAGGATCAGTCGGGTGGTCTGGTTGTCGTCCACCACCAGAACGGCCAAATCGTGAAGCAACTGGGGATCAACCGGCGCGGTCTCCTCTCCTTCGGTTTCGGCAAATTCGAAGGGCATCGTGAAATGAAAAACGCTGCCCTTTCCGATCTCGCTTTCCACCCAGAGTCTCCCGCCCATCAATCCGACCAGCCTCGCGGTGATGGCCAGGCCCAGACCGGTGCCTCCGTACACGCGCGTCGAAGTACTGTCTGCCTGCGTGAACGCTTCGAAAATCATCCCCTGCTTGTCGGCAGGGATTCCGATGCCCGTGTCGCGCACGCGAAAATGCAGGGTCACCCCGCGTTCGTCAACCGCTTCCTTTTCGACATCGAGGACGACCTCGCCCTGTTCGGTGAACTTCAGCGCGTTGCCCAGCAGATTTACGAGCACCTGACGCAGGCGGGTGATGTCGCCGCGAAGCCGCTCCGGCACTCCGGGACCCACGCGCCAGGCAAGCTCGAGCCCTTTTCCGTGCGCACGGAATGCCAGGGTCTTCAGTGTCTCCCCCAAGCTCTGCTGGAACGAAAAATCGATCATTTCGATATCGAGCTTGCCGGCCTCGATCTTCGAGAAATCCAGGATGTCGTTGAGCAGCGTCAACAAAGAGTTCGCCGAGCTTTTCACCAGCCCTAGATATTCGCGCTGCTCGGGGGTCAGGTTGGTGTCGAGCGCGAGCTCCGTCATTCCGATGACTCCGTTCATCGGCGTGCGAATCTCGTGGCTCATGTTCGCCAGGAATTCACTTTTGGCGCGGCTGGCTGCTTCGGCCGCTTCCTTCGCGGCCACCAAGGTTCGTTCGGCGAGTTTGCGTTCGGTAATGTCCTGGTAGAGCAACACGGCGCCGGTCATGGTGCCGGCGGTGATCAGCGGGACTGCGAATGCCTCGACGTCGACCAGCGTTCCGTCGCTGCGGGCGCGTTGCGAAACGATGTGCGTGGCCTGCCCGCTCGAGATGGCGAGCTGGTTGGCGGCAATCTCCTCGTCGAGTTGTTTCGAACCCAGGATGTCCTGCAGACTGCGCGTCAGAATATCGGCCTGCCGCACGCGGAATACGCGCTCGAATGCCGGGTTGCACATCTGGACGCCGCCATCGAGGCCGGTGGCGACAATGCCGACCGGACTGTTTTCGATCACCGAATTCAGGAAGGTTTTTCGCTCTTCGAGCTCACTCTGGGCGCGCTTTCGATCGGACACTTCGATGCGGAGTTCGCTCGTGCGTTCGTCCACGCGAGCTTCGAGTTCGCGGTGCGCCACCTGCAGGTCGCTGTCGCGCGCCTGGATCTGGCTCAGCATCTCGTTGAATCGGTCGGCCAGGTCTCCGATTTCGTCCTCGCTGCTTTTCGAGGCGCGCAGTGAGTAGTCCTTGATACTCGAAACCGCGGACGCGGTGCGCGCCAGCTCCAGCACCGGCTCGGAAATCACCCGTTGCAATCGCGAGGCGAGCAGGAACGCGGTGACGAACGACGCCAGCATCACGATGAAGACGATTTCAGCGAAGCGTCGCACGCCCGCGTAGAGCTCGCCCAAATCCGACTGCAGGTAGATCGTGCCCACTTCCTCGCCGTGCAGCGAGATCGGTTGAAAAAGACTGGCCTTGTTCAGTGTGAATTCGATGCCGGAGGACCGCCGCAGCGGTGGAGTGAACTTGGCGTCGGCGTCCGCACGCGCGTATTTCGCCAGCACGGTTCCGTCCGTCGCGTAAATGCAGGCCTCGACAATGTGCGGTTCAGCGCGCAGCGAGCTCAGAGTCTCGCTCGCCGCCCGCGCGTCGGAGAACGTCAGCGCTGCCGTGCTGTTGGACCCCGCGATGCCCGCCGTCGATTCCAGCTCGCTCGCCATCTGCGCGCGAAATGCTACGGCGTCATAAACGGCCAGCGCGGTGCCGGCCATCAGAATCGTGACGCCGCACGTCACCAAAATGATGCGCGTGAGTTTTTGTCCGATGGAAACGCGTCGTCGCGTATGCATTTCAGCTCCGGTCGTTCTTCCCGCCGTCGTGGACGACGTGCGCGAGCGAGAGCAGGTTCGAGCTGACCTTCAGTCCGGCCCGGTCGGCGGCATCCATATTGATCAGGAATCGGACGTGGTTGTCCTCGATGGCAAATTGAATCGCGCCGCCAGCCTCCGCAAATCCGTCGGTTTCTCCCACCACCAGCACGCTCGTGCCTTTCAGCCCGTCGAGGATTTCCTTTAGGTGCGATTTTTCCGACGAGCTGACGAATACCATCTGGCAATGACGGACGTCCGCAATCTGTTTGCTGCGTTCCACGGATACGCGGCGGTCTGCGATCATCTTGCCCTGCAGCAGATCGTCCATCGAGCGGCCGAACGGGTCCATGCCGAGGATGCAGATTGAGAAACGGGCTTCGGGCCCTGAAAAGCTCGCGACGGGCCAGTCGATAAATTTCGCGAAATTGAAAAGGAATGCCGCTTTCAGCTGGTATTCGCCCGGAGCGCTTGCTTGCGCCGAGGCAATCGGAACGCAGACCGACAGAGCGCCAGCCAGCACGGCCACGCAGGATCGACAGAAGCGCGAAACTCCGCGCCATTGTGCGGCGCTCGGCGCGTGTGTGAGCCATCCACCGCGTGGATGGGCCCTATTGCTCGAACTCTGAAATCGTTCTCTCAAAATAGCCACGTGAACTTGGCGAACGCGCTGCGCTTCACTTCCGTGGTTCTCGTGCTCTCGGTCGAATCAATGAATTCCTCGTGATGGTCTTTCAGCAGGTTCTGGCCGACGAGGCTGAAAGTACCCCTCGCGCCGAATTTCCACGACAGTTGTGTATCGAATCGCGTGTAGGACGGGATGACCGGGTCTCTCAATCGGTCGACGAAGTAGGTCGAGGCGTCCCAACTCAGGCTTCGCCAGAGGGCGACGTGCGAACGCAGTTGTGCGGAATGCACCGGACTGCTTCCCTCCGCTGCGGCTGCGGACGTCGTGTCCTGGCTCGAGGGAGCGGTGTGCATGTGAATCCCCTCGAACGCGTACCCGGGACTCAGGGTCCACCGGCTCAGCGGCTTCCAGTTTGCCGAGATCTCGAATCCAGCCGCTTCCCCATGCATGAGGTTCTCGAAGGTCGTCGGGATCACCAGATGAGGCGGCGCGGGCGTGTTCTCGAAAAACGGTGTGGCCGGTTCGTCGGTTTCCTGATGGCCGTAGTCGTTGTAATAGGCCGCGAAGTCCACCGAGAGCCGGTCGAGAATCGACGCTCGATATCCGAATTCATAAGCGATCAGGGATTCATTCTGGACGTGCGGATTTCCAAGTAACGCCACAAGCGCCAGTGTTCCGTCCGGTTCCGTAAAGGTCGCGAGGTTTGCGCGGAAGTCCGTATCGATTTGCGCAGGAGAGCGAAGGGCATTGGAGACGGCGGCCCACACCGTTTGGCGGTCGTCGGGCGTCCACGCCACGCGCGCGCTCGGCATGACGTCCACTCCCGTGTAGTAGTTGTGCTCCAAGCGAATGCCCGCCGTCAGGAAAAGGCGATCCGGAGCGAGCGTGATTTCATCCTGAACAAAAGCGCTGAACAGGTGCGTCGTCAGGTCGGCCGGGATGAAGGAAACAAAGAAGTCGCCTTGGGAGGAGGAGGCCACGCGGTTGTAGCCGAGACCCCAGACCAGGTTCTGTCTCGACCAGCCTCGATACTGGTGCTGAAAATTGAGATCAAGCGTTCCGCGGTTGTCGGGAAGCAAGCCGCCGCGCTCGGATTGGTCGTAGGAAACCTGGAGGGTTGTAACGGACTGCGCCGAGAAAGTGTGGTTCCACGCGCCTTGCAGGAATCCTCCGGACAGGTTCATTGTTATGTTGACGGGGATCGGCCCGGGGAGAGTGATGGACGGGAAGGCAAACACAGGCGTGCCCTCCCGGTCGGTATAGATGTCCCCCTGAAACGTCAGAGAGTCCTTCGCCGTAGGAGCTGCATCGATTCGGAATCCCGCCCGGAGGGAGCGCCATCCATCGGCGCCGTCCTGATTCATCGGATCGGGATAATGATCGTCGTTGAAATACTTTGCCCAGGCGCGATAGGTGATCGAGCTGCCCGCGTTCCCTCCGTACTGCAGCGTGCCAAATCCCTGCTGCACGTTACCGCCGCCCGAGACCACCAGAGCGCCGAGCGTGTCGGACGTTTTCTTCGTAATGATATTGACGACGCCGTTGACAGCATTGGCGCCCCATGCCGACCCGCCCGGCCCGCGGATCACCTCGATCCTTTCGATGTCTTCCAGCGGAAGGTCCAGAGTATCCCAGTAAACTCCGCCGAACTCGGTTGTATACACGCTGCGCCCGTCCACCAGCACGAGCAGCTCATTGCTGAATCGTTGGTTCAGACCGCGCACGCTGATGGCCCACGTGTTGGAATCGATCTGTGCCACATCCACCCCTGGAACGATGCGCAACACGTCGGGAAGATTTGTCGAACCCGACCGGCGGATGTCCTCTTGCGTGATCACGAAAACTGCCGATGCCGTGCGGGAGAGTTTCTCCGCTTTCTGCGAGACCGAGGTCACCTCAACGTTCATCAAGTCCGTGAGGCTTTCCTGCGTGAGGTCCGGCCCAGCCTGCTGCGGCCATGCCGGCGCCAAACTCAATGCCAGCGCCACGACGAGCGCGCCCGTGTTGCGGATGAACACTTTGGGGTCCTCCCACAGCCGGCCCACGGCGGCTCCCGCCGTAGCTGGCTTTGTCATTCGTACTATCGGCACGGGACGCCTTCGTTATCGCCCCTCGGGATGGCCTCGCGTCGAGTGATCGCAATCAGGAGTGGGAATTCTGCTTAAAGTGTTATATATCAGCGGATTACATCGAAGAGCGAGCCGCCATCGCTTGGGCGCGCCGCTTGAGGACCCGGGGGAAGCCCATGTTAATGCCCCGTTAAAACCGGCTCAGAAGCCGATCGCCCGCTTGCGCAGAAGGCCACGTTTCCCGTATGTTGTGGGCATCTCAACACCAAGAGAATCGATGAAACGGGTTCTGGTAATCGAAGACGACAAGGACATTGTCGAACTGGTCCGCTACAACCTGGAAAAGGACGGCTTTCACGTCGCCGCAAGCGTCGACGGAGCCACCGGCCTGGCCCAGGTCCGTAAGACTCCTCCCGACATTCTGATTCTGGATTTGATGCTTCCGAAATTGTCGGGCTTGGAAATCTGCAAGGAAGTCCGCAAGGACGCGAGCCTGAACCGCCTGCCGGTTCTGATCCTCACCGCGAAGGGCGAAGAAGCCGATCGCGTGGTCGGTCTCGAGCTTGGCGCGGACGATTACGTCACCAAACCATTCAGCCCGCGCGAACTCGTGGCCCGCGTGAAAGCGCTGCTGCGCCGCACCGAGCCCGGCACTCCGGCGGAAAAACCGATCGAAATCGGAGTGCTGCGCATCGATCCGGCGGCCTACAAAGTCACGCGCGGCGGAAAACCGGTGCCGATGAGCACGCTCGAATTTCGCCTGCTCTATTTTCTCGCGGCGCGTCCCGATCGAGTCTTCACGCGCGATCAGTTGCTCGATGGCGTTTGGGGCACCGAGCGTTTCGTCACGCCGCGCAGCGTTGATGTTTACGTCCGCCGCCTGCGCGAAAAGATCGAAACCGATCCGCAGCATCCGGCATACATGAAGACGATTCGCGGCGCCGGCTATCTTTTCGAAACCCGTGCGAGCTAGGCTTTTCTGGAAACTCGGGCTGACCTATTTCGCCCTGCTCCTCGCGGTTCTGCTTGCCGTCGATTTTTACTCCGCTCATGTTCTTCGCCGCGACTACCTCCGTTCCGCGGACGACAAGCTCAACTCCCTGTTGAATGTGGCGCAGGCCCGCCCGCCGCGCGTGGACGATGCCGCCGACCTGCGCGCCTGGACCGAATGGATGGGCCGCAGCGGCGCGCGCGTCACTGTCATCGACAGTAGGGGCCGAGTTCTCGATGATTCGCAGCACGATCCCGAAACAATGGAGAACCACTCGGGCCGCCCGGAAGTCCAGCAGGCGTTTGCCTCGGGAGAAGGCCAATCCGTGCGGCACAGTGTTACGCTCGACCGCGAGCTCGTCTACCGCGCCGTGAAATACGTTCCGCCCGGCGCCTTGCCGGTCGTCATACGCATGGCGCTGCCGCTCGCGCAGGTGGAAGCGTCGGTTTCGGAGCTGCGTTACAGGATCTATCTTTCTTCGCTCGTCGTCCTGCTGCTCGGCGGCATGTTCTCGTTGGCCTACTTCCGTATGTTTGCGGCGCGCATCGAGCGACTGAAGGATTTTTCGCGCCGCGTCGCCGAGGGAGATTTTCGCCCGCTGCCCGACGATGGCCCGCGCGACGAGATCGCCGATCTTTCCGCCGCGCTCAACGAGACGGCCGCGTGGATGGACCGCACCATCCGTTCACTCAGCGGCGAACGCAACCGCTCGAGCGCGATTCTGCGCAGCATGGTCGAGGGAGTGGCGGTGATTGACGCGCAGGGAAAAATCGTCTTCTGCAATCGCGCGTTTTCCGAAGTCTGGAACCTGGACTCGGCCGCGATCGAGGGCCGACCGGTGATCGAAGCGGTGCGCCATTCCGACCTGCTGAGCCTGATTCGCCGCGCGCTCGAAGGCGAAGAGGGCCTGCGCAGCGAAATCGTCATGGGCATCGTGCAGCAGCGCAGTTTTTCGGTGACCGCGACGCCGATCATCGCCCTCGAGGGCGCCTTGGCAGGCCACCGCCCGTCAGGCGCCGTGCTCGTGCTGCACGACGTGAGCGAGCTGCGCCGCCTCGAGCGCATCCGCCATGACTTCGTCGCCAACGTCTCCCACGAATTCAAGACCCCGCTTACGGCGATTCAGGGATTCGCTGAAACTCTGCTCTCCGGTGCGCTGGAAGATCCCAGCAACAATCGCCGCTTCCTCGAAATTATTCGCGATCATGCCGCGCATCTGGCCGCCCTGACCGACGACTTGCTCAAACTCGCCCGCATCGAGGCCGGCAAACTCGAAGTGCAGTTCGGCCCGGTGCAGCTGATCGACGTGATCGATCGCTGTGTGGAAACCGCGCAGATCAACGCCACCCGCAAACGCATCCCGCTGGAGGTCGACCTGCCGACGCATCTCCCGCTGGTGCACGGCGACGCCAGCCTGCTGCGCGACGTGGTGCAGAACCTTCTCGACAATGCCATCCGCTACACGCCCGAAGGCGGCCGCGTCCGCATCACCGCCGACGCCAGTCCGCGCGAAGCCATCGTCAGCGTGGACGACACCGGCATCGGAATCCCGCTCGCCGATCAGGAAAGAATCTTCGAGCGCTTCTATCGCGTCGACCCCGCGCGCTCCCGCGAAGCTGGCGGCACCGGCTTGGGCCTTTCCATCGCCAAGCACATTGTCGAAGCCCACGGCGGCCGCCTGTGGGTGGAAAGCGAAGTCGGCCACGGCTCGAAATTCTCCTTCTCCCTGTCGCTCGCCGCATAGCCCGCTGTTGTCTCGAACGATTCACCTCCGCTTTATCGCATTCTAACGCTCATCCGCCATCCTGGATTTGTCGAGAAAGATCGAAACGGCGCCCAGCCGCCAGGGAGAAGAGATGGCAGCCACGAAAATGAGCACCGAGGGCGTTTTTCAGGCCGTACTTTTGAACTACCTCGTCTCGCAGGCGCGCACCGTCGAAGGCACCGTGAACCGCGCGCTCGAAGCCTTGCTCCGTCGCGACGAGCGGCTGGCGAGTGAAGTCTTCCTCACCGAGCCGCGCATCAACGAACTCGAAATGGTGATCGACGAGCACGCCATTCGCCTGCTGCGCCAGGGAAATCTTTCCGACGCGGACGTGCGCCTCATCGTCGCCACGCTGAAAATTAATAACGACCTCGAGCGCATGGGCGATCTGGCCGTCAACGTCGCCGCGCGTGCCATTTCGCTTTCCTCCATGGGTGATGTCGAGACTCCGGGAGAACTGGAGCCCATGACCGCCGCGGTCCGCGCCATGATCTCGAAATGTCTCGGAGCGCTGATCTACCAGAATGTCGATCTGGCGACGCAGGTCCTTGAAAGCGACGACGCCGTGGATCAATATCGCGATCGCGTGTTCGAAGCGCTGCTCTCCGGTATCGCCGAGAATTCCTCGCTCGCCGCCCCCAGCCTGCAGTTCGTGCTGGCGTCCCGGCACCTGGAGCGAATCGCCGATCACGCCACCAACATCGCCGAAGACGTCCTGTTCTGGGTGCGTGGGCTCGAGGTACGGCACGGCCGGGCGCGGCAACTGGAAGCTCGAGCCGAGAATGCAGCCGTCGCCGGTCTGTAGTCACATTCTTTTCACACCCGAATCATGCGGGATTCAATCACTGAGCCTAGTCTTCGCCCACGCGGCACATTGGCCTGGAAGCCGGTTCGCTGCTCGGGGCAGCGGCCCATGTCAGCCCGCTCGGCGATACAGTGCGTGCATCGGGACGTCGTGTCGGGGAAGAGATTTTCTTCAAGTTCTGGCGTGCCCGCAGTTTACGCCGGAAGCAACCCACGCAGATCGCCCGCCAAGGAGGCGCAGTTTCACCCCCGAACCTGCGCCTCTCCACCTTCCCGAGACGCACTGCGGGCGTTCACGCCGATTTCTTGTGGATGTAACACGATTGTAACCAACCGGAAAAGATAATGTCTCAAGACACAGGAGAGTTCCCAACACGATGAGAAAAGCGCTGGTTGTATTGTCCCTTCTCTTAGCCTTGACGGCCATGGCGGGTGCCGACAGCACGCTGCTGCTGAATGCCGCAGGGGCAACATTTCCGTATCCTATCTATTCCAAGTGGTTTTCCGTCTATCAGACGGCTCATTCGGGCGTGCAGATCAACTACCAGTCCATTGGTTCCGGCGGCGGCATCCGCCAGCTTCAGAGCGGCACGGTCGACTTCGGCGCCTCCGACGTACCCTTGACGGACGAACAGGCCGCGGGTTTCAAGTTCAAAGTCCTCCATTTCCCCACGGTTCTGGGCGCGGTCGTCCCGACCTACAACGTCAGCGGCGTCTCGACCGATCTGAACTTTACGCAGAAGGCCCTGGCAGGCATCTATCTCGGCACCATCACGAAGTGGAACGACCCTGAAATTGCGAAGGCCAATCCGGGCGTCAAGCTGCCGGGCGACGACATCGTAGTCGTGCACCGCTCCGAAGGCAGCGGCACCTCCTTCATCTTCACCGACTTTCTTTCCAAGGTGAGCGATGAGTGGAAGAGCAAAGTCGGCGCGGGCGCGTCCGTGAATTGGCCCGTGGGACTCGGCGGCAAGGGCAACGAAGGCGTCACCGGCCTGATCAAGCAGACGCCCGGCTCGATCGGCTACGTCGAATTGATCTACGCCCTGCAAACCGGCACTCCCTACGGCAAGGTGCAGAACGCCGCGGGCAAATTCGTGAAGGCCGACCTGGCCGGCGTAACGGCTGCGGCAGCGTCGAGAGCCCAGGACATGCCGGCCGATTTCCGGGTTTCCATTGCCAACGCGCCGGGACCCGCGGCCTACCCGATTTCCAGCTTCACCTGGTTGTTGATCCCCGCACAGATTCCGGACGCAGGCAAGCGGGAAGCGATCAAGGGCTTTCTGGCGTGGATGCTGACCGACGGGCAGGGCTACAACGAAGGACTGTCCTACGCCAAGCTTCCGGCCGCCGTAGTGGAGAAGGAAAAGAAGGCCATCGCGCTGATCCAGTAGCGAAGACCGGTCACAAAGACTTGTAGCGGAGAATGTCCTCAACGGCCACGACAATGGAGCAGGCGGTCCCGCCGAAAGCGGGGCCGCGTGCTTTTGTAAAGCGTCTTCGCAACGGAGACGAGATCGCCCATCTCATCACGCTGGTTTTCGCCTCGAGCATTTTGCTGATCACCTCGGCGCTGGTCTACGAGCTCTGGGTTAATTCCCGTCTCGCGAGGGTGCAATTCGGGTTCGGCTTTTTCGCGAAAACGATCTGGGACCCGATTTCGGGCGATTTCGGCGCCGCGCCTTTCATCTACGGGACGCTCGTCACCGCGATCGTTTCCCTCGCGATCGCGCTCCCGCTGGGATTGGCAGCGGCGATTTTCCTGGCCGAGCTCGCGCCCCGCAAATTGAGCGATTCGATCGCGTTTCTGATTGATCTGCTCGCCGCCGTGCCGAGCGTCATCTACGGTTTGCTCGGAATTTTCATCGTTGTGCCGCTCATGCGGACCACCGTCGGTCCAGCATTAATCCACACGGTTGGTAGGGTACCGGTCATCGGCAAATTCTTCAAGGGACCGAACTACGGTGTCGGATTCCTCACCGCCGGCGTCGTGCTCGCCATCATGATCGTTCCGTTCATCATCTCCGTCTCGCGCGAAGTGCTTCTTACGGTTCCGCGCGAACAGCGCGAAGCCGCGCTCGGCCTCGGCTCCACGCGCTGGGAAGCCACATGGAAAGTCGTGGTTCCCTGGGCCCGCACCGGAATTATGGGTTCGGTGTTCCTGGCGCTCGCGCGGGCTCTCGGTGAGACGATGGCCGTCACCATGGTGATCGGCAACGATCCGAAAATCGCGGCGTCCCTGTTCGCGCCCGGCTATACCATCGCGGCGGTCATCGCCAATGAATTCAGCGAAGCGACGGGTAACCTTTATCTAGCTGCCCTGATCGAGCTGGGCCTGGTCCTGTTTCTGATGACGTTCATCCTCAACGGCCTTGCGCGAATCCTGATCGTCGCCACCGACCGCGGCGGAGGTCACCCGGCATGATCCGCGCGCGGCTGATCTGGCGGAAATCGCTCAACGCGGTGATGCTTACGCTCACCGGCGTCGCGGCCTTCGCCGTCGTTTCCGTACTATTTCTCATTCTCGGTTATTTGGTCATCAACGGCGGCCGTTCCCTGAACTGGGATTTCTTCACCCAGCTGCCGAAACCGGTCGGCGAAACCGGCGGCGGCATGGCGAATGCCATCGTGGGCAGCCTGAAGCTGCTCTTCCTCGCCGCCATCTTCGGATTGCCGATCGGGTTGATCGGCGGAGTCTATCTGGCGGAGTTCGGCGGAAAGACGTTTTCGTTCATCACGCGCTATACGGCCGATTTGCTCAACGGCGTGCCCTCGATCGTCATCGGCATCTTCGCCTATGCGCTCTTCGTGCTACCTGTGAAGCATTTTTCGACGTTTGCCGGAGGCGTCGCGCTCGCCATCATGGTGATTCCCATCACCCTGCGCAGCACGGAGGAATTCCTCCGCGCGGTGCCCAATAATCTGAGGGAAGGCTCCATGGCGCTGGGCGCCAGCAAATGGCGCACGATTGCCAGCGTGATTCTCCCGGCTGCCCGCGGAGGCATTATCACGGGCATGTTGCTGGCCCTGGCGCGCGTCGCTGGCGAAACGGCTCCGCTTTTGTTCACCGCGTTCGGCAACCGTTTCTGGAGTCCGGGCTGGAACCAGCCGATCTCTTCTCTTCCGCGCATGATTTACGACTACGCAATCTCTCCCTATGATGACTGGCACCGCCAGGCCTGGGCCGCCGGGCTTGTCTTGCTCGGCCTCGTGCTTATTGCCAATATAGGTACGCGCCTCGTGCTCAGCCGCGGGGGAGGGGGACGGAGTGCCTGAAATGGGTGCCACACATGGACCTCACGCGACGGCGGCAAGGCTCGCGCCACAAGTCAGGATCGCTGAAAAACCTCACGCTGCTTCGGAGAAGGAGGCGCTGGTGCGCTTTGAGATCTCCAATCTGAACTTCTTCTACGGCGCGAAGCAGGCGGTATTCGGCCTGAACCTGAAGATTCCCAAGAACCGCGTAACCGCGCTCATCGGCCCCTCTGGCTGCGGCAAGTCCACTTTCCTGCGGACGCTGAATCGCATGAACGAAACGATTCGCAATACGCGCGTGGCCGGTGAAATCCTGCTCGATGGCCAGGATATTTTGCAGATGGATGTAGTCGGGCTGCGCCGGCGTGTCGGCATGGTCTTTCAGCGCCCCAATCCGTTTCCGAAATCGATCTATGACAACGTCGCCTACGGCCTGCGCATCAACGGCTACAAGGGTCGGCTCGACGAGCACGTGGAGCACAGCCTCCGCCGCGCGGCTCTGTGGGATGAAGTGAAGGACTATCTCCACAAATCCGCCTTCGCGCTTTCCGGAGGACAGCAGCAGCGGCTCTGCATCGCTCGCGCTCTGGCCGTCGATCCCGAGGTTCTCCTGCTCGACGAACCCTGCTCGGCGCTGGATCCCGTGACCACCGCGAAAATCGAAGAGCTCATGTTCCATTTGAAAGACAGCTGCACGATGGCCATCGTTACGCACAACATGCAGCAGGCCGCCCGCGCCAGCGACTTCACCGCGTTCATGCTCGACGGCAAGCTGATCGAACACAGCGAGACTTCGCGGTTGTTCACGACGCCCCAGGACCCCCGCACCGAGGCGTACATCACCGGCCGCTTCGGATGATTCGAGTTCTGCGGCTCGGCTGGGTGGCCAAGGAGGGCTAGGGAATCATGGAACGCCATTTCGAACACGATCTGGAAGAACTGAAGCAGCGGCTGCTGTGGATGGGTAGCCTCGCCGAGCGCGCCGTCCATCAATCGGTGCAGGCCGTTCTCGATGGTGAAGAGCGACTGGCCGAAGCCGTTCTGGCCGAAGAAGACGCCATCAACGAGATGCAGATTGAAATCGACGAGCGCGTCCAGCGCCTGCTCGCATTGCAGGCGCCCATGGCCGCGGATTTGCGCTTTCTGCTGGCCGTTTCGCGCATCAACGGTGATCTGGAGCGTATTGGCGATCAGGCCGTCAACGTCGCGCAGTCTGCCATGCGCATCCTGCGCCATCCGCAGGTAAAGCCCTACGTCGATCTCCCGCGCATGAGCGAGCTCGCCGAAGCCATGGTCCGCGACAGCCTCAACGCCGTCGTGCGGGGCGATCTAGAGCTGGCGCAATCGGTGCTGCGCCGTGACGATCAGGTCGATCGCTTGCGCGACCAGCTCTTCCGCGAGTTGCTCACCTACATGATGGAAGATTCCGCTGTCGTCTTCGCCGCCTTCGAGCTGGTTCTCGTGGCCAAAAACCTCGAACGCATCGGCGATCACGCCACCAACATCGCCGAAGACGTCATCTACTTCGTAGCCGGCCGCGACGTTCGCCACCCGGCCCTCGACCGCCGTTAACCCTGACCACCATGGGTCGACCCGGACCCAAATTGGAGAAGTCGCCCGAAGGCCAAATTAGCAACAGATTGATTTGCGGGCACACCGCGTCTGGTGATTTTCGGGGTGAACCGTTCAGGACAAAAAGAAGTGGCAACCAAAGGACGGGACACTTTTTCGAAGGCGGTTTTCGCGGAAAACGCTTAGGAATTTTTCTTCAGTTCGGCCAGGACGAGCTTCGCGACTTCCTTCAGCGTATCGAACACACCCGAGCCCGTGATGGCCACGGCTTCCAGCACGGGTTCGCCCTTCACGGAAAGCTGCTTCGTCAGTTCGTCAATCGGCAGCACGTTCGGCAGGTCGCGCTTGTTCAGCTGCAGCACATAGGGAATGGTATTGAAGTCGAGATGGTGATCCTTCAAATGCTCGCGCAGGTTATCGAGCGTTTCCAGGTTCGCGTCCATGCGCTCTTCTTGCGAATCCGCCACGAACACGACACCGTCGGCGCCCTTCAAAATCAGGCGGCGGCTGGCTTCGTAGAAAACCTGGCCGGGCACGGTGTAAAGGTGGAAGCGCGTCTTGAATCCGCGCACGGTGCCGAGGTCCAGCGGAAGAAAATCGAAGAAAAGCGTGCGGTCGGTCTCGGTCGCGAGCGACACCATTTTGCCCTTCTGGCTCGTTCCGGTGTGCTCGTAAATCCACTGTAAATTCGCGGTTTTTCCGCCCAAACCGGGACCGTAGTACACGAGCTTGCAGTTGATTTCGCGAGCGGGAAAATTGATAAAGGGCACTATTTCCTCAAGTTGCGGCAGCCTATTACTTATAGCACAGGCCCTCGCGTGCGCAATCGCCTAGGGGCGAAAGTGCTTCGCAATTGACAACGCGCGGCCGCTCAGTCGCAAGTTGTCAGGGCGGATTCCGTTTTGGATGTCCCGAGCCGGGACAGGCAATCTACTATTGGCCCGGGGCGATGTAAACATCCTATTTACATCGTCTTGCATAGCCGTCCGACGCAAACCCGCCGGCTGCGTTCAGACGGGGTCTTTGAGTTCCGTGCTGATGAGCAGGATCTCATTCGCTCCGATGTTTTCAACCGTATGCGGTGGCAGTGGCGGCGTCCACTGCGCCAGGGGCTTGGATGGCGGTGGTCCCATCGAACGGCTGTCGAACAGCAGGCTGCCGTGATGGTCGCGGCGCAGGAAATCGCTCTGCTTCGCCACGTAGATAAGCGCCGGCCAGCGGTGCGTATGCACCGGCACGGTTTCGCCCGGCGCGATCCGAACTTCGAGCACGCGCACGCGCTCATTCTCGAACATCAGTTTGTGATGTTCGGGCGCGGCGGCGACCGCGTCGAGCGAATCGGGCCACGGCCATGGCTCAGCATGTGCGCTCACGAAATCCTCCCGGCTGCTGGGTGAAAATTACCGGAAACATTCTAGCGCGGGTCGCAAAAAAAGAACCGCCCTTCCCGATGCATTGGAAAGGGCGGTAGACCCCGCGGAACTGTGGCGCGCCGTGTGCTTACGCGATCGGCGTGCAGACGGATTTCACTTGCGTGTAAAGGTTCAGGACTTCGTGACCCATTTCGCGGCCCCACCCGGATTGCTTGTAGCCGCCGAACGGCAGAGCGGCGTCGAACACGTTGTAGCAGTTGATCCAGACCGTGCCGGCGCGGAGCTTCGACGCGATGCGGTGAGCCTTGGCGATGTCCTTGGTCCAAACCCCCGCCGCCAGACCGTACTCGGAGTTGTTGGCTTTAGCGACGAGGTCGTCGACATCCTTGAACGGTATGGCGGTGACGACGGGACCAAAGATTTCCTCGCGCACCACTTTCATCTTGTCGTTGGTGTTCACGAGCACGGTAGGCTTCACGAAGTAACCCTTGTTCCCGTGACGCGCGCCGCCGGCGGTGGCCTTGGCTCCCTCGGCAAACCCGGATTCCAGATAGCCGCAGACTTTGTTCATCTGCTCCTCGGAGACGAGCGGGCCCATTTCGGTGGATGCGTCCATTCCCGGGCCGACCTTGATCTTCGACGCGATGTCGGAAACGCCGCCGACGACTTTGTCGAACTGCTTCTCTTCGACGTAGAGCCGCGAGCCCGCGCAGCAGCACTGGCCGTGATTGAAGAAGATGGCCATGGCCGCGCCAGGAATCGTCTGCTCGATATCGGCATCCTGGAAAACCACGTTGGGCGATTTTCCGCCGAGCTCGAGAGAAACCTTTTTCAAGTTGCCGGTGGCGGCATGCAGGATCAGTTTGCCGACTTCGGTTGAGCCGGTGAATGCGACCTTGTCGACATCTGGATGCGCGGAAAGAGCCGCACCAGCGGTTTCGCCGTAGCCGGGAACGATGTTGACGACGCCATCGGGAATTCCCGCTTGCTGAACCAGCTCGCCGAGCAGAAGAGCGGTCAGCGGAGTCTGTTCGGCAGGCTTGAGCACCACGCAACAGCCGGTGGCCAGAGCCGGAGCGAGTTTCCAGGCGGCCATCAGCAGCGGGAAATTCCAGGGAATGATCTGGCCGACGACGCCGACGGGCTCGCGGAGCGTGTAGGCGAAGAACTTGTCGCCTTGTCCGGAAAGCGTGATCGTGTTGCCTTCGATTTTCGTGGCCCAGCCGGCCATGTAGCGAAACATGTCGACGGTGTTGGGAAGGTCCGCGACGCGCGCGACGGTGACGGGCTTGCCATTGTCGAGCGATTCGAGCTGTGCGAATTCTTCGGCGTGCTTTTCGACCAGGTCGGCAAGCTTCCAGATCATGCGGCCGCGCTCAGACGGGGTCAGCTTGCGCCAGGGACCAGTTTCAAACGCAGCGCGCGCGGCGGCCACGGCGCGATGGATGTCTTCCTTATCGCCTTCGGCCACCTTGGCAAGCACTTCGCCCGTGGCGGGATTGTAGGAGGGGAACGTCTTGCCAGAGGCGGCGTCCACCCATTTGCCGTTGATCAACATTTGTCGCGTCTTCGCGACGTAGCGCGAAACACTCTCCGTAAGCGGTACCGCTTGCGTTGCAGTTGCCATCTTTCCTCCTCTAGTTCAGTCGATCGGAATCCGGCCGCGTCGAGGTGACACGGGCAGAAATTCTAATTTCAGCGCCATGACGAGCGTCGCTGGGGTGTTGCTGCACATCGTGAACTGCCTTCTGCGGGGGCGAAGGTCCAGGGGAGCCGCCTTCCCGGCTCGCAACTGGGCCAGGCCTCAATATAGGGCCAAGCGCGGGTATCGTACGCTAGCGCGAAGCAATTTGACAATAGGCCGAATCGCGCCGTCTAGAATGTAACCGTAGAGTGAAACGTCGCGCCATTTAAAATGTAACCCAACCAGAGAGCGATTTGAGGAGGTTAGGTTGGGAAAC
>Ga0209007_1000237_pt1 | contig 28676 bp, 25 predicted proteins | sample JacPinW_OM1H0_O2_FD_187961 | JGI IMG/M metagenome (GOLD analysis project Ga0209007, IMG submission 187961) | Forest soil microbial communities from Algoma, Ontario, Canada - Jack Pine, Ontario site 1_JW_OM1H0_O2 (SPAdes) (version 2) | ecosystem: Environmental > Terrestrial > Soil > Boreal... | reverse complement strand
CACTTTCCCACAGCCACGGCGCTGACGGCAAACCTACGGTTACATTACAAATGTCTCGACGACCATCCCTAGGGTTACATTCTTGAATGGCTTGACAGGGATCATCCGGCGACTTTTGCCTTGCGAAAATGATCGGCGAGTTTCAGTAAGGCAGCAGAACAAGTGACCGCAGAGCGGCTTGAAGTTCCGTGAATTCTGCGTCCTCGAGTCTGCCCTGGGCGAGCCTGCGTTCGATCGCGTTCAAGGCCTCATCGATTCGATCGGCCAACCGAGCGGAGTCCGTTTCGAGCTCGGCGCGTTGATAAGCGCTATACCAGGAGTAAGAGCTCGGATCGGTCATCGTGCCCTTGAGGCTTGCTCCGGCATCGTGGGAACGGAAGCCGGAGCGCGGCGCCTTCCTGAAGAGAAACGAAAAGGCCCATGAAAATGGGCCCCTTCTTCAATAGATCTGCGGTCGAGTGGATTCGAACCACCACGCTCTTGCGAGCGCCAGCCCCTCAAGCTGGTGCGTCTGCCAGTTCCGCCACGACCGCACAGGACTTACGTTGATGAGGATTGCTTTGCGTCTAATTTGCGTCCAATTTCAGCCCTCTGCGTCTGTTGCTCCGCTTTGGCTTTCGTCGCGGACCGTTTGAGTTCAAGCTTCTCCGCGGCTTCAGCAAGATCGCTTTCTGCCACGATGTTGTAGCGTGAAAACATAGATGCCGTCTTGTGTCCCGTAATCCGCATCGCCACGTCTTGATTCACGCCAGCGGCTAGGAGATTGCGAGTCGCGCTCCGACGAAAATCATGAAGCAACAAATTTGAAGAGATACCCTCGGACGCCTCAATCAACTGTCTCCAAGTTTCGCGGAAATCCTTAACAGGCTTTCCGTTGCTCCACGTGAAGACGGCATCGTTGGCAGACTTCCCTTCAATGCACGGCTCGAGTAAATCATAAACTTCCTGGGTCATTTTCACAACCCGACCCTCTTTATTCTTTGTCTCGCCAGGGTTCAATCGAATGGTGCGCCCTTCATATCAACCTGGTCGATTTTCATCGGAGGGTGATTGCGCTACGGGCGACCTACGATCTCGCTTCTACGAAAACCATAGGTATAAGCGATCGCGAGAACTGCGCGCAGCCACGGGTCTTTGCAATTATCCTGAAGGGTGTTGTATTGCGGAGTTGAGCGTCAATACTAGGCGCATCTATAGCCGCGCCGTAGAACGTCTTGTGAAGTACTTTGGCAAGTCACCGCTGCCGATCACTAACAGGATGCTCCGCGATTACGTGACCGCGAAGCGAAAGTGTTTGAAGCCCGCGACGATCCGCACGGACATTATCGTTTTTAAAATGATTCACGAGCCTCTGACGAATGACGACGGCGATTTCCTTTATCCGTTCCGGTTGAATAAGAAGTTCGTTAACCCGCCGAAGGTCAAACTCAACGAACAGAAACGAATTTACGCGTCCCGTGATGAAGTTGAGCGCGGACTTGCCGCGCTTGGAATCCTGCCCGATCTGGTCGGAATGTGCGCGGGAGCCGGGTTGCGAATCTCCGAAACATTGGCTATTCGCATTGGCGATATCGAGGGCACAGAGGATGCGTGGGATGGGGACGATTCCGTGATTCACATTCGGCGAACGCTGAAAACCCCTTCTGCGGCTCGCACCGTGTATCTTCCCGTGGAATTGAATGCGTTTCTGGTCTCATGGCATCGCGGTCTCTCGAAGCCTCCGATGCTCGGCTCGCGGCTTTTCCCAGTGAGTCGCAGTGAATGTTACCGGCAATTAGAGGCCGCTGGCCTTCCGTCGCCACACAGCTGCAGACATTTCCGCGTGACCGAGTGGAGCGAAGCGAAGATGCACAAGGGCGCGAAGGAAAAACTAATCGACCATTCGTCCGTGAAGGACATGACCGAAAGATACGATCATGCCGAAGAGAATCCCGTTTTTGTGCGCTCCGAAGTTGAACGGTGCGGGCTCGGCTTCGCCTTGCCAAAGGTCGCGGAACCCGCGGAGCAACCCGAATATGTAGAGGCGGCGGTATGAAATTCAGCAACGACACGCAGAACGAAAAGTCGGATGCAGCCTTGCAGACGCATCCGCACTTGGGCGAGCTCCGCACTTTGTTACTTTCGATGGGCGGCGATATGGTGTGTGACTGGAACGAAGGGAACGAGCAAGCTTTTGTTTTCCTGATTATCTATTTCGGAACCCTATGGCCGACGAAAAACCTATTGCGAATGCCCGGAGAAGCGAATCGGTGTCACGAGAATGCGGAGAAGCGAGAGGCTCGATATCCAAATCGGTATCGAGCGATCACGGGCTACGCTCTCAACCGCGATGGCATGTGGCGCCCGCACTCGTGGGTCTTTGATTCTTACTTGGGCCGAATCGCAGATACCGCTTCTGGAGAATCGAACTTCAAGTACTTTGGGCTTCCGCGACTGTCGCAACGAGACAAATTGCCGGACGGCATGACGGTGAAAATGTGATTCACATTATCGGACAAGTTTTGTGGTACGGATTTCTTGCGGTCATGTGTTTCGGCGCTGTCTGTGAATTCCGCGATTATCAGAACGAATTAGGTATTCGCGCTTCGAATATCGGCCGGCGGGCTACAAGTCAAGCTAAGCGTTATCGAGTTCATGTCTCAGAGTTCAAGACGGCGAGTCGAGTGCGACGGGAATATAGAGAGCATGAACGAGCTAGAGTTCAGCGGAAATTCGATTGGAGCGCGAAGTGAGTCCAACGGCTCACGAGAAAGATCCGCAGCTCGCCACGGACATCGTGCTTCTGCTTGTGCTCAGCGAGGCCGCGGATTCGCTACGCGTGCAGCAAATAGCGGAACTCATGGGCGTGTGTCACCGAATCGCGGGGTCTTTCTCCTAGTTCGACACTCATTGATTAGACTTTTGACACACCGTCCCGGCCGGAAGCTGTGCTGACACTAACGAAAGATCGAGAATATTCACGACGCCGTCGTTGTTCACGTCCGCCATCGGTGTATAGTTAGGCTGACCGCGTACCGCGCCGAATGCTTGCTTAACAACCTGCAGATCGGCACAGTTTAAGACCCCGTCATTATTCCTGTCAGCACCAAAGGTTCCGTCCGCGTTCGACTCTTGCACGAGAGCCGCCAGGGTCGCTGGATCTATAAAGGCGCCAGCGAGGTCAACTGCCGTGAATGTCGTTTTCGAATTGGTGAGCAGGTTTTGAATAAACGACAGCTCTGCTTGAGTAAGGCGGGCGGCCTCCAAGAAGGTCTGGGCGCCTATAGAGCCTTCAAGAATTGCTCGGTTTATGGAGGTCGGGTTCAAGGTGATGTCAAGGCTGGTCCCGTCTAGTGCTGTTGCAACAGCCATTCTTAATGCGCCTTCGTTGGCGATTAACGGAGCTAGCTGCAGGGAGTACCATTTCGCGGCCTGCAACTGGTTCATCTCCCAAGTGGTGCTCTGCGCCAACTCAGCCCCAGACGCCCTGTTGAGGCTGGTCACAAATGCCAGTTTGAGCGAAACCTGTGAAGACTGATCGGCATTCAAATTGTTCAGCGCCGTTGCGAGCGCCGCTGATATTTCACCGGCCGGTTGGACTACCGGCGCAGAAATCTCTTGTGGTGTTGCGATGACGGTATAATTTGAGTCTGGCGGGTCGAGCGCTTGCAAATAGTCCCCGGCAGCACTCTTCATTAATGCACCCTCAAAACCCAATAGTCCGGGAGCTTCAACGGCCCCTTCTGGAGCACAAAGTGGGATTTCCTCGCATGCAACAACGGCCAGGCCGATGCCCAGACCCTCTACGGACTTGAACAGACCTGCCTGTAACGCAGCAGCCTTTGTCGGATCTGGAAGGCGAACAGATGCGTTGAAAATCACTGTCATCGCAAAAGTTGCGTTTGCCATTGCTCCCGTCTTGTCGGTTACCGTGATTGAGTAGGTTGCCCCTGAGTACTCGAAAACCTCGCCGTCTACGTCCAAAGACATCTCCTCGCTCGGGGCCGTTGGAGTGCCCTGGATCGTCGCTTGATTCGCCCCCGTCACCAGGCTCAGTCCGCCGGGCAAGCTGCTCACACTCCATTCGTATGGCGATATACCTCCTGACACAACGAAGGGGCCAGAGGTGAACGGTGAGCCCGGCGTGGGTACAAGAGCGGTAATCGCCGGACTAAGAGTCAAGGACCCGTCCGCCACATTAAGAGTGAGAGTCGTGTTGACTGTACAACCCAGAGAATCCGTAACTTGAATGCCAACACTCGCTGCGCCTCCCTGCGTTGGCTTTCCACTGATGACTCCGGTCTGCGCATCCGCAACAAGCCCCGTGGGCAGGCCCGAAACCGACCAAGTAAGTGGCGGGGTGCCTCCGGCCGCAAGGAGCGTTTGGGATGGATAGACGCTATTCACTGTAGCGTTCGCCAACGTCGAAGTGACGATTGAGAGGTTGCAGGGCGGATTGCAGCTAGGTTTTGGTGGTTGAATTGCGGTTATGGTTTGACCATTGAAGTCTCCAAATGCAAACGTATTGGTCACGCATGAAAGATTAGGCTCGGCGTAGATCTGCTCGACAAAAGTCCACTGAAAACCCGGCGCCTCACCTTCAGTCTCGCTGGCAGGTTCAATACTTGCACAAGAAGAGTTGATGCAAACCGAACCATCGAGCGAAAAGATTATTGGCGCGTAACCTCCGCAGCCGGTAGCGTCCATAGTGACGACAGTTATCTCGGAGGAGGCGTAGCCACCCGCCGCAGGAAGTGTCACGGTTGTCGGTGATACGGTGGCGCATTGCTGCTGTGCTCGACAGGACAACGCGAACAGAAAACTAATGAACAAAAGTAGAACAATTCGCATCGCGTGAAGTCCTCCGATTTGCACTTCTACGACGGACTATTCCGACGAGACCGATTAGGCCAATTCCGAGCAACGGCAACCCGGAAGGCTCCGGCGTCTCGATTACCGATGACTTCACCGTCACGCTCGCATCTTCCGTCGTGAAGCTGATCGAATTGAAATTCGAATCCAGCAAAATCACATTGGCTAGATCGATCGAAGTAGTTCCAGGAGCAAGTCCGGTGAACTCTAGAACCGCGAGCGTCCCGCTGCCATCCACACCCGAAATTGCACCGATTAGCGTGTCTGCCGTATCCGTGACGCTCCCGCCGACATTGTCGATCGTGCCGGGAATAAAGAACGTTGTCCCGCCCGAGGGCAGAAAAGCACCCTCTGTTTCCGAGGTAGCGGAGACGGTCGAGGCCCCGAACAGAGCATCAAACTGAAAGCCGTATAGATTGCTGACGCCCGAAATGTCGACATCCACCGATGCTGTGCCGCCGGTGGAAACAGTTGACGAGGTAGGCTCGATACTTACCGTAACCCCGTCCGCATAGGCACAGCCCAAAAAGCCGAAAAACACCACTGCTGCAGTAAGAATCGTTTTGTAGGTCGAGCGTCTCATCACTTTCTCCTCGTTAGGGACTCGTCGAGTCGTCTCAGTAATTACACACTGTTCCAGCCGGAAGCTGCTTTGCGACTATCGAAAGATCGAGAATATTTACGACTCCATCGTGATTGACATCTGCCCGTGGGTCGAAGCCAGGTTGACCGGTCTTTAGACCGAAACTGCCCTTTACGATTGCGAGGTCAGCACAGTTCACGACACCATCACCGTTGACATCCCCCAGAATTGCAGCGACTTGCACTGATAGTGACTGCGATGTGCTAGGAGAGTCGATCGAATTTCCCATATAGGTGGCTATGATGGTATGGGCGCCAACCTGAAGAGAGGTCACTACGATTGATGCTTGGCCTGAAGCTTTTAGTGCCCCGATGTCCAACAGCTGGCCATCAACTACAAAGGAAACGCTCCCGGTAGGCGCATTTCCAGTCACCATAGCGGTCAACGTTACCGGCTGAGCCAGGTGAGTCTGAGTCGTCGAGGGAGCCAGGCTTGTTGTCGTAGGGCTTAACGATGGGCAGGCAGATCCACAGATCGTAAGTAGGGCTTCCACGTCTAGAATGTTAATCTTCCCGTCTCCGTTGATGTCTCTGCTATCGTTCGGGCCTGTCGGCGCGCTCCCCAGCATTGATTCGAGTAAGAAAAGGTCGTCGGAATTTACGACTCCATCTCCATTTAAGTCTCCCTTCACGCCACTTGGCCCGATTGCTTTCATCGTAGCGGTGAGTTTGCCGTAGGAGGTCGTTATGTTCGCACTTCCGGCCCCATTCGCGGTCATCAGGCCGGTTGGGTCCACAGAAGCTACAGTCGGAGTATCGCTTGAAAACCCTAATTGGCTGGATTGCGAAATATCCAGCGTCGAGCCGTCGGCAAAAGCGGCACTTACACCGATTCTTCGTTGCTGTCCTACATATCCGAACGTCACAAGACTCTGTTGGAAGGAAATTGCTGTAGGTGTGGCGCTCGGTTCAACGTCAATAGTAATAACGGGCGAAACGATTACGGCCTCATTTGCGACCAACCCCACTGCAAATAACTTCTTAAGACCGATTGTTTCAGTGGGTACGGTCAATGCGAAAGAATAGGGAGAAGAAGTTTCGTATTGGGTGAATCCCATATCTTGAGCTCCCACTTGAACACCCGCCACCTGGCCATTCGTCACCGAGACCGTCACGTTGACAATTTGCCCCGCAGAATACACGGTGCCAGATAACGGGCTGGTGATTGCAAGCTGTTGTCCTCGAGTGACCATTCCGCATCCGAGACAAACAAGCGCCGTGCAAAATATACGAGTTCGAGACATGATCCGCGCTTGAGCCATGGTTCCCACCTCTCACTTCAAGAACGAACCACCATTAACATCGCTGTTGAGCAGCGTAATTGCTTGGGCTGGGTTACCGCTCACCTGGTCGAGAGCGCCAGGAATCAGCGTTAGATTTAGGAACGGAATAGCGACATGAAGATGAGCAACTCCAGTGTCGTTGCTTTCGGCAAATGGGGCCACGAAAGGACCGAGTTGGCTGGCTGTCGAGACGATGAGGTCGTTGGAGCCGCCGAAGAAAAGGTCAAAAGAGAATAGTGGGGGTGGGGGTGATGCAGTCGCCGGCGTGACGAAGACCGAATAGCAGGCAGCCAGAAGGGTCCGCGTCGCCGGGTTCCCCAACACCGAAATCCCGAGTACGGCTCCATCGACCCCAATCGAAGCTAACGTCGATTGTGCCTCGGTCACTGAACTGGCGATGGCGTGCTTGTAATACCCAGTGGGAGTGGGATTAAATTGAGAGTAAAAGTCACTGCCTGGAACCAGGTCATGAATAGCTCCATCGACTTCATTGCCGGTCTGATTAATTATAAGTTTGCACGCTGCCGAACTTTGATCCAAACCCGCAGCAATGGGACTACCCTCATATGGAGTGTCGATGGTGATCAGCTTGTGTATATAGCCCTGACCAAATGTTTGTTGTGATCTAAACAATGCTGAAAATCGGGGCATCTCATCCGAGATCAATCCACCCATGCTATGGGCAATGAAATCGAATTGAGCAGCTGCGACGTCATATGTCTTCTTGAAGTCGCTGAGATCATCCACCACTGGTGCTGGCCCAATGACAAGAGCTACAAGGGTGTTGAAGTCTATACTATCCCCATGTGAGTCTTTGTAGTCGATTCTGTACGTTGGCAGCTTCGGGGGACCCGGTATCGCGGCTTTCATTGCTGAATCAAATTCGTTCCACGTCGATTCATCAGACCACAATCCATGGATGAAAAGGACGGGTGGGCGAACAATCTCAACCTCCTGAGTTTGAATCGTATTGCCATCTTGTACCTGGATAGCCACCTTCCGCATTACAGCAGTCGCGTCATACAGCAGGTTACTTGGCCTCGCAAAATCAACCGGGCTATGGTAAATGGCAAAGGCCATAGAGGTAGCGGCATCTACTCCAACGGTAATCGGGTCGGTCATCTTTGTCGATTGGGAGCCATCAAGAGAGGTCAGATAGCCATCGTGCGTAGGATCGTCACTTGGGCTGCGCTGATCGTTGTTCAAAGTTAGTTGAATTTTACCACCTGGGTGCGCGCTAGGAATTCGAACAACTACTTGTGCCACTCCATCTGCCGCTGCACCGGCTACGGGAGTTCCGCTTGATGCCAACACGCTGGGAACTTGAACGATTCCTGAACCGCTCAGGAGTGAAGGAACCGGATCAAGTAGCTCCACGCTGGGTACGCCAATGCACTGAACCGTACCGACCCCAATCTCGGGAATCACGGTCATCGAGGCGAGGCCTGTGGAGTTCAGATAAATTGCAATCGCGGAGTCGTTCCCCAAGTCGCCTGATGCTTCATCGCTGCATACCGCGGCATAATTGGCGTCGGAGAAGGGTGCGGTCCACGTAACAAGTGCAAACATCGGATTGTCTGTAATGGAGACCCGACTGTGACGGATCTCACTTGAGTCCGAGTCCGGAATGGCAATGCAGTGCATGGTGCCCGTAGCGAACCCATTATTAGACACGCTGACCGCTCCCGGGCTTAGTGCGGTAATTGCGCTTGTAAAGCCGTCACCAACGGCTTGTTGAGTTTCCACGGTGCAAACGACGGTGTAATTTATATCAGGAAATGCCGGAATCCATGAAACAGTAATGGCGGGCGGAAAAGCCGAAAAAGGGACGCGGCGGTGGCGGATGTCGCTCGAGTCAGAATCCGGAATCGCGATGCAATGGAGCTTCCCAGTCGCGGGTTGAAGCAGTGATCCAGTGTCCTCAGGGTTCACGTTCATCGAAGCGGCGGAGCGAAGTGTAATTACAGGCAATAGGAAGTCAGAAGGCGTAGTTTCAGCGGTACAAACAGCAGTATAGTTCGTGTCCGAGAAGGGGGGACTCCATGGGACTGTGACGGTGCTGGTGCCGCTCGTCTCCGAATATTCGACCACCGCTTCTCGAACGTCGCCAGCATTGGCTGACGTGGAAAGTGGGCACAGCGTTAGAATCGGTACCACAAACACGAGTGAAGCCATCGAGAGAAGCCGCATAATTCGGTCCCCCCACGGGTCGAAGAGTGAAGAACCGCTTTGGGCCCAAAGAACAGAAACGACTATTCGGATTAATGCCCGCTGGATTGCTGGATTGTCCCCTGCTAGGAGAGGCCCTAGGAGGCGCGACAATAGCCTCAAAATCTATAATCGTCAATATGAATATTGTTAGGGATATTGTTAAGAGAAGGTAAATGTATAGCCCCCATGGGAACTTAGGATGAATGTGAGGCCCTTGAAATGGCCCAGCTAGAAACTCCTACGATCGCTTCCGATGGGCTTCCCGCGAGATCGACGGGACCGTGGGTCCACGACAAGAACTATTACCTGCAACGCTATCTCGAGATGTTCACACGCGGCGTCGGTCGAAAATGGGCTGGCAAATTGTCGTACACTCTTCCGAGTGGACGGAGAAGTGCGCTTAAAAACGAATTGACAGAGCCGACGTTGTTAGAGATGTTCGGTTAATCCCAACGCGACCGTCGATGGTATTCCCCGCTACCAAGCCCGCCGATGTCGACAATTACGGCGACGACCAGGATGAGCAAATTGACACCCGCAAGCGGCTGACGGGAATTGATCATCCACGCGTAAATCAGAGTGGTCAGTGGTAGAAAGATGAATCCGAGCAGCGGCACAATCAGCCCGTGATAAGCGTGTTGAAGATAATTTGACAAGAAAAAGATGAGCAGGAGTGCAATTCGGGGAAAAGCCACCAGTAGAATAACCAAAAGACAGGGCATCGGGATTGTGCTCCTTTTTGCAGCGGACCAACGGCTGAGGTTCAGCGGTAACCCCTGAGGTTCTACCCAAAAGTTTGCCAACCGTCAATCCCGCAACAAGTGTATACCCCGGGGGGCGGGCTCGGTGACGGGGGGGAAGAACGCCTTGTCCCGCAATCCCAAGTCCTGTAAAGGTCCTGGGCGGCACCGAGAGGTGGGACACGAGCCTGCCGCGTGGGGCTAGCCAGCTTTGCGTTTCTTCGACGGCTCCGGTACGGCCTTTAGCAAAGTCTTACCGGTAGCCGGTTTTTGCTCGATGCTCTTTTTCAAAGCAGCCATCAGGTCAACCGAAGGTGCCAAGACTCGGTGCGGAACAACGGCGAGCTTCTGCCCGTGGGCCTTCGCTTCAATGAGCTTTTCCATTTCCACGTGGTAGGCATCATGATATTTCTCAGGCTCGAATTTGGCGGCAAGCGTTTGGACTAACTGCGTAGCGAGCTTTCTTTCAGCCTCCTTGACCTCCGATTTATCTCCGCCTGTGAATTCATCTGCTGAACGGATTTCGTTCGAGTAGAACATTGTATGAAGCGTCAGGCCGTTCTTGCGAGGCCGAATGATGACGATATTTTCGCGACCGTGCATAGTCAGTTTTGCGATACCCGCGTAGCCGGAGGTCTTCATAGCCTCCAGCAATAGATTGTATGGTTTCGCGCCTCCGTCGTCTGGCGCGATGTAATAGCTCGAATCGAAATACAGCGGATCAATCTCGGACAACTTCACGAACTCGAGAATTTCCATTGAGCGGGCTGAATCCGGCTCAATCTCTTCCAATTCTTCCGGCGTGAACAACAGATATTGGCCTTTCTCGTATTCGTAGCCTTTTTCGATTTCCGAGCGGTCTACCATCCGGTCGCACGTAGGGCAGAACAGGGGCATCTTGATCCGCGTGTGGCAAACACTGTGCAATTGGTTTAGAGAAATTCGTTCGGATCTAGCCGCAGCCGACAAGCGGATAGGGATGGATATTAGACCAAACGTCAGAAACCCCGACCAGACCGACGCCATAGAGCCTCCAGAGCGATAAAGGCTAGTCGAAGGTCCAGATTATTGGAATACGGAGAGAACCGGCGAATAGAAGGCGAAGAAAACGGATTAGAGGTATCGTTAGGAACACGATTTCGGGTAAATCCGCCAGACAGAGGCGCTATGAAGAAGAAGAGGATTTCCTACTGCTACGATGGAGAACTTAGGGACGAAGACACGGGCAAAACTGGAGAGTGACCCACATTGGTAAGTCGGTTGGAAGCAAAGACGAGTACATTGTGCACAAGATCTACCTAGCGAGAGCCTGGGCAGAAAAAAAGGAGGCGCACGGCAGATTCACATGCGCCTCCCTACAGATACCTCAATATTTCGCGTACCTCAGGGATCACCTCCTTCTCGGCAAGAACGCCGACATCCAAAGCGATTATAAATCTCTTCCACTTGAGTTTTCAACGGCCGCCTCTTCTGTCTCAACCGACCGTTCTGAATGATCTCGATGGTGAGCGGCTTGATCGGCTATCTGCCTCAGGAGGCCTAGATTCGCTTCTGATGGCCGGAGCTGAGATACAATTCGCGCGTGGCTCAATCGCTGATGAAGAGATTCACTAGGGAAGTCGCACTCGGATGTTCGGCCATCGTCGTTTTGGTCTGTCTGATAATTTACTGCTTCTACGCGGGCGTCGATCACGCGGGGCTGATTCCTCATTTGGGCAAGGCTATCGTTGCGTTTCCGTCAAGCGACTGGGAGGTCGGAGAATATCTGACCTGTTCGGCCGTGCAAGGGGACAGGATAGCGGATGTGTTTCTCGATTGCAGCGCCGGTGCTTCTCACGCGAGCCGGGAGATGGACGCGACCTTTTGGGGCAGAGTCCCCATGCAAGCGAAGATGTTTACCTGCCAGCGCACTTCTTCAAGAATCATCTGCCATCTACCCAAGTAATTCTGGCTCTACCTTTGGCTTTTCGGGGAATGCCGGCGGCAGGTCGACCGGACGCCCCGGCCTCAAACGATACAGTTCATGATTCCGGTCCGCGCCGACATTCTCGATGTCATATCCTTCCATGCGCAAATCGTAATCCTCGCTCCGAACCTGACTACTCTGACGTGCGTCTGCCAGTTCCGCCACGACCGCATAGGTGAGGCGAACTTCGAAACCGTATCAGAAGCGATTACTTCTGGGGAGTCGAGTTCGGCGCCGGCGCTGAGGATTGCGGCGCGGGCTGGACGGGAAGCTGAATCGGAGGCGCGGGCGTCTTCGACGGAGCCGGCGCGGCGCCGGGCGTGGACGTCTCGTTCAGAATCGAATTGACGCCGGACGACGGCGCGGAGCGTTTAAACGAAAGAGTGAGCGAGGTCATCATGAAAACGATGGCGCACCAGGTGGTGGCCCGCGAAAGAAACGTGGCCGCGCCGCGCGGACCAAACGCCGTCTGGCTGCCCGCCCCGCCGAAGGCGCCGGCGAGATCGGCGGCATTGCCGCTCTGGAGCATGATGACGGCGATCAGCACAAAGCACACGAGTATGTGCAAGGTGACGAGCACAGCCGAGACGTGCCAGCCGATCCAGATAAGGCCGACCGCCACTGCCATCGCCACAACCCATTTTCCCCAAGCCGGCATTTCCGCCCCTGCTTCCTTCGCGCCGGGCTACCTGCGGCCCGATGGACGCGCGCAAAATTCTAAGCTGAATAATTCACGATCGATGCGAACGATTGTGGATCGAGGCTTGCTCCGCCGACCAGCGCGCCGTCGATTTCCGACTGCGCCATCAAGCCCTTGATATTGTCGGGCTTGACGCTGCCGCCGTACAGAATCCTGAGTGCGGAGGCCAACTCGAACGAAAACTGCGCCTCGGCAAGCTCCCGCAAGTATCGGTGCGCCTGGGAGGCCAATTCCGGAGTCGCTGTCTTTCCCGTGCCGATCGCCCAAACCGGTTCGTACGCCAGCAGAATACGCGAGAATTCCGCTTGGGTCAACGCGGCGAGGCCGCCCCCGAACTGACGCTTGAGGACCGCTTCGGTCTGGTTGCTCTCGCGCTCGCTCAGGACTTCGCCGACGCAGACGATCGGCGTCAGGCCTGCTTCGAGAGCTGCTTGCGTTTTCGAGAGCACCGTGGCGTCCGTGTCGTTGAAATACTGGCGGCGCTCGGAATGGCCGATGATTACGGCCGTGCAGCCGGTTTCGATCAACATCCCCGCCGAAATCTCACCCGTAAACGCGCCTTCAGGCCGGCCATGAACGTTCTGCGCGGCAATGGCGATTTCGGTGCCGTTCGCGGCCTCCGCAGCCACGGCCAGCGACGTGTACGGCGGCGCGATCACGATGTCGCAGTGTTTAGATTTAGCCACGAGCGGCTTGAACGCGGCGAAAAACTGGCGCGTTTCCGCCTGCGTCTTGTACATTTTCCAGTTGCCGGCGATGACAGGGCGTCGCATGAAGGATTACCGCTCGCCGAGCGCTTCGACTCCGGGGAGCTTTTCTCCGGCGAGAAACTCAAGGGACGCCCCGCCGCCGGTAGAAATGTGGGAAATCTGGTTGGCGACGCCGGAGCGCTCGACGGCGGCGACGGAATCGCCTCCGCCGACGATGGAGGTGGCCCCTGCCGCGGTAGCTGCAGCGACCGCGCGCGCCATCGCCAACGTGCCCTGCGCGAAGGCGGGCTTTTCAAACATGCCGAGCGGCCCGTTCCAGACGATGGTCTTTGCTTTCGCGATTTCCGTGCTGAATTCGGCGATGGTTTTGGGGCCCACGTCAAGGCCCATCAAGTTTTCGGGCGTGGCCGCGATGTCGGTGGTTTTCACGGCGGCGGTCGCATCCGGGGATTCCGCGAGCACGTGGTCCACCGGCAGCAGCAAACGGAAATTGCGTTTCTTCGCTTCGTCGAGCAGGCCGCGGGCGAGATCGAGCTTGTCGTTTTCGACCAGGGACTTCCCTACGGGCAGTCCCTGGGATTTCAGGAACGTGTAAGCCATCGCGCCGCCGATCAGCATGGCATCGGCGAACTTCATCAGGTTTTGCACGACTTCGATTTTGTCGGAGACTTTCGCGCCGCCGAGTATGGAAACGAACGGCCGCTCGGGATTCGAGACGGCTTTGCCGAGATAGGTGAGCTCTTTTTCCATGAGCAGACCGGCGGCAGCTTTCTGGACGAACTTCGTGATGCCTACGACGGAGGCATGCGCACGGTGCGCGGAGCCAAACGCGTCGCAGACGAAAATCTGATCGCAAAGGGCGGCGAGCTGCTTGGAGAACGCGGGATCGTTCTTTTCTTCTGCGGCATGGTAGCGAACGTTTTCAAGGAGCAACACTTCACCGTTCTTCAGCGCGTTGCTTTTCGATTCCGCGTCGACACCCACGCAATCGGCTGCGAACGCGACCGGCTTGCCGAGCAGCTCTCTGAGCTTCGCGGCGACCGGCGCGAGGCTGTATTTCGGGTCGACCTTGCCCTTGGGCCGGCCCAGATGCGACGCGAGGACGAGGCGCGCGCCTTTTTCAGCAGCAAGCTTCAGCGTCGGCAGCGTCTCGCGGATGCGCGTATCGTCTGCGACACGGGTGCCGTCCAGCGGCACGTTGAAATCGACGCGGATGAAGACGCGCTTGCCGTTCAGATCGAGATCGCGAATCGAAAGTTTGCTCATGGCTCCGGTTGGATGTTCGCGCGCGTTCGATCGTCTCTAGAGAGTCTTTGCGAACAACTTGATCATGTCGCGGCAGCGGCAGGAGTAGCCCCACTCGTTGTCGTACCAGGAGAGAACCTTCACGCAGTTCCCGCCGACGACCATCGTGTATCCGGAATCGACGATCGACGAATTCGGATTGGCGCGGAAATCGATGGAGACCAATTCCTCGGTGGTGTATTCGAGGATGCCCTTCATCGGACCTTCGGCTGCGACTTTCAGAGCGGCGTTGACACTTTCTTTCGTCGCCGGTTTCTCGACGACTACCGTGAGGTCGACGACGCTGACGTTCGGCGTGGGCACGCGCATGGCGTAGCCGTCGAGCTTACCCTTGAGCTCTGGAATCACCAGGCTCAGAGCCTTGGCGGCGCCGGTCGTGGTCGGAATCATCGAGAGGCCGGCGGCGCGCGCGCGCCGGAGATCTTTGTGCGGCAGATCGAGCAACTTCTGGTCGTTGGTGTAGGAATGAATCGTGGTCATCGTACCGACGACGATGCCGAACGTGTCCTCGAGAACCTTCGCGACGGGCGCGAGGCAGTTTGTGGTGCACGAGGCGTTCGAAACGACGTTGTGTTTCGCGGGATCGTAGGTCTTGTCGTTCACGCCGAGGACGATGGTCGCGTCGGGATCGGTGGCCGGCGCGGAAATGATCACTTTTTTCACCGGGCCGCGAATGTGTTTGCGTGCGTCGGCGCCTTTGGTGAAGAGGCCGGTGGATTCAACCACGATCTGGGCACCGACCGAAGACCAATCGATCTCGGCGGGATCCTTGACGCGGAAAACTTTGAAGCTCTTGCCGTCGACGGAGATGCTGTCGTCCGTGTGGGTGACTTTATTCGAGAGATTGCCCAGGATCGAATCGTATTTCAGCAGGTGCGCGAGCGTCTTCGAATCCGTGATGTCGTTGACGGCGACAATCTCGATGGCCGGGTCGCCGAGAGCGGCGCGGAAAATATTGCGTCCGATGCGGCCAAACCCGTTGATACCCACTTTGACAGCCATGCTGCCTCCTGAAAATTATCGAGAACAGACTGCCGGCGAGAAAAGCCAGTAGAACCTGTATGGTACTGACGGCGCTGGGGTTTCGTCAACGCGGTTTGGGAATGACTTTGGCGACGGCTGGCTGGCAGATTTCAAAATGCGAAACGCTGGTTTGGGCGCTCAAAACTTGGAATTTGTGTGTCACTTCGGGCGGTCCCCTTCGTTTGTTTTCAATGCGATAGGCTCAAAACGACTTTGCCCTGGTGTGTCACTTTCTATCAGGTTCCCCAGTAACGGAAGACCCGAAAGCCTCATGCCTCACTTGATTCCCGACGGTCAGGTTCGTGGGACTGAAAGCCCGCGCCGCTGGCAGTGCGTTAGTCGTACTCTTTGACGCGGATGACGGTGTTGCCTTCGAAGGTGACGAAGGTTGTCTTCGAGGGTGGCGTGCCGTAGATCCAGTCCTCGGTGTCGTTGCCTTCCTGATCGCGCTCGCGGACTTTGTGTTCGGGGCGGCCCAGGGCGGCGAGGACCATTTCGGAGTCCATGCCGACGATGGCGCGCTCGTCCTTAATGGCCTCCTGGAACTGAGGCGCGAGCGTATCGATCCAGTTGACCGTGGCCGAGTGCTGTTTCGAGAAATCGAGAAACACGGAAAGGTCGCGCTTTAGATCATCCGGGCTCATGTCCGGAACGCCGTGGGCGTAATCGAGCACAATCGTGGCGCCCGGCAATTGCTGCTGCGCGTAGGATTGCGTCTCCGGAGGCGGCGCCGTACCCACATTGCCCATTCCAACGGTGAGATGGTCGCGCAGGCGGAAATGCTTTTTTCCGCCGCCGTTGATGCGAAGGACGATCGAGTCGGAATGGAAATCGATGCCGGTGATCTGCACGGTATCGCCCTGGCCTGCGGCGGTGCCGTAAAGCCGCAGCGCGTCGCTCAATTTTTTCATGTCGAGCGGTTTTCCGGCCGGGACTTTGTAGCCCTTCTTGCCCCCGGGGAGGGGCTGAATGACGTGCGCGAACTCGCCGTCGACAAAGCGGACGAGCAGAAGTCGCGACTGCGGCTGCAATTCTTTAGCGGTGTGGTCGGACGGCTGCTGCGCCGGTGTTTGCTCGGCGTCGGACGGAGACGTGGGGGTTTTTACGTCCGAACCCGGCAGCGTGGCCGGAGCGCTGGTGCCTGCGTTGGCGGGCAGCGGGCGCAGAGTGGTCACACCGGGAATGTCCCCGCCTAAAGCGAGCGCCATCCAAAGAGCGATCGTGACCTGAACGCCCATGCCGATTGCGGCCATTCTACGGCGATTTGGGTCCGGGGTGAATAGCAAGTTGGAGGCGGGGTGGGACGCGCGAGAAAAGGCCCCCTTAACGGGGTCGAGCGCGCGCGCACGAGGGCCACCGCAAGCAGTGCGGAAGCCAAGCGTCTCGCACCGAGGGCGCTCATTGGGGAGCTGCTCAGGACGAAGGCAGGACCAGGCGAGGTCCTCGTACCCGACTGTTCGGTATGGCGCATCGAAATACTTGAGTGAGCTACGTGCGTAGCGGCGGGCGTCGTCCGGCGGGTCGAGCATGATCGACCCGCTGCTGCTTCAGACCGCGCATCGCGGCGTAGTGCACGCGACGCGACACTGGATTTTTCACCTGGGCGCGCTGGGTTTTATTCCGCTGGGGCTGCTGGACGCTTCCATCATTCCTCTGCCGGGCAGCATGGACGTGCTGACGATCGTTCTGGCCGCGCGGCGCGCCGATCTGTGGTTCTACTACGCTGTGATGGCGACGATCGGATCGGTGATCGGCGAATTCGTGACGTATCGGATCGCGCGACGGGGCGGAAAGGACATGCTAGCGAAGAAATTCTCGCAGCGACGGCTCCAGCAGGTCTATGGCGCGTTCGAGCGATGGGGATTCGGTGCGATCGCCGTGCCTGCACTGCTGCCGCCGCCGATGCCGCTGTTGCCGTTCGTGCTGACGGCAGGAGCGCTGCAGTATTCTCCCTACAAATTCACAACGGCAATCGCGGTCGGGCGATTCGCGCGCTATACGATCCTGGGATTCCTGGCGGCCCGGTACGGACGCGGAATCCTAAAATATCTGACGAGTGATGGGCACGTGATGGTGATAACCGTGGTCGTGTTGCTGCTCGCCACAGTCGCCGTTACTGTATTTTTGCTGACGCGAAAGCGGAAGAAACTGGCGCGCGCCTAGCTGCTAGCGGCAGAACGGCGCGAAAGCGTTGATGAAGGAGACTCGGAAGGCGTCCTGCCGCGTGATCAGGTTGCCGGTGAGAATGCCCCAGGCGCCTTGCGCGTCGCGGATGCCCGTTTCGCCCGCGAATTCGTCGATCGCCACCGAGAGCTCGACGCCCTCGTCGACGACTTTTTTCACCAGCGGCTCGGGCAGCGCGATGGCGCCCGACTGTCCGTACGATTCCCTGCCCGAGGCATCCAGGACGCAGGCCCAGTTTTCGAGGAAGACGCGGCGCGTGCCGCGGTCGTGGATTACGTCGAGGCCACCTTCGAGACCGGCGAAATATTCCCAGCTTTCATTTTTCTGGCGGGCGAGGTTCAGCAGATTTTCAGCGCGCTGGCGGGCGCCGGTGATCATTTCGTCACGCGAAAGCGGTGTGTGGCCCACACCGCTGGGAACATCGACGCCGACGACCTCATAGCATGCATGGGGCGCGAACCGCTGCGAGAGGGCCGCGAGCGCTTCGCGCACCGCTTCGAGCTTCGGCCTGCGCAAGCTGCCCACGGCGACGAGAATCGGTTCCATGCCGCGCGAGCCGTTCAATCTTTCCAGAGCTGGGTTTGCTTCTCGCGTGAGAAGCGAGCGGAGAGAAATTCTTTCAGGCCTTCGATCGAGGAAAACACCTGATCGGAACAGCCGAGCATCCAGGCGTCGATTTCTTCCACGGGCAAGGAGGTGAGCAGGTAGACAGGAATTCCTTTCCGATACGCGGCGGTGAGAGCGGCGGGCGTGGCTCCGCTTGAGCCCGTTTCCGAATCCCAGTAGTAGACGACGTAGTCTGCGCGGTTTTCGAGCAGCTCGATATCGAAGGCAATCAGTTTACGGACCACGCGACGGAAGCGATCGAGGTCGGTTCTCTGCCAGACGCGGAAATGGGTGATTTCCTCGTCGGTGAGAACCTTGCGAGCGTCCTCCATGGGGTCACACACGCGGTGACCCAGGTGATCGCGCAGGAAAGGTGAAAGCTTGCGGAGCCAGAGCGTTCCGCTCTGCTGCGAAAAGTCGATTGGACCGCAGAGGTAGGCCAGCATGGGCTTGGACGGCGAAGACTCTAGCACGCGGAAACCGATCGAGCTACAGCCATTGATTAGAGATTCGAAATACGTGTGGAAAAAATGGAGCGGGATAAGAGAATCGAACTCTCGCCTCCACCTTGGCAAGGTGGCGTACTACCACTATACGAATCCCGCTTACTGTTTACTGCCGGAAGCATTTATAGCACGCCGGTCGCGGAGCGACAAGTGCGGCGCTGGGACGCGTTTCACAGCGCGAGCCGACGGATTTCGCCCGCGGCGGCGAGTGATTCGATGTTTTCGCGAGAGACTAACGGCTCGGCTAATCAACTTCCATGATGCGCGTGGCTTTAACGACGGGCGATTTCTTCTGTCGCTCGGCAAAACGCTCGGCCCGTTCGCGATCAATATAGACGCGGCCGAACTTCTCGCCGTCGTGGTAATAGACGGTGACCTGCCAATGGCGATGCTTGCGTCTGCGGTCGCGTTGAAACCTGCTGGAACCTTTATTAGCTTTTGGCTTGGGACTCTTTTTTTTCACGGTGGAGTGGCCCTCAATGCCCCGGACTATAAAAATTTAATCTCGCTCGCGCAAGTAGCAAGATAAGAGTTAACTATCCTATTATTTAACAAATACGAGTGCTAGCCCCGATCTCCTGCGCTGGTTCGATGCTCGTAGTCGACGAGAAGTCTCACGCCCGGTGAGTATTTTCCGATCTGGTTACGTCGAATGGAAACAAGCGTGAAACCGGGTGGAACTTTTCGCCTCGGGCGTGCGTAATATGGGATGTAGGGAAGGAGCGAGCAATGGTTGCAAATCTGAGGGGCACCCTCCAGATCGAAGACGTTGGGAATCACCCGGCACGAGCCGTGGCGGACCTGCGCTGTCTGTTGGCCGGCGGCGCGACGACGACCGCGGACCCCAAGCGCCGCGGTTTCTATGAAATAGAGAGCGATTCGACCGTCTATTACATCCACGTATCGCCAGTGTCGGGAAAGATTTTGCTGCTCGCTACCTGGCAAAATGAAAACGTCCCAACGGGCGGCGCGGCGTAGGGCTCCTACTGAAGCGTCACGTTTCCGGCCGAAAGATCGCCTGCCGTCACATTCAACTGGTCAAAATCCGACTTCTTAATCTTGAAGAGGGCGGGATTGCCGTCCACCTGGGCGTAGGCCGTATCGCCGGTCAGGTTCGAGACGCGCAGATTCAAGTCCTTGCCGTCCTTGCCCGTGAGAGTTAGGTGCACGGCCGGATTTGAAAGCTGAGCGAGCTGGGCCGGCGAGGGATGATCGATTACTTCGGCGGCTTGCATGGTGCCCAGCGGATCGAGCACTTTCCAACTTGCTGCCACCTTCCCTTTTTGATCGGCGGGAGAGTCGAATATCCATTCGGCCGGATCGCTGGGTTTGGGGACGAGCGTGAACGAACCGCGCGCGGTCTGCAGCTGGAAACGCTTTAGCTCGCTGGTGTCGGCGTGGAGGATCTGCTTATCCCGTAGATCGCCGAACTTCTGCGCCAGCTTGCCCTCAAGGTCCGCGTCGATGCGGAAAATCGTGGGCCGCGAATCGTCGCGGGCGAAATAGGCATTGCCGTCTTTCTTACCGACCATCAGCGTGGCTTTTTGGCCCTTCGCATTCGCTGCTGAGAATGTGATGCCCGGCGATGCCAGGCCATACTTCGCCAGATTGTCCGGCGTTTCGCTGGCGATGGAGACGATCTTCGCGTTGTTCACGGCTTCGAGCAGTGAATCCACGGCGTCGTGTCCGGCGCCCACCGCCTCGGGTTTCTCGATCTTCCACTGATCGTCTGCTTTCGAGATGGTCACGTCGCCGCTGGAATTTTTCAGATCGATGGAATGGATGTCTTCGGGCGCGAGGTGCAGGACGGCGCGATCGCGCATGTCGTCGAGCGATTTGCCCGCGCTGGTCGCGAGCAGCTGCGGCAACAGCGAAACGCTTTGGCCTCCGTCCACAAGGGCGTAGGCGTACTCGTTCGTGAAATCCTGGTTGCCGAGAAGGATGGTGTGCGTGGCGCCGTTCGCCAGCTTGAAATCGACGGAAATTTGTGCCGGGTCGAGGCCGTAGGCCTTGCGGCGATCCTCGGAGCCGGGTTCGGTCTGTGCGACGCGGGCGTCGGCGATCTGGTCGACGATTCCCCCGGCCGTCGGTTGATCGGCTTCCGTCGAGACCGGCTGCACGATTCGCCAAACGCCATCGCGCTTTTCAAACTGGATCGCGGGAGTGGACGGTTGGGCCGGGTGCGAAATCGTGAACGACGCGATATCGGAGGCCTGAAATCCGGTGAAAGCAGGCTTCGATGCGTCGGCGGTGTCTGGCTTTTTCTCGCTGCCTTTTTTCCAGTCGAAATAATAGACCGCTGCGCCGAGAACGATCGCGCACAAAAGAACGATTAATGTTGGTTTTTTGACCATCGTCGCGCCCGTGTTCTTATCGCCGTTTCCACCAGACGGAAATCCCGAAGATGATCACGAGACCGGGCAGGAACAAACGCTCGATCCATGCGAGTCCGGTAGCCTGGGCAAGCGTGAGCGTGAGGTGGCGGCTGGTTTCCGGCTTCGGGCGGATGGAGATCATGTTTTCGTCCTGAGCGAGCCAGTTGATGGTGTTGAGGAAAAGATCGCCGTCGCTGCCGGGGCCGCCGAGGACTTGATTCTCCGCGAAGTCGGAGTCGCCGATTACGACCAGGCGGGCGCTCTTTTTATCGCCCTCTGGTTCGCTGCCAGCTACGCCGAGCGAGAGCGGGCCGAGCTGGTCGGTCTTCGGATCGTATTGAACCTTGTGCTCGAGCTTCGGCTTGGTGAAGCTTTTTGGCGAAGTCATCAGCAGCTCGACGTCGGAAGGCTGGGCCTTCGATTTATCGGCGATCGAGACCGTGCGCGCGATGGGGAAATAGGTGAACTGCTGCGCCAAGCTCTTGGTGATCGGGCTATCGCCATACTGCGCAACCAGGGGAATCTCAGGCCCGGCTCCGAGCAGCTGGCCCATGCCGCTGGCGTCGATTACGACGTTGTTGCCGACGTTGATGTTCCATTCCTGGAAAATCGGATCGAGCTTCGAATCGCTGTCGGGATCGACCTCGACCAGGACCTTGCCGCCGTCATCCAAGAACTTCTGGACCATCGCGACTTCCTGAGGGAAGAACGGCTTGGTGGGACCGGCGATCACGACCACATCGCAGTCAGACGGGACGCCGTTGCCACTGATGAGGTTGATTGTATCGGTCGAGTACGTCTCTTTTTTCAGGTTCTGAGCGATCTGGCCGTAGCCTTCGACGCCACCGTCCTCGATGGATTTTTCGCCGTGGCCGGTGACGAAGCAGACTTTCTTGACGGTATCGCGCGTGACTTTCAGGATCGCATTGGTCACGTCCGCCTCGGAGATGCCGCCTTCGATTCCACCTTCGAGCGGAACTTTTTGATCGCCCGACGCCACGATCACGTCATTGATTCGCTTGGCGCCGTACTGTTGCGCCACTTCGGGTTTCTCCTGGGGATTTACGTCCTGAAACTTGAAATGCGGACTCAGATGCTTGTACTCGATCATCAAATCTTCAAAGTGCTGAGCGTCGGGAGTCATGTCATTGGGTCGCGCGAAGCGAACGACGGTGACATCACGCTGCAAGCCGCCGACGACTTTGTGCGTCTGATCCGACAGGCTGTAGAGCTTCTCGGTGGTCAGATCGAAGCGCTTGGAATGGCGAAAACTGAGGAAATTCAGAAACGCCAGGATCGCCAGCACCGCGACCGACAAAAGGATGGTGTTCGAACCCATCTGCGACGAGCGCCGCGAGAAAAACGCCAACAACGGGTTGATTCCAAGCACGATCGACGCGAGAAGGATCACTCCGCCGCCGATCAGCAGGATTTCACTGGTCCGCAGCATCTCGTTCTGAATTGAGTAGCGCAGGAATCCCGCTACCACGCAAGCGATGCCGACCGCAGCCAGCGATCGCGCCATTTCGTTCCGATCAAATTTCATCCGAATCAGTCCTCCGCGATCATCCGGATCGCGCTACGCCCGCCGCCAGCGCATCGAATCCACCGAGCGGACGGTCAAGAAAAGGAAAAGAATCATGAAACTCACGTAATAGGTCACGCCGGCGGTGTCGATGATGCCGCGCGTGAAATCGTCGTAATGGTTGATGACCGAGAGATATTGCAGCACCTGGCCGGTGGGGCCGCTGGCCGCCTGGACGCCGAAATCAATCGCCCACAGGAGCAGAAACGCCGCGAATGTAAGCACCGCAGCGATGATCTGATTCTCGGTGAGTGATGAGAGAAACGTCCCGAGCGACAGCAACGCTCCGCCGAACAGGAGCGCTCCCAGATAGCCGCCGAGCACGACGCGGAACGGCGGCGCCGGGTCGCTGTGCATCCACATGTAAACAATCGCGCCGGCGGTGGGAAGCAGCATCGCCGCGAACAGCGTCATCGACGCCAGGAATTTGCCGAGCACGATTTGCAGCTCGGTGATCGGCGAAGTCATCAGCAACTCGAGCGTGCCGCGCTTTTTCTCTTCCGCGTACGCGCTCATGGTCACCATCGGAAGCAAAAAAAGGAAGATCAGGGCGAAAAGCTGTAGAACCGCGCGCAGGACCCAGCTGGGAGCGTCCGGCTGGTCGCCGCTCGCGTAGCTGACGTACACCATGAAAAAGTGGCCGGTGATGAGCAGGAACAGACCGACAACCACGTAGGCGACCGGTGAAACGAAGTATTGGCCGAGCTCCTTGCGATAGATGGCGTACAAACCCCGCATCGATTCCTCCGATTAGTTTGTTGCCTGTGGCTGCGCGACTTCGTCGGTGGTCAGTTCCAGGAAAATATCTTCCAGGCTCATGCTGACGCCGCGCAATTCGTAAAGCTGCCAGCCCTTTTCGACAATCTTCGCGGCGACCAGACTGCGCAGATCCTGGCCGGGCGCCGCCTCGACGGTCGCGGCGATGTGACCGTCGGCCCGCGGCGTGTCCAGCTGCACCTTGCCCGCACCCGGAATTTGCGCTAGCAGTTCCTGCAGCGCCTTTTCCGGCGCGTTCGCTTCAATTTGAATCCTCTGGCCGCTCTTGAGCTGTGTGGTCAAATTCAGCGGCGTGTCCACCGCCGCGATTTTGCCTTTGTTGATGATGACCACGCGATCGCACGTCATGCTCACTTCCGGCAGGATGTGCGTCGAGAGAATAATCGTGTGGTTGCCGGCGAGATTCTTGATCAGATGGCGGACTTCGATGATCTGCTTGGGGTCGAGCCCCACCGTGGGCTCGTCGAGGATGATCACATCCGGATCGTGGACCAACGCTTGCGCCAGCCCCACGCGCTGCTTGTAGCCGCGCGACAGGCGCTTGATCAGCTGGTTGCGCTTGTCACCGAGGCTGGTCTTTTCGAGCACGTCGTCCACGCGGGCGCGGCGCTTATCCGCCGGGATATTCTTGATCCGCAGGACGAAATCCAGGTAGGTGGCGACGGACATGTCAGGATACACGGGAGGCGCTTCGGGCAAGTATCCGATGTGACGCCGCACCTCCATCGAATCCGTAAACACGTCGAAGCCGGCCACGCGCGCCGTACCGGAAGTCGCCGGCATGTAACCGGTGAGGATGCGCATGGTGGTGGTTTTCCCGGCGCCGTTCGGCCCGAGAAAACCAAGAATTTCGCCTTTATGAACGCTGAACGAGACGTGGTCCACGGCTGTGACCGGGCCGTAGGCCTTGGTCAGATTCTCAACTTCAATCAATGCCTTCCTCCGTATGATCCCTACGATAAAAAGAGGAAAAAATACTCTGCCCAAACGCTGGCGAGCACCCTGTTATACCAAAAAAGTGTCGAAAACTGAAAGTCGCGCCGCGGAATGAACGCCTTTCCGGTCGAGCGATTTCTGCAGCGCGCTCGGCCTTGCCATCGCGAAGCGCCTAGGGCCGAGTTCACGACGCTCCTGAGGTGCGATCATCAGGCAACGAGCCCCGCCCCACCTGCATCCACCACTGCTGACTGAGGCCGTTCATTTCGGCCTGGGGGTGTGGACTTACCCACTCTGTTTAAGATGCGGTGCATCGACGGAGGGTTGGGGCGGATTTGGCCGGCGATGGAGATCTCGATTGACTCTCCCTGGCCGTTTTGTTATTCAACTCAATTCGCTAAATGCGCCGGGAGCATCTTGAGAGCACGCGTGCGGGCTGCCATCGAGGGAAACTCCGAGGTAGCGAGGCGGTTCCGGCGGCGCACGCCCCAGCAGCAGGCGATACCGTGCGAGGGAGCAAATTCGAATATGGCTTTTCTGGTGGCTCGATGAAGCGATGGCGATTCGCCGCGATGCTCGCTGCAGCATGCGCCGGCCTGATTGGTTTATCGGCATGTGGTGGCGGCAACAACCAGATTTCGATCGTTCTCGCTACGGCCAACGGTCTGACGACGATGGACGAGAGCCTGCCAGCCCCGTCAACGCCGAGCACGCTGAACATCATGGCTTCCGTGGGTGGCGACACCACCGGGAAGGGCGTCACCTGGCTGTTTCAGACGAATCAATCCGGTTGCGGTAGTGCGGGGGCCACTCAGCCAAGCTGCGGGACACTCACGAACAACACGCCGTTCTCGGTCACATACACGGCGCCGTCCATTACCAGTACGACCGCGCTGTCGGTGATCATCGAGGCGAAGTCGGTTGCCGATCAATCTGTGACGAAGACGATCACGTTATCGATTGTTTTGCCGCCCGTTTTCGCCACCACGGAATGCAATCCATCCGGTGTGCTACCCTGCACCCTGTCGAACGGGAACAATGCGGTGCCCTATACCGCGAATTTTAGTTTCACCGGCGGCGTTTCCCCCTACACCTACACGCTGCTGGGCTCACTGCCGCCCTGCCTGAAGCTGCAGACTTCGACGACATCCACGACGGGTGAGATCATCGGCACGCCCTGCAACACCACCACCGGTACGTACACTTTTACGATACAAGTACTCGACAGCGGAGGCGCCCCCGAGGTCAGCCAGGGGTTCGTTATTACCGTTGCGGCCCCGCCGGCTCTGTCCCTCACGCCAGGTCCGCTACCGCCGGGCACTGTCGACGGGACCTATAACGGCCTGATCAGCGCTACCGGTGGAGTCGCGCCGCTGACGTTTACAATCACGTCCGGAACCCTACCGCCCGGGCTGTCGCTGAACGCCACCACAGGCCAGATCACCGGTGTTCCGATCGACAATTCTGGCGGAAACGTAAACTTCTATCCGCACAACTACCCATTCGCCGTGCAGGTCGAGGATTCCGCTCTTCCGACCCCGCAAAAGGCGCCGGCTTCTCCGGCAGCGTTCAGCATCACGATTCAGGGAGTGCAGCCGCTGCAAATCTCGCCGACCGGGCTGCCCACCGAAATCCTGGCGCAGGGCCAGACGGCATCCTCGCCTGGCTACAGCACCACCCTGAACGCGTCAGGCGGAGTCGCGCCCTACATCTGGACCGTGACGCAGGGCCAGCTCCCCTCCGGGTTGACGATTTCCGGCAATCCCAACGGCACGGCGACGATTTCCGGAACGCCGGTACTGGTGGGAACCTCGACATTCACCGTTCAGGTGGCGGATTCGGAAGTGAATCCCAGCAATGGAAACCCCGCTCCCGCCACGGCGTCACAGGTCTATCAAATTCAGATCGTCGCCGGGACAGAGAACAACACGCTCTTCAGCGGGCAGTACGCATTCCTTTTCACGGGCTTCGATAATGATGGTCCCGTGCAACTGATCGGGACGCTCACGTCAAATGGCGACGGTGTGATCACTACCGGGACCGTCGACAGCAATCGCGTCTCGGGTGTTGCGATCGGCGGATCGATCGTGGCCCAGGGCGGCACAACGCCGCCAGGCAGCTCCTACACCATGGGATCGGACGGTCGCGGCACCATGGAGCTGACCATGACGTTCGGCGCCAATGCGATCATCGTCGCCGATTACCGCCTGGTAAGGGATTCGGCCGGCAACATCAAATTCTTCCAGGATTACACCACCAAGACGACACAGGGCGTAAAGCCGCCGCCACACGGAGAAGGAATCTTGAAGCCCGTCGCGGGCGTGACGTTCGCAGCCGGCACTTTCAGCGGCAACTACGCTCTCGATCTTCCCGGGTATGAGGCTTCGGCGAACAAACCGGTGGCGCTCGTTGGCGTTGTTCATTCCGACGGCACGACTCTGAGCCCCGGCACGATCGACTTCAACGACAACGGGAGTTACAGCTCCGAGGCGGTCAGCGGCACTTTTCAGTTCGTTTCGGGGAATGAAGGGATCATGCAGTTGACGTTCGCTCCCAACGCGCCGCAAGTCACTTTGAACTTCGACGCGTTTTTCGTGACGCCTTCGGATTTGTTCTTCATCGAAGCAGACAGCAGCACGACGACGGGTTTACCAACCGTGTTCCGCCTGGCGGGGGAAGCCGTGCTGCAATCGACGGGCACGCAGTTCACTCAATCGACGATTGCCGGCACCAGCGTGGTCAGTGGCACGGGAATCGGCACGGGAGGCAACGCCAGCGTATTCGCCGGGCTGCTGACGGACACCGTGTGTAACAATCCGGCGTCGCCCATTTCACTCTCCTACGACGAAAATAACGGCGGAACGATCAATGGCGGAGCGGGCGGTGCGACTCCCCTTACGTTCAGCGGATCCTGCGTCGTGGCATCGAACGGCCGCGTGGGATTCACCGGATTGGGCGCGACCGCCGCTGCCACGCGGGTAGCGGCCGCCTATTTGACCGGTCCAGGAACCGGATTCCTGATCGGAAGCGATGCGGCAGTAACCACCGGGCGGCTTGAGCAGCAGACGCTTACGTCGTTCTCGCCAAAATCGTTCTTCGACGGCTACACTTTGAGCGCGCCGTTCATCGCCGAAGCCGGAGTGAAGAACGTGATCGGGCAGACTTTCGCGGACGGATCAAGCATCTTGTCGGGCACCATCGATGAGATTGATCCGACCGGAGCCACCGCTCCGAACCTGGCGCAGCCGCTGACCGCGACGTTCAGCAGTCCGGCTCCACTCGGACGCGGTACACTCACCGCGAGTTCGCCGGTGCCCAGCGGATTCCCGACGGACTCGGTCTACTACGTCGTTTCGCCGAATGATGTCCGCATCGTCTCCGAGGACAGCAGTGACACGCACCCAGTGCTGATCCTCCTCGATCACTAGCACGGGACCCGGGGCATCGTCCGCCGCGGCGGGCTATGCTCGGGGCCGGTTTTCAAGGCAATCTCGGCTGGCGACTCCCTCGAGAGCCCTGGGGCGAGCCTGGGCCATACGAAGCAGGGCGTACAGCGGAAAACGGGAATTCCTCAGGAGTCTTTCTTTTCCGGATCTTTCTCTTCCAATTTCAATGCCGCGGAATTGATGCAAAACCGCAAACCCGTCGGTGCCGGCCCGTCCTCAAAAACGTGGCCCAGATGCGCGTCGCACCGACTGCACATCACTTCCGTGCGCACCACGCCGTGCGACACGTCGCTGTCCATCTCCACATTTTCGGCCTTGATCGGCTGGTAGTAGCTCGGCCAACCGGAGCCGGAATGATATTTCGCCTCGGACGCAAACAGCGGCTGGCCGCAGCAGACGCAATGATAGACGCCCTCGGTCTCGGTATTTTCGTATTCGCCCGTGAAAGGAGGTTCGGTTCCCTTTTTCCTTGTCACTTGATACTGCTTCGGAGTCAGCTTCTGGCGCCACTCCGCATCGTCTTTCCTGATTTTCTCGCTCATGGCCATTGGATTACACGAGGTCCGATTTCGATGCACCGGTTGGCAGGAGGCCGGCCCCGCGTATCCCGGACCGGCGCCCCCACCTTGGCTGATTTACTTCGCCGGGACGTAGCTCAGGTCCGGGCGATACTGCAGAATATTGGCGTCTTCGCTGTCAATCGCACCGATGAGACGCCCGTACACCGCATCGGCTTCGGCCGCACCGAAGGCATCTTCCAGCATGTGGCGGAGGGGCTTCACGTCCGGCTTGCTCTCGAAGTCCGCCCAAGACCCATGCGGCTCAGTCAG